>Ga0068862_100001034_pt1 | contig 26754 bp, 27 predicted proteins | sample KBSSwiS52_FD_66598 | JGI IMG/M metagenome (GOLD analysis project Ga0068862, IMG submission 66598) | Switchgrass rhizosphere microbial communities from Kellogg Biological Station, Michigan, USA - KBS Switchgrass S5-2 | ecosystem: Host-associated > Plants > Roots > Rhizosphere > Soil ... | reverse complement strand
CATGCAAGAATGCCTACCGCGAGTGCCAGTACTCTGTACATTCTTTTCATCATGCTCCTCCCATAGGCTGCTCACAGGTTCATGAGCAGTGCGTGATCGGTGCTACATCTTCCCTCATATCAGTGCGGAACGCCGGGTTAGCCGGGGCCCGCGCTCAAGGCTCCTGAACCCCAGGGTAGGGGGTCAGTCTATCAGACGCTTGTAGACCATTCCCTTCAGATCCTCGTCAGCATACGCACTGGTGCCACCGTCCGGCACGCCCGCCACCTGCTGAGCGAAATGTGCGAGAAACGCTCGGCGGTCAAAAGTGTCGATGGCTCCAAGAGACACACCAGCCCCTGATTCCTTCGTGCAGAAAGGGGGATAAGCGCTCAGAAGCTGGCCGGGCTGTAGCGAGCCGCCTTCACTCCGAAACCTCCGCAACGGCGCAAGATTCAGCGCACCGAGCGGGTCGGCAGCCACGGCATCCATGAACTGTGTGAAGCCGAGATTGAGCGATACGAGATCACCCGTCTCGGCATCCAGCCTGTAAACCACGCCCTCGCGAAGCAGGAACTGGTCGCCTAGAGCCTCCTCCGCGAAGGGAACATCCTCGGCGTGAACCGCACGGTACAGAGCTTGAAAGGACCTTGGACCCTCCCACGCGTCGCGGAGCGAATGCCACGTTGGTTCTTGGGATGCGCCCCGAAGGTGGAAGGCACCCGCACCAGCCACGAGCCCATTTGTTTCGCGAAGGAAGTCTCCAAGCGCGGCCGGGAGCTTGACCATCAGCTCCGGGTCATCGACCGAGGGTCCAACGAATGTAACTTCTGGGAAAGTCATAGTTCCCTGGCCCTGGCGAAACATCGTCAAACCTGCCGCCCCCCGATCAAAGCGCACTGATTGTGACGTAGTATCCATCCGGATCCCGCAGTGAGAGCTCCATGGTTCGAGTGTTCGGGTTCACGTGCGGCTCCTCTTCGAATCGGGTGACGAGAGCGCGTGCCCTCTCCAGTGCCATGTCGAAATCGTCGACGCGGAAGAACAGGAGGAGCCCGTTGCCAGGCGGCGCCTCGTCCGGACTCATCAAGGAGGGATGCTCGTGCGCGCCCCACTTGTGGAGACAGAGCAGGACGGTTCCATCCGTATCCAGAATCTGACCGAAGTGGTCATGGCTCGGAGGCGTCTCGGGCTGGCCAAAAAGCGACTGGTACCATTTGAAGCTGCCCGGGACGTCGCGTACGCCGATGATCGTCCATGTGCGTTTCATGGCATTTCCGTTGGGCATCAGGGGCGGCGGTAGCCGTCCCCTGCATGCCTTGGTTAGGCGCCCCGCTCCAGCATGGCAGCATCATGGGCCACAGGCATGAGGGGGCTGAGCCGAGCAGGGTACTTGGTCATGTGCCGGCGTTCAAAGCTTTCCAAAGACAACGCCCTTGTATACCCAGCCGCAGGCCGTCACCGCTTCCTGGATGGGTTTCTTGATCTCGTCGGTCTTGAAGAAATACTTGTATTGTTGCCCGATTCCGAGATCCTCCGTGAAGCCATAGGACGCTCCGAACTGAATGGACTTGCTCTGGCCCTTGAAGGAGCTTGCGGCGATGGACAGGGTTGGGACGCCGGCCTTCCACGACACCTCATATTCCCGATCCTGAGCTTTGACCTGCTTCGCCGCCTCGTCGAGCTTCAGATAGATTTTGAATACCTTGGTAAGGCTCGCCTTGGCGAAGATCTCGTACCAGCGGGCATCCACGATCTTCCACTCTGCGATGAGATCGACGCCCTCTGCCTTGCCATCCACGATGCCCCACGGAGCTGTCGGGCGATTGAGGGCTCGCAACCGTTCCAGGACCTGCGGAGCCGGAAGCACGGGTGTGCCCGACGCCGGACGTTTGGTTGATGTCAGGAAGTCGAACATGCCTTGTTTCCCCTTTGCCGGGCACACGACCCTCGTGCCCTGTATGGCAGATGCCGAGTAGAGAGCGGCTCGCAAGGTAATCTCCCGCCGCCATTCTAGGACGAAACGCGCCGGCCCGGCGCTCCGGCTCAGTGCGCCCGGGCCATCTGCCCTTGCGGAGACTCTCCGCCCGCTTCGTGGTGGTCCTGCCCCGCGTAGGCGTCCACGAAGCGGAGGATCCTCTCCGGGTCGAAGGCGTCCAGGGTCTCGATCCTGCCCCAGGCGGTGAGGGCGATCCTCGACTCCATCCTCGGGTAGGGGGCCACGAGGACGAAGTCGCGCTGGCGGGCGACCTCTTCCAGCTGCGCGGCCAGGTCCGGACAGGGCTCCGGGCAGTTGTACTGGATCAGGACCCCGCCATGCTCCAGGTTGTGGGCCTGGAGCTCCAGGGGCACGGGCAGGCGGTGCACGCCCCAGTCCGCGATGTAGGGCAGGCGCGGTCCCGAGGTCGGCGGATCGGAGGCGTAGGCCGGATGCGGCTCGCGGGGATGAGCCAGGTAGGGATGGGGGAGGACCGGCACGCTTCGGACGAGCGCTCCGGGCTTCGGCCGGAGCCCGAGGCCCCCGAGACGCGCGGGGTCGAAGAGCTCTTCGGGGAGGCCGGTGTCCACGGCCACGCTCTCGATGCGCACCTCCTGCCGGATCCGGCCGTCGAGCACGCGCACGAGCCGGGAGGGCAGCCACTCCTTCCAGTCGAGGAGCTCGGTCTCCACCATCCCCCCGGGCTCCGGACCGTGCCCGCCGGGACGGAGGACGGGGAGCTGCTCCAGGAGGCGGGACGGCCGGCCCGAATGGAGATCGATCCAGAGCTGCGAGACCCGCTGCCCGCGCGCGGAAGCCCCGACGAGGAGGGAGCGCGCGCCCTCCTCCTGGACCTCGGCGGTATCGGCGACGATGTCCACCGCGATGCCGGCGTGGAGCCAGGGGCTGCCGGGCACGTCGCCGGCCAGGCGGCGGACCGCCTCGTCCACGGCGAGGCCCGGCAGCGCGTAGACGGTCGAGATGAGCTCCTGGCGCGGGGAGACCCAGAAGCGGCCGTCGGGAGCGACCGAGACCGTGTTGCCTCCGGCCGCGAGGCGCACGCTCCCTTCTTCGGTGACCAGGCGGAACCGGTCGGGCGGCTGGAGGAAGGCCTTGAGCCTGCGGCCTTCGATGACCTCGGTCCAGGAGAGGTCGCGGAAGGGGCGGCTGTGCTCGCGCAGGCGGGCGAGAGCGGCTTCGACCTTTTGCCGCGCCCGGCTCTTGCCGCGCAGGCGGTCCCTCGCCTGCGCTTCGACCGGCGCGATGGCCACGGCGACCGGCAGGTCTCCCGCGGGCATCTCGCGCAGCAGCTCCAGGGTCTCTGGGTCGGCTTCGAGCAGCCGGCCTCCGGTGCGGTCCACGAGATAGAGGCGGTCGCCTTTCGGGGAGAACGTGCCGGCCACGACGGCGCCGTCGACCGTGGCCGTGCCGGTCTGCGTGATCTCCGGCCAGGGCCGGGCTCCGAAGGCGGTGCGGTAGACCACGACCTGGCTCTGCCGCGCTCCTTCGCCCCGCCAGCAGGTCACGGCCATGCGCGTCTCGTCGGGGGAGAGGATCACGGCGCGCGGCGCCGGGCAGGTGGGGACGGCGCGGCCGTCGCCCTGGTTGTTGAGGAGGGTCAGGCCGTTGGTGCCGCTGTCCGCGGTGATCAGGAACGGGTCCTTGCGCAGCGTGCGCACGGCCACGGGGCTCAGGCCCGTGCGCAGCGAGGCCGGCGGGGCGTCGGGCGTATAGCTGAGCGCGTAGGAGTAGCGCGAGCGCGGACCCCGGGCCTCGGGATCGAACTGGACCAGGTAGAGAGGGCCGTCCGGAGCCGGGGCGAGGTCGTAGACCTGCGGCACCTCGGTCACCCGCTCCTCCAGGCGGGCGAAGGTGTGCGGATCGACGGCGACGAGGCCGGAGCCGGGCCAGTCGAAGGTGAGGAAGCGGCCGCTTGCGAACGCTCCGGGTCCGCGGAAGGGGAGGACCTCGACGACCTCGTGGTCGTCCAGGCCGATCACGGCCGTGGTCCCGGAGTACCAGTGCTGCACCCAGAGCCGCCGGCCGTCCGGCGAGACCGCCAGCCGCCAGGGAGTAGCCCCGGCGTAGATCTTCCGCGCCACCTCGCCCGAGGCGAGGTCGACCACCTGGACGCAGTTGTCGCCCGCGCTCGCCACGTAGGCGAGGAGGACGGTGCGGCCCTGGGGCAGGCCCGCCCACAGGGCCGCCGCCGCGGCGGCGACCCCGGCGAGCGCGAGCACGGGCAGGAGACGGCGGCCCATGCCTCAGGTGTTTCCCGTCTTGAACGAGCTCTTGAACGGGGCCGCCATGGGCTGGTTGGTGAGGTCCCGCACGCCGGTGGTCACGGTCACGCAGTAGAGGATGCGGGTGCTCAGGTTGACGGTCGGATCGAACGTCCACACGGTCCCGGCGCCGTTGGCGGAGATCGAGCCCGCGATCGCAGTACCCAGGGTGTTGCAGTTCTTGCCGGTGCCGCCCGCCTGGTTCAAGAGGAAGGTCGAGCCGTTGACGTTTGTCACCGCCTCGGAGAAGGTCACCGCCACGTTGGCGGTGGTGAGCACGTTCGTGGCGCCGTTGACCGGATTGACCGCGGTCACCGTCGGGGCCGGATTGCCGCCGCCGCCGTTCGGGGGGAAGCCGAGCGGGACCGAGGTGTTGCCGGTGCCGCCGCCGGCCGTGCGCGTGGTGGTGAAGCTCCAGACCACGTCCTGCGAGGTGCAGTTGTTGTGGACGTCGCAGATCGGCGCCCGCAGCCGGGCCGTGTAGGTGGCGCGGGAGCCGAGGAAGACCCGGTGCGGGAAGAGCGCCCAGGTGCCGTCGCCGATCTGGTCGACGAAGGCCGGCACGGTGACGCCGTTGGAATCGGTGAGCTCGAAGCTGCTCGCGTCGACGCCGGTCACCGGCTCGGAGAAATGGGCCTTGACCACCACGTCCTGATAGACCTCGGTGGCGGCGTTGGCCGGGTAGGTGGTGACGGTCGGCACCCGCGTGTCCGTGGTGCCGGTGATGTCGATCACCCAACTCTCCGTCTCCATGGGCACGGCGGGGGCGCCCTCGACCACCGCCGGCTCGGCCGTGGGCGTGCGGCCGTCGCAGGCCCCCTTGAGCACGCAGGGCTCGAGCGTGAAGTCGACGTCCGTGTCGGTCAGGTTGCCGAGGAACTTCTTCGCCACGATCGCCTCGAACGACTGGTAGTAGACCGCGGCCGTCACCGCCACCGGTCCGGCCGTGCCCGCGGGGATGACCACCGAGTAGCGGTTGAGGTTGACCGAGGCGCCGGCGTGGGGGAGCGGGCGCAGCCGGCTGTCCACCAGGAAGCTGTCGTCGAAGAGGTCGCCGTCGCCGTCCGTGTCCTGGAAGCGGGGGAGGCCGAGCGGGTTGTTACGGTCGATGACGGTGCCGCCCGCGTCCGTGGGCAGGCCGTTCGCGTTGACCACCATGTTGAGCGGCGTGGCATAGGGGAGGTCGAGCGTCGGGCAGCCGTTGCCCAGCGAGGCCACGGCCTTGAGCTGGTAGGCGTAGGGATCGGGCGAGCCGCCGGGGATGGTCCAGGCGCAGCCCGGGTAGTTGGGATCGACCTGGCTCGCGGCCGTGAGGTAGCCGACGCCGGCCGCGGTGCGGTTCCAGAAGGAGTCCTGGATCTGGAGCTCGTTGCCGGTGGCGAGGTCCCAGGCGCGCACGGCCACCCAGGCGGCGCGCCCCTCGGGGAAGCCGGTGGGGAAGTCATGGCCGCTGCCGGTGTTGGTCACCGAGACCGAGATCGGCTGGGTGGTGCCGGCGCCGGCGCTCGACGGCCCGGAGAGCGCGAGCTCCAGCACGTTGCGCAGGCGGTCCCAGGCCAGGCGGGCGTGCTGGGTGACCGGGCCGCGGTTGGCGGCGTTCTGCCAGTAGGCGTTGTGGTAGAGGCTGTTCTCGTCCGCCGAGGAGTAGCTGAAGGTGGACAGCTCGGGGTAGGGCTGGACGTTGCCGGAGCCATCCACGTCCGCGCCGAGCAGGCGCGGGATGAAGGCGTTGCCGCCGATGAAGTGGTGGGTGAAGAAGACCGGCCGCACCGGGCCGGCGTCGCAGACGCTGTCGGAGATGGGGGCCACGGGCACGCCGCCCGGGGAGAGGGTCTGCGCCGTGCCCGGCTGGCCGTAGTCCTGCTGCATGTGGCAGGTCTGGCAGTCGCGCTTGTAGGCCGGGTCGAAGTTGGGGTTGCCGGGCCGGTCGGCATAGCGGCTGGTGCGCCACTCCGTGTAGGTGCGCTCGATGGGGAAGCCGCCCACCCAGCGGCCCTGGGTGTTCTTGAGCGTCAGCGGATTGGTCACGTCGTGGCAGGCAGAGCAGAATTCGGAGCGTTCGAACATGGCGCTGCGGTAGCCGTCGTGCTTGCCCGAGAACTGCCCCTGCTGGTAGTTGACGTTGACGTTGAACACGTCGCTCACGTAGGGATCGACCGTGCCGGTGTAGTCATCCCAGGTCAGCGGTCCGAAGCGCTCCGGGGTGGCGATGGCGTGCGGCGACAGGCGGAAGGAGCCGGCGCCCACGCCGTACCCCAGGTTGCCGCTGGCCGCGTCGGCCACGTTCATCACGTCCGGGGTGGCGAGCAGCGCGTCCCGGCTGCCGCTGCCCACGGCGGCCGTGTATTCGGTGCCGGTGCGCTGGTAGTTGTGGTACGGCGTGTAGCGCGTGGCCGTGTTGGTGTGGCAGGCCTCGCAGAAGACGCCCCGCTTGCCGGGCGCGGTGTTGCGGAACTGGCCGGCGAGCGTGGCGAAGGCCAGGCCGGTGCCGTTGTCGGAGGTCGGATCGAACGTGTCGTTCACCTGCCCGTGCTGCAGCCCGGACGGCGGATCGTTGGTGACGTTCGCGAGCGGCACGTTGTCCACGTAGTTGGCCGGCATGTGGCAGCGGGCGCAGAAGTCGTCGAGGAGCGAGCCCGAGCCGGAGGTCTGGTGCGTGGTCGTGCCGATGTTGAAGGTGGAGGTGCAGCTCGCGGTGGCGAAGGGGTTGATGGCCGATTTCGTGGTGCCGTCCGGCGGGTTGGGGATGTCGCAGTTGCCGTCCGTGGCGGTCAGGCGGGAGATGAGGAGGAAGGCCCCTCGCCAGCCCGGATCGCGCCAGGAGTTCGACATCATCGATCCGTTCCACTCCTCGAAGATCCGTCCATGGCAGGTGTCGCAGACGCCCGGGTTGTTGGGGCCGTTCCAGTCCGACTCGAACGGCGGCGGATGGGACTGGGCCTCGGCCGTGTCATACGGCGCCGGCTCCGGGATGCGGTTGGGGAGCTGTCCGTGCCGCGCCTGGGCCTGCCAGGCCACGGCCAGGGCGCCGGCGGCGAACGCCGCCACGGCGAGATTCCTGAACCCTCTGCTCATGTCCGACTCCTTCCCGATGGAGCGGTGGGACGAGTGGTACTGCAGGGTCCTCTGAAGTAGAAGGTGCGCGGGAGGTCCATCTCGTGACACGATGAGCGCCCGGACACGAGGAGGAGCATGGGGAAGGGGACCATCCTGCTGGTGATCGCCGGCGCCCTGATGGGCGTCGCGGCGGGGATCGGGAGCTACACGTTCGTGTACGCCCGGGGGTCGTCCTACCTGACGGACGATCCTTCCGCCTGCGCGAACTGCCACGTCATGCAGGCGCAGTACGACGGCTGGCGGGTCTCCCCGCACCGGTCGGTGGCGGTCTGCAACGACTGCCACACGCCGCCGGGGCTGATCCCCAAGTACGCCACCAAGGCGTTGAACGGCTACCACCATTCCTATGCGTTCACGACCGGCCGGTTCCACGAGCCGATCCTGATCACGGAGCGCAACCGCCGGATCACGGAGCAGGCCTGCCGGAAGTGCCACGCGGCGCTGACGGCGGCCATCGAGGGACCGCACCGCCCCGGGCAGGAGCTGTCCTGCCTGCGTTGCCACTCGGACGTGGGTCATCCCTGACAATCTGGAGGAAGAGATGGAGAGCAACGCAAAGCCTCGACGCGGACTGGGGGTGATCCTTCTGGTCGCCGCCGTGGCCGCGGCCGCGGCGGCCGGCCTGACTGCCCTGCTGGTCAACATCTTCGAGCACAAGCAGGAGGCCAGAAATCCTTTCTATCGCGTGGTCGACATCGACGACGACACCGTCGATCCGGCCGTCTGGGGCAAGAACTTCCCCCTCCAGTACGACGGCTACAAGCGGACCGTCGACCAGGTCCGCACCCGTTTCGGCGGCAGCGAGGCCGTGCCGCGGACCCCGACCGACGCCGATCCGCGCTCAATCGTCTCGCAGTCGCGCCTGGAGGCGGACCCCCGCCTCAAGACCATGTGGGCGGGCTATGCCTTCGCCGTGGACTTCCGCGAGGAGCGCGGCCATGCCTTCATGCTGGACGACCAGACCTTCACCGAGCGCCAGGTGGTCAAGCACCAGCCGGGCACCTGCCTGCACTGCCACGGCTCGGTCTACGTCCCGTACAAGAAGCTGGGCGGCGGCGACATCGTCAAGGGCTTCGAGAAGATGAACGGGATGGATTACTTCGAGGCGCGCAAGCTGGTCGACCATCCGGTGGCCTGCATCGACTGCCACGATCCGGAGACCATGCAGCTGCGCGTGACCCGGCCCGGCTTCCTCGAGGGCATGCGGGCGCGCAAGGCGGCCGAGGGGGTGCAGGACTACGACGTCAACCGGGATGCCACGCGCCAGGAGATGCGCGCCTTCGTCTGCGGCCAGTGCCACGTCGAGTACTACTTCAAGGGTCCGGAGAAGCGGCTCGTCTACCCTTGGAAGAACGGGCTCAAGGTGGATGAGATCCTGGCCTACTACGACGAGGAGGGGTTCAAGGACTGGGAGCACAAGGAGACGGGCGCGCCCGTGCTCAAGGCTCAGCATCCCGAGTTCGAGATGTGGAACCAGGGCATCCACGCGCGCTCGGGCGTGGCCTGCGCCGACTGCCACATGCCCTACACGCGGGTGGGAGCGCTCAAGATCAGCGACCACCACGTGCGCAGCCCCGTGCTCAACATCAACAACGCCTGCCAGACCTGCCACAAGTGGCCCGAGGAAGAGCTCAAGGCCCGCATCGAGACCATCCAGGAGCGCACCTTCCAGATGCGCGGGATGGCCATGGACGCGCTCATCGCCCTGATCGCCGACATCAAGAAGGCCCAGACCTCCGGCATGCCCGCGGACCGCCTGAAGCAGGCCCGCGACTATCAGCGCAAGGCCCAGTTCTTCCTCGACTTCATCGAGGCCGAGAACTCGATGGGCTTCCACGCGCCGCAGGAGGCCGGGCGCGTGCTGGCCCAGTCGATCGACTACTCGCGCAAGGGCCAGGCGACGCTCGCCGGGCTCACGCTGACGGTGCCGGCACCCTGAAAAGGACCTCAAGGACACCAAGGACCTCAAGGACGTTCAGGCCGGGGCTTCTTCCGTGTCCTCGTCGTCCTCTTCCCCGCGGGGCCAGGTGTTGAAGACCAGCACCTCGCCCTCGACGAGGGCCTGCTCGTAGAACTCGCGGTCCTCGTCGCCGTCCTGGTAGTCCGCGCTGGAGACGGTCCCCGCGTCCTCCAGGGCCTCCACGGACCAGCCGTAGTCGCGGATCAGCTCGGCCGCCCGCGCCTGGGCCTCGTCGCGGCTGTCGTCGTTCCTGATCCAGCAGTTGACGTAGGCGCCCTCGAAGTCCGCGAATTCCTCGGCGTTCGGGGTCGGCTGCGACAGGAAGGTGAAGAAGTACATCGCCATGCTCAAACCTTATCAGAAGAGCATGGCGAGCTTCGCCTCGGCCTCGGCGTGCAGCCCGGGCGGAGCGCCGTAGAACACGCCGGCAGCCCGGCCCTCGGCGTCGAACAGGAGAAGCGTGGGCACGGCGCTCACGTCGCCGAAGGACCGCACCAGCTCCGGCGTCCCCATCGTCCAGACGAGCGGAATCCCGAGCTCGCCCACCAGCTTGCGCACGTCGGCCTCCGGCGACTCGACCGCGATGGCGACGATCGCGAGACGGTCCCCGTGGCGCTGCTTCAGCTCCCCGAGCCAGGACAGCGTGCCGCGGCAGGGCGGGCACCAGGTCGCCCACAGCTCGACCAGCACCGGCCGGCCGGCGAGGTCGGCGCGCGTGAGAGCCTTGCCGTCGAGGTCCGTGATGGTGACAGCAGGCAGCGCGGCGATGCCCTCCGACTTGGCGGGAGCGGCCTGCGCTCGCGCCGTCTCCTTGTTGCCGGAGAGGATCAGGCCGATCATGCGCGAGAGATCGGCGCGGAACCGCTCATGGCTCGCCGCGCTCTTGATCGGCGCGTAGCGTCCCTCGGCCGTTCCCTTGGCCTTGCCGTAGAAGCCGAAGTCGCTCGGCGTCGCCACCAGCACGTCGTCCACGAAGATCGCGGGGTAGCGGTCCACCCCGAAGCGCTTCGCCAGCTCCGACTGTCCATGGTTCTCGACCACGAACCGCGCCTGCCCTCCAAACTCCTGTACCACTCCGCGTGCCAGCAGACCTGCTGGATCGGAGAGGTTTCACGTGTAGGGCCAGCGCACCAGGGTCACCGTGACCCTGGGCTCCGGCCCCGGCTCCTGCGGACGGGCGGGCTCCAGAGCCGCGAAGTAGCGGGGGAGCACGTCGCCGGTGATGGCTGCCGCGGTCGCGGAGCTGTTCGCCGCGAGATGGGCCTGCGCAGCCTCCAGGAACAGTTGGCCGATGCTGTGATCGACGTCCCCCTGCGAGAGCCGCGCTGCGAGAGCTTGGTCGGACGCTTTCGCCGGCGGCGAGGACCCGCGCAGCGGCGCGAACTGGAGGGCCGCCTGGAGGTAGCGCAGCAGCGCGCCGTAGCGGAGCCCCGCTTCGTCCAGCTCGCGCGCCTCCTTGAGCGTGGAGCTGGCGGTGATGAACTCGCCATGCCGGTCGATCGAGACGGGCGGCCGGTAGACCGCGAGCATCTCGGACTCCAGGGCGTCGATCTCGGGCCGCAGCGACCGCACCGGCGGCTCGCGGCGGGAAGAGGGAGCCGAGAACGTGCGGAGCAGCTCCACGGCCTCGCGCTGCGCCTGCGCTGCGCCCAGGTAGTAGAGCCCCTGGTCGGGCATGGTGTTGCGCCCATAATCCAGGCTGGCATCGTAATAGGGGCGCACCTGGGCGCCCGTGGCCTCCGCCATGGCGCGCACGGCCGCGGGATGCAGGTCCCCCGTGGCGGGCGGGCTCGCGAGCAGCACGTCCCCCATGCGCTTCCACTCTGCCTCGAAGGCGGCCATGTCCTTGCGCTGCTCGGCCGTGCGCTGGCCCATGTAGGCTGCGACGGCGAGGTCCTCCCGCGCGGCGATGAGGCGCTGGATCGCCAGCAGGCGTTTGCCCTGGCCCAGGGCCTCCTCGGCGCGGGCGATCGCCGGCAGGGCCTGCTGCCGGAGCCTGTCCTGCTCGGGCCGGCTCTTCAGGAAGGCCGACCAGCGCTCGATCTCGGCAGCGAGCGGATCGCGGGGCTGGTCCGCCGCCCCGGCGCAGGCGGCCAGGAGGATGACGATGAGGATGAGGGTTCGGGGCGTTCGCATGCCCCCTAGGATACCGCGTTGACCGGCCGGCCTTCCGCGAACGCGACGATCTGGTCGAAGGCCTGGCCGAAGTAGAGCTCGTAGCCGTCCCTCTCCACATAGCCCAGGTGGGGCGTGCACACCGTGTTGTCCAGGGCGAGCAGCGGGTGCGCGGCGCCGAGCACCGGCTCCTCCTCGTAGACGTCGACCGCCGCGAAGCCTGGCCGGCCGGCGCGCAGCGCCGCTTCCAGGGCGCCGTCCGCGATCAGCTCGGCCCGGCTGGTGTTGACGAGGAGCGCGTCCGGCCGCATGCGGGCGAGGTCTCCGGCCGTGACGATTCCGCGCGTCTCCGCGCTCAGCTTGAGATGGAGCGAGAGCACGTCCGAGCGCTCGAACAGCTCCTCCCGGCCGGCGAAGAGGGCGTAGCCGTCCGAGCGCGCCCGGGAGAGCGAGCCCTCCCGTCCCCAGACCCGCACGTCCATCCCGAACGCCCGCCCGTAGCCCGCCACCAGCGTGCCGATCTTGCCGTACCCCCAGATGCCGAGCGTCCGCCCGCGCAGGCCCGTGCCCAGGGTGCTCTGCCAATGGCCGGCCCGCAGCCGGGCGGCCTCGTACGGCACATGGCGCAGGGCGGCGAGCACCAGCGCCCAGGTCAGCTCGGCCGGCGCGTAGGGGGAGCCGCTGCCCGCCGTGACCACCACGCCATGCCGCCGGCAGGCCGCGAGGTCGATGTGCGCCGTCCCCTTGCCGGTCTGGCTGATCAGCCTGAGGCGCGGCAGCTTCTCGAGCAGCGGCGCCGTGATCCGCGTGCGCTCGCGGATCAGCACGAGGGCGTCGGCTTCCTGAAAGCGCTCGGCGAGCGCGTCGATCTCCTTGACCGTGTCGGTGTACACCTTGACGGAGTGCCCCGTGAGCTTCGAGAAGCAGGCGAGCCCGCGCACGGTGTCCTGGTAGTCGTCGGGGATGACAATCCGCATGGCGGCGGATTCTATCGCTACGGTCCGGCAAGCGCGTCCGATTGCCGCCGCCATTCCTACTCTGGTACGCTTCGGGTATGACGACGACGGCCAAGCGCAAAGTGTCGGTATCGTTGGACGAGGACCTGGTTGAGGAGCTCGAGCGGGAAGATCAGGGCCTCTCGGCCCAAGTCAATCAGGCTCTCCGCGCGGAGCTGGAGCGTCGTCGCCGCAACCGGCTTCTCGTGGAGCTCCTCGACCAGCTCGACGCGGAGCATGGGCCGGTGGACGAGTCTCTGGTCGAGAAGTACGTCGGGCTTCTCGAATGATCCGCTGCGTCGTGCTCGACGCCGAGGCTTTCTCGGCTCTGGGCGGGCGGCCCGGACGCCGTAGCCAGGAGGTCCGCGCCGCACTGCGCGCGGCGGCGCGTCTCCGCCGGGAGGTCATTGTCCCGAGCGTGATTCTCGCCGAGCTCTATCGTGGCCCTCGGCACAACCCTCTGGTAGACGTATGCCTGTCTCGCGAGACGGGAATCCTCGTGCGCGACACGGATCGCCCTCTGGCGAGGATCGTGGGGGGCGTTCTGGCTGCTGCCCAGGCAGGTTCGGAGCACCTGGCCGATGCCCATGTCATCGCCTCGGCGGTCGAGCTCGGCGGTGGCCTCGCCCTGACAGCCGACCCCGACGATCTCGGCCGGCTTGCCGCCTCCTACGGGAACGTGATGGTGATCGGCCTTCCCTGAGCCTCTTTACTTCCCTGGAACCTGTTTTCCGGAAGGTGTCCTTGATGTCCTTGGTGTCCTTATCGTCCTTTCCGGCCTCGTTCCGCGGACCACACCACCACATCCACCCGCTCCGAGTAATGCAGCAGCGCAGGCGGCCCCCCCACGCGCAGGCCGTGGAAATCGAACATCGTGTTCTCCGCGATCTCCGCTTGCGCGCGCTGGAGCGGCCACTGCGCGTGATGGACCTCGTTGCGCCAGATCGAGCCGTCCGGCTTGCGGGCGTAGAGGCAGTAGCGCTCGGTCAGCCAGTGCTCCAGAGACCCCGGAACGGCAGCGTAGACCTCCGAGACAGGCAGGTAGCTGCCCATGAGGGTCGCGCCCGGCCGCCGCGAGTCGTAGTGGAACGCACCGTCCGAGCTGCGCAGAGACATCCGCGCCAGGTAGTAGGGGAGATGGAAGAAGCGGCGCGCCGCCCACACGGCGAGCGGGTTGGCCGCGTCCAGGCTCAGGAACCAGACGCCCGGTTTGCCGTCGAGCTCGACATAGAGCCGTACGTTCAGCTCCGGAAACGCGGAGATCCAGGGGAGGTCCGGCAGCGGCCGGAGCATCACGCCCGTCATCCGGAACGGCACCAGCCCGACCCAGGAGGTGCCGTCGAACTCCTGGATGCTCAGCTCCGGAGGCACATAGCGCCGCAGCTCGTCCACGGGGACCGGCCAGTGCGCGAACAGGAGCTCCCGCCAGGTCTGCCGCCAAGCCCACCTCGACCGCGGCAGCGGCCAGGGCCGGTGATCGACATGGGCGAGGGACGGATGCATCGGCACTCCACGGCAGCGTGGAGCGATTGTAGCTCAGGGCCGCCGGGCCGCGCGGGCGAACAGGGCGGTGACCAGGCCGATGCCGAACGCGTGGATGAGCCACTGGTTGATCTCGACCGCCAGCGGCCTCGGCCCCGCCGCCCGGGTCACCGCTGACAGCGGCACGACCACCCTGCTCATGACCACGTGCGCCAGCAGGCCGTACACAGGGCCGAAGATGAAGGGCCGCTGCGCGAGGATCGGCAGCCGCCGGCTGGCGAGGACGTAGAGGGTCACAATCACGAAGGCGATGAAGTAGTGGAGCAGCAGGCCGAGAGCCATGGTGGCGGCGCCGCCTTCGAAGGACTCCCGCCCGAGCAGGCCGGACGCGATGAACTGCAGGATCCGGCTCGGGGTCACGCCGGAACGGACTCCGTTGAAGATGAATGCGTCGAGGATGTCCAGCGTGCCCACGGTCAGGGTGCCGAAGAGCAACGCCTGGGAGGTCGTCAGCGGTTTGCGCGCGGAAGGCAGTGCGTCGACGGTCATGTCTCTCTCCTTGGATGGAATGGCCTGCGGGGTGGACAGCAACGCATGTGCCAGCGGAACGCACGGGGAAGAGCCGGTGAATCTCCGGCGGATTGAATCCGGAATCCAAGATTCCGGGGATTGAACCTTTGGCGGACCTGGGGGGTACTCACGGTCGGACGGGTGGCCTCCGGCCGCTGCGCCCGCCGACCTAGAAGGAGAGCTCCATGACCCACCGACGCACCCTGCCGGCGCTCGCGCTCGGCTTCCTGCTCGCCATCGCTGCCTCGGGTCAGCATCATTCCATGGGCGCCAACGACTATGACGACGGCCCGGGAGGCGGCGATCCCAACCCGTCGTCGGGCTGCACGGGAGTCCAGGCCAAGATCACGATCAGCGGCGGCCTCGCCTTTTCGCCGGCCACGGTGACCGTCGATGCGGGCCAGCCGGTCTGCTGGACCTGGTCGGGCACCGAGCACACGGTCAAGGCCGACGACGGCTCGTTCACCAGCGGCCCGCCGGCCAGCAGCGTCACCTTCCAGCGCACCTTCAATTCCGCGGGCACCTTCGGCTATTACTGCCAGGTGCACGGCAGCACCACCGGCGGGATGCGCGGCACCGTCGTCGTCCGCGGCAGCTCGGGCGGCGAGGGAGCCGGCACTCTGGCGCTCGCCTCCACCAGCTACACCGTGAGCGAAGAGGTCGGAGCGCTGACCGTCACCGTCGAGCGCACCGGCGGCAGCGACGGCGCCGCGACGGTCCGGTTCGAGACCGCCAGCGGGAGCGCCAAGTCGAAGAAGGACTTCACTACCCGGACCGGCTCGTTGAGCTGGGCGGCGGGCGACCAGGACCCGAAGACGATCGAGGTGCCGATCAAGAACGACAAGTCCAAGGAGAAGGACGAGACCTTCACCGTCAAGCTAAGCAAGGCCACCGGCGCCGGGCTCGGCGCGAGCAGCGCGACGGTGACGATCCACGACGACGACAGCCCCGGCTGCGGCGCCGCGCTCGCCGCTCCCGCGCAACTGGAGGCGCGCGGCCAGTCGGACAGCGAGATCCGCCTCGTCTGGTCTGTCGAGCCGGCTGCGGCGGCTGAGCTTCGGATCGAGCGCCGGCAGCCGGGCGGTGCCTTCCAGGAGATCGCTTCGCTGCCGGCGGGAGCGCAGAGCTTCGTCGACTCCGGCCTCCCCGGCGGCGCCACGTTCCAATACCGGGTCAAGGCCGTGGGGATGGACGGTGTCGCGGCCTTCTCGGACATCGCCGCCGGTGCCACCGACGGCGCGACTACGCCTTGCGACGACGCCAACGCCCTCTGTCTCGACGGCGGCAGGTTCGAAGCCATGGTCGAGGGACGGCCGGCAACGGCCGGCGTCCGGCAGCGGACCTCGGGCCTCTTTTCCTTCGACCGGTCGCCTGACCCGCAGCTCCTGATCAACCTGATCGACGGCTGCGACGTCAACGGCCATCACTGGCTCTACTTCGCGACCGTGGCCGACGTCGAGCTCACGGTGAAGGTGCGCGACACGCAGACCGGGCGCACCTGGGTCCGGTTCAACCCGGCCGGCACCGTGCCGGCGCCGGTGCGCGACGTGGAAGCCTTCTCCTGCCAGTAGCAAGAAGCAAAGGACACCAGGGACTTCAAGGACACCAAGGACACCAAGGACAGCGAAGCAGGGGCAGGGGATCTGTCCTTGGTGTCCTTGGTGTCCTTGCTGTCCTTCCGGGCTTGCGAGACCCCAGCAGCCATCAGCTCCTCCTGCGCAGGACCCGTCCGGGCTTGAGCCCGCTCGCCGTGCCGCCGGCGAAGACCGTCTGGCCGTTGACCCAGACGCGCTCGATGCCCGTCGAGAGCGCGTGCGGGTCGCTCGTCGTCGCGCGATCGATCACTTTTTCCGGATCGAAGAGCACGAGATCGGCGTAAAAGCCGGGCGCGAGCCGGCCGCGGTCCTTGATCCCGACGTGATCGGCGGCGAGCGAGGTCATCTTGCGCACCGCCTCCGCAAGCGCGAGCACGCCGCGCTCGCGCACATAAAGGCCGAGGACGCGCGGAAAGGCGCCGAACCCCCGCGGGTGCCGGCCGTCGAGCTCGCCGTCGGTGCAGAGATTGGTGTGCGGCCAGGCGAGGAGCTTTTCGAGATCGCCCTCGATCATGCTCGTGGCAATGACACTTTCAACTCCGTCCTTACCCTGGCGGCGGAGCGCCTCGGCGTCGCGGATGAGCGCGATCAGCGTCTTTTCGGGCGCTTCGCCGCGCTCCTTCGCAATGTCGGCCACGGTGCGGCCCGCGTAGGCGGGGTTCGGCAGGTAGCGGCCGAGCAGCAAGCCCTCGGCCGGCGCGATCTCGGCGAGCACCTGCCGGGCGGTCTCCAGGTTCTCGAAGTCGCGCTCCGGGAAGAGCACTGTGAGCGTCGAGTGCCAGTAGAGGTAGGGATAGATGTCGGCCGTGACGTCGATCCCCTGGGCCCTGGCCTCGTCGAGGAGCTTGAGCAGCTGCGGCGCCTCGCCCCAGAGCGGCCGCATCGCGAGCTTGACGTGCGAGATCTGCACGGGGAGCTTCGCTTCGCGGCCGATCGCGAGGATCTCGTCGATCGCCTCCCAGAACCACCGGTCCTCGCTGCGGATGTGGCTGATGTAGCGGCCGTGGTGCCGCGCGGCGACCTTGGCCAGGTCGATCAGCTCGGCGCGGGTGGAGCGGATCCCCGGATCGTATTCGAGGCCGGTGGAGAGACCGAGGGCTCCCGCCTTCAGATCGTTCTCGAGCAGGCGCGACATCTCGGCGATCTCGGCCGCCGTCGCAGCGCGGCGGAAGTCCTTGCCCATCACCTTGTCGCGCAGCGTGCCGTGCCCCGAGTACGAGGCCACGTTGACGGCCGCGGGCGCGCGCTCCAGCTTGGCGAAGAGCTCGCTCAGCGGCAGCGTCGATTCCCCGTCCTGTCCGAGGACGACGGTGGTGATCCCCTGGCTCACCGCGCCGAGCGCGTCCGGCATCTCGGCCACATCCGCATGCGAGTGCGTGTCGACGAACCCGGGCGCGAGGACGAAGCCTTTCGCATCGAAGACCGGCTCGCCCGGGATCGGCTCCACCTCTCCCACCGCGGCGATGCGGTCGCCGGCGATGCGCAGGCTCCCCATCCGTGCCGGCGACCCGGTGCCGTCGATCAGGCGCGCGTTGACGATGCGGAGCGTCGGCGGAGCGCTCTCCGCGGCGCCAAGGAGCGCGGCGGAGGCGAGCAGCGCGAGAACCGCGTCCCTTATCATGGGGCGAAACTCTACCCCACTCCGGAGGAGAACCGCGATGGACAGGCCGAGCTTTGTCTATGTGATCTATATCGCCACGACCCAGGAGGAGCTCTGGAATGCCCTGATCGACGGCGAGATGACCAAACAGTACTGGGCCCGCCACAGGAACGTGTCGGACTGGAAGGTCGGCTCGACCTGGCAGCATCAGGACTACGACGATCCCGGCATCGTCGATCTCGTCGGCAAGGTCGTCGAGAGCGTGCCGCCGCGGCGCCTCGTCCTGACCTGGGCCTTTCCCGCCGATGCGGAGAACGAGGAGAAGCGCTCCCGGGTCACGTTCCAGATCGAGCCCTTCCTGGATGCCATGCGCCTGACGGTCGCCCATGAGGATCTCGAGCCCGGCGACATGCTGCGCGGCATCAGCCAGGGCTGGCCGGTCGTCGTCTCCAGCCTCAAGACGCTCCTCGAAACCGGCCAGCCGATGCCGATGACGACGCGGCGCTGGAGCAAGCCGCCGAAGTGAGGCGGCCGGGCGCGAGTTGGCGCCGCAACATCGTCTCCATGGGCGCCGGTCTGGCTGGGTTTACTTCTGGACGCTCGCGAACGCCAGGCCGAATGCGATGAGCACAATCCAGACTCCGGCGGTGATGCCGGCGCATGCCAGGACACGCGGCAGCATCCCCCACTCGGCCTTCTTGGCCATGTTGGCGCAGCCTGCGGCTCCGCCGAAGCCCAACGCCCCGGGTACCGCGCCGCCCAGGCTCACGACCGGTATGGCGAGGCATCCCAGGATGAACAGCCAGCTCCAGCCGGGCAGGCCGCTGAACGTTTCCTTCAGACCCTGCTTTGGCTTCCCGGCGGATGACTGCGACGGCCCGGAAGCTGGCTCGAAAGTCCCTGGCGGCTGGGCTGAAGAGGTGGGCTGCTGCCCGTTCTTCCAAGCGAAGTACTCCTCCTTGCTTGAAAAACGCGGCGTTGCCATAGGGGTCTCCTGTCCCGGGCAAGTCCAGCGGCAGTGCCCGTGATCCGCACCAAACGTGGGTGAAATGACTTGGGAAAAGCTTAGGCCCGTTCGGGTGGCCAGTCAAGGCGCGGCGGCAAGGCAAGGAGCCGAGGCTCCTGAGCCCGCCGCAGGCTCACCGGTAGCCCGTGGCCTGTAGCTCGAACAGCTCGGTGTAGCGCCCGCCCTGGGCCAGCAGCTCGTCGTGGGTGCCCATGGCTTCGAACCGCCCTTCGGCGAGGGCCAGGATGCGGTCCGCCATGCGCACGCTGGAGAAACGGTGGGAGATGAGCACCGCGGTCTTGCCTTCGCTCAGCTGCTTGAAGCGCTGGAACATCTCGAATTCCGCACGGGCGTCGAGCGCCGCGGTGGGCTCGTCCAGGATCAGGAGCTGGGCGTCCCGCATGTAGGCTCGCGCGATCGCGATCTTCTGCCACTCGCCGCCGGAGAGGTCCACCCCGGTGCGGAAGCGCTTGCCCACGACCTGGTCGTAGCCGGCCGGCAGCTTGCGAATCACCTCGTCGGCGAGGCTGCTCTCGGCCGCGGACTCGATGCGCTCGCGGTCGTGCCGGGCCTCGATCTGCCCCACCGCGATGTTCTCGGCCGCGGTGAGGTGATAGCGGACGAAGTCCTGGAAGATCACGCCGATGTTGGCGCGCAGGTCCTCGACCGCGTACTCGCGCAGGTCGTGCCCGTCGAGCAGGATCCTCCCCTCGTCCGGGTCGTACAGCCGCGCCAGCAGCTTGACCAGCGTGGTCTTGCCGGCGCCGTTCTCGCCCACCAGGGCCAGCACTTCGCCGGCGTGCAGCGTGAAGCTCAGGTGGCGCACCGCCCAGCGCTCGGCGCCCGGATAGCGGAAGCCCACGTCCTCGAACGCGAAGCCCTGCCGGATCGGCACCGGGAACGGCCGCGGGTCCGCGGGCGAGACGATCTCCGCCTCGATCTCGAAGAAGGAGAACAGGTCGTCCAGGTAGAGCGCCTGCCCCGCCACCTGCGAGAAGCCGATCAGCAGCCCTTCCAGCAGGTTGCGCAGGCGGCGGAACGAGCCGGCGAGGAAGGTGAGGTCGCCGATGGTGAAGTCGCCGCGCAGCGTGCGCCAGGCGATGAAGGCGTAGGCCATGTAGTAGCCCAGGGTGCCGACCGCGGTCAGCAGGCCGCCCCAGCCGGCGCGGCGGATCGCGAGCAGGCGGTTCTCGCGGTAGATCTTGTCCGCCAGCACGCGGTAGCGCTCGATCAGGAAGGAGTTGAGACCGAAGATCTTCACTTCCTTGGCGGTCTCGACGCTCGCGCCGGTCTGGCGCACGTAGTCGAGCTCGCGCCGCTCCGGCGTGCGGAAGTAGGTGAGCGAGTAGCTCTGGGCGTTGAAGTGGGCCTCGCCGAGGAAGGCCGGCGCCAGCGCGAAGAGGAGCAGCGCGATCAGCCAGGGCGCGTAGATCAGCAGCCCGGCCGCGAAGGAGGCGACGGTCACCAGGTCCTGGGCCTGGCCGAACAGCTGGCCCAGCAGGGTGGCGCGGCCCATGGTCTGCCGGCGGGCGCGCTCCAGCCGGTCCTGCAGCTCGCTGTCCTCGAAGTCCTCCAGGTCGAGCGTGGCCGCGTGCTCCATGAGCCGCACGCTGGTGGCGTTGGTGAACTGCTCGGAGAGGAGCGTGTCGAGCAGCGACACGATGCGCCCCAGCACATCGGACAGCACGGCGAGGCCGAATTCGGTAGCCAGGAGCCAGCCCAGGTGATCGAGCCGTCCGCTTGCCAGCCAGCCGCCCAGGTCCGCGGACGTACCGCCCATTCCCACGAGACGGATCACCTCGTCGATGATCAGCTTGCCCACGTAGAGGGTGGCCACCGGCAGCAGGGCGCGGACCAGGCGCAGTGCCAGATCGGCCGCGGTGAGGCCGCGGCTGGTCTGCCAGATCAGCCGCAGGAACGGCGGCAGGTTGCGCAGCGCGCCGAAGCGTTCCCGCAACGACTTCGGCGCCGGCGGAGGCGCGCTCCCCGGCGGTCCCGCCATCGCCGCCATCCCCGCGCCCGCGCGGCCTCCCATGCTGTAGTGCTTCGGCATCCGGCTTCTTGCCCTCCGCGGATCGAGGAAGCCAGAACGGTGCCAGGCCGGCGGATGTCTTGCACGGATATATACGCACTTGTATACTCCGCGGGTGCCTGATAAAATTCTCGTGTGGGTGGCGGCCTCCTTCGAGGATCTGTGTGACTTTCCACCAGACGCCCGGAGGGCTGCAGGCTACGAGCTGCGCCGAGTGCAGCGCGGCTTGATGCCAACCGATTGGAAGCCCATGCCGAGCGTGGGGCAGGGTGTCAACGAGATCCGGGTTCATTCGCGTGCCGAGCATCGGGTGCTGTACATCGCGAAATTTGAGGAAGCGGTCTACGTGCTCCACGCCTTTGAGAAGAAGAGCCGGCAGACCCGGGATGTTGATCTCACCCTGGCGCGTGAGCGCTTGAAGCAGCTCGAAGCCCTCCGTCGCGAGGGAAAGGAGAAGTAGATGGCCGTGCGGATCCGACGTTCCAGCGGAAATGTCTTCAAAGATCTGGGGTTCAGCGAGGACGAGGCCGAGAACCTCAAGATCCGAGCCGACCTGATGATCGAGCTTACGCAGTTGATCGAGGCAGAGGGGCTGACACAGGCTGCTGCCGCAAGACTGCTCGGAGTGAGTCAGCCGAGGATCAGCGATCTGACGCGTGGGAAGATCGACCGGTTCAGCGTCGACACCTTGATCGAGATGCTCGGGCATGCCGGCGCCTCCGTCTCGGTCGTGGTCACTCCGCGCAGCCAGGTCGCCTGATCGGCGGGGGGGCGAGATCGCTTCCCCGAGCCCCCCTTCTCAGAGAATCTTTCCTCCCCTGTAACGAAACGCCCGGCCGCTCCGACTAACGTTTTCGGAGAGCCGGAAAGCCGCTCCGCGAAGCCTGCGCCGCTCAAGCGGGAGGCATCCGGGCTCCAAGCGTGTCGCCGCCGCGTCCGTGTGGCGCGGAGTGCCAATCAGAGGAGGAGCACCGCATGCCTACGTATCTCCACCCCGGCGTTTACATCGAGGAGATCCCGAGCGGAGCGAAGACGATCGAGGGCGTCAGCACCTCGATCACCGCTTTCGTCGGGCCCGCGCGCAAGGGGCCGGCGGGCGAGGCCACTCTCATCCACAGCCTCGATGAGTACATCGCCACCTACGGCGGCGTGCACTCCGCTGCGGATGCGATGGGCCTGTCCGTCACGGCCTACTACCAGAACGGCGGCAAGGACGCCTACATCGCCCGTCTGGTGAGCACCAATCCCCCGGCCGCGGCCTCGTCGCGGTCGGTCGCCGGCGAGGGGACCGCCGGCGCTAACGTGCTGAAGATCTCGGCGACCAGCCCCGGCACCTGGGGCGACGAGGTGCGCATCCGCGTCAGCAAGGCGAGCGCCACCGCCCCGGTCTTCAAGCTCGAGCTCGGCCACCTGGAGAACGAGAAGCTCGTCGCCGACGAGACTTTCGACAACCTGTCGATGAACGCCGCGAGCGCCGACTACGCTCTGGCGCGCGTCAACGGCGTGTCGAAGCTGGTCGCGCTCGCGCTCGAGCCCGCCGCCACCACCGGGTTGCAGAAGGGCTCCCTGACCGGGGCGGAGCTGCCCAACGCCGCCGCCTTCTTCAGCGGCCCCGCCGGCATCAAGGACGGGATGACGATGACGGTGAACGTCGACGGCCTCGGCGCGAAGAAGATCACGCTCGGCACCGCGGCGTCGCTCGCCCTCGCGGGTGCCAACGCGGGCGACGGCGCCAAGGTCGCAGAGGCGATCCGGCTCGCCGTGGTCGCGCTCGGCCCGAGCCAGACGCCGTACAAGGACTTCACCGTCGCCTATGGCGGCGACCGCAAGTTCGTGCTCACCTCGGGCAGCACCTCGTCGTCGTCGTCCGTCGTGGTCTACGGCGGCAGCGGCACGGACACCGACCTCGCCAAGCTCATCAAGGTCGATCCGGCCAGTGCTCCCACGGCCGTCCAGGGCGCCGCGAAGATCGTTCCGGTGGCCGTGTCCGGCACCAACGATCTCGGCGAGCCTCTCGCCGGCGGCGTCGAGGGACCCCCGGCCGCGAGCGATTACACGGCCTTCTTCGGCCAGAAGCTGATCAAGATCCGCGACGCCAGCATCATCGTGCTGCCGGGCCAGTCGGTGCCCAAGAGCGGCGCCGGCAACGACGCGGTCTCGGCCGCCATTGCGCACGCCGAGGCGACGCAGCGGTCGATGGTGATCGTCGATCCCGCGCCGGGCGCGGAGCTCGAGAGCGCCAACGACGTGGACCTGCTCGCGCTGACCACGTCGACCTACGCCGCGCTCTACTACCCATGGGTCGAGATGACCAACCCCTTCTTCAAGCCCGACGACGGCAGCAAGCCGACCATCCCGGTCGCGCCTTCGGCCTTCGCCGCGGGCATGTGGGCCAAGATCGACGGCCGCCGCGGCGTGTGGAAGGCGCCGGCCGGCGTCGAGACCTCGCTCCTGGGCGTCGCGGCGTTGCAGTTCAACGTCGGCGACGGCGATCAGGACCAGTTGAACCCGCTCGGCGTCAACGCGCTGCGCAAGCTGCCCGGCTTCGGCCACGTGATCTGGGGTACGCGCACGCTCTCGACCAAGGCGAATCCGGAGTGGCGGTACGTGCCCGTGCGGCGCACCGCGATCTTCATCGAGCAGAGCGTCTACAACAGCATCCAGTGGGCGGTGTTCGAGCCGAACGACCACAAGCTGTGGGCGTCGCTGCGCTCGAACATCGACGCCTTCATGAACGGCCTGTGGCGCTCGGGCGCGTTCCAGGGCGAGAAGGCTTCGGACGCCTATTTCGTCCGTTGCGGCCTCGGCGACACGATGGTCCAGTCGGACATCGACCGCGGCCAGGTGATCGTCGTCGTCGGCTTCGCGCCGCTCAAGCCCGCGGAGTTCGTGATCGTCCGCATCCAGCAGAAGGTCGCTCAGCAGTAGCAACCGAGGAGGAATTCCATGGCAGCCCCCCTCTTTCCCGTCAACGCGCACCGGCACGATCCGTACCGGACGTTCAAGTTCCAGGTCGTGATCGACGGCCAGGTGGTCGCCGGCCTGCGCAAGATGACCGCCCTCAAGAAGAAGACCGAGCCGGTGAAGTGGCGCACCGCGGGCGATCCCTCGCACGAGCGGATCCTCCCCGGCGGCACGAGCTACGAGCCCGTGACTCTCGAGCAGGGACTCACCCACGACCCGGTCTTCGAGCTGTGGGCGAACCTGGTGAACAACCTCGAGGGCGACGCGGCGATGTCGCTCAAGAATTTCCGCAAGAGCATCGTCATAAACGTCCTCAACCTGCAGGGCCAGGTGGCGATCTCCTACAAGCTGAACCGCGCCTGGGTGTCGGACTACCAGGCGCTGCCGGATTTCGATGCCGGCAGCATGAACACGGTCGGCATCCAGTCGATCACGTTGCAGCATGAAGGCTGGAGCCGCGACACGGCGGTGGCGGAGCCCGCGGAGAGCTGATGCAGCTTCCCGGCGGGATCGCGCGCGACGGCGAGCGGCGGCGCAGCTTTGCGTTTCGTCCGGTCGACGGCGCGCTCGAAGCGGCGCTCGCCGAGGCGGCTGCCGCGCCCAGCATGCCGAGGGCGGTGACCTCGGTGCTGGCCGCGGCGCTCGCCGAGCTCGGCGGGGAGCCGGCGGACGAGGAGACCGTGCGGGGTATGGCGGTCGGCGACCGGCAGTTTCTCGTGCGGCAGCTCAGCGTGTATCTCGGCCACGATCCGGTGTGGCTCACGGCCGTCTGCCGGGCCTGCGGGGAGTCGTTCGACTTCGAGGTCCGCCAGGCCGATCTCCCGGTCAAGGAGGCCGGCGGGAGCTTTCCGTACGCCGAGGCGGGCGGCCTGCGATTGCGGGTGCCCACCGGGGCGGATCAGGAGGCGATCGCCGGATTGTCCGACGAACGGGCGGTGAAGGCGCTCTTCGAGCGTTGCCGGATCGGGGGCGAGGGGGACATGGCGGCGGCCGAGGCGGCGATCGAAGAGGTTGCGCCGGAGGTTGCGCTCGCGGCTCTGGCGGGTTGTCCGGCTTGCGGGGCGAGCAACGAGGTGGCGGTGGATCCGTATCTCGGGCTTCCGGCGCAGAGCGAGGAGCTGTTCGCGGAGGTCCACCGGCTCGCGTCGAGCTATCACTGGAGCGAGGCCGAGATCCTTGCTCTGCCGCGCGCGCGGCGCCAGCTCTATTTGCGATTGATCGATCGTTCGCGGGGGCTGGTGCAATGAAGGGTTTCTTTGCTTCAGTCGTGCGCGACAGCCGGCCTCGCGGCGGTGGGGAAGTGGGCGCAGGGATGGGGATGCTGCCGCCGGCCGTGGAAGCTCCGGAGGCTGTGGTGCCTCACGGACAGGCACGGACGGACACGGACGGACACGGACGGGCTGGGATCGCTCCGGAGGTGGCCCCGCGGCGTGGGCGGGTGGGGGAGCCGGTTGTATCAAAGCCTGTGAGCCGGCCGCTTCCGGCGGTTTCTTCTCCGATAAGCTCGGAGCCTCTCATCTCTGTTCCTGCTGCTGCTCCTGTTCCGGATGCGAAGGGGCGGGGGTTCCTCCCCCCCGGGAGGGGGCGGTTGGCTCTGGGGGGAGGCCAGGAGGGGGGTGCTCCGAAGGCCACGATCGTGGGAGCTCGAAACGCCCCTCTCCTAACCTCCCCCCAGAGCCAACCCTCCCCCTCCCCGGGGGGAGGGACCGGAGAAGAAACCCTCCCGCCCGAGCTTGATGTTCATCCAGTTTCAGGTGCCTTGCCGCGGAAACCTGATGTAAGGGCGGGGCTTGTCCCCGCCCGGGAGGGGATGAACCCCTCCCCTACATCCATCGAAAAGGTTTCCAGGAGCAAGGCGGAGGAGACGGTCCCGCGCGTGGAAGCCGAGCCGGCCGCGGCTCCGGAGCAGGCCGTTGTCATGGAACGGTCGTTCGTCAATCCGACCCGGGTTGTCCCTTCTGGAAGCGAGCCTGCCGGGACTCCTCAGCCGGCTTCGCGCCAGGAGACGGTCCTCAAGAGCGAGGGGCCGCGGGTGCACATCGGCGTAGTGGAGGTCGTCGTCGCGGCCCCGGTGGAGAAGCGCGCGCCGGCCGCGGCGCCGGCTCCTTCCTCGAACCTGGCGAGCCGCCGTTACCTGCGGAGCTTGTGATCCATGGCGCTGCCCGTCTCCTCGCTGTCCCAGGTCTGCCGGTCGATCGCGGATTTCCTTTCCAACCGGCTGGAGGCGCCGCAGAACCACATCCAGGTGCGCATCGGCAGCCCGGCGAGCGCCGCTCCCGCGCAGACCGACAACGAGCACCGCGTCAACCTCTTCTTCTACCGCGTCGAGCCGGAGGGCTTCGGCCCGGCCGCGGCGCCCGACGAGACCTGGCTGCTGCGCCTCTCGTGCCTGGTCACCAGCTTCGGCGTGGACGAGGACCAGATCAGCGCCGGCGAGAACGACCTGCGCCTCCTGGGCGGCGTGCTCTCGGCGTTTCACGAGACGCCGATCCTCGATCCGATCGCAATCAACGGCACCACGGTGCGCACGCAGGTCGTCTTCCAGCCGCTCGGCATGGAGGAGCTCAACCACCTGTGGGCCACGCAGGGCGAGGTGGCCTACCGCCCGTCCGTGGCCTACGAGATGGCGCTCATCCCGATCCTGCCGCGCCATCCCCGCCTCGGCGGGCCGCTGGTCGGCGCCATCGGCTTCGAGGTGCGCTCCGACAGAGCGGGCCGCCACGAGCCGTTCGGGGGCCAGGCGATTCCGCCGCCGGTCGTGGCGCGCGAGGTCGACACCCTCCCGGAGGATTGGGCTCCGAGCGTCTGCTTCGTCGTGGGCGGCTCCTGCGTCGAGAGCGTCTCCCTCGCCGTGGGCACCCCGTTCGCTCCGCAGGTCTGGGTGGCGGGGTTGAACGGCGCGGCCGTGCGCCTGCGCTGGGAGATCTGGGACGCGCAGGACGGCTGGCGGCCGGGCGGCGCGATCGTCGATACCGCGGCGACCGGGGAGCGGCTCGATCCCGACCAGGCGGCGGGCGCGGTCACCACTCCGGTCGCCCTGCCGTTCGACGATCACGCTGGCCAGGCCGTGCTCTACGCC
>Ga0068862_100001029_pt1 | contig 26800 bp, 20 predicted proteins | sample KBSSwiS52_FD_66598 | JGI IMG/M metagenome (GOLD analysis project Ga0068862, IMG submission 66598) | Switchgrass rhizosphere microbial communities from Kellogg Biological Station, Michigan, USA - KBS Switchgrass S5-2 | ecosystem: Host-associated > Plants > Roots > Rhizosphere > Soil ... | reverse complement strand
GCGGTGCGTCGTTCATCGGCGCAGCCGGCGAGCGCGGAAGGATACTGGCCGGGCGGACCAGCGTAAAGCTTACGAGCCGCCGCCCGTGGATTCGGGGCCTTCGGCCGGGCTCGAGCCGGGAGTCGACTCGCGCTTGATGCGCTGATAGATCTCCTCGCGATGCACGGCCACATCCTTGGGCGCGTTGATGCCTATCCGGACCTGGTTGCCCTTGACGCCGAGCACGGTGACGGTCACCTCGTCCCCGATCATCAGCGTCTCACCGACCCGGCGAGTCAATATCAGCATTTGGTGCTCTCCTTAACACTCTTTTCCAGGTTCAGCAGACGCGCAAGCTCCGCTATGTCTCACCCTGCGGTCTAACGCGCGGCTGAACTCTCGGATCAGCCTCCCTCGCTGACCCTCCCCTTTTGTCAGGCTCGTCATTTCTTTCCGGGTTTCGCGCGCGAACGTCGACGCGAACCGGCGTGTCGATGCCTGCAACGCCACGATACTAGCGAACGCCCTTGGGGTGCGCAACGAAAGCGGCCGTATCAGGCGACGCGGCCTTCGATCCAGGTTGGCAAACCGGCGAGTGCAGCATCGAGCGCGGGCGAATCGACGCCGCCGCCCTGCGCCATGTCGGCGCGCCCACCGCCCTTGCCGCCGATCTGGGCGGCCACGTGCGCGACGACGTCGCCGGCCTTGATCCTGGCCTGCGCGGCGCCGCCGACGCCGCCGACCAACGCGACTTTTCCGTCGCTCGCGGCCGCCAGCAGCACGACGCAGTCGACGAGCTTTTGCTTCAGCGTATCGACGCCTTCGCGGAGCGCTTTCGCGTCGAGTCCGTCGACGCGCGCGGCGACAACGCGCAGGCCCGCGATCGTCTTCGCCTCCGCGGCGAGATCCTGCGTCGCTGAGCTCGCCGCCTTCGCCTTCAGCGATTCGAGCTCGCGTTCGAGCTTCTTCTGGCGGTCGAACAGCTGGCGCAGCTTGTCGACGACTTCCGTGTCGCTCGCCGAGAGAAGGCTTGCGACCTGATCCAGGCGCGCTTCCTCGTCCGCGACGTACGCAATCGCGCCCGCGCCGGTGACGGCTTCGATGCGCCGCACGCCGGCGGCGACGCCGCCTTCGCTGACGATCTTGAAGAGACCGATGTCGCCGGTGCGTCCGACGTGCGTGCCGCCGCAGAGCTCGGTCGAGAAATCGCCCATGCGGAGCACGCGCACTTCGTCGCCGTATTTTTCGCCGAAGAGCGCGAGCGCGCCGAAATCGAGCGCGGCCTGATACGCCATCTCGCGAATCTCGGCTTCGCTGTTGCGACGCACTTCAGCGTTGACCATGTCTTCGATCGTGCGCAGCTCTTCCGCGCTGACCGGTTGGAAATGCGAGAAGTCGAAGCGCAAGCGATCCGGCGCGACCAGCGAGCCTTTCTGCTGCACGTGCTCGCCGAGCACTTTGCGCAGCGCCGCGTGCAGAAGATGCGTCGCCGAATGATTCAGCACCGTCGCCTGGCGGCGCGCGGCGTCGACCTGCGCGGCAACCGTGTCGCCGACCTTGAGCTCGCCGCCCGACCAGCGTCCGACATGTCCGTGGAATGCGCCGCCGAGCTTGATCGTGTCGCTGACCGCGAGGCGTCCGTTCTTCGTCGCCAGCGATCCGGAATCGCCGACCTGTCCGCCGGATTCGGCATAGAACGGCGTGCGATCGAGAATCACGATCGCCTCCTCGCCATCGCCGAGCGCGCCGACCGCACGACCGCCACGCACGATCGCGACGACCTTGCCGTCGCCTTCGAGCGTTTCGTAGCCGAGGAATTTCGTCGGCGCGAGCGTGCTCGCGAGCTCGGCCGGAATCTGGCCCTTGCTCTCGAATTGGCTCGCCGCGCGCGACTGCTCGCGCTGCTTTTCCATCTCGGCTTCGAAGCCGGCCATGTCGACGGAGAGTCCGCGTTCGCGCGCGATGTCGGCCGTGAGATCGACCGGAAATCCGTAGGTGTCGTAGAGGCGGAACGCATCGGCACCGGGAATGCGCTTCGGAGATTTCTTCGCGACTTCCTCGAAGACTTTCATGCCCTGCTCGAGCGTCTCGCCGAACCGCTGCTCCTCGGCGCGCAGCGCCTGCTCGACCGTCGCGCGCTTCGCTTTGAGCTCCGGATACGCCTCGCCCATTTCCTCGACCAGCGGCGCGACCATCTTCCAGAAGAAATCGCCGCGCACGCCGAGCATCCAGCCATGACGGAGCGCGCGGCGGATGATCCGGCGCAGCACGTAGCCGCGGCCTTCGTTCGATGGCATCACGCCGTCGACGATCAGGAAACTGCACGCGCGGATGTGATCGGCGATGACGCGCAGCGATTTGTTCTCGACGTCGCTCGTATTCGTCAGCTGCGCGGCGACGCGGATCAGGTGCTGGAAAAGGTCGATCTCGTAGTTCGAGTGCACGTGCTGCAGCACGGCGGCGAGACGTTCCAGGCCCATGCCGGTATCGACGCACGGTGCCGGCAGTTTCGAGAGCGTGCCGTCGGCCGCGCGGTCGAACTGCATGAAGACGAGGTTCCAGATTTCGATGTAGCGATCGCCGTCTTCGTCCGGCGATCCCGGCGGTCCGCCCGCAATGTCTGCGCCGTGATCGAAGAAGATCTCGGTGCACGGTCCGCACGGACCGGTGTCGGCCATCTGCCAGAAATTGTCCGACGCGAACGGCGCGCCCTTGTTGTCGCCGATGCGCACGATGCGCTCTTTCGGCACGCCTATCGTGTTCGACCAGATGTCGTACGCCTCGTCGTCGGTGTGATAGACCGTCACCCACAGCCGATCGGCCGGCAGCTTGAAGACGCCGGTCAGAAGCTCCCACGCCCACGCGATCGCCTCGCGCTTGAAGTAGTCGCCGAACGACCAGTTGCCGAGCATCTCGAAGAACGTGTGATGCCGCGCGGTGTAGCCGACCGAATCCAGATCGTTGTGCTTGCCGCCGGCGCGCAGGCAGCGCTGCACGTCGGCCGCGCGCACATACGAGAGCTTCTCGCTGCCGAGAAACACGTTTTTGAATTGCACCATCCCCGAGTTCGTGAAGAGCAGCGTCGGATCGTTCGCCGGAACGAGGGAGCTCGACGGGACGATCGTGTGGCCTTTGGAGCGGAAGAACTCCAGGAACGCGGAGCGGATTTCGGATGTTTTCATGGACGGATCGGATCGGATCGGATCGGGACAGGCGGGACTCGGCAAAACGCGGACACGCCAAGGATGCGGTCCGGTTTTCGAGTTCTCAATCGAACTCGTCGCCCGGATCTTCGACTTCGGCGCGGGTAGCGGCCCGTACTGTCGCCGGATCGAAGCCTCGGCGCAAGAGAAACTGGGCGCGGCGGGCGCGTTCGGTGGGGTCTTTGGCGGGCGTCGCGCCGAATCGGCGCGAGAGCTGGGACGCGGCCATGGAAGCCCAGTCCGCGTCAACGGAAGCGATCGCGGTGCGGATCGCGGCTTCGTCGATGCCGTGCGACTTGAGCTCGGCACGGATGCGATGCGGACCGTAGCCTTGCGAGGATCTGCGGCGCGCAAGGCTCTGCGCGAACCGGCCGTCGTCCTGATACTTGCGCTCTTTGAGCTTGCCGATCGCCTCGGCGCTGGTTGCGGCCGAATGCCCGCGAGCCGAAAGTTTGGTCTTGAGCTCGCGCGCCGAATGCTCGCGGCGCGCCAGGAGACCGAGACCCTTGGCATACGCCGTCGGCGCCTTCGCGTCGGGACTTTCCGGCTTCACGGCCCGCTTCAATCGGTTAACCTTCGCGCCTCGAACGGATACGCGACAGTATGAACGATTCCAGCGCCCCGCTTCCCGATCCCCTGCCCAAGCGTGCGAACGTCGGCTGCGGATACGACGTGCGTGCCGGCTATTTGAACGTCGACCTGCACGCCCGGCACGGTCCGGATCTGGTCGCGGACGTGTCGAATCTTTCGATGCTGCCGTCCGGATACTTCGAGGAAATTCTCGCGCAGGACGTGCTCGAGCATCTCGAGCGCGACCGCACGGAACCTACGCTGCGGGAATGGTCGCGACTGCTGGCGCCCGAAGGCATCCTGCACATTCGCGTGCCGAGCCTTTTCGGGATGTTCGAGATGCTCGCGATGCCGCATTACCGCGAGTTCGCGAAAGCCAAGGAAGTCGTGCACCTGATGTACGGCACGCAGGCCTATAACGGCGACTACCATCTGACCGGCTTCACGCCGGCGCTGCTCGACGGATATTTGCGCCAGGCCGGATTGCTCATCTGCGAAGCCTCGGTGCTGCACACGTGGCTCTTCGATATCAAGGCGCGCAAGACCGATGTCCTGCGCGACGATGGCGAATTCCTGCAGTCGGCGTATTTCTCGATACTCGGCCGGCCGATCGACCCGGAAGGGATGCGGACTCACGGCGATGCGCTTGCATCCGGCAAGGCCACGCGCGAAGTGATCGAAGACCGATTGCGCAACAGCGAGGAAGCGCGCTTTCGCGCCAACCATCCGGTTTATCTGTGGCAGCACGCCGGCCAGTCGGGCCGACGCCCGTTGCCGGGCATCGGTACCTTGCGTTCGATCGCGCGATTCGTGCGGAGCCGCATCGGCTGAATCACCGACGCGGTACGACTCACGCCTCTTCGACCTCTTCGGTCTTCGCCCCGCTCGCGACCGCGCCGCCGGTCAGCAACTTCGCGCGCAGCTGCGCGTCGATCGCTGCGGCGATCTCCGGATGCTCCTTCAGATACAGGCGCGTGTTGTCCTTGCCCTGTCCGATGCGATCGCCGTTGTAGCTGTACCACGCGCCGGATTTCTCGACGAGGTTGTTGTTGACGCCGAGCTCGATCAGCTCGCCCTCGCGCGATGTGCCTTCGCCGTAAAGAATCTCGAACTCGGCCTGCCGGAACGGCGGCGCGACCTTGTTCTTGACGACCTTGACGCGCGTTTCCGAGCCGATGACTTCCTCGCCGCGCTTGACCGCGCCGATGCGGCGGATGTCCAGGCGCACCGAAGCGTAGAACTTGAGCGCGTTGCCGCCGGTCGTCGTTTCGGGATTGCCGAACATGACGCCGATCTTCATGCGGATCTGGTTGATGAAGATAACCAGCGTTCCGGATTTCTTGATGTTGGCGGTCAGCTTGCGCAGCGCCTGGCTCATCAGTCGAGCCTGTAGGCCCACGTGCGAATCGCCCATTTCGCCTTCGATTTCCGCTTTGGGCGTCAGCGCGGCGACCGAGTCGATGACGACGACGTCGACCGCGTTCGAGCGCACCAGCATGTCGGCGATTTCGAGCGCTTGTTCGCCCGTGTCGGGCTGCGAAACCAAGAGATCGTCGACGTTGACGCCGAGTTTTTCCGCATACGAAGGATCGAGCGCGTGCTCGGCGTCGACGAAGGCCGCCGTGCCGCCGTTGCGCTGGCAGTTGGCGATGACTTGCAGAGTGAGCGTGGTTTTGCCCGAAGATTCCGGTCCGTAGATCTCGACGACGCGTCCGCGCGGGAGGCCGCCGATGCCGAGCGCGATGTCCAGACCGAGCGAACCGGTCGAGACGACATCGAGCGCCTCGTCGACGCGATCGCCCATGCGCATGACCGCGCCCTTGCCGAACTGCTTTTCGATCTGGCTGAGTGCGGATGCGAGCGCGCGGCGCTTGTTGTCGTCCATTGCGTGTACCTCTTCGATGCGGTTCATGCGGTGAGATTGCCCGGGTGCCGTCTCATCGTTTAAGACGCACCGGAGTCGAGAGCGATTATCCCACAGCGCTCGCGGAGCGCGATCGCGAAAAGCCGGCTCAGCTCGTAAGAATCCTGCGCACGCCCTCGAGCGCCGCGCCGACGGTCTGGCGGCGCACCGCTTCGCGATCGCCGTCGAAATGGAACATCTCCGCGCGCGCGTAGCCGCCGCGACGCTTCCAGCCGATCCACACGGTGCCGACCGGTTTGCCCGGCGTGCCGCCGGAAGGTCCGGCGATGCCGGTGACCGCGACCGCGACGGTCGCGCCGTAGCGCGCGAGCGCGCCCGACACCATCTCGACGACGGTTTCCTGACTGACTGCGCCGGTGCGCTCTAGAGTCTGCGGCTGCACGCCGAGCAGCGATTCCTTCGCTTCGTAGCTGTATGCGACGACGCCGCACTCGAACCACGCCGAGCTGCCGGCGATATCGGTCAAGGTCTTCGCGACCCAGCCGCCGGTGCACGATTCCGCCGTCACCATCGTCTGTCCACGCGCGATCAGGCATTCGGCGACGGCTTGCGCCCGCGCCTGCAAAGAGTCGTCCGTGGGAATGTTGATTTCGGTCGTTTCGGCGGTGGTCACGAGATCTCCAGAACGTTGCCGGCCAACGCGGCAAAGCGCTGCTATGGAGCCGCGGCGGACGATTGCAAGCTGCCGGCGGTGTCGCTGCCGGCGTGAAGGACGCAAGCATACTCCACGCCGCGCGACGATCTTAGGACCGACGTGGACCGCCGCTCGCTGCTCCGGAAACATCACCGTCGTCGCCGCATCCGCAGTTAAAGCAAAGCCGAAGCGATAGTTCGGTATTCGGCCACCTACGTATCTCTACGTACTATCTATGTCGTATCGACGTCGCAACCGATGGGGTCGCGGCGCAACGCGGGACAAGCGGCTCTGGGAGGGACGCTCGTGTCGTACGGCATCGAGACCGGCTGCGCGAAGCCCGGCCGGCATCATCCTTCGCAGGAAACGTTCGATCTCGTCGTCGCTCACGCGGAAGCGCTCGCGCGCGAGGGACGCTGGCTCGATGCGCAGGCCGCGCTCGCGAATGTTCTGGCCGAAGACCCGCGTCATATCGCCGCCGCATCGCTGCTCGTGCGCGTGCATCTCGCGCAGAACCAGATCGAGCCCGCGTGCCGCACGATCGAAGCGCTCGCCGCGAGCGGCGCATCGATGCCGTCCGATCTCGTGCTGCTGCGCGCACGACTTCTGCTCGCTCTTTCGCGTTTCGACGAATCGGTCGACGCGTTCCAGACGGCGATCGCCGCTGTTCCGCACGACGGCGCCGCCGAGCTCGGACTCGCCGTCGCGCTCGGCCACGCTGGACGCCACGAAGCCGCGGCCGATTCCGCGCGTGCCGCGATCGAGAAAGGCTACGACACTCCCGGCGCGCACTTCGTCCGCAGCCGCGCGCTGATCGAATCCATGAGATTCGACGAAGCCGAGGACGAATTGCGCAACGTGCTGCGCAGCGATCCTGCGCACGCTCCGGCGCACGCGAATCTCGTCGATCTCGTCTGGATGCGCAGCGGCGATGCCGCTGCCGCGACGGCCACGCTCGACGACGCGCTCGGCAAAGCCGACGCTTCTTGCGAATTGCACGTGCTCAAGAGCCGCCTCCTCGACGCCGCCGGCGAGACCGGACGGGCTTACGCAATGCTCGATGCCGCCATCCGCCGCGCCGGCGATCGCGTCGAGCTGCACGCAGCGGCGGCGCAGCTCAGCCTAAAGCTCGACGATGCCGCACGCGCGCTGCGCCACGCCGAGATCGCGCATCGATACGCCATGTCGGATCCGCATGTGCTCGGCATCCTCGGCGATGCGTCGCTTTCCACCGGAAATCCTGAGCGTGCCGCAGCGATCGCCGAACGCCTGCTCGCGCTCGATCCGGACGACGGCCACGCGATCGCCTTGCGCGCATCGGCCTGGCGCACGCTGGGCGATGCGCGCTATCGCACGCTGTACGACTACGCCCGGTTCGTGCGCGCGCGTAGGCTCGACGCACCGCCCGGCTGGCCCGATCTCGAAAGCTACCTCGCCGATCTCGCGCGCAGTCTTCATCGCAAGCACGATGCGCTGCGCGCGCATCCGCTGACGCAGACGCTGCGCACCGGAACGCAGGTCGAGCTCCGGCTCGCGACGGACGAACCCGCGATCAGCGCCTTCGCGACGGCGATCGATAGCGCCGTGCGCCGCTATCTCGACGAAATCGGCCGCGGCAACGACATCCTGAGCCGCCGCAACACCGGCGCCTATGCGATCCGCGAAAGCTGGTCGGTGCGCCTCAGGGCCGGCGGCTATCACACCAACCATTTCCATCGCCGCGGATGGCTGTCGTCGGCCTGCTACATCGAGCTTCCGCCCGCGGACGCGGGCGGCTCAGGCTGGCTCAAGTTCGGCGAACCTTGCCTTCCGACTCGCGCGCCGCTCGCCGCCGAATATTTCGTGCGGCCCGAGCCCGGCCTTCTTGTGCTCTTTCCGTCCTGGATGTGGCACGGCACCGTGCCGTTCGCCGGCAACGGCAACCGGACGCGACTCACCATCGCGTTCGATATCGTGCCCGGTTAGCTGAAGACGAAGAGCATTTCTCGCAAAGGCGCGGAGAGCGCGAAGAAAGCGAGCGTCGACCGTCCAGCGCACTTGCGGCGACACCTGGGCCATCATCTCGTCGATGTTCCCCTGCGCCGACGCCATGTAATGGGCACGGACGATGTCGATGTTCGTCATCATCATCTCAACCCCACTTCATCTCGCCTTTGGCGACCTTGGCGCCGATCTGCAGGGCCACTGCCATGCCGGCACTCGGATAGCGCTTGGTCATGGCGGCGATCAGGGCGACGCTGTCAGCGGCCTTAGCAAGCTCTTCCTCGAACGCCACGAGGTAGTCGTGGGTGTAGCGGATCGCCGTTGCATTCGTCGTGGCACCGGGTGCCATGTGGCCGGGAACCACCAAGGCGGGCTTCCGCACTGCCATCGCGTCGAGCGTCTTCACCCAGGCCGCACGCTCCTGGGCGCCTTGTGTGTCAGCGGTCCACACATGCACGCCCGAGAACAGCAACACGCCGCCGAAGATGGCGCTGAGCGAGGGCACCCAGATGTAGCGGCGGTTGGCCAAGCCATCGGCATCGATTATCTCGAGGGTCTGGCCTTCCAGGGGAAGGTTGTGGCCGTCGAACGCTTCGGGCATGACGATGTCCGCCAGGGATTGCGGGCCGTTCTCCTTGAGCTGCGGGCCCCAGATCGCCAGTTTCTTTTCCACATTCCCCTTGATGGCTGCGATCGTGCTCAGCGCAGCAATTACCTTGGCTTCGGGGAAGGCCGCCTTGATGGGGGCGAGGCTGAAGTAATAGTCCGGATCGCTCTGGCTGATGTAGATGGTCGTGAGCTTCTTGCCGCTGGCCTTGATGGCTTCGGCGAGCGCCTTGCCGTCGGGAAGCGTGAAGCCGCCATCGATCAGCACGGCTTCGCTCGCGCCGGAGATCAGCACCGGGGCACGGAAGAATCCGTTCTCGCCGGCAGGGAAATGCTTCCAGGTCAGTTGGGTCGTCGCAGCCATAGCGTTCTTCACTCCCAGGATGGTCGTCGTAACAGCCGCGACGGCTACAGTTTTGATCACGTCTCTTCGCGTTGTCATGGTGGTCCTGCCTTCTTCAAGCTTAAGTGGATAGGGTTTGATGGGCTCAGGCCGCTTCCAGCTGACGGAGCAATGTCTGTGGGTTGGAATAGGCCAGCGTGATCCAGCACCCAGCGCTTCGCACCGGATTCGACAATCAAGGTCGGTACGCCACGCGCGCCAAACTCCCGCATCGACGCTCGGGCGCGATCCATACGGGCTCGGTTGGCGCCGAGCAGATCCGCATCGGGTTGCGCGACCCTCTTGGCGGCCTCTTTGAGACCCAGCGCCTCCAGCAGATCGGCCAAAGCCGCCAATGACGTGACATCGCCACCGTCCATATAGCGCGAATGCTGGATCGCCCCGAGGGCTTCGAGTTCTCTGGTGGGGGCGGTCAGCGACACCGCTGTCAGCGCCACCGTGGCGGGACCGCTGTCGAACAACTGTTGGCGATCGCCGAGAATCCGGTCGCGATACCGCTCGGAAAAGCGTTGCCCAGTTAGTCGTTCGATGCGCTGATCGTTGGACCAAGCATAGGCCGCGAACGCATCGTCCATCGGCCTCGCGCCCTCGCCGGAAAACAGGCCCGTCGGTAGCAGCTCAAGGCTGACGCCGGAAAATTCCAGCACCCCGGAGACAGCGGGCGCGGCGCCGTAGCACCAGCCACATAGCGGGTCGAACAGGTAGCGCAGTGTCTTGTCCATCGGGATCTTCGTTGGATGCGAGCGATCCTAGGCAGTCTCAATTGACTCATAAATACATACGTGCTAAACGCAATGTATGTTGAAAACATACAATAAGGCCGCGAACAGCCTGGGAGGGCTGGGAAACCTGAGACGCCTGACATACTTCGTGTCCGTGGTGGAAACTGGATCGTTCACCGCGGCAGCAGAGCGCCTGGGCATCACCAAGGCAGTGGTCAGCCAACAGGTCGCCCGGCTGGAGAGCGAGTTCCGGACCTCGCTCCTGGTTCGCACCACCCGCAAGGTGCAGCCGACCGAAGCGGGGCAAGCCTTCTACCTGCGTTGTGCCCTGATCCTGCGCGAGGCCGAGGATGCCTTCGACGAACTAGCGGAGGGTTCCACAGGACCGTCCGGCACGCTGCGGCTGACGGCGCCGTTTGACTACGGCGTCGGGGTCGTCGTACCGGTCATCGCCGCTTTCAGGCAGCGTTATCCCGCGTGCAAAGTCGACGCCATCCTCAGCGATCAGACGCTGGACATCATGTCCGGCAACATTGAACTGGCGATCCGTGTTGGTTGGCTTGCCGAGGCCGGCCTGCAGGCTCGCAAGATCGGTAGTTTTCGGCAATTGCTCGTTGCGTCACCGACCATGGGAGCACAGGTGGCACAGCTCACCCGCCCGGACGATATTGCCAAGCTGCCGTTCGTCGCCAACACCGCCTTGCATAACCACCTCAGATGGAGCTTCTCGCTCAACGAGATCGAACGCCAGGACGTAACGGTGCAAGCCTCCGTTTTTCTTGACGCCACCCTCGCCGTGCGCGGAGCCGTGTGCCAGGGGATGGGACTCTCCGTACTGCCGGATTTCGCGGTCGAAGACGATCTCGCCGCGGGACGCCTCATCCAGGTTTTGCCGCACTGGCACCTGCCTTCAGGCGGTATCCATGCGGTCTTTCCGGCAGCGCGTTTTCGTCCGGCGAAGGTGCGGGCTTTCGTTGACTTGCTGGCGGACAGAGAGCAGCAGCGACAGGACCTCAACGGGTCCAATGCGTAGGCGTTAGCAACCTTGGCAGGCCTTGTGCCGAACGGAACTGCATCCAAGATCAACGGCTGCAATGTCTTGGCACGCGATCAGCCGTTGCGCACATTCGAGACGAATGCTTGGATGGTGTGCTCTTAAGCTTCGCTCCAATGAGTTGTTCCAATTGCTGTCGATAGCCAACATGACTCCCTGTGTACAGAGACTCATTGGGAGCATCGATGCAAAACCGCAGGGAACACGCCACGGAGAACGGTGCGCCTACAACATCGCAGGCGCGGAAGATCCTCTCTCTGCGATCTTTGCGCCTCTGCGAGAGAATCTTCTTCTCGCTCCTGCATCGTCCGAAGATGACGTCCAGACGGCCTCGTGCGAGACTTCCGCCGCCTCGTGCTCGCTGCCAAGCGGCGATGCACCCCCGGAACTGCTCTCGTCTTGATGACTCGCGACGATTTCGCCAACCACACGCCTTTGATGCGCCAATACCTCGCGGCGAAGGCGGAATATCCGGACACGCTCGTGTTCTTCCGCATGGGCGATTTCTACGAGCTTTTCTACGACGACGCGCGCAAGGCCGCGCGACTGCTCGACATCACGCTGACGCAACGCGGCCAGTCGGCGGGCGCGCCGATTCCGATGGCGGGCGTGCCGTATCACGCGGTCGAAGGCTATCTCGCCAAGTTGATCCGGCTCGGCGAATCGGTCGCGATCTGCGAGCAGCTCGGCGATCCGGCGGCCGCGAAAGGACTCGTCGAGCGCAAGGTCGTGCGCGTCGTCACGCCGGGCACGGTGACCGACGAATCGCTGCTCGAGCAGCGTCGCGACAATCTTCTGCTCGCGATCGCAGCCGACACTGCGGAATCGAAACGCGGCGCGTATGGGCTCGCGTGGATCGATCTTTCCTCTGGACGTTTCCTGCTGAGCGAAGTCTCCGGCGCCGATGCGCTGGCCGCGGAGCTGGCGCGACTTGCGCCGGCGGAAACACTGGTTGGCGAAGACGTCGCTTGGCCGAAATTCGTCGCCGCGCTGCCGGGCCTGCGCAAGCGCGGGCCGTGGCATTTCGACACCGCGACCGCGACGCGCGAGCTCTCGCGCTTCTTCCGCACGCGCGATCTTTCCGGATTCGGCTGCGAAGGCCTGCCGCTCGCGACCGCTGCTGCCGGCGCGTTGCTGGGTTATGTCGAGGAGACGCAGAAATCGGCGTTGCCGCATCTCACGGGACTTGCCGTCGAGAACGCCGCCGACACGATCGCGCTCGATGCGGCGACGCGGCGCAATCTCGAGCTCGATACGCACGCGAGCGGCAATCCGGATTTCACGATGCTCGGCGTTCTCGATCGCACGATCACGCCGATGGGCGCGCGGCTGTTGCGCCGCTGGCTGCTGCGACCGCTGCGCGATCGCAGTGTGCTCGGCGCGCGCCAGCAGGCGGTCGCGACCTTGATCGACGGCCGCCGCTACGAAGAACCGCGCGAAATACTGCGCGGCGTCGGCGATCTCGAACGCATTCTCGCGCGAGTCGCGTTGCGCTCGGCGCGGCCGCGTGATCTTTCGACGTTGCGCGACGGAATACTGCTGGCGCCGCGCCTGCGCGAAAGTATCGCCGGCAGCGATAGTCCGCTGCTGCGCACGCTGGTCGATCAGCTCGGCGAACATGCCGCGACGGCGCAACATCTTGCCGACGCGGTCGTCGAAGCGCCGCCGGTGATCCAGCGCGACGGCGGCGTGTTCAGAACCGGTTTCGACACCGAGCTCGACGAGCTGCGCACGCTGTCGACGCACGCCGATCAATTCTTGATCGATCTCGAAGAGCGAGAGAAAGCCGCGACCGGCATCGCGACGCTCAAGGTCGGCTACAACCGCGTGCACGGCTACTACATCGAGATCGGCAAAGCGCAATCCGAAAAGGCGCCGACGCATTACACGCGGCGGCAGACGATCAAGGGCGCCGAACGATACATCACCGAAGAGCTGAAGACGTTCGAGGACAAAGTGTTGTCCGCGCGCGAGCGTTCGCTGATGCGCGAGCGCGCACTGTACGAGGCGCTGCTCGATTTCCTGATCGAACGACTTGCGCCGTTGAAGGCCGCCGCGGAAGCGGTCGCGTCGCTCGACGTGCTGGCGACATTCGCCGAGCGCGCCGATGCCTTGAACTGGAACCGCCCGGCGATGGTCGATTCGCCCGGCGTGCACATCGTCGGCGGACGTCATCCGGTGGTCGAAGCAGTACGCGAGGAGCCGTTCGAGCCGAACGATCTCGTCCTCGACGATGCACGCCGCATGCTGATCGTGACCGGCCCGAACATGGGCGGCAAATCGACGTACATGCGCCAGGCCGCGCTGATCGTGCTGCTCGCGCACGTCGGCAGCAACGTGCCGGCGACGAGCGCGACGATCGGCCCGATCGACCGCATCTTCACGCGCATCGGCGCGGGCGACGATCTGGCGCGCGGGCAATCGACGTTCATGGTCGAGATGAGCGAGACGGCGAACATCCTGCACAACGCGACCGCGGCGAGTCTCGTTTTGATGGACGAAGTCGGACGCGGAACCTCGACCTACGACGGTCTCGCGCTGGCGCGCGCGAGCGCCGTGCAGCTGGCGACGGTCAATCGCGCGTTCACGCTGTTCGCAACGCACTACTTCGAGCTGACCGAGCTCGCCCTGCAGTACGAAGGCATCGCCAACGTGCATCTCGACGCCGTCGAATATCACGACCAGATTCAGGGCGACCAGCTCGTTTTCATGCACGCGGTGAAGGAAGGACCGGCGAACCGGAGCTTTGGGCTGCAGGTGGCGGCGCTGGCAGGTTTGCCGAAATCGGTTATCGACGATGCGCGCAAGCATCTCGCCGAGCTCGAGCGCGCCGGGCCGAAATCCACGGCGCCGCAAGCGCACGCGACGCCGCAGCTGTCGTTGTTCGAGCCGCGCACGTCGCCTGTCGAAGACGCGTTGCGCAAGATCGACCCCGACGCCTTGAGCCCTCGCGATGCGCTCGATGCGCTGTACCGGTTGAAGAAACTGGATTCCTGAGCGCACGACGCCGGTTAGGATACGCACCGACGCTCACGCAGGCACGGCGCGTCGAACCTCGATCGGGCTGCCTGTCAACGGAGCGGTCTTACTTCATGACCCAGCCAGGACGCCGGTCGACCTACGTGCCACATATCGACGGCTTGCGCGCCGTCGCCGTGCTATCGGTCATCCTTTATCACATCAGCGAGCGCTGGCTGCCGGGTGGATTCTCCGGCGTCGACGTGTTCTTCGCGATCTCCGGATTCGTCGTCAGCGCGTCGGTCGCCGAGCTTCCGCAGATGCGTCCGTTCGCGCTGTTCGGCTATTTCTATGCACGGCGCATACGCCGCATCGTGCCGGCACTCGTCGTGTGCCTGCTGGCGACGAGTGTTCTCGCAGCCTTGTTCATCCCCTACGCGTGGCTCAGCCAGGCCAACGAGCAGACCGGCTACTACGCGTTCTTCGGCCTCAGCAACTTCACCCTCGCGCTGAACAGCAACAGCTATTTCGCGCCGCAGGTCGATTTCAATCCTTACACGCACACGTGGTCGCTCGGGGTGGAAGAGCAGTTCTATCTCCTGTTCCCGCCGATGTTCGCCGCGTGGATGGCCGGCGGCGTCTGGCGGCGCGCGTCCGCGTTTCTGTTCGGCGTCGGGTTAATCGCATCGCTCATCTGCGCCATCTGGCTCGGCCGCACGAATCCGACGTACGCGTTCTATCTCCTTCCCAGCCGCTTCTGGGAGCTTGCAGCCGGCGTTCTCCTGTATCAGGCGCTGTCGTGGCGCGGACATCCGTTCTCCGAACACGATCAACCTGCGACGTTGTGGTCGCGCGGCGGCGCGATAGCTTCGGCTGCGATTCTGGTCGCGGGACTCGTCTTCTCGAAGCCGGCATTGTTTCCGTATCCCGGTGCGCTGCTGCCGGTCGCGGGAACGCTCGGGCTGATCGCATTCCTGCATGGCCGCGAACCGCGCGGACTCATCGCGCATCTTCTGCGCAACCGAGTCGTCGTCTTCATCGGCAAGATTTCGTATTCGCTGTATCTGTGGCACTGGCCGGTGTTCGTGCTGTTCCGCTGGACTTCGGGTCTGGAGTCGGCGCCGTGGATCATTGCTGCCGTCGTGCTCACGTTCGCGCTCGCGATCGCGTCGTACTATTTCGTCGAGCAGCCCGCGCGGCGCTCGGAATGGGTGCGCCGCGTGCCGCGCGTGGCGACGATCGCCGCCGGCATCGTGCTGGTCGTGTCGTCGGCGTGGATCGCGACGAAGGTCACGGCGCACGCGGCGACGATTTCGCTCAGCACCGTGACGCGCAACGCGCAGGATTGGTATCCCAAGCATACGCCGGTGCATTCCGCGATCTCGGGCTGCACGGTCGGCGTGCACGTTGCGAGTATCGATGCCGGAACCGCCTGGACATTGAAGCAAGAAGGGTGCGAGCGCGTGCCGACGAATCAGCCGAAGGTCTTCTTGATCGGCGATTCGCACGCCACCGCGTACATGCCGCTGCTGGAGAATTTCGTGGCGGACACGGGGGCCGAGGTTTGGATCTACCACAACGGTGGATGTCCGTATCTCAGCTTGCAGCTAACGCGCGAAGGCGACTCGACTGGATGTCCTCATCTGCGCAACGCAGCCGTCGCCGACATTCTGAGGCGGGCTAATCGAGGCGACATTCTGTTCCTCGCGTCCCTTAGGCTTGCGCGCCTCAGCTCGCAGTATTCGCCCGGCAACACCTCGGCGGCTTGGAACAGCATGATCAACGCGAACGCGTTGACTCTGCGTCATCGAGCGGAAAAGGATGCGATCGGCGAGCTCACTCCTTTCGCCGCTAAAGGCCTGCGCATCGTCTTCGAAGCGCCGAAGCCCATCTTCCGGACCGCGCCGTTCCGCTGCGCCGACTGGTTCAATGCGTCCAATCCGATCTGTGCGCCCGGCGAGACGATGCAGCGCGCGGAGCTCGAGCGTTACCGCAAGCCCGTTCTCGATTCCTTTTCCGAGATCGCCAAGAACGTGCCTGGCGTCAGCGTGTGGGATCCGTTCCCTATCCTGTGCCCCGGCGAAACCTGCTCGACGCGAAAGGACGGCCGGCCGCTGTTCTTCGACGGCGATCACATCAGCGCCTACGCGAACACGCTGCTGGTGCCCTCGTTCGAAAGTTACGTGGCGTCGTTGACGTCTGGGACGACGGCCGCGCGCACGCCTTGAGCGGACGCGCCGCTTAGAACATGTCGATATCGCCCAGCGCCCGAATCAATCGGCGCGCGCGCTTATCGGGTTTCGTGGCCGGCTTGGAATAGCCGGCGCCTTCGAGCCGGCGCTGCTCGCGCAAGGTTTCGCGCGCAAGGCGGCTGTCGTCGGTTTCGCGATAGAGCGCCTGCGCCGCCGCAGCGGGTCCGCGCGCAGCGCTCAACGCTGCGACGTCGACGACGAATGTTTCCTGGCCGCGCCCGATGCGCAGGCGGTCGCCGACGTGCACGGGTCTGGAGGGCTTGCCGGCGAGATCGTTGACGTCGATCTTGCCGCCTTCGATGGCCTGCTTGGCCAGCGAACGCGTCTTGAAGAACCGAGCGGCCCAGAGCCAGACATCCAGGCGAATCGACGGTGCTATGGCGGTGTGAGTGGATTCCGCGGCGGCGGAAGCGGACTTCGTGGACACGGGGCTCCGGTGCGTATCGAGGCCTTTCGATCAGGATCATGGTGGCTTCGGGAAGGTTCGTAAAGCCTGTACGCGGCGACCATCGCGTTGACGAGATTTCGAGCTTCCGGGACGCATCCTCGCCAAATCAGTCGCTTGCGCCACTTTATTCGTGTATCATCCGCCCCGTTTGTAGCGCCGCCTCACGACTTTCCCCTCGGACCTGAACTCTCGACCCGCTCGCCGGGCCGGCTCTCGTCCTGTACCGCACGGTTACGTCGCGCCAAACCCGGAATCGCCCTGCCCCACGCGGCCGGCCGATCCGACATCGCTATTTTTGCCTGCAGCGCGGTTCCAGGGAACGCTCCGGGTTCGCATCGATCCTTACCGATCGAAGCACCGCACCTTGCGTGCGGATTGACCGACTTGGAGCTTCATACAATGTCATTCGAACATCTCGGCCTTGCGCCGGCGTTGCTGCGCGCGCTCGCCGAAGAAGGCTACACCGAACCCACTCCGATCCAGGCCGCTGCGATCCCCGCGGCGCTGGCCGGCAACGATCTTCTCGCCGGCGCGCAAACCGGCACCGGCAAGACGGCCGCGTTCGCGCTGCCACTGCTGGATCGTCTTTACGTCACCTCGCGCCGCAAGGCCGAGCCGAAAATGCCGCGCGCGTTGGTACTCACGCCGACGCGCGAGCTCGCCGCACAGGTCGGCGAAAGCGTGCGCGCCTACGGAAAATATCTCGGAGCGCGCAGCACGACCGTATTCGGCGGCGTCGGCATGCAGCCGCAGATCGACAAGCTGCAGCGCGGCGTCGAGATCCTGGTTGCTACGCCCGGCCGTCTGATCGATCACATCGATCGTCGCAGCGTGAATCTTTCCGGCATCGAAGTGCTCATCCTCGATGAAGCCGATCGCATGCTCGACATGGGATTCCTCCCGGCGATCAAGCGCATCCTCGGCGCGCTGCCGCGCCAGCGCATCACCTGGCTTTTCTCGGCGACGTTTGCCGAGGAGATCAAGGCGCTGGCCGCGCAGTTCATGCGCAATCCGGTCCAGATCCAGGTCGCCAAGCCCAACAGCGTCGCGACGACGGTCACGCACCGCGTGCATCCGGTCGATGCGTCGAGAAAGCGCGATCTGCTGCTGCACCTGCTGCAGAACGATGCGCGCCAGACGCTGGTCTTCGGCCGCACCAAGCATGGCGCCGACAAGCTGACCAAGATTCTCGAAAAAGCCGGCCTTCGCGCCGCGGCGATCCACGGCAACAAGAGCCAGAGCCAGCGCACGCGCGCGCTCGCCGACTTCAAGAGCGGCAAGATCGCCGTGCTGGTCGCGACCGACATCGCTGCGCGCGGACTCGACATCGATCAGCTGCCGATGGTGATCAACCACGACCTGCCGATGGTCGCCGAGGACTACGTGCACCGCATCGGCCGCACTGGCCGCGCGGGCGCCGAGGGCCTCGCGATTTCGCTGGTCTCGCACGAAGAAGAAGGCCAACTGCGCGACATCCGCCGCCTTCTGAAGCAGGACATCGCGATCGAGGCGGTCGCCGGCTTCGAGCCCGAACGTCCGCTCAGGCTTGATGGCGCGACCAGCCAGCGCGGCACTCCGCGCGCGGCCAAGTCGCCGCGTCATGCGCATCGTCCGCACGGACACGGCAAGGCTGGTCACGGTGCGGAGACGCCGCACGCCGCCAAGAAGCGCAAGCGCCGGCCGAACAACCCGCGTTTCTCGCGCGCCTGATCGCTGCCCGTTTTCGCGTCATCCCGGTGCAAACCGGGATGACGCAGCGCGATTCATTTCACCGAAGCAAGGCACGGTCCGAGAATCTTCGCGATCGCCTCGCGATGTCCCGCGATCGCCGCTTCGACTTTCAGCGCCGCGCCGCCCTTGAGCGGCTTCACCACCAGCCGCAAGCGCGATTCCTCGGAAGCGACGAAGCGCTTCGCGACGCGCGCGATATCTGACGCCCGCGCCGATTCGCGCGCCGTCGACAGAAGAAATCCATCGCCGTCGACGCCGCGCCAGCCCGATATCGGCGTGCGCGCGCGCGCCGGCTTCTTCGCGCTGACCGACCACTCCGCCAGCTTGTGCGTCTCGCCGACGGCGTCGGGACCTTCGAAGTCCTCGAGCGGAAATCCCTTGATCTCTTCGGGCGCCGGCATGACCAGCGTCAGCGACATCGCGCCGCCTTTGCCGGTCGTGCACGCGAACTCGAACTCGGTTTTCTCGAGCGGCGCGTTGCCGATGCTGGCGTGCGCGGGAATGCGGATCTTCCAGGGTTCCTCGCCCGCCGATGCCGTCGCGGAAACGATTGCGGCCAGCGCGGCGATGATTGCGCATCGGATGGATGTTCTCGTGCCGCGCATGTCGATCTCCCGCCGGCCGCCGGCCGCGCCATGACTTCGAGATGATACGTTGTCGTCGTTTCCCTGGGAGCGACCCTTACATGACCGATTCCGCCTGGCAACGCGACGTCGAGGATATCGAAACTCTCGTTCACGCCGTTTACGCGTGCATTTCCGGCCCGGCCGGAGCGCCGCGCGACTGGGCGCGCTTCCGGTTCTTGCATAGGCCGGACGCGCTGAGCCTGCGCACGGTGATCGATGCGGACGGCACGCCTCGCGCCGAAGTGTTCGGCGTCGATGCCTACATCGCCAACGTCGAGCCCTTCTTCGCCGCGAACGCATTCTTCGAGATCGAAACCGCACACCGCATCGAGCGCTTCGGCCAGGTCGCGCACGTGTGGAGCCGCTACGAAGCGCGGCCGGCGCCGGATTCTCCGGTGCTGCTCAAGCGCGGCGCCAACAGCATCCAGCTTTTCAACGACGGCGCGCGCTGGTGGATCGTCAGCACGATCTGGGACAACGACCGCGACGGGCTCGCGTTCGATCTTTTCTGAATCGTGTCACGGCGGCGGCGGATTCGAAGGATCGTCCTCGTGCGCGCCGCGCGGCCGGAACCAACGCTCGAACGGACCGCCGCAGAGGACGACCAGAAGTCCGAGCGCGAGCGCCATGACGACGGGCACGTACTGCCCGGCGCCGCAAGCGAGTCCGAGGATCGCCGCGAACCAGATCGCGGCCGCCGTCGTGAGCCCACTGACGTGCTTCTTCGCCGCATCGCGCACGATGACGCCGGCGCCGAGAAATCCGATGCCGGTCACGACGCCCTGGATCACGCGGCTCAACGCGTCGTAGCGCATTGCGACATCGTCGTGCAGCGGCACGACGAGAATGACCGCGAGCGCCGTGCCGAGGCTGACCAGCGAGTGCGTGCGCACGCCGGCGGGTTTTCCGTGCAGGTCGCGGTTGAGGCCGATGATCGTGCCGGCGAGGACCGACAGCGCCAGGCGCGCCCCGATTTCGATCCAGTCGTTGAACAAGGGGCCTCCGCGGGAGGAGTCTTCGCGACATCTTGCGCGGCGCGAGCGTGCGGAGCAAGACGTCAAGACGCCCTTTCACCGTCATCCTGTCGAAGGCCGGGATGACGGTGTGGGATGCGTCTAGGCTTTCAGGGCAGCCTGCAACAAGCGCTTCACCGCGCGCGGCTCGCAGCGTTCGATGCGCACTTGCGGCGTCGCATGCCATTCGGCGCAATCTTGGATCGCCTCGGCGATGCCGTCGATCAGCGGCGCGTCGGCGACGACACTGTCTTCGAGATAAAACGCCTTGATCTCGAATGTGCCCTCGGCGCGATGCGCCTTCGCGTCGAGGCGTCCAACCAGCCGTCCGCGATGCAGGATCGGCAATACGTAATAGCCGAAGATGCGTTTGGGCGCCGGCGTGTAGCACTCGAGGCGATAGTCGAAACCGAACAGCATCGTCGCGCGCTCGCGATCCCAGACGACCGGATCGAACGGCGACAGCAGCGTCGTGTGCGTCGCGCGCAAGCGGCCGCGCGATGCCGCAAGACACGCGTCGCGATGATCGGCGTGCACGTACGCCGGCGAATCCCAGCCTGCAACTTCGACACGCAGCAGCTCGCCGCTGTCGACGAGGGCAGCGAGATCGGCGTCCTTCAAGCGATTTCCGCTGCGGAAATAATCGTTGATCCAGCGCGCCTGCGTGATGCCAAGCGCGCGCACCGCACCGAGCACGAATTCGCGCTGCATCTCGGCCGCCGAGAGCACGATCGAAAGATCGCCCGCAACGTGCGTGGCGACGCGCTCGAGCACTCGCTCGGAAAGATCGTAGACGCGATGGAAATTCTCGCGCCGCGCGATCATCAGCTCGCCGAGCGCGAACAGGCCTTCGAGCCAGCGTTTCTCGACCTTCCAGCCCCACCAGCCGCTCTTGGTTTCCGCGCTGCGCTCGAAATCGGAGGTCTTGACCGCGCCTTTGTCGCGCACGCGCGCGAGCAGTCGGTTCATTTCGACGGCGTGCTCGCGACGCATGCGCTGCGCGTGCTTCATCGCCCAGTGGCCTTGCCGCTCGATCGCGTGGCGGCGATGCAGCGGATAGTCGCCGGCCGGCGCGAAACAGGCTTCGTGCGCCCAGCACTCGAAAATCGAACCGTCTTCTAGAAGCTCGTCGAGCCACTGCGGCTTGTATGCGCCGAGCCGCGAAAACAGCACGAAATACGGACTACGCGCGACGACGTTTATCGTGTCGATCTGCAGCATGCGCATGCGCTGAATCGTGGCGAGCACATCCGCCTTGCGCGCGCGGCGGCGCGGCCGCGCGAGAAGACCTTGCGCCTCGAGATGAAGCAGGCGCGCCTGCTGCTCGCTGACGCGCAGCGACGCCGGCGGAGCCTCTGCGATTTCTTTTCGCCGCGCCATCAGCGCCGCGCTGCGAGAATCGCGCTCAAACGATCCGGCGTCGAAGCCGCGCGTTCGAGATGCGGATACTTGAGCCCGTCGCGATAGTCGACGCGGAACGTGCGATACGTATCGCCGTTCTTGATCAGAAGCTCGATCGGCGCGTTGCCGCCTTTCGCGGCCGTGATTGCATCCTTGAGACGATCCGGAGTGAATTCGCGCCCGCCGACGGCGACGATCGTTGCGGTGGGCGCGATGCCGGCCTTGAACGCGGGACCGTTCCAGCGCACATCGGCGATCTTGGCGTCCTTGGTCGACACGATGAGGCCGATCGACGCCGAATGATCGGCGAGCTTGCTCTCGGCCTCGGCACTCTTCTGGTATTCGCTCGGCTTATCGGTGTAGACGAGCTGCCAGCCGCTGGCGGCGAATCCGTCGAGCGGCGGCGCGTTCGCATCGACGCGCGAGCGCAAGAACTTCGCCCAGTCGTCGTCTACGATCGCGTCGAGCGTGGCGACGACATCATCGAACGTGTACGGCTTGACCGTCCAGCTGCCGTTGTCGACGCCGAAAAACGCGCGCGCGAAATCGTCGAGAGAGCGACGATCGTGCGAGCGCTCGCGCAAGCGCGCGTCGACCGCGAGCCAGATCAGCTGGCCCGCGGCGTAGTAATCCTCGCTCATCTGATAATTGCGATACGGCAACGGACGGCGCGCCGCGATGACCGGATCGCTGGTCGTGTCCTGCACGCTGCGCCACGAAAAACCGGGACGATTGTCGGCATAACGCGCAGCGACCATCGCTAGCGCATCGCGGGCTTGGTCCTCGGTCCACAAACCCGAACGCGCCGCCAGCACATAGCCCCAATATTGCGTCTGGCCTTCGTAGACCCAGAGCAGGCTGTCGCCCATCGGCACGTTGAAGCTCGGCGTCGCAAGGTCGGCCGGCCGGCGGAATTTTCCGTTCCAAGAATGCGTGTATTCGTGCGGCAGCAAGTCGCGCTTGATGGCCTGCTTATCCCAGCCGGTGAAATAGTCGGGATCGACGCCGTCCTCGCTGGAACGATGGTGTTCGAGCCCGATGCCGGACAGCTTGTCCGACAGCGAAAAGAGAAAATCGTAGTGATCGTAGTGATGCGATCCGTAGAGCTTGTACGCCTGCTGCACGAGCGCCAGATGCGGCTTCAGCTGCTCGGGCTTGATCTCGAGATCTTTTTCTTCGTCGGCCACGATGTTGAGGCGCACCGGCGCCTTCGCGCCGGGATCGAGTTCGACCCGCTTGAAATGGCGTCCCGCCAGCATCGGCGAATCGACCAGCGTTTCGAACGTGACCGGCTTGAACGAAACGCTGCCGTCGCTCGCGGCTGCGCCTTCGGCCTCCAGCGCCGTTCCGAACTGCCAGCCCGAAGGCAGCTTCACGCTCGGCGCGAACATCACGCGGCTTGCGTAGTGGCCGGCCGGATACAGCGCGACCGTATTCCATTGCACGTTGACGATTTCGGGCGTCATGACGACGCGACCCTGACTCGTATCCTGCGCCGACAGGAACTCGAAGTCGGCGACGAGCGTCGTCGCCCCGGCCGGTACGTCGACGCGGAACGCATACACGTCGAGCGAATCGCGCTTCCATGCGACGGGTTGTCCGTTCGCGCTCAGCTTCAAGCCGGCGAGCTTGTCGATCGGTCCGCGCGGCGCGTGGTTGCCGGGCAGCCATTGCGGATACAGCAGCGTCAAGGGGCCCGCGACGACGGGAATCTCTTCGTGCACGCGGAACACGCGATGATCGAGATCCGTCGCATCGACGCTTAGCCTCAATACACCCGGGTAGTCGATATCTGCCGGCTCGTGGATTTCGTTCGCAGCGGCGCTTACGGAAAAAAACCCCAACGAAACCGTCAATACCCATCTATTCACTAGCTGTCTCCATCCAATCGCGGACCCGGTGGGTAAACGTACGTTTTTTCCTAATGCGCTTATGCAACCGATCAAAGGGCGCTGACGAGGCCGGTACCTGTAAAGTACGAATTTCTTCGTTGAAATACGGAAACCGTCGTTCTAGTATTCGGGCATTGCGCGGAGCGGATCTCGGCAGCGGCGCGAAAGCGCCGATTCTCGCATAGGGCATCGGGGAGATCGCAGATGAGGAAAGTCACGCTCGCGATTGCGGCGCTGCCGGTCGTGATGTTCGTCTCGGCGACGGTCTGGCGCGTGCACGAATCCGAACCGAGGTCGCCTCGCCATAACGAAATCGAGCGCGAAGCCAAGGCATCGCCCGCGGAATCGGAATTCTGGAACTGGCGTGTCAGCTATCCGGCCGCACGTTTCAACTCGCGCTGGTACAGCGACGCGCTACCCCAACACGCGCGGATGGCAAAGAGCTTGCCGCGGGCGAAGCGCACCGGAGCGCCGCTTGGCGTGCTCGGCCAGGACCAAGTGGTCTCGCTCGGCCCCCTGCCGCTGGATTCAAGTCCGGCTTATCCATACGGCCTCGTCGGCGGACGGGCCAACGTCGTCGTGACTCACCCGACTCAAGCGAACGTGGCCTGGTTCGGATCGGACGGCGGCGGCGTGTGGAAGACCACGAACTGCTGCGGGCCGGACACGGTGTGGCAGCCGAAGACGGATTCGCCGCAAATCGCCAACATCGCGATCGGCGCGCTCGCGCTCGATCCGAACAATCCGGACGTGATCTACGCCGGCACCGGCGATTTCCGCCGCAACCGCCCGTTCACCTTCGGCGCGGGCGGCTTGCTCAAAAGCAGTGACGGCGGCGAGACCTGGCAGGTCTTGGGCGCGAATGTCTTCAATCCCGTCTACACCGAACCGCCGGGCACATTTCCTCAGTACCGCGCGATGAGCGCGGTCGTGGTCGACCCGCATGATTCCTCGCGACTCGCGGTCGGGACCAATCAAGGTCTCTATTTCAGTCACGACGGTGGCGCGAATTGGGATGGACCGTGCTTTACGAATGCATTTACGACGCAGCGCCAGGATACGAGCAGCCTCGTCGCGGTCGACACTGGAGCTTCCACCGACCTCATCGCTGCGATCGGTGCAATCGCGCGCAGTTCGGACAATCGCTACGACTTGCGCGAGAACGGTGCGAACGGTCTTTATCGCACGCCCATGCCAGTCTCCGGCTGTCCTTCGAGCTGGACGCTGATCTCGCGACCCGATAATGGCTGGCCGCTCGGAACGGGCAGCGGCGTGCCTGTCTACATGGCCGGCGGCAACCAGCTAAGGCGCCTGGATCTGGCGGTCGCGCCCGGTCATCCCGATATCCTTTACGTGCAGGCGATGTACATGGGCGTATGGCGCTCGACCGACGGCGGCGTCTCGTGGACCAACAGCGCAACGCCTCCGGACGATTTCTCCGTAGGCTGCGTGAACGACACCTACGACAACGGCATGCTCTTCGAGGACTACAACGCCGGGCTGCTGGTAAGTCCCACCGATCCGCAGACGGTTTTCCTGAGCTCGACAGATCTGTGGCGTTCCACGGACGGCGCGGACACGTTTACCGATCTCACCTGCGGCTATGACGAGACGGCGCCCGGACAACCCGGGACCGTGCATGTCGACAACCACGCGCGCGCGTTCGTCGCCGGCGACCCCGAGCGGGTATTGATCGGCAATGACGGCGGCGTCTACTACTCCGCCAACGCACTCGACCCGAGCCCGCAGTTCATCAATCTCAACGCAGGTACGAGCACGATCGAATTCTATTCGGGCGACATCACCGCGCGATTCAACGACCCCGCGACGACATTCCGCGGCATCATCGCCGGCGCGCAGGACAACGGCGGATCCACCCACGTGTGGGATTCCGGAGCGGTACCTCAAGCCGCGATCTGGAACATGCAATTCGGCGGCGACGGCATCTACAGCAAGATCGAGCCGATCCTTGGCCAGCGCTGGTACTACAGCTCGACGGGCGGCTATCTGATGGCGAGCGTCACCGGTCCCGATGGCGTTCCGGATCAGATGGTCGCGCCCTATGACGAGACGACGTTCGAATTGTGGAACGGCGATCGCGCGGGATTTCTCATGTACTACGACCTCTACAAATTCGGAGGCAGCGACACCTGCCCCGCCGCAACAGGTTGTCAGCGCATGATTGCCGGCACCTACCGCGTGTGGGAATCGCTGAGCGGCGGACTTCCGAACACGTCGTGGTACGTCAACAGCCCGGACCTGACCAAGGCGATCACGCAGAGCCCCGATCTGTCGATCATCAATCGAGTGCGTTTCGCCTATTCCGATCCCTCGCGCGCGGTCGTGGCGACCAACGACGGCAATGTCTGGTTCGGCTTCGGCCTCGGTGCAGGCACTGCCGACACGGCCACGTGGGTCGACGTCACCGGCGGCAACGCCGTGCTGCCCAATCGGCCCGTCATGGACGTCGTGACCGACCCCGCGACACCGACGATCGCCTATGCCGTGCTCGCCGGGTTCGACCAGAACACGCCGACGACGCCTGGACACGTCTATCGCGTCGACTGCACGACGAGCTGCGCGACATTCAGCTGGAGCGACCGCAGCGGAAATCTGCCGAATATTCCCGTCAACACGATCCTCATGAATCCGCATGTGCCTGGAGAAGCCTATATCGGCACGGACTGGGGCCTTTACTACACCGACGACATCACGGCGGCGACACCGGTTTGGAACCGATTCGACGCGGGGCTGCCCTCGGCAATGGTCTGGGATCTCGTGATCGATCGTGGCGCGACCACGTTGGCGATCTTCACTCGCTCGCGCGGCGCCTACGTGTGGCCGCTGCCGCAGGGCGACCGGATATTCAGCAACGGGTTCGATTGATGCGCGCCGGCGGCGGCAATGGCCTAGAATCGGTCGATCCGGCGCCTATATCGAACCCATGCTCTATCACTTGCACGAACTCAACCGCACGCTGCTGAATCCCTTCGTAGCCTGGTCCGGCGCCGCCGCCAAGGCGCTGGCCGCTCCCGACAACTGGCTCTCGCGCATGCCCGGCATGGATCGCATGGCCGCGGGCTACGAGCTTCTGTATCGGCTCGGTAAGGATTACGAGAAACCCGCGTTCGGCATCTCCTCGGTGCTGGCGCACGGACGCGAAGCGCCGGTCGTCGAAGAAAAAGTCATCGAGCTTCCGTTCTGCAATCTGCTGCGCTTCAAGCGCTGCAGCGACGATCCGGACGCGCTGACGCAATTGCGCAAGGATCCGGTCGTGCTGGTCGTCGCGCCGTTGTCCGGGCATCACGCCACGTTGCTGCGCGACACCGTGCGCACGCTGCTTCGCGATCACGAGGTCTACGTCACCGACTGGGTCGATGCGCGCATGGTGCCGCTCGCCG
>Ga0068862_100001019_pt1 | contig 26936 bp, 28 predicted proteins | sample KBSSwiS52_FD_66598 | JGI IMG/M metagenome (GOLD analysis project Ga0068862, IMG submission 66598) | Switchgrass rhizosphere microbial communities from Kellogg Biological Station, Michigan, USA - KBS Switchgrass S5-2 | ecosystem: Host-associated > Plants > Roots > Rhizosphere > Soil ... | reverse complement strand
ACCGGGCGGCTGATCATGCAGTACGCCGCCCAGAACATCATCCCCTCGACCACCGAGCTCGGCGGCAAGTCGCCGAACGTCTTCTTCGAGGACGTGATGGCCGCCGACGACGAGTTCTTCGACAAGGCGATCGAGGGCTTCGTCCTCTATGCCTTCAACAAGGGCGAGGTCTGCACCTGCCCGTCTCGAGCGCTGATCCAGGAGTCGATCTATGAGGAGTTCATGGAGCGTGCCCTGGAGCGGGTCGGCGCGATCGTCCAGGGACACCCGCTCGACCCGGCGACGATGATGGGCCCGCAGGTCTCCCGGGCGCAGCTCGAGAAGATCGAGAGCTATGTCCAGATCGGCCGTGACGAGGGCGCCGAGGTGCTCGCCGGCGGCGATCGTCCGGACGGCCTGCCGATCGAGATCGAGGGCGGCTTCTACTTCGAGCCGACCGTGCTCAAGGGCACCAACGACATGCGGGTCTTCCAGGAGGAGATCTTCGGCCCGGTCGTCTCGGTAACGACGTTCCGCGACGAGGCCGAGGCGCTGGCGATCGCCAACGACACCCTCTATGGCCTCGGTGCCGGCGTCTGGACCCGCGACGGCTCGCGTGCCTTCCGCATGGGCCGCGGCATCAAGGCCGGCCGGGTGTGGACCAACTGCTACCACCAGTACCCCGCCCACGCGGCCTTCGGCGGTTACAAGATCTCCGGCGTCGGCCGCGAGAACCACCGGATGATGCTCGACCACTACTCGCAGACCAAGTGCCTGCTGGTCAGCTACGACAAGAACCCGATGGGATTCTTCTAGGGGCCCCCAATGCCTTCCGTCCAAGCCACCCCGGCTGCGGTGGAGACGATCGAGCGGCTGCGTCGCAGGCATGATTCGATCGTTCTCCACCAGTCGGGTGGGTGCTGCGACGGCAGCGACGCGATGTGCCTCCTTGCCCACGAGCTGCCCCCCGGCCCCGGCGACCTCGAGCTTGGCGAGGTCGCCGGGGTGCCCTTCCTGATCGACGCCGAGCAGTACGAGCGCTGGGGCCGCCCCGATTTCATCCTCGACGTCGCTCCTGGCGCCCCCGGCGGCTTCTCGCTCGAGGGGAGCGAGGGCGTGCGCTTCGTCAGCCGGTCGCCGAAGGAGAACCAATGAGCCAGCGAAGCGAGAGGCCCTGCGGTGGGATCGGGATGCGTGCTGACCGTTTTGGCGACCGTGTTTGCGGCCGCCCATTTGCCTTTCCGCCCACCGCCCCTGGCAGACCTCGCCCAAGACGAACACAAAGGGCAGGCACTCGCCGACACGGTGCAGTCGGGTGGAAAGGACTGATCTCAATGCTTGTCAGTCACTTCGAACTGCGCGAGCGCGTGTGAGCACTGTCCAACCGCACCTGACCTTCCTCGAACATCTGCCGCGGACGCAGGAGGCCTTGGCATTCGCCCTGGAGCGCCATTCAGGCCAGCGTCGCCAAATTGACGACGCGCCGTTCATCCTGCACACGCTCGAGGTCGCGTCGCTGCTCGATCGGTCCGGCTATCCGGACTCCGTCGTCGCCGCAGCGGTCCTGCACGACGTGCTCGAGAAGACCGACGCCGAGCGCCCCGAAGTCGAGGCGCGGTTCGGCGCCGAGGTCGCGGATCTGGTCGCCGCGGTCAGCGACGACCCCTCGATCGAAGACGAGGAGGAGCGCAAGGATCGGCTGCGCGAGAAGGTTCGCGGCCTTGGCGGCAACGCGGCTGCCGTCTACGCCGCCGACAAGGTCTCCAAAGTTCGCGAGCTGCGCATGCTCCTGGCCAGAGGCCTGCCGCGCGAGCGAGCTGAGGTGCTCATCGCTCGCAACCGCCGCTCACTCGCGATGCTGGATGAAACCTGCCCGGAAACCGACTCGTCGAGGTGCTGCGATTCGAGCTCGAGACGCTGGATGACCTCCCGCCGGGCACCCAGGACGGGGCCGACAATTCCTGACGCGGGCGAAGGCCGCTAAATCTCACCCCAGCGGCATCCGCAGAGCGCCGCAGGTTGTTCGTCCCCTTCGGGCTCGAGGAGCCGGGGAGATCATCCGTTCGCGCGCGCCCCGCCCACGCCCGCCAGCTCTTTCTCGGCCGGCTCGGGCGCGCTCGCCACCGGCTCGCCGTGCCCGAAACGCACGTCGGGCAGGACCCGGTCGAGCCAACCCGGCAGATACCAGGCAGCGCGCCCTGAGAGCCGCAGGAATACGGGCAGCAGCAGCAGCCGCACCAGGAAGGCGTCGAGCAGCACGGCGATCCCGAGAATCATTCCCATCTCCTTCGGCGGCAGCGGTCCGGAGAGGGCGAAGGTGAAGAAGACGGCTACCATCACCGCACCGGCAGCGAGAATCACGCGGCCCGAGTGGGCGAGCCCGCCGACCATCGCCTGCTTGGGGTCTTCGGTGGCTTCCCAGTGCTCGCGCGCGGAGGAGAGCAGAAAGACCGTGTAATCCATCGCGATCGCGAAGATCATCGCGAAGAAGAAGATCGGCCCCCAGGCGTCGAGGAACCCCTGCGATTCGAACCCCAGCAGCCCACTCAGATGCCCGTCCTGGAAGATCAGCTTGGCGACCCCGAAAGCGGCGCCGACCGAGAGGAGGTTGGCGAGAACGCCGATCGCCGCCAGCAAGGGTGCCTGGAAGGCAACCAGAAGCAGCAGGAAGCCGAGCGCCAGGACGACGCCGATCGCCAGCGGCGTCTTCCCCGCAAGCGCCGCTTCGAGGTCGTGGTTTTCGACCGAGGGCCCGCCGACGAGTGCCTGTGAAGGCAGCGCTTCGCGAAGCCGGTCGACGGTGGCGCCGGCCGCGGCGGTTGAGGGCCCGGCGGTGGGGACGGTCTGGATCAGTACCAGGCCTTCGCGGCCGGGGACCGGCCTCGAGACGGCCGCGATGCCGCGGTCGGAGCTCAAATCCGCGATCACTTCGACGCGCTGAGAGCGCGGCGCGATCACTTGCAGTGCGCCAGGCATACCGGGCCCGAAGGCGGAGCTGACCTGCTGGTAGCCGACCCGCGAGGGGTCGCCCTTCGGCACCACCTTGATCGACGGCATCCCGGTCTTCAGGTTGAGCACAGGGATTGCGAGGCCGACGAGGACGAGCAGCGCGATGCCGCCGAAGACCACCGGCCGCCGCCACAGCAACTCGCCCCAGCGCGCGAAGCGCGGCGAGCGGTGATCGCCGGAGTGCGCCCAAGGCAGGGCCAACTTGTCGACTCGCGGACCGAGCTTGGCGAGCACCGCCGGCAGCAGGGTCAGCGTCGCCGCCAGCACGAAGATGACCGAGATCATGATTCCGAGGGCCATCGAGCGGAAGGCGGGACTGGGCACCAGCATCACTGCCGAGAGCGAGATCAGCACGGTGATCCCCGAGAAGAGAACCGCCTTGCCGGCCGTGTCCATCGTCTCGCCGACGGCTTCGTTCACCTCCTCGCGGCGACCGAAGAGAGCGCTGCGGAAGCGCATCACGATGAACAGCGCGTAGTCGATCCCGAGTGCCAGCGCGAACATCAGCGCGAAGTTCATCGCCCAGATCGAGATCGGCGAGATCAGGGTGCCGAGATAGAGCACCCCGGCCGAGGCGACGAGGCCGGTGATCGTCAACAGCAAGGGCAGTCCGGCGGCGACCAGTGAGCCGAAGGCGAGCACGAGGATCGCCAGGGTCACCGGCCAGGAGAAGAGCTCGGAGCGCATCATCGCTTCGCGATTGGCCTCGTTGAAGTCAGACCACATCCCGGCGGCGCCGGTCAAGCTCGCCTCGACGCCCGGCGCGGCGACGGCGGCGACCTCGGACTTGAGGTCGCCCGCGGCCGCGACCATCTCGTTCGGCCCTTTGGCCGCGGTGCCGACGACGATCGCCCTCTGGCCGTCGCGGGAGATCGTCGAGCCGGGGCGCGGCGGCACCACGGCGCGCACCGCGGAGTCGGCGGCAAGTACGCGTTCAACCCCGGCGACCGTGCGGCGGAAGGCCGGATCGGCTGCGCTCAGCTGGCCCGAGTGGACCGCGACCTGGATCGCGTAGGCGCCGCTGCCGCCGAAGGCGCGGTCGGCCTGTTCGCGGACCGCGACGGACTCCGAGCCGTTGGCCTGCCAGCCGGCGCCGGAGAGCGCGGTCTCGACCCGCGGCGCGAAGAAGCCGAGGGCGACGGCGACAACGGCCCAAGCGAGGAACACGCGGCGGCGATGGGTCGCGGCGAAGCGACCGAGACGCCCGATCGGTCCGAGGCGGCTCATCGCGGGCAGCCTCGCTCGAAGCCCAGGTAACGCTGCAGAAGCCAGGAGCTCGGGCAGTTGCCAAAGGCGACGAAGGCCAGCTGGTTGAGGCCGACGAATGCGGTCAGCAGCAGGAACCAGGGGCTGAGAAGGGCCGCGAGCAGGACGCTGAGGAGCGTGACGCTGCCGGCGAGGAGGAAGAGGACGCGCTCGAGGGGCCAGGCGTGCCGGGATTCGGAACGAGGCGAAATTCCTACGGTTGCCATCTCGCTATCCTTTATCTAGTTCACCCGTTAACAACTTTACAGTTGTGAAAGGATATCAGAGCCGATGAAGAGCCCCCTGAACAACGAGGCCGCAGAGCTGATCGCGCGACGCTTCCTGGCGCTCTCGGACCCGATGCGACTGCGGATCGTCGATCTGCTCAGGGCCCGGGGCGAGGCCTCGGTCCGGGAGCTGACCGAGGCGCTCGGGAGCAGCCAGCAGAACGTCTCCAGGCACCTCGCCACGCTCCACGCCGAGGGCTTCGTCTCGCGCCGCAAGCAGGGGACCAGCTCGATCTACGCGATCTCCGACCCCTCCGTCTTCGAGCTCTGCGAGCGCGTCTGCGGCGGCATCGAAGCGCAGCTCGAGCAGGTCGGCGCCGCACTCAGGGCCTGAACCGCCTCAGCCGACCTTCGCCAGCTCCTCGTCGAGACGGCGGCGAATCGCGTCGCACACCGCTTCGGCTTCCTCGTTGTGACGCTCGGCGGCGAGGACGCCGAGCAGCACCTCGGCCTCTTCCTTCGACAACTCGAGCGTGAGCGTGTCCGGGTCCATTTCTGCTCCTCTCGGGCGCCGGCTGGCGCCATGATTTCGTCTGCCGCGATCCTCGAGCCTCTCCTCGGCCCTGCAATCGGGGCAGCGCAACCTCAAGCGATGCGGATTTCCCCCGATGGCGGGCGCGGCGGGCACACCTACGCTGGTCTTTATGAAGGAGCGCAAGGTCGAGATCCCCGCCCACCCGGTGACCATCGCCGCTGACCTGGTCTTCCCGGACCGGCCGGAGGGCGTCATCGTCTTCGCCCACGGCAGCGGCTCCAGCCGGCTCAGCCCCCGCAACCGCCAGGTCGCGATCCAGCTAAATCAGGCTGGCTTCGCAACCCTGCTCCTCGACCTGCTGACGCCCGAGGAGGAGCTCGACCGCCGCAACGCCTTCGACGTCGACCTGCTCACCCAGCGCCTCCTCTCCGCCACCCGCTGGCTGCAGGGCGCTCGCCCTCCCAGCCGGTGCCGATCGGCTACTTCGGAGCCTCGACCGGTGCCGCCGCCGCGCTCTGCGCCGCGGCCGTGCTCGGCGAGGAGATTGGCGCCGTGGTCTGCCGCGGCGGCCGCGCCGACATGGCCGGCGGCGCGCTGCGTCTAGTGAAAGCGCCGACGCTGCTGATCGTCGGCGGCGATGACCGCGCCGTGCTTCGGCTCAACGAAGAAGCCGCCGACCAGCTGCGCTGCCTGCATGAGCTAAGCGTCTTCGCTGGCGCGACCCATCTCTTCGAGGATACGTGCGAGCTCGAGCGAGTCGGTGAGCTGGCGGCCGCCTGGTTCACCCGGATGATCGCCCACAACCACGCCGCGCCGGCGCCGATCACATGAGGCGCTACCGCCTTGTCCCCATGCGGCGGATCCTCAACGCCTCGGTCAAGCCGCTGATCCGACTGGGCCTGGCGGGTGGGCAGACGTACCTACTGACGGTGGCCGGACGGAAGACCGGTCGCCCTTATTCGACCCCCGTGAGGCTGATCGAGAACGACCAGCGCTGGCTGGTGGCTCCCTACGGGGAGGTCGGCTGGGTCCGAAATGCCCGGGCCGCTGCCGCGGTCCAACTCAGCCGCGCCGGCCGCAGCGAACGAGTGGGCCTCAGCGAGGCTGCACCGCAGGAGGCGGAGCCCGTGCTTCGCGAGTATCTGGAACAGGTCGCCGTTGCTCGCCCCTTCTTCGGGGTCGCTACCAACTCGCCCGATTCTGAGTTCGTCGCCGAGGCGCCGCTGCACCCTGTCTTTCGCATTTCTGCAGACGCCAGCCTGGAAACCGGGGCGGCATGCGCCTAGCGGAGCATCTCTAATGCTTAGGCGTCGTCAATCAAACCGTTGCTGAGCGCGTAGCGGGTCAGCTCGGGCCGGGTGCTGAGACCGAGCTTCTGCTGGATGTGGGCACGGTGGGTCTCCACGGTGCGGACGCTGAGCTCGAGCTGCTCGCCGATCTCGCGGTTGGTGTGCCCGAGGGCCATCAGCTTCAGCACCTCGGTCTCGCGCGGCGAGAGCGCCGAGTCTTCCTTCTCCCCGGCGCGCGAGAGCCCGGCCGAGACCGCCGGCGGCACGTAGCGCTCGCCGGCCGCGGCGGCGCGGACTGCCTCGATCAGCTCGAGATGAGCGGCGTCCTTGAACAGGTACCCGAGCGCGCCGGCGTCAAGGGCGCGCCTTGCCAGGCTGAGGTCGCGTTCCATCGTCAGCAGCACGATCTGCGTCTCCGGCGTGCCCGCGCGCAGCTCCGGGACGGCGTCGACCCCGAGGCCGTCGGGCATGTTGACGTCGAGCACGAGGACATGGGGCGAGTGCTCGTCCACCGCCTCGCGGGCGGCCGCGAGGTCACCGACCTCCCCCACCACCTCCAGGTCCTCCTGGCCCTCCAGCAGCGAGCGGAGCGCGCCGCGGACGACCGCGTGATCGTCGGCGAGGACGATCGTGATCCGCTCCTCGACGATTTCCTCGGCCACCGGGGCAGGGTAACGGCGTGGGCGCGCCCGGGGAAGGGATGTGGCGATCCACGGATGAGAGGAGGCGAGAGCTAGCTCATGCTGCAGGAATGAATGGATCTTCGCCTCATCCAGTCCCGGCCAACGCAGCAGCTACTGCGGTGAGCGCTGCGCCGTTACGACAGGTGCTCGTCGGCGTCGACGAGGGGACTGCGTCCACCGACGCGCTGGCTCTCGCCCGTACCTTCGCCCGGGCCGGCGATGCGGAGCTGCTCGTTGCCTCCGTGCGGCCGTACTGGCCGGACTCGATCCCACCCGGGGATTACGCCCGCATCGTCGAGGAGGAGGAAGGCAAGCTCCGACGCGAAGTCACGCCGATGCTCGCTGAGCTCGGCTTCGACACCCGCGTGATCGCCGGCGGTCGACCGAGCGACGGTCTGAAGGAAATCGCCGAGGCCGAAGGCGCCGACCTGATCGTGATCGCCTCGACCCACCGGGGCCCGGTCGGAAGGGTTCTGCCCGGCAGCGTCGGCGAGCGGGTCCTCGACGGCGCCCCGTGCGCGGTCGCGATCGCCCCGCGTGGCTTTGCCGAGGGCAATCCCGGCCCGCTGCAGCGGATCGTCGTCGGCTGCGACGGCAGCCGCGAGTCGACCGCCGCCCTCTGGCTGGCGGCGGCGCTGGCCGAGCGCGACGGCGCTAAGCTGACGCTGGTCGGCGTGGTCGAGATGCGATTCGACCTCGCCGGCTTCGCGCGCCCCGCCGATCCGGAGGAGATCGCCCGCGTCGAGCGTGCGCTCCAACGCGCTCGTGCCTCGCTTCACCCCGGCCTCGCCGTCGAGAGCAAAGAAGTACACGGCGTCGTCCCCGACGTGATCTTCGCCGCCGCCCGCGGCGCCAACCTGCTGGCGATCGGCTCGCGCGGCAACTACAGCCCGGTGCGGCGGCTCTTCCTCGGCAGCGTCGCCGCCAAGGTCGCCCGCACGGCGCCCTGCCCGACCCTGATCGTCCCCGCCGTCTGAGCGGTCGAGACTGCGGTTCAACCGCAGCTGACCTTGGTGCCCGGCCCGGTGCTAGCAACGCTGCTCGAAACCTGATCTCGGGCTGGGCGCCAGCCGCCGGCTGGTTCAGACCGCGACACGAGGCCGAACCTGGGTCCCGGCTGCGCCGGCAACGATCCGCTCCGCTTCCCCCAGCGAACCGATAGCGGCACGCCGCCCGGTCGCCTCGACGAAGCGCAACGCCCCCTCCGCCTTGGAGGGCGCCAGGAACGGTTTCGGAATCCCGCCACCCCCTGACAGACTGGGTGCCGCCATGCCGGACGCCGAGGAGATAACGGTAGTCCTCGCCGACGACCACAACGTGATCCGCGCCGGCCTGCGCAACCTGCTCGAAGCCGAGCCGCAGATGCGGGTGATCGGCGAGGGAGCCGACGCGGCTGCCGCCGCGAAGCTGGTCGCCGACCGCCGTCCCGACGTCCTCGTCCTCGACCTGCAGATGCCCGGCGCAGATCCGCGGCGAGACGTCCCGCGGCTGCGCGAGGAGGTCCCCGGCACGGCGATCATCGTGCTGACGATGAAGAGCGACCCGCGGATGGCGCGCGACCTGCTGCGGGCCGGCGCCGCCGGCTACGTGCTGAAGCAGGCGGCGGAGCGGCAGCTGGTCGAAGCGATCCGCACCGCCGCCCGCGGTGCTTCCTACGTCGATCCGGAGCTCGGGGGCGAGATGGCGAAGCTCGAAGCGGACCCGCTCGAGTCGCTGAGCGAACGGGAGGTCGAGCTGCTGCGACTGGTTGCCCTCGGCCACACCAACCGCGAGATCGGCGAGCAGCTCTTCCTCAGCGTGCGGGCGATCGAGGTCAACCGGGCGAAGCTATTGGAGAAGCTCGGCATCGAGTCGCGGCCGGAGCTGGTCCGATTCGCGATTGCCAACGGCGTGATCGAGACCGGCGGCAGCGACTCGGTCGGCTAGTCCGCGGCTTCGACCAGCGGGACCGTCGCCTCGACCCGGGAACCATGCCCGGGCCGCGAGACCACTGAGAGCTCGCCGCCGAGCATCGCCACCCGCTCACGCATTCCCGCCAGCCCGCGCCCCTCGCCTTCCTGACTCACGTCGAAGCCCTTGCCGTCGTCCTCGACGGCGATCCGCGCGATCCCCGCGTCGTTGCTGGCCGACACGCTGACGCGGCTGGCGTCGGCGTGCTTGACGACGTTGTTGAGCGCCTCCTGCACGAGCCGGTAGAGCGCCCGCTCGCGGTCCCCCGCCGGAGCATCGCCCAACTCGACATCGGCCGTTACCTCGAAGCCGCCGCGATTACCCGCCTCGGCGGCGAACGATTCGATCGCACCGGCGAGCCCGAGACGCTCGAGCGGAGCTGGCCGCAGGTCGTCGATCAGCCGGCTCAGCTCGGTGATCTGCGTCTCGAGCTCCTCGACCGTTCCTTCGGCGGCCTGTTCGAGAAGGTCGGTTCGTTCCTCACCGCTTGCCTGCAACGCGCCAGCGAGGGAGATCCGGATCGCCGCCAGACCCTGTAGGGCGCCGTCGTGCAGCTCGCGGGCCCAGCGACGCCGCTCCTCGTCGGCGACCTCGATCTGTTGCTGCAGGCGCTCGGAGTGGACAGTCTGCGCGGTGCCGATCGCAGTCGCGGCCGACCCCGCAAAGGCCTGAAGGAGGCGCAGATCCCCTTCGTCGAAGTCGCCGCCGCCCGCTTCGCGGTCGAGCGCGACGAGGGCACCGACGGCGCGTCCTCGGAACAGCAGCGGCACCACCAGCGCTGCCTCGGCGCCGACCCGCTCGCGCAGGCGCGCCTCCGAAGGCGGCGAACCGGGATGGAGGTGCAGAGCAACCCGTTTCTTCATCGCCACCTCGAAGGCGGCGTCGTCAACCGGAATCGTCAGGCCGCTGAGGTCGCGGCCGGCATCGCCCGCCCTGGCGAGGACGTGCAGTCGCTCGCCGCGGCGCATCAGCACCAGGAGAGTCTTCGCCTTGACGAGCGCTCGCGCCCGCTTGACGATCAACTCGAGGACGCGCGAGATGTCGGTCTCACCGCCGACGACGCGGGTGATCTCGGCCGAGGTCTCGGCCGAGCGGAGCGCCTGCGCCGCCTGCTCCTCGCGCTCGCGAAGCGCCGTGTAGAGACGGGCGTTGTCGATCGCGATCCCGGCCCAAGCGGCGAGCGTCATCGCCGCCTGCTCGTCGCTCTCTTCGAACTCGGTGCCGCCTCGCTTCTCGGTCATGTAGAGGTTCCCATAGACCTGCCCGCGAATCCGGATCGGGACCCCGAGGAAGGAGTGCATCGGCGGGTGCCCGGGCGGGAACCCGTAGGCGTGCGGGTGCTCCTCGACGTCGCGCAGCCGCAGCGGCTCAGGATGGCGAATCAGCTCGCCGAGAACGCCACGACCGTGGGGCAGCGGCCCAATCTGCTGCCGCGTCTCGTCGTCGATGCCGAGGTAGATGAAGCGTTCGAGCTCGTTGCCCTCGCGATCGAGTACGCCGAGAGCGGCGTACTCGGAATCGGTCAGGTCGCGCGCGGCCTCGACGATCGCGCGCAGAACCGTCTCGAGGTCGAGCTCGGCGACGATCGCGTTGCCGATGGCGAGCAGACGCTCGAACCTGTCGCTATCGCGTTGGTCCATGAGGTCGTCGGGAACCATTTTGCGAGCTCCTGAGATAGTTGCCCGAACGAATGCGGCATTTGCGGCAGGAAATCCAGGATAGCGTGAGACTGCTTAAGCGGCGAGATCGCGCCGCTCGAAGAGCCAGGCGCCAAGCGCCGCGAGCAGCGCCGCCAGCGCCAGCAGACCGGCGAAGGCCCACGGTTCGATCCCGGTCTCGATCGCGTTGCCGTAGTACTTGAAGATTGAGCCGTAGCGAACCCAGGAGAGGCCGGAGTCGAGCTTGCCGAGCAGGTCGACGACGTAGGCGGCGACCAGGGCGCCGGCGACGATGCCGGTGACGATCGGAGTCCGCAACGAGAAGCCGCTGACCACCACCGCGAGGCCGGCGCCGACCAGCGCCAGCGGCCAGACCGCAGCGAAGCCGGCGGCGGCCGGGCCGGCGCCGAGCCCGGCGCCCGCGAGCAGGCTGCCGATCCCGGTGAGCACTGCGGTCAGGAGCAGGACGCCAGCCAGCTCTAGCGCCGCGCCGACGAAGCTGGCGGCGCAGAGCCGGCGACGGGGCAACGGCGAGGACAGCAGGACATCGAGGCGCCCGCTTTCGGCGGCGCCGCTGAGGTCGCTCGCCACCGCCCGCGCCGCCAGGTAGCCGGCGGCAAGCGGCACGATCAGGCTCAGCATCTCGCCGTGCAGGTACTGCTCGACGTTGTTCAGCTCGCCGATCCCGAAGGCTTCCTTCAGCCCCGCCGGGTACTGCTCGACGACGTCACTCAGGGCTCCCTGGATCGAGGGGAAGATCGCGACGATGAAGGCGGACATCAACCCAAGCGGCAGCCCCCAGGCCAGCAGCGAACGGCGGCGGTCGTGGAGGTGGGCGGAGACCAGGGCAGTGAGCTGGGCGGTCAACTCTCCCCCTTACCTTCGTAGTAGCCGAGGAAGACTTCCTCGAGGTCCGGGTGGGTCGCCTCGAGGTCGAGCACGTGGTGGCGGGCAAGGGCCTTGACAACCGGATCGAGATCGCCGGCGTAGCGAAAGCTGACTCGGCCATCGGAGACGTCCAGAACACTGACGCCGGGCACCCCACGCAGCTCGTCGAGGCCGCCGCCATCGGCGAGCCGGACGTTCACCTTTCGCGAGGCTTTCTTGAGCAGGTCCTGAACCCGCTCGACGGCGATCAGTCGCCCTCCCCGGACCATCCCGACCCGGTCGCAGATCCGCTCGACCTCGTCGAGCTCGTGCGAGGAGAGGAAGACCGCGGCGCCGCGTTCGCGTTCCTCGCCGATGAGGGCGAGGAACTCCTCCTGCATCAGCGGATCGAGGCCGCTGGTCGGCTCGTCGAGGATCAGCAGATCGGGCTGGTGGAAGCAAGCGAGGATCAGACCGATCTTCTGGCGGTTGCCGCGCGAGAGCTTCCCGAGCGGGCGATCGAGGTCGGCATGGAAGCGCGCGGCCAGCTCCTCGGCTCTGCCGAAGCCGGAGATTCCGCGCAGCTGGCTGAGCAGCCGCAGCGCTTCGCGGCCGCTGGCGCCGCGACCGTAGCCGAAGTCGCCCGGCAGATTGCCGAGCCGGGCGCGGATCGCGACGCTGTCGCGGCGGCTGTCGAGGCCGAAGAGGCGGGCCGAGCCCGCGGTCGGGTGGATCAGGTCGAGCAGGGTTCGGATCGTCGTCGTCTTGCCGGCCCCGTTCGGCCCGAGAAAGCCGAAGACCTCGCCTGGGACGACTTCGAGGTTCACGTCCTCGATCCCGCGCGAGGACCCGTAGCGCTTCGTCAGCCCGACGGTTGCGATGACAGGGTCAGCGCTCACCGGCACGACCCTCGCCGGGCGATCTCGGGCCCAAGCCCGATCGAGAGTAGAACGAGCGGCCACAAACGACCGCGCCTCAGGTCGTATTCGCGGCCGAGCTCGGACCACGATCTCCCCATCGCGCGTCCAAGGCCGAACTCGAAGCAAAGGGTTAGCCCCAGCCAGGCGCCGCCGACCGCTGCGCCCTCGGCGCGCGAGCGGAGCGGCCAGCGTCGCTGCAAGGTGCGGAAGTAAGCGGCGAAGAGCCCGACCGCGATCGCCGCCGAGACGGCATTTGCCACGGGCTCCGAAAGCTTGCGCCCGTACGTTCCCTTGCGCACGGCGCCGTTGGCGACGCCGATCGCCGCACCGCCGACCCAGGCAGCCGTCCAGGCGCGAACCGGGTCCTCAATGCGTCTGGCCGTGAACATGCGGTGACCATAATCGGAGGTGACGGAGCGTCCAGGGGGAAACACCGCACTCGCGACTGTGGCGCTTCTCGTCCCGGCCGCCCGAGCCTCGACCTAGCATCCCCGCCATGAGCGGCGCCGACGAGATGCCTCGCCACCCTGGTCCGCTCGCAATCGCGCAAGCGTTGGTCGTCACCTTCGGTGGCCAGGCCGCGCTGGTGGCCGGCGTCGCCGCTGCCGCCGCCGAGGTCGGATGTGCCGCGATTGCGCGGCGGTGCCCGCGACGGGGAGCGGCGACGATCGTTGCCGCCGCAGTCGCCTACGAGGCCACCGTCGCTCCGTGGATGCGTCAATGGGGAAGCACCGCGGAAGAGCGTCGCCAAGAGCTCCCCGGCGATGACCTCGTTTCGGATCCGGGACTTGTCATCGATCACGGTGTCACGATCGCCGCACCACCTGAGTCGGTATGGCCGTGGCTCGCTCAGATCGGCCAGGACCGCGGCGGCTTCTACAGCTACGAGTGGCTCGAGAACCTGGCCGGCTGCGAGATGCGAAACGCCGAGCGGGTCGACCCCGAGTGGCAGCGGCGCGAGGTCGGCGAGCCGGTGATGCTCCACCCGGCGGCTCCCGGCCTCCCGGTGACGATCTTCGAGCCGGGGCGGGTGATCGGCCTCGAGGGCTGGGGCGTATTCGTCATCGAGCCGGCAGCCGGTGGGAGCCGCACCCGGCTGATCGCCCGCGGCCGCATCCCTCGTGGCAGCGCCACCCTCTTCTATCGAGGCTTGCTCGAGATCCCCCACTTCGTCATGCAGCGGAAGATGCTGCTCGGCATCAAGCAGCGCGCCGAGGCGGCAGCGGCGCAGCCGTGAGCGAGCCGCGGCGCGGGGTCCTCGCCCGCCACGTCCCCTCGCGTCACGTCCATGGCCACCTCGTCCGCCACCGGCGACGACTGCTGCGCGCCGGTGGCGCCGCCACGCTGCTGGCGGTGCTCGGGCCGGGGATCCTCGCCGGCCTCTCCGACGACGATCCCGCCGGGATCACCACCTACTCGATCCTCGGCGCCCGCTACGGCTACGAGATGATCTGGGTCCTCGTCCTCTCGACGGCGGCGCTGATCGTCTTCCACGAGCTCGGCGCGCGGCTCGGCGTCGTCACCGGCAAGGGGCTGCTCACCCTCGTCCGCGAGCGCTTCGGCGGCCGCTCGGCCGGGCTCGTTCTCGCGGCGCTGATCATCGCCAACACCGGCACGCTCTGCGCCGAGTTCGCCGGCGTGGCCGCCGGTAGCGAACTGCTCTTCGGCACCAGCCGCTACGTCAGCGTGCCGCTCGCGGCGATCGCGGTCGCGGCGCTCGTCCTGCGCGAGAGTTTCCGCCACATCGAGCACTTTCTGCTGCTGCTCGGCTCGATCTTCGTCACCTACGTCGCCGCCGGCATCCTCGCCCATCCCGACTGGGGCGCGGCCGCGAAGGGCGCCGTCGTCCCGAACCTACCGCTCACCCGTGACGCGGTTCTGGTCGCCGTCGCGACCATCGGTACCACGCTGGCGCCCTGGGGCCTGGCCTTCATCCAATCCTACGTCGTCGACAAGCGGGTGCGGGTGGAGGACCTGCGGTTCGAGCGGGTCGATGTGATCGTCGGCGCCATCCTCACCGGCGTGATCGGCCTCTTCGTCGTCGTCGCCTGCGCCGCCACCCTGCACACCTCCGGTATCGAGATCGACGATGCCGGCGACGCGGCGAAGGCGCTGCAGCCGCTGGCGGGGGGCGCCGCGTCGACCCTGTTCGGGCTCGGATTCCTCGGCGCGGCGCTGCTCGCCGCCGCGATCGTCCCGCTCTCCACCTCCTACTCGATCTCCGAGACGCTCGGGCGCAAAGCCGATCTCGACGACAGCTTCGGCGAGGCGCGCAGCTTCTACCTCAGCTTCGCCGCGGTGACCGCCGTCGCCGTTGCCGTGGTGCTGATCCCGGGCGCGCCGCTGATCGAACTGCTCTACCTGACCCAGGCGCTGAACGCGGTGCTGCTGCTGGCGATGCTGCCGTTCATGCGCCGGCTCGGACGCGATCGCGAGCTGATGGGCGAGCATGCACTGGGGCGACGCGGGCGGCTCGCCACTGGCCTGGCGCTGGCGGCGATCGCCGCTTCGGTGCTGGCGCTCGCGGTGCTCACCGTGGCCTGAGTCAGACGCCGATCGCGAGGCTGATCGCGAACATCATCAGCGCCCCGGCGAACAGCCCGGCGCTCGGCAGCAGGCGGCGGCCGGCCTCGTAGGCGGAGGGCAGGACCTCGACCACGACCAGTGCCAGCATCGCTCCAGCCGCAAAGGCAAACGAGATCGGCAGCAGCGCTTCGACCTCTTCAACCGCGAAGTAGGCGAGCAGCGCCCCCACTGGCTGCGGAGCGCTGGTCGCCACCGCCGCCCAGAACTGCCGCCCGCGGCCAAACCCCGCCTCGGCCATCGGAATCGCGACGCTCGTTCCCTCCGGGATGTTCTGGATCGCGATCGCGAGGATCACGAAGAGACCGAGCCCTTCGCGCTCGGAGGCGAAGGCGGTGCCGACAGCCAGACCCTCGGGGAGGCTGTGGACGAAGAGGACGAGGAAGACAAGGGCCGAGGTGCGCGCGCCCGCCCCCGACCGGCCCATGAAGTGGGCGTCCGGCCGAAGCCGCGCGCGGGCGACGAGCAGGAAGGCGACCCCGGCGAGCAGCCCCGCAACGACCTCGATCGCCGACCCTTCTTCGGTCGCCGGGATCAGCAGCCCCTGGACCGCCGCGACCGCCATCACGCCCGCGGCCAGGCCGAGCAGGAGCGGCGCCAACCGGCGCGCCCGCGCACCCAAGATGAACACCGGGACCGCGCCAAGACCGGTGGCAAGGGCGGTGCCGGTGGCCGCGAGGACGAGGATGACGACGTCGGTCATGCGGAATTCATCCTCTATGGCCTGCCTGACGCTCCCATCGGCCCTGCGCCCGCCGCGGCTCTGTGGACTTCTGCGGATGGCGGGCCCGGTGGCCACTTCTAGCCTGGCTGCGATGGCCTCCCTCGTTCACCCCCAGGTCGCCTCGGCGAAGCCGCCGTTCGAGGACCGCCGCGACGCCGGCCGGCGGTTGGCCGCATCGCTGGCCGGGCTCGCGGGCGCAGAACCAGTGGTGGTCGCGTTGCCGCGAGGCGGCGTCACGGTCGGCGAGGAGATCGCCACGGCGCTCGCCGCCCCACTCGAGGTCCTCGTCGTCCGCAAGCTCGGCGCGCCGGGGCACCCCGAGTACGGAATCGGTGCGGTCGCCGAGGGCGGCATCCGGGTCGTCGATGCTGAAATCACCAAGCTTCTCGGGCTCCGTAACGGTGAGATTCAGCGGCTCGTCGACGCCGAGGATTCCGAGCTCCGGCGCCGCGTCCACGCCTACCGAGACGGCAAACCGTTCCCGGACCTCGGCGGGCGCGTTGTTCTCGTCGTCGACGACGGCGTTGCCACCGGCGCCACCAACGTCGCCGCGATCCGCGCCCTGCGACGCCAGCGTCCCCGCCTCATCGTCCTCGCGGTGCCGGTCTGCTCGGCGGAGGCTTACGAGCTGCTCAGGCACGAAGCGGACCGCGTGGTGGCCTTGACGGTGCCGCAAAGGATGGGCACCGTCTCCCGCTTCTACCGCGACTTCAGCCAGGTCTCCGACCAGGAGGTGATCGATGCACTCCACCGCGCTGCGGAGCCTGCGTGACGAGGCGATCCCCTCGACGGCGGCCGCCGATCACGAAGCGCTGATTGAGCGGGTCGGCGACGCGAGCATCGTCCTGCTCGGTGAGGCGACCCACGGCAGCCACGAGTTCTACCGTGAGCGGGCACGGATCACCCGCCGCCTGATCGAGGAGAAGGGCTTTCGCGCGGTCGCGGCCGAGGCCGACTGGCCCGACGCCTACCGCGTATTCCTCGCCCGCCCGGCCGCCCTCGGGGAGCGGCCGGAGACTTATCCGACCGCGCTGTGAGGCGGCCAATCGGGTGCCGCCCACGGCAATGGTGCGGGTTTCTGCGGATTCGTGGCAAGGGTCGCAGTCATAGCTTCGATCCAAGCAATTCATCCGGCACAGCCGGCGGAAGGAGAGGACGATGGCGACGAGGACTAGGTCGGCCGCAAGCAACGACGACCAGGCGACGCCTGACACGGCGCCGATCGTCGTCGGGTTCGACGACAGCGACGAGGGCCGCGACGCGCTCGAGCTGGCGCGTGTGCTCTGCGAAGTGCGCGGTGCGCGCTGCATCGTCGCGACCGTGATCGAGTGGGGGCCGGTTTCGGTGCGTCGCTCGATCAGCGACTCGGAGGAAAGCGAGGCCGAGCCGCTCTTCAAACAGGCCAGAAAGGCACTGAGCGGACTCGAAGTCGAGACCCGGATCGTCGGCACCCGCTCGCCGGGCCGGATACTGGCCGAGTTCGCCGAGCGCGAGGCAGCCTCGACCCTGGTCGTCGGCGCGCCGCACCATCGCAGCAGCGCCGGCCGGGCGGTTCTCGGCAGTGTCGCCGAGCACCTCCTGCACCACTCGCCATGCGAGGTGGCCATCGCCCCCCGCGGCTACGGCGACACCTCACTCTCGCACTTTGGGTTCGACCAGGTTTCCGTCGGCTTCGACGGCACCGAGGAGTCAAAGCACGCTCTGCGACACGCGGAAGACCTGGCCGAGGCGGCCGGCGCGACGATCCAGATCCTGGTCGTCAAGGACCCTCTGATAACTGACACCGAAGCCGAAGCCGAAGCCGAAGCGCACGCCGGCGAGCCTGGCACGGGCGAAGAGATCCTGCAGCAAGGACTCGCCTCGGTCCGCGATTCCCTGAAGCCGCAGGGCATGATGGTCGAGCCGCGCGTGCGGCAGACCGTGCCGCGAGTTGCCGCCGCCCTCGCCGAGGCGGGCGCTGGCAACATCCTCGTTTGCGGCAGCAGGCCGATACGCAACCGGATCCTCCTCGCCTCGCTCACCAAGCGGGTGATCGAGATGTCGGTCCACCCCGTCCTCGTCGTCCCCACGACGGCCTCGGAGTAGTGGTCGCGATGTTCGAGAAGATCCTTGTCGGCTACCTCGACGGCGAGCACGGGACCGAGGCGCTGGCCCTCGGACAGAGCCTCTCCTACGCGACCGGCGCACCGATCGAACTGGCGACCGTGGAGGCCGGCGCCGACGACCTCGCCGAGCTGGCCCGTGGTCGAGGCGCCGACCTGATCGTTCTTGGTTCTTCCCACCGGTCCGGGTTCGGGAGGACGGTTCCCGGCTCGACAGCCGAGCGGCTGCTCGCCGACGCCCCCTGCGCAATCGCCGTCGCACCGCCAAAGTTCGGACAGCTGGCACCGGGCGAGCCGGACTGGCGACCGCTCGACGGCCGGGGCGAAGACTCCGGAATGCGGGTGATCGGCGTCGGCTACGACGGCTCCCCTACTTCGCGCCGCGCGCTCGAGGTCGCGACCGAGCTGGCCCAGGCCAACAGCGCCGCGCTGCGCGTGTTCACCGTTGCCAGCAGGCTCGCGAGCCACACTCCGGTCGGCGACAATCCGTACGCGGAAGGAGTGCCGAGCCAATCCGATGCGCTGCGTGAGGAGCTCCACAAAGCGGTGCGGGAGCTGCCGTCGGAGGTGCGGGCGCTGCCGGTCCTCGTGCGGGGATTCGAGGCCGACGAGCTGTTGAAGGTGGCTGGCCTCGGCGTCGACCTGCTCGTCCTTGGAAGCCGTCCTGGCGGACCGCTGCGGCGGCGGCTGCGCCGCAGCGTCACCAGCGTCGTCCTCTCGAGGGCGAAATGCCCCGTCCTCGTCGTGCCGACCATGGTCGTCGCCGAGGTCGCGGCACCCGCCTAACCGATGCTTCACGTCGAGGACAACCGCGGCATCGAGGCGCCGAACGAGACCGACCTCGACCGGCTGCTTGCCTGCTGGGAAACCGCCAACTACCTCACGGTCGCGCAGATCTATCTGCAGGAGAACCCGCTGCTGCGCGAGCCGCTGCGCGCCGAGCACATAAAGCCGCGCCTGCTCGGCCACTGGGGAACCTCGCCTGGGCTGAATCTGATCTACGCCCAGCTCAACTGGTTGATCCGCCACACCGAGCAGGAGGTGCTGTTCGTCACCGGCCCCGGCCACGGCGGACCCGCGATCGTCGCCAACCTCTATCTCGAGGGCACCTACTCCGAGGTCTATCCCGAGATCTCGCGCGACGAGGCGGGGCTGCGGCGGTTGGTGCGGCAGTTCTCGACGCCGGGCGGAATCCCGAGCCATGTCGGCGCGGCGACGCCGGGTTCGATCCACGAGGGCGGCGAGCTCGGCTACTCCCTCGTGCACGCCTTCGGCGCGGCCTTCGACAACCCAGACCTCCTGGTCGCCTGCGTGGTCGGCGATGGTGAGGCGGAGACGGCGCCGCTCGAGGGAGGCTGGAAGGGCGTGCGCTTCCTCAACCCCGCCCGCGACGGCGCGGTGCTGCCGATCCTCCACCTGAACGCAGAGAAGATCTCGGGGCCGACGGTCCTCGGCCGCGCCCGCGAGCGGGAGGTGATCGACCTGATGCGCGGTCACGGCTACGAACCGCACTTCGTCCGCGGGCACGAACCGCGGCGCGTCCACCGCGAATTTGCCGCGGTGCTCGCCACCTGCCACGCCGAGATTCACCGCATCCAGACCAAGGCGCGGAGCGGGAGCGCGGGCGAGCGCCCGCGCTGGCCGATGATCGTCCTGCGCACCCCGAAGGGCTGGACCGGTCCCGCGGAGGTCGACGGGGTCCCGGTCGAGGGAACCTTCCGCTCTCACCAGGTGCCGCTCAAAGAAGTCCGCGAGAACCCGGCGCATCTGGCGATGCTCGAGCGGTGGCTACGCGGCTACCGGCCGGAGATTCGCTTCGACAGCGGCGGTGGGCTGCTCCCGGAGCTGGCCATGCAGGCGCCAGCAGGAGATCTGCGAATGGGCGCGACGCTGCACGCCAACGCCGGCCGCCTGCGTCCGCTCAGCATCCCTGCGACCCACAACTATGCCTTCGGTATCGAGCGTCCCGGCACCGAGCGGGCGGAATCAACGCGGCGGCTGGGTGAGCTGCTACGTGACGTGTACACCGCCAACCTCGAGACCGCGAACTTCCGTCTCTTCTGCCCTGACGAGACCGACTCCAACCGGCTCGGCGCAGTGTTCGAGGTCGAGGACCGCTGCCTCATGGACGCCCGTCCCGACGACGTCAACGTCTCGCCCGATGGGCGGGTGATGGAGGTGCTCTCCGAGCACAGCTGCCAGGGCTGGCTGGAGGGTTACCTCCTGAGCGGCCGCCACGGCATCTTCGCCACCTACGAGGCCTTCGCGATGGTTTCCGCCTCAATGGCGATCCAGCACGCGAAGTGGCTCGAGGAGTCGCGCCGCCAACCCTGGCGGAAACCGGTCGCCTCGCTGAACGTGCTGCTCACCTCGACCTGCTGGCGCAACGACCACAACGGCTTCAGCCACCAGGGCCCGGGCTTGATCGACACGATGCTCTCGCTGCGCGGCGAGGTGGTGCGGATCTACTTCCCGCCCGACGCCAACAGCCTGCTGGCGGTCGCCGACCACTGTCTGCGCAGCCACGACTACGTCAACTTGATCGTGATCGACAAGCAGCCGCAGCTGCAGTACCTCAACCACGACGACGCCGTCGTCCACGCCGCCGCCGGGGCTTCGCGTTGGGCCTGGGCGAGCAACGACCGCGGCAGGCCTGACGTCGTGCTCGCCTGCGCCGGAGACATCCCGACCCAGGAGGCGTTGGCCGCGTCGGATCTGCTGCGCCGCTTCGTCCCCGACCTCGCCGTCCGTTTCGTCAACGTCATCGACCTGATGGCGCTGAGCCCCGCGGATCAGCACCCACACGCCCTCGCGGAAGGTCGCTTCGTCGACCTCTTCGGAAAAGAGGAGGACGTCGTCTTCGCCTTCCACGGCTACGCCCGGGCGCTCCACCAGGTGCTCCACGGCCGGCCCCACCCCAGCCGCTTCCACGTCCGCGGCTATCGCGAGCAGGGCACGACGACGACGCCCTTCGACATGGTGGTCCTCAACGAGATGAGCCGCTATCACCTCGCGATCGAGGCACTGCGGCGGGCGCGCCGCCGTCCTGCTGGCGCCTCCGAGCTGCTCGAGCACTGCCACGAGATGCTCGCCCGCCACCACGGCTACGTCCGCGAGCACTTCGAAGACATGCCCGAGGTCCGCGACTGGACCTGGGGAGCGGCTTGACGGGGTGATGTCACCGGCTCGAGTCCTCACCGTCAACGCCGGCTCCTCGAGCCTGAAGCTACGGCTGCTCGGCCCGGACGATGAGCTTCTTCTCGCCCGAGACCTCGACACGGACGAGGACTCGCGACGGGAAGGGCTGGCGGCGCTCGCCGGCGAATGCCGGTTCGACGCCGTCGGCCACCGCGTCGTTCACGGCGGTCCGGAGCACTCGGGGCCGGCCAGAGTCGACCCGTCGCTCGAGCATGAGCTCGATGCTCTTGCCGACCTGGCACCACTGCACAACCCGCCTGCGGTCGCGGCGATGCGCGAGCTGGAGCTGCTCAGCCCGGGCATCCCGACGGTCGCCTGCTTCGACACCGCCTTCCACGCGACGATCCCCGCCGCCGCCGCGACGTATGCCGTTCCCGAGGAGTGGCGGCGCCGCTGGCCGCTTCGCCGCTTCGGCTTCCATGGCCTCTCCCATGCCTACGCCAGCCGACGCGGCGCCGAGTTGCTCGGCCGTCCGATCGGCGAGCTGCGCATCGTCACCGCCCACCTCGGTGCCGGCGCCTCGCTCGCCGCGGTCGCCGGCGGCCGCTCGGTCGACACGACGATGGGTTTCACGCCGCTCGAGGGGCTGGTGATGGCGACCCGCGCGGGCTCGGTCGATCCCGGTCTGCTGCTCTGGGTGCAGCGAAAAGAAAAGCTCGGGCCCGAGGAGATCGCGCAGGCGCTCGACCGCGAATCGGGTCTGCTGGCGCTGGCCGGGACCGCTGACATGCGTGAGGTGGTCGCCGGCGCCGAGGCCGGCCGCGAGCGCTGCCAGCTCGCCTTCGACGTCTACATCCACAGGCTCGCCGGCGGCGTTGCTGCGATGGCCGCGGCGCTTGGCGGCATCGACGCCCTCGTCTTCACCGGCGGGGTCGGCGAGGGATCGTGGGCAGTGCGCGTGGCGACGGTCGAAGCAACCGCTTTCCTCGGCCTGCGGATCGATCCGCGTCGCAACGCCACGGCGTCCGATGACGCGGTCGTCTCGCCTGCCGACGCGCCCGCCGCGGTGCTTCGCATCGAGGCTCGGGAGGACCTCGAGATCGCCGCCGATGTCCGGCGGTCTCTCGTGACCCCCGGCAGTGCTGACGCCACAAACTAGATCGACCCCAGCCCGTGCCGCACGGAGACACCGAAGACTCCGATGGGGATTGCCCCGGATTCCGTGGATTGCGGCGGCGCATAGCTTCGGTGCATGGATATCGACGGTGGTCATCAAGACGAGATCGGCAGCACGCTTCTTCAGGCGCGTGGGCTGAGCAGATGCTTCGGCAAGGGCGCCACTTCGGTGCAGGCTCTGCGCGACGTCGACCTCTGCGTGGAGGAGGGCGAGATGGTCGCGATCATGGGCCCGTCGGGTTCGGGCAAGAGCACGCTGCTCCACATCCTCGGCGCACTCGATCGGCCCGATGGCGGCTCGGTCGAGATCGACGGGCGGCGCTACGACAACCTCGGTGACCGCGAGTTGACGCGGCTGCGCGGTGACGTGTTCGGCTTCGTCTTCCAGTTCTTCAACCTGCTTCCCACCCTCTCGGCCGCTGAGAACGTCCTGGTGCCGGCGCTCGTCAATGGCGAGCGCCCGGGCCGCTACACCGAGCGGGTCGAGGAGCTGATGGGCAAGGTCGACCTCGCCGATCGCATGGATCACCTTCCGACCGAGCTGTCTGGGGGCGAGCAGCAGCGCGTCGCGATTGCCCGCGCCCTGCTGCGCCGGCCGCGATTGGTGCTCGCCGACGAGCCGACCGGCAACCTCGACTCGCGCGCCGGCGCCACCGTGATGTCGCTGCTGCGCGCGGTCGTCGACGAAGGCCAGACCGTGGTCATGGTCACCCACGACCCCGGCGCCGCGGCGCTCGCCGACCGCGTCGTCTTCCTCCGCGACGGCGTGATCGTCGCCGAGGTCGCCGGCGGCGACACCGGCGCCGTGATCGACGCCTTCCGCGAGGTCGAGGCGGGCGTCAGCGGCGAGCTGCAGCGGGCTCTCTCATGAGCTCGAGCCCGCTTCCCCGCGGCGTCCGCCTGCACGGCTTCGCCTCGATCGGCGCCCGCTCGCTGCGGACCCGCCCGCTCCGCTCCGCGCTGACGACGCTCGGAATCGTGCTCGGCGTCGGGATGGCATTCGGCGTCCTGATTCTCGTCACCACGATCCACTCCAGCTTCAGCAACCTCTTCGACGCGATGTACGGCAACACGAGCGTGATCGTCTCCGGCAAGGACATGGTCGGCTCGGTCCCTGAGCAGACGCTGCCGAAGGTGCAGCGGGTCGATGGCGTCGAGGCCGCGGTCGGCGGCGTCAACGGAATCTTCCGGATCGTCGAGGAGGGCGGCGAAGCCCGCAGCGGACGCAGCGGCACGCTGTTCGTCTCCGGCGTCGACCTCGCCGCCCCCGACCCCAGCGGCAGCGAGGTCGTCAGCGGTCGCGAGCCGACCTCGGGCAGGGAGATCGAGCTGGAGGAAGGATGGGCGCGCGGCGAGGGTCTCGAGGTCGGCGACCGGCTGCACCTGGCGACTCCGTCGGGGCCGGTGCGGCTGCGCGTCTCCGGGATCTACCGGCTTAACACGAACCTCGACCTGGGCGGCTACGGCACGGCGATGATGCAGGCGGGACCGGTGCGGACGCTAACCGGCAAAGCGGGCGTCTGGGACGAGATCGACGTGATCGCCGCCGACGGAGTCTCGCCGGCGGCGCTGCAGCGGCGGATCGCCGCCGTGGTCGGTCCAGGGGTCGAAGTCACGACCCCGAGCGGGCGGGGCGAAGACGTCAACGACCAGCTGGCCGGGCTCGACATCGTCCTCTACTTCTTCTCGGGGATGGCGATCTTCGTCGGCGCCTTCCTGATCCTCAACTCCTTCAACATGACCGTTTTGCAGCGGATGCGGGAGATCGGCACGCTGAGGGCGCTGGGAGCGTCGCGGCGCCGGATCGCCGCCTCGGTTGTCGGCGAAGGGCTGATCCTCGCTCTGCTCGGCTGCCTGCTCGGCCTCGGGCTCGGGCTGCTGCTCGCGGAAGCGCTGGCGGCAGCGATGCGCAGCTCCTTCGGCCTACCGGTCGCCGCACTCGACATCGGCGCCAGCGCCGTGCTCGTCGCCGTCCTGGTCGGGATCCTCGCGACTGTCGCCGGATCGCTGTATCCAGCGCTGCGGGCAGGCCGGATCTCGCCGATCAGCGCCCTCACGGGCGGCGGCGCAATCGAGCGCCGCCCCGGACTGGGCCGCTTCCTGGTCGGCCTCGCCCTCTTCCTTCCGGGCCTCGCGATCGGCGGCCTGTTCTGGTTCAGCAACCAGAGCGGCGGAGCGCTCGCCGCCCTGGTTGGGGTCGGCTCGACGATGACGATGTTCGTCGGCATGGTGCTGCTGGCGCCGTTCGTAGTCATGCCACTGGTGCGGCTGCTGGCGATCCCGGCGCGGGTGCTGATGCCGGCGGAGGGCAGGCTCGCAGCCGACTCGCTGCGGGCCAATGCGCTTCGCACCTCGGCAACCGCGGCGGCGCTGGTGGTGACGCTCTCGGTCGTCGTCGTCAACTCGATGCTGAGCGCCAGCTTCATCGGCTCGATCAACGACGAGCTCGACGCCCGCTTCGCCCGCGACCTCACCGTCCAACCCGCCGGCTACAGCGAGTACGGGCCGCCGATGAGCGGCATCGACCCCAGCCTCCGCCACCGCATCGCCGAGCTCCCGACGGTGGGAACGGTGACGCCGCGGCGGATCGTCTACACCACGCACCTGCCGGGCAGCGACGGGCCCGGGCTCCTCACCGCGGTCGACCCGAAGCGGTGGCCAACCGTCGACCAGAGCGAGTACGAAGGCGCAACCACCACCGAGGCGATGGCCGGCCTCGCCGCGGGCGGCGCGGTGATCGGCAAGGGCCTGGCCGACGATGCCGGCCTGGGCATCGGCGACACGCTCTCGCTCAAAGGCGCTTCGGGGTCGGTGCAGGCGCCGATCGTGGCAACGGTCGACACGCTCGAAGCCAACGGAAACGTCGTCACGCTCTCACTGGCGACGATGCGTCGCGTGTACGGAATCGAGAGCGACTCGGTGCTGGCCATCAACGCCACCACGCCCGCCCAGCGGGAATTGATGTCGACCGAAGTCTCGCGGCTGCTGGGCGATCGCTACCCGGGCTTCGAAGCCGTCAGCAACGAGGAGTTCAAGCAGCAGTACCAGGATCAGATCAACCAGCAGTTCGCATTCTTCAACGCGATCATCGGGATCGCCGTCCTGGTCGGCCTGCTGGGGATCATCAACACCCTCTCGATGTCGGTGCTCGAACGGACCCGCGAGATCGGCGTGCTCCGGGCCCTCGGCGGCTCGCGCTGGCGCATCCGCCGCGCGATGCTCGACGAGAGCTTGCTGATCTCGCTCGCCGGAAGCATCGCCGGAATCGCCGCCGGCCTCTTGGTCGGGGCCGTCTGGCTCTTCTCGATCCGCGAAAGCACCCTCGTCGGCCTCGAGATGCGAATCCCGACCGGCATCCTCGTAGTGATCGCTGTCCTCGGCATCGTGATCGGCACCCTCGCCGCGATCCTGCCCGCCCGCCGCGCCGCCCGCCTCGACCCGCTGCAGGCGCTCACGTACGAGTGAGCGCCCCAAAGTCCGCTCAGTAGTTCGCCGCCGGTCGCCGACCGCGGGCTTCAGCTACCAAGCATCCATCCTGCGTCGACGGTAGATGGTGCGGAATCCGGCTCAGCTCAGGCCCACTTGCCCCAGGGCTTGTCCCACGCCCCCTTTGACGACAGTTGTCACGCTCTGAACGTCCGCTATTCCGCTCTCCAAGCCAATACACCGAGACGGGGCAGCCAGGACTCGAACCTGGAATCGCCGGTTTTGGAGACCGGTGCCTTAGCCAATTGGGCCACTGCCCCAGAGAGCGTGATCGTAGCTTGCGGCCGACGATGCCGGCCTCGCAGTGCGGGCGGAGGGACTCGAACCCCCAAGCTCTTACGAGCACCGGCACCTAAAGCCGGCGTGTCTACCAGTTTCACCACGCCCGCAGGGCGCTTAACGCGGCGCCAATGCGGCGCTGTCGCTGTCGGATTCTAGAATCGGCGCATGGCGGTGGGACAGGTGAGGCCCGGCTATGAGCTGTGGCGACCGAATCGGGAGAAAGCCAGCTCGGTCACGATGAAGTGGCTGATCGTGCTGCTGCTGCTGGCGACGGCGCTGCTGGCGGCGCTGATCACGGTCGGCGGCTGGTCGGTGATGAAGGGCGGCAGCGGGATGGGGATCGTCTGCGCGATCTACGCACTGCTCTACCTCCTGTTCGCGATCCGGGTGGCGCTCTGGAGCCGCGGGGTGTTGCCGCTGGCGGCAGCGCTGTCGATGATCCTGGCGATTCTCTGCGCGGTCGGCGCCGAAAGCTGGTTCGAGCGCGACAAGAGCGGCTTCACCGAGCCGCTGCTCTCGTCTCCGCTGGTCGGGACGCTGGTGATCCTCCTCGGGATCCTGCAGATCGTCGTCATCGCCGCCGCCCTCTACGGCTTCAACCAGAACTGGCACGTCGAGGAAGAGCGCCCGATCGGCTCCGGCGAGGACTACGGCGCCGGCGCCACTCCCGGCAGCGGCGCCCCCCAACCTGCCTGACCGCCGGGCTGTTCCTCATGTCGGAATGGCCGACATAAGGAACAGCTGGACGATGCCGGAGGTGGGACTCGAACCCACAAGCCCGCAAGGGCAATCGATTTTGAGTCGATCGCGTATGCCAATTCCGCCACTCCGGCGCGGACCTGGCCAACGATAGAGGCGCGGCGGCGATCCGAGGGCGCCGCCGGCGCTCTCGGCATCGTCTACTGCAGCGAGACCGCGAAGCGGCCCGAGGCCGTATCCTCACTGCCGTGGGGCCGCGCGTCCGGCCGGCGCCGGCGCCAGATGCGCAGCGCCGCAATCGCCGCGAAGGTCCAGGCGGCGACGACGAGCAGGCCGCCGAGCACGTCGCTCGGGAAGTGGGCCTTGATCACCACCAGCCCGATG
>Ga0068862_100001013_pt1 | contig 26997 bp, 28 predicted proteins | sample KBSSwiS52_FD_66598 | JGI IMG/M metagenome (GOLD analysis project Ga0068862, IMG submission 66598) | Switchgrass rhizosphere microbial communities from Kellogg Biological Station, Michigan, USA - KBS Switchgrass S5-2 | ecosystem: Host-associated > Plants > Roots > Rhizosphere > Soil ... | reverse complement strand
CAGGGCCAGCGGCCATCAGCGCCGCACCGACAGGCCGGACAGATGACCGCACCCGACAGATCACCAGCTCAAGCCAACTTCACCCTTGCAGCGCAGGGGCCATCCACAGATGACAGCACCCTCAAATGGCAAGCCGCCTCATCGATCCAGTCGTGAGCCCCGCCTCGTCGGGCCGACGCCGCCGGGGACCGGGACGGACGAGCCCGCATAGTCGGAGTTGATCACCAGCTTGGGGCTTTCGGCGACCTCGATCGCCTTGGCCACGATCACGGTCCAGGCCGACTGGTCGGCGACGTCGCTCGCCACGCCGGAGATCTTCAGCCTGGCGTTGGGGATGTAGATCGTGCCGAGCAGCTCGCGCGCGGCGGTGCTGGAGATCTGGAACGTGTGGTCGTTCTTGCGCGTCGTGGCGATCACGAAGCCGGCGTAGGCGCCGCTCTCGCGCCCCCGAAGGTTGATCTGCGCCTTGTCGCCGAACTTGAAGTCGGAATCCTTGTCGAAGATCAGCACGACGTTGGAGCCCTTCAGCTTCGACGTTTCCGCCAGCTCCAGCCGCCCCTTGAGGAAATAGTGCACGCCCGGCGCCAGGTTGAGGGTCGCCGCCTTGATCAGCTTGATGTCGCCGCAGTGCACGCCCGCCGGCAGCGTCAGCAGGCCGGTGTCGTAGAGGTGCGCGACCGGGTAGCAGGGCTGGTTCGCCTTGATCGACATCGACGCGAACGGGTCAGTGATCTGCGGCGCGCCGACCTGCGGCTGCGGGGTGATCCGGCCCTTGGCCGTCCCCGACGCCTGCACCGTGGCGGCGGAGAGCAGGGCGGTGTTGTCGGCCTGGATGTCGCCGTTCGAGTGAACGAGGCAGCCGTTCGCTGCCATGGTGGCGGTATTCCGGACGTTGATCCGGTTGGTGTCGTCGAGGCCGGTGCTCAACACGCACAGCGGCACCTGTCCCATCGAGGTTGCGGTCGACGACAGGCGCAGCGGCCAGCCGCCCGGCGGCAGCATGTCGCCGAAGTAGGAGGCCCGCGCGCCGACGACCTTCACCGTCACGGCGGAGCCGTCGGGCGCGACCTCGAACGAGGCGGTCCATGTCGCCCGGTCCTTGAGCTTGGCGAGCTGCAGGTCGAGGGTGGCGAGCGTGCGCTCGCGCAGGGCCGCGCTGTCCGACGCGGAGAGCTGCTGGGCCGCATTGAGCGCGGCCTGGTCCAGCGAGTCCTGCACCAGGGTGCGATCGGCGCTCACCGACGCCAGGTCGATGGCGCCGACCGTCAGCACAGCCAGCACCGGGAGAGACAAAGCCACGATTACGGCGACCCCTCCCCTCGGATCGTCGGCGAATACGCGCGGCGCGTTGACGAGCCCTCCACGGACCATATGAACGACCCAAGCGAGCACGCGTTCGTTTTCCTCTCCGAAATTGACGTGTGAGCGCAAATCTTTGAGGCCTGCTTAACAGTGGACTTGAGGTCCGGAATTGAGAACGCGATCAAGTCGCTGGCGCATCAGGACCCTGCCACTTGGGATCCGCTAATCGCCGAAGCCCCACGCCTGGGGGCGAAATGCAGTCGCCTATCGACGGAACGCGCACAGCGGCGCGATTCTAAAATCATCTAAGCGAGCTGTCGAAGCCAGCGCGGCAGACGCCTCAACCTAATCGAAATGCGTCACGCGACAGAAGAGCCAAGCTTCTCGCAGGCATTGTCAGCTCAAATGCACCGACCGGTAAGGGGCAGGATTTAGGCGGGCGAAATGGCGCGTAAGAAAAAGGTCCACGATCTTTTTCGCTGGTTTGATTCCTCGCTTGAGGTGATCCGACTGGTGGTCCTGATGTAGGTGCGCTACCCGCTGTCGTTGCGGAACGTCGAGGACCTGCTGTTCGAGCGCGGCATCGATATATGTCACGAGATGGTGCGGCTGTGGTGGAACCGCTTCGGTCCGACGTTCGCCGGTGAGATCCGCAGAAAGCGGGTCCAGAATATGCGCGCCCACGCCCACTGGCGATGGCACTTGGACGAAGTCTACGTGAAGATCAACGGCGAGATGCGCTACCTGTGGCGCGCCGTCGATCACGAGGGCGAGGTGCTAGAGTCTTTCGTCACCAAGACCCGCGACAAGGCGGCGGCGTTGAAATTCATCAAGAAAGCTATGAAGCGCCACGGCCGCCCTCAGGTGATCGTCACGGACGGTCTGCACTCCTATGGCGCGGCGATGAAGGAGATCGGCAATGCCGATCGCCAGGAGGTCGGCCGCTGGCTCAACAACCGCGCGGAAAACTCACACCAGCCGTTCCGACGACGAGAACGCACCATGGAGCGGTTCCGCAGGATGAAGACCCTGCAGAAGTTCAGCTCCGTACATGCCCAGGTCCACAACCATTTTTCTCAGGAGCGCCACCTCGTCAGCCGGGAGATCTACCGCGAACGACGCTCCGCAGCCTTGGCGGAGTGGAGGACCCTTGCGGCCTGAGGCGTGCACCCCCCCCTGCCCTCGCCTCGTCTGCCGGAGACGAGTTGCCCTGGGACTGACACCACCGCCAGTCAGTCCGCTCTCCAGCTGTCGGGCGCCGGGGCTGGACCTTTGCCCGGAAGTTCGGGGCCTGAGCCGCCAACATCCGTCATTTGGCCTCCAGACGCGGGAATTTTCCGTGCCTCGGACCAGGAGAAGCGTCTACGGAGCCCAGCACCTTCGGGGGCCGTCGATGAATCCCGACTTCAGTCCTGCTGACCAGGCCTTTCGAGCAGAGGCCAGAAGCTGGCCGCCCGACACCTCGAGTTCGAGCGATCGCCACCACGGCCGCTGCGCCTGGCGCTCATCCAGATAGGCGGCGGGGAAAACCACCGCGTCGCGCGCACGTTCGCGGGGGGCGCCAAGGCCTGTCAGAATCATCTCCTGGACCTCGCACATGTAAGCGAGAGCGCCGCCGTTCCGCTGAACGAGGCGCCGGGCTGCGCCGAGCACGCTGGCCGAGACGAAGTCACGGCGGCGCGGGTGGAGACGAAGCTGAAGTCGCCGTTGCGACGGCCCTGCTTCAGCCGCCCCGGCCGAAGGGCGGACTCTAGCAACCCAGATCATGCCGCCCTGCCCTTGCGCATACCCGAGGCGACTTGACCTTGAACTGACAGCTCCCAGACGGCGGCGGGCCGTGATATCGATAGTGGCGCCGATCTTGCTGGAGGGGCCTTGGGGTGGTTCTCGATCGAACGCGCGGGGCCGCCCGCCGGCGTCAAGGCGAGCGTCAGGGAGTCCGCGCCGGTCGAAGGCCGGGACAGGCCATGAGCAAGTTGTTCGGCAGACAAGGGCTGATCGCCGTGGGCCTGTGCCTGGCGGCCGGGATACTCGCTGCGCCGGCGGCGTCGAACTCCTGGTCCGTGAAACGCCCCCCGGAGGCGCCGAGCCTCCCGCAGCCTGCGGGCGCCCGCATATGGTATCCGACCACCAGCTCGCCGACCCTCGCCCTGCCGGGCGGCCAGCGACGCACCATCCGCAGCGTGCTGAACATCACCGCGCCGATGCAGTTCGGCGGCTATGTCTGGAACGAGGAGGGGATCCCGCCGGCGTCCATCTGGGTGCGGATCGATCTCGGCCAGCAGCTCATCTCGGTGTTTCGCGGCGGGCACGAGATCGGCTCGGCGGTGATCCTCTACGGCGCAGGTAGCAACCCGACGCCCACCGGCGCGTTCAAGATCCTGCAGAAGGCCAAGGACTATCATTCACGGACCTACGACGCGCCGATGCCGTTCATGCTACGATTGACGGACGATGGAATCGCTATCCACGCGAGTAATGTGCGCGATGGTTCGGCTACCCATGGGTGTATTGGCGTGCCGGTAGAATTCGCCCGGAAGTTGTTTTCACAAGCGCAGCGTGGCGATCTTGTAGTAGTCGTCGGAAGTTAATGGCGAAAGCTGTACCGTCTTCCACCAAAGGGGAATCATGAGCTCGAAACGTACGCTGTGGGTGGTCGCAACGACTTCCGTGTTGCTGGCCTCGACGGTTAGCGGCGCGGCCGTGTTCTTCAACGAGGGGGGCGCCGCCGTACTGACAGAAATCGCGCACGATCCCCTGGCCGCCTTCGGCCAGCGTTCGCCAGGCCAACGACGGCCCGGCGCCCTGTTCCAGACCAAGCCGTCCAAGGCCGCCCCGCAGGCGCTGGCCGCTCCGCAGAAGCTGGCGGCCCCGCAAGCGTTGGCGGCCGCGCCAGTTGAGGCCGCGGCGCCCATGGCGCAGGCCGGAGTCGATTCCCTTTGCGAGCGTCTCACGACGCCGGTGTCGGCCGCCCCGTCGGCTCCGGTCAGCCCCGAGGCGGAACGCCTGGCCGGACAGCTGGTCGCGGCCGTCCAGCAGGCCCTGGCCGACACGACCAACGGGCAAGCCCAGCGCGAACGCGCGGTGGAGCAGGCGATCCAGAACGTGCTGGAGACCAGCGGCGCCACGCCTCAGGTCGCCACGCCCGCCCTGAATCTCGCTCAGGCGCGGCTCGTGGCCTTGGGGCTGAACTGCGCCCCGGGCGTTCCGCAGGCGATGGAGGTCGCAAGCACGGCCGCCACCGAGGCGGGGCAGCCGGGTGATCAGCCGGGCGCGATCAGCCAGCCCGGCGGCCCAGCGGTGATCGGCTTCCCGCCGGGCAGCGGCGGCGGCGGCGGCGGCGGCGGCACGACCTACCGGGCCGCGCCCGCCGCGATCGGGCGGCTTTAAGCCAGACCTCGAGGCTTCCGGGGGCCGCGTCGGCGCGGCGCCCGGCGCTCCAGGGAGGTTCGGCGACTTAACTTCCTGCGCGGACGTGACCGGCGGGCAAGCCGGCGCCCAGGCGAGGCCGCCTCGTGGGCGACGAGGCGATTTCGCTGACATTCGACCGTCATGAGGGGCTTCGCATTGCGCGGCGTCATCTCATGGCGGAGCGAGTGGAGCGTTGCCTGAATGCCTTTGCCAAATCTGGACATCACCGCGACGGGGCCAGCGGCCGCGCCGAAGCGGGGCCATGTCTTGCGAATCGCCGGCCCCAGCCACCCCTTACGGCCGGACCTCGAGCGGTTCATCGAGACGCGCTTCGCCATCGATTTTGCCGCGAGCCTGCCCGGCCACTATCCGCTGATCGCCTTCATCGAATCCGACGGCCGGCCGATCGCGGCGGCGGGCGTGCGGTTCGCTGAACTTGGACCGCTGTTCCTGGAGCGCTACCTCGACGAGCCGCTCGAGCAGCAGCTCGCCGGCGCGTTCGGGCGACCGACGGCGCGCGACGCCATCGTCGAGATCGGCTCCCTGACCACGATCTCGCCCGCCGCCGCCCTGGACCTGTTCGAGGCCCTGTCGAGCTGGCTTCGACGCGCCGCCGGCCAGCGCTTCGCGGTCGCCACACTTGGCCCCGACCTGGCGCGCATGCTGCAGCGTCTGGGCTTCTGCATGAAGCGCCTGGCCGCCGCCGACCCTCGGCGACTGGGGGAGGGGGCCGCCGCCTGGGGCCGATACTACGACCGCGCCCCGGCCGTCTTCGGGGGCAGGATTCCCGACCTCGACCCGGGGCCCCAGTTCGCAGCGACGCAGGCGAAGATTCGCCGGCGAGCCGCAAGCCTGCGACGCCCGGTCGCACGGTGAGCCTGGTCCTCGACGCCGTCGCTCGCCACGCCCGCGAGCGGCCCGAGACGCGGGCGCTGCACGGCGCCGGGTCGAGCCTCAGCTGGCGTGAGCTGGCGACAGAAATCGTGGCGGTGGCCGCCGGGCTGGACCGCGGGCTCCAGGGCATGTCGCCCGACGCGCCGGTCGCTGTAGCGCTCGACAATGGGCCGGCCTGGGTCGTTGTCGACCTTGCGCTGATGTCCCTTGGCCGGCCTGCGCTGCCGTTGCCGGGCTTCTTCACCGCCGATCAAGGGCGACACGCCCTGGCCGACGCCGGCGCCTGCCTGATCGTGCGGCCCGCGACGAAGGCCGACGCCATGCCGCTCATGGCGGCCGGCGCCGCCCTGGCGGCCACGCCGACCGGCCTTCCGCCGCGCGCGCTGCACCCGGGCGCGGCGAAGATCACATACACCTCCGGCTCGACCGCGACACCCAAGGGGGTCTGCCTGTCGCTGGCCCAGATGGAGGCCACCGGCGCGGCGCTCGTAGAGGCCATCGGGATCGAGTTCGCCGGCGACCATCTCGCCGTGCTGCCGCTCGGCGTCCTGCTGGAGAACGTGGCGGGCCTTTACCCGACGCTGCTCGCCGGCGGCGCCTACCACGCCCCTGGTCTCGCAGATCTGGGGTTCGGCGACGGCCTTCGCGCGGACATGGCCCGGATGGCGGGCGTCATACGGACGCGCGGGATCAGCAGCCTGATCCTGACGCCGGAGCTCCTGCGCGGCCTGGCCGCGCACCTGCTCGCCGAAGGCTTGCGCCTGCCCAGCCTCAAGCTCGCCGCGGTCGGCGGCGCCAAGATCTCCCCGGGCCTGCTCGCCGCCGCGCGCGCCGCGGGCCTCCCGGCCTACGAGGGCTATGGCCTCAGCGAATGCGCCTCGGTCGTGGCCCTGAACACGCCGGCGGCGGATCGCCCCGGGACCGTCGGCCGCGTGCTGCCCCACCTGTCGGTGTCCATCGCCGGCGACGGCGAGGTGATCGTCGGGCCGGACGCCTTCCTCGGCTATGTGGGCGGCCCGCCGCGATCGGGCCCTCTGCAGACCGGCGACCTCGGATCGATCGACGCCGACGGCTTCCTGGCCATCGACGGGCGCAAGTCGAACCTCCTGATCACCGCCTTCGGGCGCAACGTCTCGCCCGAATGGGTCGAGAGCGAACTGGCCGCCGAGCCGGAAATCGGACAGGCGGCGGTGTTCGGCGAGGCCGCCCGCGACCTCTGCGCCGTCGTGGTCCCGGGGCGCGCCGAGGTTCCGGCCGAAGCGATCCAGGCGGCTATCGACCGCGCCAATAGGCGCCTGCCGGTCTACGCCCATGTCGGCCGCTGGACGCTGTCGGCGCCCTTCGCGCTCGCACGCGGCGAACTGACGGCCAACGGCCGCCTGCGGCGCGCTGCGATCCACGAGACCCACCGCACCTTCATCGACAACCTCAGCAGGCCCTCCGATGCGCTTTTTCGATGACCTTGAGGCCCGCACGGCAGGCGAGCGCCAGGCGCTCTATGCGACGCCGCAACTCGTCGCAGGCGTGGCGGGCCGCATTCCCCGCGCCGCCTACCTCGCCTATCTGGCCCAGGCCTTCCACCACGTGCGCCAGACCGTGCCGCTGCTGAGCCTGGCGCGGGATCGGATGGACGCCGGGCGCCACCGCTACCGCCAGGCCCTGACCGACTACATCCAGGAGGAGACCGGCCACGAGGAGTGGATCCTCGACGACATCGCCAACGCCGGCGGCGACGCGGCGGCGGTTCGGCGCAGCGCTCCGGGCGAGCCCGTGGCGGCGATGGTCGCCTTCGTCCGCGGCTACATCGAGCACAGCGACCCGATGGGCATGTTCGGCATGATCTATGTGTTGGAGGGGACCAGCACCGCGCTCGCCACCCACGGCGCCTCGGCGCTCAGCGAAGCGCTCGGGCTCGGCCCGGAATGCTTCACCTACCTGTCGTCCCACGGGACGCTCGATCAGCAGCACATGGCCTTCTTCGCCGCCCTGATGAACACCGTCCAGGACCCGGGCGACCAGGCGGCGATCGTGGCGGTGGCTCAAGAGGTCTGCAGGCTGTTCGCGGCGATGTTCAGCGCCATCCCCCTGGACGACGAGGCCCCCGGGCCCGCGGCGGGCGCGCATGGCGGACGTCCCGTCGACAGCATTGCAGATGCGGCGCGGCCAGGACCCGACGTCGAACTTGCGGGGGCGAGACGACAATAAGGAACCTCAAATATGACTTCACGTAATTCAGGACTGATCGCCCTGGCCCTGCTTCTGGCGGCGCCGGCGGCCCCGGCGCTCGCTTCGGACAACCCGAGGATGGACGCTGCCGTCGAGCAGATCGAGCACGGCTGGGAGCACATCAGGTACCAAGTCACCGATCCGGGCCAGCAGCATCGGCAGATCAAGGCCCTGTCGGATGAGGCCGCGGCGGTGGTCGCGCGCTATCCCGGTCGCGCCGAGCCGCTGATCTGGCAGGGCATCGTCAAGAGCGAGCAAGCCGCCATGTCGTCGGGCCTGTCCGCCCTGGGCGACGCCAAGGCGGCGCGCCGCCTGTTCGAAACCGCCTACCAGCTGGACCGTCGGGCCCTGGACGGCGGCAGCGCCACCAGCCTGGGCACCCTGTTCGATCGCGTTCCCGGTTTCCCGATCGGCTTCGGCGACAAGAAGGTCGCCCGCCGATACCTCGAGGAAGGCGTCGCGATTGCGCCGGACGGGATGGACGCCAACTTCTTCTATGGCGACTTTCTCGCCAGCCAGGGCGACAACGCCGGCGCAAGGAAGGTCCTGGTGCGGGCGCTCGCTTCGCCGCCGCATCCCGACCGCCCCGTCTGGGACGCGGGCCGAAGGGCCGAAATCCGCAAGCGACTCGCCGACGTGAACGCCAAGCTGAAGTTCCGCGGCGGATCGTGATGGCGGCCTGGCGTGGGTTCGGCGCCCAGCTCCGAACCCCCACGGGCTGGTGCGGACGCGTGGCGGGCGCCTTCATGCGTTTCGTCAACCGCGGGCCGAACGCCGCAGCCGTGGGCGCGCTCCACGTGCTGGCGACCGACGACGTCCTTGAACTCGGCTTCGGCCCTGGCGAGGCGATCCACACCCTCGCGGGGCTCGCGCCCCAGGGGCTCGTCTGGGGCCTGGACCATTCGGACGCCATGCTGGCCCAGGCCAGCACGCGCAACGCCCGCGACATAGGCCGGGGGCGAGTGCGTCTGCTGCAGGGCGCCTTCGACCGCCTGCCGGTCCCCGATCAGTCGATCGATAAAGTCCTGGCGGTCAACGTGGCCTACTTCTGGGATGATCCGCGCGCGGTCCTGCGCGAAATCTGGCGAGTGCTGAGGCCCGGCGGGCGGATCAGCGTCTACGTCACCGACGAAGCCGTGATGCGGCGATGGAAATTCGCCGGCGAAGACACCCACAGGCTCTACGACGCCGACAAGCTGGCCGGCCTTTTGGGCCAGGCGCCGTTCGACGCCGCCCGAGTGCGGTTGTCGCGCGTGCCCCTGCCCCTCGGCCTGAGCGGCCTGGTGGCGACGGTGGACAAGCCGCCAGCCTGATCAGGTGAACATCTGCGCCACGTTGCGGTCGCTGGCCGCAAGCGCGCGATCGACGAGACCGGGCGCGAGGGCGTTCAGACGCACGAAAAGCGTCTCCGGGAAACCCAGATAGACGTCACGCTCGCGCCGCGCGATGGCGCGCACCAGGCGATCGGCCACCCGGTCGGGGTCATCGAGCGTCATCCGCGTCCGGGCGGCGAACTCCATCACCTTGCTGCTGTTGAAGGCCGTGCGGATGGCCCGCGGGGCGACATAGGTGACCCCGACACCCGAGCCGGCGAGTTCGCGACGCAACGCCTGGCTGAAGCCCTTCAACCCCGCCTTCGAGCTCGAATAGGTGGTGAAGTGCGCGAAGTTGATCGACGCGAAGATCGAGCCGACGTTGACGATCTGCCCCGATCCCCGCGCCCGCATCGCCGGCAACGCGGCCTGGGCGAGCCTGACCGGCGCCACCAGGTTGACCATGTAGGTCATCTGCAGGTGGTCGACGCTTTCGGCCTCAAACGGCCCGAAATGCTGCAGGCCGGCCAGGTTCACCAGGATGCTCGGCGCGTAGCGGCGAACCTGCTCGGCGGCCGCCTCAAGGCCTTCGGCGGTGGAAAGGTCCGCTTGCACCGCCTCATAAGTCGCCTCCTTCGGCGCCTGCCTGTCCAGCAACACGACCTCCGCGCCGCCCTCGGCAAGCCGCCTGGCGATCCGAGTTCCCAGGTCCCCCGCGCCACCGGTGAGCAGGACAGTCTGATGCTTGAGGGTCATGGTCCCGTCCTGCCGTCGCCGACGGGCTTAGTGGATCAGCGCGCAGGCGATGCGCGGGCCGGCGCCGCCGATCGGCTGGGTGCGGTGGTCGTCGGGATTGGCGTGAATGATCAGCGCCGAACCATCGGCGTCGCGCAGGTCCTTGAGAGCGACGCGGCTGGTGAACACCTCGCTCGCGCCGGCGCCGTTGTCGCCCACGAACAGGTTCGGGAGGTCGCCCATCTCCGCGCCCATCGGGTTCAACAGGCCGTGCATCGGCGCCCCCTGATGGATGTGCCCCCCCGCCGAGGTGAAGCCGGCCGCCGAGCAGTCGCCGTGCTCGTGGAAGTGCATGCCATGCCACCCCGGCGTGAGACCATGCACCTGGACACGCGCCAACATTCCGTCGGACGCCTGGGTGAGAAGGAGGGCGCCGACGGTTTCGCCGGCTGCATTCTTCACATCCGCCGCCAGGGTTTGCGGGGCCGCCTGGGCATGGGCGGCGGTGGCGAACAGGGCGATCGCCGCCGCGATGAGGGCTTGCTTCATGTGGGGCTTCCTTTGGGTGTGACGACTTGTCTTCACGTCGATCAGAGACCGGCGAGCGCCCGGGTGACGCTTGCGGCCTTCGCCGGGGCGTAGCCGCCGCTGACGGCGGCGAACACCTGTCCGGTGGGGCCGACGACCAGGGCGGCCGGTTGGTGCGGATCCAATCGCAGGCGTCGGGCCAGGTCGGCGGCGTTCGTGAAAGCCGGCGCCATGTGCGCCCTCGCCTCCACCGTGCTGAAGCGGCGGCGCATGCCGCCGAGGATCATCGCCTTGATGGGGGCGGCGCCGACGCCGATCACCGGCATCTCCAGCCAGCCGCCTTGGCTATCCGTGAGGCCGAGGCCCTGCTTCCAGGCGTCGAGCGCCGCTTGATGGTCGTGGCTGAAGCCGAGCAGGACCACGATGCGTCGCGATCCCGGCGGCCCCGGGAAATCGACCGCGCCGCCGTTGAGATCAGTGGTGTTTATCGTCAGGATTGGGCTCTCATTTGGGAGCGAGTATCCTGGCGCGGCGCTCGCCAGACCAACCACCAGACCGAGTATCCGGAACACATCGATCGTACGCCGTCGGCTGACGCCCATGCAGGCTCCATTGCATTCCTACGATGGAGAGACGCCGCGGCTGGCCTGCCCCCTCATGTCTGGCCGGATGAAACTCTTTGCGCCGGGCCTGGCCCGGACGTCCTCGACCGGCCGCAAGCCTCGGCGCCCTATCGCACCACCGGGATGAGACTGAGTTCGTGTCGATCCAGCTCTTCCTCGAGTCGGTAATAGGCCGCCTCACCGATCCCGCCCACGACGCGCAGGCTCAAGAGCGCCTCGCGTTTGGCCGTGAGAACGGCGCGGCTCAGCCGATCCTGCTCCAGTTCGACCACGCCGTCGCCGCCGCTCGCGCGGACCGCCTGCAGGTGCTCGTTGTAGTGGCTCCGCAGGCGCTCGGCCGGCTCGGCCGGCTCGTGCTGCAAGCGCGCCAGGGCCGCGCCCAGAACCGCTTCCCGCGCGCGTCGGATTTCTTCCGCGAGGATCCCGTCGTCCTTCAGCTTCAGAAGCCGGATCACCGCTCCCAGCGTCAGTCCCTGGATCACCAGGGTTCCCATGACGACCGCGAAGGTGGCGAGGAGCAGCAGGTCGCGGGCGGGGAAATCCTGCGGCAGCGCATAGGCCGCAGCGAGGCTCACCACGCCGCGCATCCCGGACCAGCCGACCACCAACGCCGACCCGGCGGTCGGGGGCGCGCGGTCTGGAGCCTTGGCGTGCGAGCGACGGGCCCAGAGCCGGCTCGCGCCGTAATAGACCAGGACCCAGACGATGCGCGCCAGGATCGCGGCCGCGAGCACGGCGAGGGCGAACAGCGAGTACTCGGCGCGTTGAACTGGCTCCAGGTCCCGCCACAGCGGGCCGACCTGCAGGCCGACCATGACGAAGGCCATGGCGTTCAGAGCGAACACGACGGACTCCCAAACCGCGTAGGACGGCGCCCGAACGGCAGCCGGGGTTCGCGCGGCGAGCCGAGCCGTCACCATGGCGTGCACCACGACCGTGATGATGGCTGACAGGCCCAGCCGTTCGGCCAGGATCCACACGCCGAAGGTGCTGATGAACTGCAGCAGGATGGAATTGGGCGCATCGTCCACGCCTCGGAGCACCAGCCGGATCGTCCAGGCGGAGGCGAAGCCGGCGGCGACGCTGCCGAGCAGCGCCCACAGCACCGTTCCGACCAGGGGCCAGCCCACGGTCAGGCCCGAGACGGCCGCGGTCACCGCCAGTCGATAGGCGAGCAGCGAGGTCGCATCGTTGAACAGGCTCTCCCCCTCCAGGATGGTGCGGATTCGGTGCGGCACGGGCACGGCCCGCAGCACGGCGGTGGCCGCCGCCGCGTCCGGCGGCGCGACGATGGCGCCCAAGGCGATCGCCGCCGCCCAGCCCAGCTCCGGCCGCAGGCCGCGCGCGGTGAGCGCCACGGCCACGACCGTCACCCCGACCGCGAGCACCGACAGGAAGAGGATCGGCGCCAGATTCCGTTTCAGGTCACGCGGCGAGCTGTCGAAGGCCGCGTCCAGCAGCACGGGCGCCACGAACAAGGCGAGCGCCAGTTCGGGGTCGAGCCGCAGATCGGGCGCGAACGGCAGGAACGCGGCCGCCGCGCCACCCAGCGCGAGGAACGGCGGAAACGGCGCATTCAGCCGCCGTGCGAGCAGCGACAGGACCACGGCGCCGAACAGCACTGTGAGGATTGTCTCGAAGGCATGCATCGGAGCGCCCTATCTATGGAGCCTCGGGAGCGAGCCTACGCGGCGTTCGGCGCCTGGGCTGGACACGCTCTACAGGTGAGCGAACTGAATAACGCCGATGCGGCGTTCTTGCTCAGAGCGGATGCGAACAGGAGGTGATCCGGATGAACCCGACCCCAAGGCCGAGCGACGGTCGTGCGCCGCAAAGCCCCGCCGGCTCGCCGGCGCCCGTCAACGTGCGTCCTGCGGCGGCGGCCGACCTGCCCGCGCTTGGCCGGCTCGGCGCGCTGCTCGTCGCGGTGCACCACGACTTCGATGCGGCGCGCTTCATTCCTGTCGGGGCCGGGACCGAGCAGGGGTACGCGCAGTTCCTCGGCAGTCGGCTCGACCGACCGGACAGCGTGGTCCTCGTCGCGGAAGAAGATGGGCAGTTGCTCGGCTACAGCTACGGCGCTCTCGAGGGGACCGACTTCATGGCGCTGCGTGGGCCGGCCGGCGTCCTGCAGGACCTGGTCGTCGATCCGGCGCACCGCAGGCGCGGCGTTGGCCAACAGCTTCTCAAGGCTAGCCTGGCGGCCCTCGCCGGCCTGGGCGCTCCCTTGGTCGTGCTTTCTACCGCTCACAGGAATGAGGCCGCGCAGCAGCTGTTCGCGCGCGCTGGGTTCAGGCCCACCATGATCGAGATGACGAGGGACCTACCCTAGGCCCAGTCCGTCAGGGCGGGCGCGGAGCCGGGCGCGGCGTCAGTTGGCCTGGGCTTGCACGATCCAGACTGCGGCCGGCATGAGCACGCCACTTGGGCTCTCGTATTGGGAGAGGGCTTGCCGCACAGCGTCCGCGACGACGGGCGCGAGCCTTGGGCTCTCCCGCAGGGCGGCGCCGAGGGGGCCGACCCGAAAGGCCAGTTCGACGCTTTCCTCCAGGTTCAACCCGCCGATCGAGGTGTTGAACGCATGGAGCCTCACCGACCCGAATCCGGCCTCCGTCAGGATCGCCCGAACACGCTCCGGGTCGGCGAACGCGAAGGGGCCCGGCGCCGTGGGATCGATCGGCTCAGGCGGCGGGAGAAACGGCCGCGCCGCCTCCAACGGCGTTCTCATCCAGAGGTTTTCCTGGAGCGGGCGCCAGCAGACGAAGGCCAGTCTCCCATCCGGCTTCAATGCTTTGCGAATGTTCGAGAACGCGGCCACCGGGTCGGCGAAGAACATCACGCCGAAGCGCGAGAAGACCGCATCGAACACGCCCTCACCCAGATCGCTCGTTTGCGCGTCGACCTGCAGAAACACCGGGCGCGCCGCGCTTGCTGGAACAGGCCTGCCCCTCGCCACCACCAGCATCGGCGCCGAGATATCGACGCCCGTCACGCCGCCCTGCGCCCCGACCCGCTCCGCGAGCGCGAAGGTCGTCTGTCCACAGCCGCAGCCCACATCGAGAACGCGCTCACCGGCCGCCGGCGCGAGGGCTCGAATGGCCTCCAGTCCGAGCGGCTCGATCTGACGGTCGAGCTGCTCCTGGTACTGCGCCCAGGTCGGGCCGGCCGTCGCATTCCAGTAATCGATCTGCGCCGCATTCGTGGAAACGGTTTCGGTCTCTGACAAGGTCAACTCCATTGCGCCTAACGCGGCTCGAGATCGCCTGGAGGTCATGTCCAGTAGCGGGCGCGACATCGCCAGCGCCTCATCGTCGAGCATCCGACCCTATATCGTCTGCGCGTTCCGGCGCGCGGCGACAAGCGCCCCGGCTCTGGCTCGGCCAGGTGCTGCGACGCGCCGATCGCGTCATTCGCCATGCAGGAGGGCGTTCAGGCGATAGGCGGCGACCACCGCTCCGCCGCGGGCGGCGATGAGGCCGCTTTCGGCCGCCAGCGCTTCGCGCTCCGCGTCGAGCAGATCGAGCGTGGGCTTCTGACCGACGCGCACCTCGTGGCGAACGCTGTCGAGCGCGCTTGCCGCCGCAGTCGCCTGATCGGAGGCGGCCAGGCTCACCGCGCGTGACGTCGCGACGTCCTGCCAGGCGCCGACCACCGCTTCGCGCACCTGGGCGTGCGTCATGTCCAGTCCCGACCGAGCCGCCCGCGCCGTGGCGCGCGCCTCTTCGACACGCCCGTTGATCCCACCACCGGCGAACAGCGTCCAACGGCCCTGGACCCCCACCGTGACTCCGTCGGCGCGATAGCCAGGGAAGAACTGGTCGCGCGTCGTGCTGGCGGTCGCTGTCAGGGCGAGACTGGGCAGCCTCTCACCCTCGGCAGCGCGCACGCCGGCGCGCGCCGCGCGCTCCGCGGCCCGGGCGGACAGCAGCGCAGGGCTCGAACCCAGCGCGATGGTCATCGCCTCGTCGACGGAAAGCGGCGTCGGAGGCGGGGCCGGCGTCGCCTCAAGCCCCTCCGGCTCGGCGCCGACGATAGACAGGAAGTGCGCCCGGCTGCGCGCCACATCGCCCTGCGCGCGGGCCAATCCCGCCCGAGCTTCGGCCAGGCGCGCCTGAGCCTGGGCGACATCGGTCCGGGGGATCTCCCCGCCCTTGAACCGCAACTCCGCCTGACGGGAGATTTCGTTCATCTGCCGCACCTGGGCCTCGTTGAGCCCGAGGACCTCGCGAGCCGTCAGAACAGCGACATAAGCCTCAGCCGTCTGCGCCGCGAGGAGCGCCTTGGCGCCGCCCAACTGGGCCAAGGCCGCCTCCCGCGCTGCCGTCGCCCGGCTGACCCCCGCGACAATCGCACCGCCGGCGAACAGGGGCTGGCGCAATTGGAGGGCAGCCCCGCGGGGCGAGACATCGCTCTGGCCGAAGCCAAAGAAGCCGCCGAGGTCGGTTGTCCCCTCCCCGGCCTCTCCGGTCAGCGTGAGGCTGGGCAGCCCCGCCGCCCTGGCCTGGTTCAGCCGTGCGCGCGCAGCATCCGCCTGCGCTCTGGTCTGGGCCAAGCCCGGATTGTCTCGCTGCGCCAGGGTGATCGCCTCTGACAGCGACAGGGCCCCGGCCGCCTGCGGCGACAGCACCGCCGCCGCCAAGCTCGCCGCAAGCAGCGTGCGCCCGACGGTCAACGGAAGGCGACGCCCGGCTTGGCGCCCAGCTTCTTGAAGACCATCGCCGCGGGGCAAAAGCCGGTGAACGCCGACTGGATCATATTCAGGCCGGCGAAGATGGTGAGCGCAATCCACCAGGGATGGACATAGTAGGCGAGCGCGACGCCAACGAGCACCACGCAACCAGCGAACGCGAGAACCATACGATCGACGGTCATGGTCAACCTCCCGATTGGGCTCAGGCTTGAGCCTGAGCCAGCGCCTGGCGCGTCCAGGCGACGATCTGATCAGCGCTCCTCAGCCCTTGATCTTCTTCAGGCCCATCGCATCCAGGACCAGCTTTTCGTAGAACGGCTCGCTCTCCCCCCGCCTGATCTTGCCCAGGAAGTATTTTTCGAAGGCGACCTTGGCCAGGTGAACCCACTTGCCCTCGGCGGACCAGTTGACGTTGCGCGGCGGGATCTGCGGCTGGGCGACGAAGGCCACGCCCCCGTCGCCGAAATCGGCCAGACAGAAGGCGTTCCAGGTGGCTTCGTGGGTGGCCGGGGCCCCCTGGAGAATCTCTCCCAGGTTCTTGGCGATGGCGGTCACCATGCTCTCGATCATGAAGCCGGTCTTCGGCACGCCGACCGGAACCGGCGTCTTGCCCGTTGGGGCGATGGCCACGCAGACGCCGAGCGCGAAGATGTTCTGGAAGGTCGGGTTGCGCTGGTGCTTGTCGACCAGGATGAAGCCGCGCGGATTGGTCAAGCCCTCGATCCCTCGCACCGCGTCGACGCCGCGGAACGCCGGCAGCATCATGGAGAAGGCGAACGGCAGGTCATGGGTCGCCTTCACCGACCCGTCTTCGGCGATTTCCTCGACGTGCATCATTCCGGCCTCGACCGATGCGACCTTGGCGTTGGTGATCCACTTGATATGCCGATCGCGCATCTCGCTTTCGAGCAGGCCCTTGGTGTCGCCGACGCCATCCAGGCCCAGGTGGCCGATATACGGTTCCGGGGTGACATAGGTCATCGGCACGCGATCACGGATTTTCCGGCGCTTGAGCTCCGTATCCAGCAGCATCGCGAATTCGTAGGCCGGGCCGAAGCACGAGGCCCCCTGCGCCGCGCCGACGACAATGGGCCCGGGGCTCTCCACGAAGCGGTCGAAGGCCGCGGCCGCTGTCTCGGCATGGTCGACATGGCAGATCGACTGGGTGAAGCCGCCGTGCGGGCCCAGGCCGGGGATTTCGTCAAAGGCCAGGTCCGGCCCCGTGGCGATGACCAGATAATCGTAATCGAGAACGGCGCCGTCGTTGAGTTCGACCCGGTTGTCGGCGGGAAGCACACGCTTGGCGCCCACGCCCGTGAAGGCCACGCCCTTCTTCTTGAAGACCGGCGGCAGATTGACCTCGATCGCGTTGCGCTTGCGCCAGTGAACGGCGACCCATGGGTTCGACGGGACGAAGTGGAAGGTGTCGCCCTGCGACACGACGCTGACCTCGGCTTGGTCGCCGACAGCTTCCTTGACTTCGAAAGCGGCGATCGTGCCGCCCAGCCCAGCGCCCAGAATGACAATATGTGGCTTCGCCATGCCCTCGTCTCCTCAAGCAGCCAAGACCTGCAAATGAAAACCTCTGACGACTTTGACCGCGGGACCTTGATCTCGATCAGGTCGTGACGCCGGTCGCGGAGCCAGTATGAGGCCTGAGACCGTTGACAATATATTCGAATAATCGCATATATGCAACAACGAAGTTCGGTTACGCCCTCGCCTACGGAGCACCCCCATGTTCGGCGCCGCCAAGATCAAAGACCTCACGCCTCAGCAGGTGAAGGCGTCGCTCGACGCCAGGGAGATTCTGCTGATCGACGTCCGCGAACCCGAGGAGTTCGCCGCCGAACGTATCGAAGGCGCCGTGAATGTCCCGCTCTCGACCCTCGATCCCGGCGCCCTTCCGGACGCCGGCGCCAAGACGATCGTCCTGCAGTGCGCCGGCGGCAAACGCTCGGCTGCGGCCGTCGATAAATGCCGCAAGGCCGGTCAGGTCATCGAGACGCACCTGGCCGGCGGCCTCATGGCCTGGAAGGCCGCTGGCCTGCCGATCGTCGCCGGCGGCGGGGCGGCGCGCCGCGCCTAGCCGACAGTCAGAGACCGGAGGGGGAACCATGGCGGCGCGGCTTCATCTGATCGGCGCATTGAGCGCGGGCCTTCTGGTCGGCGGCTGCGGCGAGACCAAGCAGGAGCCGCCGGTCGTCGAGCGGGCTCCGGCCGCCGGACGGCTCACCGTCCAGATGCAGGTCGTGCCGGACCTCAAGCCCGTGCCCGCCACGCTGACCACGCGGGACATGGCCGAGGCTCGCGCGCGGATTTCCGGCGTGCTGGTGAGCCTGGCGGTGAAGGAAGGCGACATGGTTCGGCAGGGCCAGCTGATCGCCCGGGTGAAGGACGACCGGCTCGCTTTGCAAACAGGCGCCTACGACGCCCAGGTTTCAGCGGCCGCGGCGGAGGCCGTCCGCGCCCAGGCCGATCTGGCCCGGACCCGTGACCTCTTCTCGCATGGCGTCTACGCCCAGGCGCGCCTCGATCAGGTGGAGGCCCAGGCCAAATCCGCGAACGCAGCCTTGGCCGCCGCCCGAGCCCAGCGGGGCGCCAGCGCCGAACTGGGCGCGCAAGGCGCAATCCTTGCGCCCGCGGCCGGCCGTGTGCTGAGCGCCGATGTGCCGGTGGGCTCCGTGGTCATGCCCGGCCAATCGATCGCCAAGATCACCGCGGGCCCCATGGTTGTGCGGATTGAACTGCCTGAGGGCCAGGCGCGGGCGCTGAAGGTCGGCGACATGGTGCAGCTGGCCCCGGAAGATCTGCGCGGCGTTGCGGCGCAGGGCGCCATCACCCAGGTCTATCCGTCAGTCACCGGCGGTCAGGTCACCGCGGATGTCGCCGCGCCCAACCTGCCGCAGGACCTCGTGGGCCAGCGGGTGCGCGCAAAGGTCAAGGTCGGCGAACGGTCGGCGCTTGTCGTTCCTCGCGCCTATATCGTGACGCGCTTCGGGGTCGATTATGCGCGTCTGGTGCGGTCCGACGGCTCGATCTCGGAGACGCCGGTCCAGACCAGCGCCGGGCCGACCCCACTCGTCGTCGAGGTGCTTTCCGGCCTGCGCGCCGGCGACGTGCTCACCCCGGCGGAACCGGCGCGATGAATCTCGGCCTTTCCGGACGGCTGACCAAGGCCACAATCCGCTCCCCGCTCACCCCGCTGTTCCTGCTGGCGGCGATCGCGGTCGGCTTGCTGGCGCTGGTCTCGATCCCGCGCGAGGAAGAGCCGCAGATCAGCGTGCCGATGGTCGACATCATGGTGGCTGCGCCCGGCCTGCGGGCGCCGGACGCTGTCGAACTCGTCGGCAAGCCGCTGGAGACGATCGTCAAGAGCGTGGCCGACGTCGAGCATGTCTACACCTTCGCCGACGACAACCAGGTGATGGTCACCGCCCGCTTCAAGGTGGGGATCGATCCCGACGCCGCGGCCGTCCGCATCCACGAAAAAGTCCGGGCCAACTACGACCGAATCCCCGCCGGCATACCCGAGCCTCTGATCCAGACCCGTGGCATCAATGACGTCCCCAGCCTGGTGTTGACCCTCTCGCCCAAGCCCGGCGCGGCCGGTCAATGGACCGATCAGGCGCTCCACGAACTGGCCGGCAAGCTGCGCACCGAAACAGCCAAGGTCGACGACGTCGGCCTGACCTTCATCGTCGGCGGACGGCCGCAGGAGATCCGCGTCGAGCCTGACCCCGCCAAGCTGGCTATGCACGGCGTGTCGTTGGGCGCGTTGATGGACACCATCCGCCAGGCGAACCGGGCCTTCCCGGCCGGACAGCTGCGCAACGACGGCCAGGCGGTCGACGTCACCGCGGGGCGCACCCTGGCCGACGCCACGCAGATCGGCCTTTTGGCCCTGCCCTCGGTCAAGGGCGAGGCCGTCTATGTGCGCGACGTGGCCCAGGTGCTCGAGGCTCCGCGTGAGGATCAGGCCCGCGCCTGGCGCTATGCGAAGACCGACAAGGGCTGGAGCGAAGCGCCGGCCGTCAGCCTGGCGATCGCCAAGCGCAAGGGCGCCAACGCGGTCGTCGTCTCCCATGCGGTGCTGGCCCGCGTCGAAGCCCTGAAGGGCTCGCTGCTTCCGGACAGCCTCGATGTCGCCGTCACCCGCGACTACGGCGAGACCGCCAACGAAAAGGCCAACGAACTCCTGTTCCACCTGGGACTCGCGACGATCTCCATCGTCGTGCTGATCGGCTTTGCGATCGGCTGGCGCGAAGCCGGCGTGACGGCCGTGGTGATCCCGACGACGATCCTGCTGACCCTCTTTGCATCCAACCTGATGGGCTACACCATCAATCGCGTCAGTCTGTTCGCCCTGATCTTCTCGATCGGCATCCTGGTCGACGACGCCATCGTGATGATCGAGAACATCGCCCGGCACTGGGCGATGAACGACGGCCGCAGCCGCGTCGACGCCGCCGTCGAGGCGGTGGCGGAGGTGGGCAATCCCACCGTCGTGGCGACATTGACCGTGGTCTCCGCCCTGCTGCCGATGCTGTTCGTTTCGGGCCTGATGGGCCCGTACATGGCGCCGATCCCGGTCAACGCCTCGGCGGCCATGGTCTTCTCGTTCTTCGTCGCGGTGGTGATCGCGCCCTGGCTGATGGTGCGCTTCGCCCGCCAGGCCCTCTCCGCAAGCCACGGCGCTCACGCTGAGGGCAGGCTCGAAACCCTCTATCGGCGGGTGGCAGGCAAGGTCATCGCGACCCGCCGGTCCGCCTGGACGTTCCTCATCGGCGTCGGCGTCGCCACGCTGGTCGCCTGCGCCATGTTCGCGACCAAGACGGTGACGGTGAAACTCCTGCCCTTCGACAACAAGTCGGAGCTCCAGGTGGTCCTGGACATGCCGGAGGGAACCTCGCTGGAAGCGACGGCGCGCGCCCTCCGCGACGCGGGGGCCATCACCCGCAGCTTGCCGGAAGTGGTGGCCGTCGACGCCTATGCGGGCGCCGCCTCGCCGTTCAACTTCAACGGCCTCGTCCGCCACTACTACCTGCGCAACAAGCCCGAGATGGGCGACCTGTCCGTCGCCCTCGCCGCCAAGGGCGACCGCAATCGAAGCAGCCACGCCATCGCGCTCGATCTGCGTGAAAGGCTGGCCAAGGTCGCGCTTCCGGCCGGCGCCGCGATCAAGGTCGTCGAGGCGCCGCCCGGTCCTCCGGTGATGGCGACCCTGCTTGCGGAAGTCTACGGACCGGATGCGAGGACGCGCCGCGCCGTGGCCGAGCGGGTGAAGGCGACCTTTCACGCCGTGCCCTACATCGTCGATATCGACGACAGCTATGGCCAGCCGAGACCGGGCCTACGTCTCGTTCCCGATCGCGACCGGCTCGAGGCCCTGAAGGTCAGCGATCGGGATGTCTTCGACTCCATCGCCGCGGCCCTGGGCGGCCAGGTGGTCGGCTACGCCCATCGGGGCGAAGGCCGCGATCCCCTGGAGATTTCCGTCCGCCTGCCACAGTCCGCGCGCAGCTGGGGCGAAGGCCTGAGCTCCCTTCCGGTGGCCGTTTCGCAAGGCGCCGGCGGCGGGCGGCTCGTGGAGCTGGGCGAGGTCGCCACGGCCTCGCATGAGGCGGGGTCGACCCATATCTTCCGGCGCGACGGCCGCGACGTCGACATGGTCATGGGCGAACTCGCCGGCGCGTACGAAGCCCCGATCTACGGCATGCTGGCCGTCGACAAGATCCTCAAGCACGCTGATTGGAAGGATGTCCCGAAGCCGGATATCCGCCTGCATGGCCAGCCGACCGACGAGAGCCGGGCGACGGTGTTGTGGGATGGAGAATGGGAGATCACCTGGGTGACCTTCCGCGACATGGGCGCGGCCTTCGGGGTGGCGCTGCTCGGCATCTATGTGCTGGTGGTCGCCCAGTTCAAAAGCTTCCGCCTGCCGCTGGTGATCCTGACCCCGATCCCGCTGACCCTGGTCGGCATCGTGATCGGACACATCCTGTTCCGCGCCCCGTTCACGGCGACCTCGATGATTGGCTTCATCGCCCTCGCCGGCATCATCGTGCGCAACTCGATCCTCCTGGTCGACTTCATCCGCCACACCCAGGCCGAAGGCCGCCCCCTGCGCGAAGTGCTGCTTGCAGCCGGCGCCATCCGCTTCAAGCCCATCGTGCTGACGGCGGCGGCCGCGATGATCGGAGCGGCGGTGATCCTGACCGACCCCATCTTCCAGGGCCTGGCGATCTCCCTGCTGTTTGGGCTGGCCTCATCCACCCTGCTGACCGTTCTGGTGATCCCGGCGATCTATGTCGTGTTGCGCGATGACGGCGTCCGTTCGCCGGCCAAGCCGGCATGATGGGCGAGCCGTGCAACCTGACGGCGCACAGGCTTGTTCTCACCTGCGCATATTCTACTTAGAGAACTGATGACCGAGCTCGCCAGCAACCGCACCGTTGATGGGCTTTCCGGCCTGGAAGACAGCGTCCTTGCGGCCGCGCGCCTGTTGAAGCTCCTGGCGAGCGAGCAACGCCTGCTGCTGCTTTGCCGGCTGATGGAAGGCGAAGCCTCCGTTGGCGCGCTGGCCGATTACGCCAGTCTGGCTCAATCGACGGCGTCGCAACATCTGGCGAAGATGCGCGCCGAAGGCCTGGTCGCGACCCGTCGCGAGGCCCAGACGATCTACTACCGGCTGGCGGACCCGGCGGCGGTGCGGCTTCTGGGCGCCCTCTGCGACATCTACCGCGGCGGGGCGGCCGCCGGCGGCAGGGCCGGCGCCGCCCTGTGATCGCGGCCGGTCAGTACGCCCCCAGGGCGCGAGCCGCCACATAGGCTGCGACCACCAGCACGAGGCCGGCGAACAACCGCCTTGCAAGGGTGACATGGCCCACGAGGAGTCCAGCGCCCCTGACGCCCAGCGCGCCGCCGCCGAGCCCCCCGAGAACCAACAGTCCGGCGACCGGCCAGTTCACCTGGCCCGAGACGGCGTAGTTGAGGGACGTCGCGACGCCGAACACCGTGACCGACACCAAGGAGGAAGCCGCAGCGTTGACCAGGGTCATGCCCGTCGCCGCCATCAGGCCCGGCACGATCAGGAATCCGCCGCCGATTCCGAAGAAGCCGGCGGCAAGGCCGGTCATGACCCCCAGCGGGGCGAGCTTCAGCGTCAGGCGCCAGGTGATGTGGACTCCGGGGTCGCCCTCGGATCTGGGACGCTGGAACATCGAAACCGCGATCGCGGCCATGGCGAACGCGAAGAAGAGCAGCAACCTCTGGCCATCGACGGCCTTGGCCAAGCTCGAGCCCAGGAAGGAGCCCAGCAGGCCCGCGCCGGCAAAGACGCTCGCACAGGGCCACTTGACCCGGCCGCCGCGGCCGTGCGCCAGCAGGTTTACGGCCGCGTTCACGGCCACGGCGGCGGCCGAGGTGCCGATGGCCACGTGTGGGTCGCGCACGCCCACCACATAGAGCAGGAGCGGCGTCGCCAGCACCGAGCCGCCGCCGCCGAACAGACCCAGCAGCGCGCCGACGACCGCGCCGCTCATCAGGGCCGATATGATCGTGAAGGTGGTCATGCCGCGGAGGCCGATCCGGCTTGTATATTCATATATGCGCATATACATTGTCGTCGAGTGACGCAACCCCCGAGTTCAGGAATGAGTGACCCCATGACGTCTCCCGACACCGCTGTGGCCGAGGCGGCGGCGATCATCGGCGGCGGGCTGCACCACCCGGCGCAGAGGCCGCAGGTGAAGGCGTTCTTCGACGAGGCGACCTTCACGGTCAGCTATGTGGTGCGCGATCCGGGGTCCCGGGCCTGCGCCGTCATCGACAGCGTCCTCGATTATGATCCGGCGTCGGGTCGAACCTCGCACAGGTCGGCCGACGCCGTGCTGCGCTATGTGCAGGCCGAGGGGCTCGAGGTCGCGTGGCAGCTGGAGACCCACGCCCACGCCGACCACCTGTCGGCCGCGCCTTACCTGCAAGCCGCCCTGGGCGGCCGCCTGGCCATCGGCGAGCATATCGTGCGGGTTCAAGACACCTTCGGGAAGCTGTTCAACGCGGGCCCGGAGTTCGCCCGGGACGGTCGCCAGTTCGACCACCTCTTCAGGGACGGCGAGCGCTTCAGCCTTGGCGGCTTGCAGGCGCTCGCGCTTCACGTTCCCGGCCACACGCCCGCGTGCCTGGCCTATGTGATCGGCGATGCGGTCTTCGTCGGCGACACCCTGTTCATGCCGGACTACGGCACGGCCCGTTGCGACTTCCCCGGCGGCGACGCGGCGACGCTCTATCGCTCGATCCAGCGCCTGCTCGCGCTGCCGGACGCGGCGCGGGTCTTCCTTTGCCATGACTACAAGGCGCCGGAGCGCGAGGCCTACGCGTGGGAGACGACCATCGGCGAACAGCGGCGCGAAAACATCCATGTGCGCGCCGGGATCAGTCGCGCGGAATTCGTCGCCCTGAGGACGGCCCGCGACCGCACCCTGAGCCTGCCGCGGCTGATCCTGCCCTCCGTGCAGGTCAATATGCGCGGCGGACACCTCCCGGAGCCGGAAGACAACGGCGTTCGCTACCTGAAGATTCCGCTCGACGCCGTCTGATCACGCTGCAAGCCGCTGCGGAACCTTCGCAGCGCAAATTGGCCCGCCCCTGATCGGCGGCCGCGGGCGCGAAGCGTCCGTTGCGGCGTCCGCCAGGCGCCCAGTTGGATTTAGGACGCCGAGCCTCGACGGCTGTTCTTGCTCAGCACGGCGATGATGATCAGCACGAACGCCGCGAGCCGGAGCAGATAGGCGGCGCTGTCTTCGATGTGCGCGTGGCGAGAGAAACCGGCGACGGCCTGGTTCAGCCCCATGAGCCAGAATGCGATCGCGAAGGCGGCAAAGAGCCTGTCCTTCGTGCGCACCCAGAAGCGCAGGAAGAACAGGCCGGCCAATGCGTATCCGGCGGTCATCGCCCCGGCGACGAACAGGACGACGCTCGGGGAGGCGCTCATCGTATTTCCCATACGAAGCCGAAGAGCAGCACGCCGAGACCGGCGCCGGCCGCCGCCTGCCGCCAGATCCAGAGGTCCACATCCGGCAGGACAAGCATATCCACGACGAGGGCAAGATTGTTCAGCGCGAAGAAGCAGAAGCTTACAGCCGTCCAGAGGAGAAGACGCACGCGGTTCCTTCTATAGGCTCCGCCGAGAAGCACCGCACAGCTTATGCTGGCGGCCAAGCAGAGCCCGTAGATCAGGGCCGGCGCATTCACGAGCGTGGCGAGTTCAGCCGGAATGCGTCCGCCAGCGCCTGCAACTTTGCGTCTGTGGAAACGATGGTGTTGATGACGGCCACCGGGCGCTCAGCATAGGCCTCGGCCAGCGCGACAGTCAGCTCTTCAAGGAGTTCGGCGGCCGGCGCGAAGCGGAAGCGGCCGTCCTCGCCCCTCGCCACCAGGCCGTCACGCTGCAATCCCCCCAGCACGCCAGCCACGACCGCGTCACTCGCTCGCAACTCGCCCACCAACTCACTGGCGGACCAGCTTCGCGCGGGCGAGCGGCGAACGAGCAACAGGGTGTCCAGCGCCCAAACCGATGGAATGCTGCGTCTGATAAAGGCCACCAGGTCCACGTCTGCCACCATCGATCGATCGGTTCCGTCGAAGGGTGAGGCCTCACCGGTTCCGCGTCGCCGCGAGCTCGTCGAACCCTCTTAGTATCGGTCTGGATATCGCGGTCAATTCCGATCGCACAGGGGCGCCTTGTCAGACCCGGCGACCTTCGGCGACGAGGCCGTTGGCCACGCCCAGTTCGGCGTGGCCCTCCGTGGGCCTCGGGGCGTGCGCCCAGGACGGCGCAAAGTCTTTGATGATCTCGCCGACACACCCATACTGTCCATCTGCGGCCCCCTTCACGGCGACGACCGCGGGCTACATAAGACGCGACGGCGCCGCTGATCGCTTCGACGCCTGAGTTCGTTCCCGCCCTGCCCTGCTGCGCGCCGCTCGCAGGCTTGAGACTGGTGTCCAAGACCGATGATGACAGACGCTGTTCCGCGCCCCTTCCCGGCGATCACGCCCCAGAACGAATTCTTCTGGACCGCCGGCGCCGAAGGAAAACTTCGCTTCCAGCGATGCCAGGCTTGCCGGACCTATCTGCATCCCCCGTCCCCGGTCTGCCCCACGTGCCTTGGCAAGGACATTGCGGTCGAGGACGTGTCGGGCGCGGCGACGGTCGCGGCCTACACCGTCAACCACCACATGTGGCATCCGGCGTTCGAGCCGCCCTACGTGATCGCGATCGTCGAGATCGAAGAGGCGCCCTATGTGCGGCTCACCACCCAGATCGTGAATTGCCCGCCGGAGGCCGTGGCGATCGGGATGCCGGTCCAAGTCCAATTCGAACAGGTCGGCCCCGCGTGGCTTCCGGTGTTCGCGCCACGGGGGATCTGATGGAAAAGTTCGAAGATCAGGTCCGCATCACCGGCGTCGGCATATCCCAGGTGGGGCGGCGCCTGATGCGCGATCCGGTCGAGCTGACGATCGACGCCTGCCTGGCGGCGATCGCCGACGCCGGCCTGGACCGCACGGACATCGACGGCCTGTCGTCGCATCCGGGCCCGCAGACCGCGAACGGCTACAGCGGCGCGGGCGTCGACGCGGTCGAGGAGATCCTCCGCGTCCACCCCAAATGGTTCAACTCGGGGCACGAGATGCCCGGCCACACGGGCGCCGTCGTCGCCGCGGCGATCGCGGTGGCGGCCGGGCTGTGCCGGCACGCCCTGGTCTTCCGCTCGACCTGGGAGACCACCGCGCCGGTGGTGGCGCGCGACCCGCGCTACAGCGTGGGACACGCCCCGCCCGGCCCCGCCGTGGCCAGCGAGATGCTGTCCTGGCGCGTGCCCTACGGCGCCTATTCGGCCGGAAACTGGATCGGCATGGCCGCGACCCGGCACTTTCATCTCTACGGCACCAGGCGCGAGCACCTGGGCGCCATCGCGATCAATGCGCGCCGGAACGCGGCGCTGAACCCCAACGCCATCTATCGCGAGCCGCTGACGATGGACGACTACCTGGGCGCGCGCATGATCACCACGCCGTTCGGCCTCTACGACTGCGACACCCCCTGCGACGGCGCGATCGCCATCGTCGTGTCGCACAGGGACGCCGCCAAGGACACGCGGCGGCCAAATCCGCTGCGGCTGGAAGCCGTGGGCACGCAGATCACTGAACGGTGGAGCTGGGACCAGGGCGTCCTCGACCACGAGGTGATGCTGGCCGGCCCGGCGAAGTC
>Ga0068862_100001007_pt1 | contig 27031 bp, 16 predicted proteins | sample KBSSwiS52_FD_66598 | JGI IMG/M metagenome (GOLD analysis project Ga0068862, IMG submission 66598) | Switchgrass rhizosphere microbial communities from Kellogg Biological Station, Michigan, USA - KBS Switchgrass S5-2 | ecosystem: Host-associated > Plants > Roots > Rhizosphere > Soil ... | reverse complement strand
GCGCGAATTCGGCGGGACCTACGAGCCGATGACGCCGAGCGCCGCGGTTTTGGCGCAGGCGGAGCGAGCGCTGAGATCCGCGCCGGGCCGGCCCGTGTATGCCCGCGTCGATGGTGTTCTCGTGGCGGGCGAGCTTGTGGTGACGGAGCTCGAGCTGCTGGAGCCGGCATTGTTCCTCGATGTCGATCCCGACGCGCCGGCCCGCTTTGCCGCCGCGATCATGGCCTCGCTGGCCTAACACGGATTTGGCAACTGGCACAGAACCGACCATCGCGGCCCGATCCCGAACCGTACCTAAAGCTTCAAACCTCTAAGCCAATCCCCGCCGAATAGTGGCGATCCGGGCAGAATAGCCGTTCGACAAACCATCGGCGTCGTCGCACTGTCCCACCGCCCTCGCGATTGCGGAACAGGAGATCGAACCGGTGCCTGACCACTCGACTACAACGGGCGGCGAGCCTCACCTGCTCGCCGGGCTCGATCGTGACATTCGTGTCTCGTGGCGCTCGCTGCGCCGGGATCCCGTGTTCGCCGCGCTCGCGCTTTGTACGCTCGCGATCGGGATCGGTGCGACGACGGCGATCTTCACCGTCGTGAATGCCGTGCTGCTGCGGCCGCTGCCTTACCCCGCGCCCGAGCGGCTGGTTGCGCTCTGGCAGGTCACGCCGGCGTCCGACCATGCGTCCGTGTCGATGCCGAACTTCCTCGATTGGCAGACCGCCGCGCGCAGCTTCTCCGTCATGGCCACCTATCTCGGCGGTCCGACGACGGTGCTCGGTGGCGAGGAACCGACGCGCGCGGACGCGTACCGCGTCACAGCCGACTTCTTCCGGGTGCTGGGAGCGTCGCCGCTCAGGGGCCGTGTGTTCGTGTCCGAGGATTCGGGTCTCGGGGCGGCGCCGGTCGCCGTGGTGAGCGCCTCGTTCTGGCGTCGCGCACTCGGAGGCAGGAACATCGGCCAGCAACGTGTCGAGCTCGCGGGCCGCGTGTTCGAGGTCGTCGGCGTGATGCCTGACGAGGCAGTGTTTCCGGAGCGCGCGGAGGTCTGGATTCCGCGGGAGCTGTTCGGCCGGAACGATTCGCGCGATGGGCTGAACGAGCGCGTCATCGCGCGGCTGGTCCCGAATGCGACGATTGCGCAGGCGCAGCAGGAGCTGTCGGTGATCGCGGCGCGACTCCGACACGACCATCCGCTGGACAACCCCGCGTTCGATGCGCGGGTGATCGACCTGCAGCGCGATCTCGTTGGCGACGTGCGCGATTACCTCCGCATTCTGCTCGGCGCCGTGGCGTTCGTGCTGCTCGTCGCATCGGTGAACCTGGCCAGCGCGAGCCTCGCGCGAGGAACGGCGCGTGGTCGTGAGATGGCCATTCGGCTCGCGCTCGGGTCCGGGCGCCGACGACTCGTCAGGCAGCTGCTCACCGAGAGCACGATGCTGGCGTTGGTGGGAGGTGTTGCGGGCGTTGGCGTCGCCGCGTGGCTGACGCGCGTTCTGGTACGGCTCGCGCCAGCGTCCGTTCCGCGTCCCGCGACGATCGGGCTGGATGTGACGGTGCTCGGGTTCGCGGCAGCCGTATCGGTGCTGACCGGCTTGCTCATGGGTCTCGCCCCGGCGCTTTTCAGCTCCGATGTCGCGCCCGCCACCGTGCTCGCGGGTGGTCGCGGCGCCGTCGGGGATGCAAGGAACTCGCTGCGACGTGTGCTGGTGGGGGCGGAGGTCGCGCTTGCGCTCATCCTGTTGGCGGGCGCCGGGCTGCTGCTGCGGAGCTTCTCGAAGCTGGTCAACGACGGTCCGGGGTTCGACACGCGCGGCGTGCTCGTCGCCGATCTGTCCCTGCCGACGAGTCGCTACTCGAATGGTACGTCGCGGCGGGTGTTCTACGACGCGGTGCTGGAGCGACTTCGCGTGCTGCCTGGTGTGCAGGTCGCTGCGGCGACGAACACGCCGCCGCTCTCATGGGGGCCGAACGGAGCGATCCTGGCGGAGGATCGACCGGGCGAGACCGGCCAGGCCCACTATCGCGTCGTGAGCGATGACTACTTCAAGGCGTTAGGCGTGGCGCTCGTGGGCGGCCGGTCGATCGTCGCGGCGGACGACTCGGCGGCGCCGCACGTGGCGGTCGTCAACGAGACGTTCGCGCGACAGATGTGGCCCGGCGGCGACCCGCTCGGGAAGCGCATCCGTTTCCGCGGGATGGACGGGCACAACGAGACGTGGCTCACCGTCGTCGGCGTCGCCCGCGACGCGCGGCAGATCGCGTTGGATGCCGCGCCGGTGCCCGAGGTGTATGTGGCGTACCGTCAGCGCCCCGAGCAGACGGCGGCGATGTCGATCGTCGTCCGCTCCGCGACCGCGCCAGCGTCGATCGCAACGGCGGTCCGTGCGGCGATCCGCGAGCAGGGAAGTGCAGTGCCCCTGACGATCGCGACGATGGAGGAGCGCGTGGCGCGATCGGTGGCGGACCGCCGGTTCGTGATGCTGGTGCTGACCGCGTTCGGCGGGGTGGCGCTGCTGCTCGCGGCGGTGGGGATCTACGGTGTGCTGTCGTACTCGGTCGCCCGCCGCACGAAGGAGATCGGTGTTCGGGTGGCGCTCGGCGCGCGATCGAGCACGGTGCTCGGGATGGTGGTGGGGGACTCGATGCGGCCGGTGATGTGGGGTGCGTTGTTAGGCATGGCGGGTGCGCTTGCGGTATCCCGTGTGCTGCGTGGCCTGGTGTACGGCGTGGGCGTCACCGACCCGGTGGCGTTCGGAGCGGCGACGGCGCTCCTGATCTTTGTAGCGCTCGCAGCGAGCTGGATTCCAGCGCGACGCGCATCGCGTGTGGATCCCGTCGTTGCGCTGCGCAGCGACTGACGAAACTGGGAACTGAAGCTGACGAGCTGCCTGGTGCGTGTGATCGAACGGCAGACGCAGAATGCGCAGACGCGCTTCGCGCGAACGCAGCAGGCCGCTGAAACGGCATGAAAAAGAGGCACGGCTTCGGGAAGCTTCTGCGTCTGCCGTTCCGCGAACCCCCGATCCGTCGGCGGCGGCTGGTGGTAGCAGCGAGCAGCTCGAAGCAGTAGCACGCTGCCGTCGGCGAGCTGCCAGCAGCGGCTCGCAGCAAGCAGCTGCCAGCTATTGACGGTACGGTCGGTGTCGTGGAAGGTTGTCGCGCCATGGATCCCGAAACTCTGCCTCCGTCGACCAATGTGCCCGGCGAACCGTCGCCGCCCACGACGCCGGACCTGGGCGAGCTGGCGCTCGTCATGGGTGGTGGCGGAGCGCGCGGGGCGTATCAGGTCGGACTGCTGCGTCATCTCGCGCGCCGGTACCCGGCGCTCCGCCTCCCGATCATGACCGGCGTCTCCGCCGGTGCGGTGAACGTCGCGCATCTCGCGCAGCACACCGGAACGTTCCCGGCGGCGGTCACGGCGCTCGAGCGTCTCTGGCGATCGTTGAGTCCCGAGCAGGTCTTTCGCGTCGACGCGCCCACACTTTTCCTGAACTTCCTTCGCTGGGGCATTCGGCTCTTCTCGGGCGGCACCGCCCCGGAGACGCAGACGCGAGGGCTCGTGGACACGGCGCCTCTGCGCACGTTTCTGACGCGCGCCCTCCTGCCGAACGAGGGAGTGCTAGCGGGCATCGAGCAGAACATCGCGCGCGGCTCGCTGCGCGCCGTGGCGCTCAGCACGACGGACTACGCGACGGGCCAGTCGATCGTGTGGATGCAGGGACGCAACATCGAGGAGTGGGAGCGTCCCAAGCGCCGCAGCGTCGCCACGCGCCTAACGGTGGACCACGTGATGGGCTCGGCCGCGCTGCCGTTCTTCTTTCCCGCGGTCAAAATTGAGGACTCGTGGCACGGCGACGGCGGGATCCGGCTGACGGCCCCGCTGTCGCCAGCGCTGCACCTCGGCGCGCACAAGATCCTCGCGATCTCGACGCGCTACGACCGGTCGCAGGCGGAGGCAAACCGCCCGCTGATTCGCGGCTATCCGCCGCCGGCGCAGGTGTTGAGCATCCTGTACAACGCGATCTTCCTCGATCTCATCGACCAGGACGTGCTGCGGCTGGAGCGGATGAACTTCGTCCTGCGCAAGCTTCCGCCCGAGCAGCGCGCCGGGATGCGCGTCGTGAACATTCTGGTTCTGCGCCCGTCACGCGACCTGGGCAAGCTCTCGCGCGAGTACGAGCCACTGCTTCCCGGCTTCTTCCGCTTCCTCACCCGCGGCCTCGGCACTCGCGAGACCGCGAGCCCGGACATTCTGAGCCTGCTGATGTTTCAGGCAGACTACCTGGGCCGGCTGATCGAGCTTGGCGAGGCCGACGCCGACGCACGCGCGGACGAGATACAAAGCTTCATCGAGAACTACTAGCTGGGGGCTGGGAGCAGGTGCTGGTCGCTGGGTGGAGGAGCTGGCGGCGAGCTGGATTTCAAGAGGGTCAGAGCCCTTGATCCCGACGGATCAAGGGCTCTGACCCCTTGAAACCTCGATGGGTCAAGGGCTCTGACCCCTTGAAATCCAGCCGCCGTCCCGTCTCCCTCTTCCCGTCTCCCCTTACGGTTTCGGCCTCGCCCTGAACTGCTCGTACAGCTTCGTGTGCCGGTCGGTCAGCGGAACCGCCTGGCCGCGAATGAACAGGTACTTCACGTTGCTGCGTACATCGAGCGGGTTGCCCGTCGTCACCACGACGTTCGCGGCTTTGCCCGGCTCGAGGCTGCCCAGCCGGTCCGCGACACCGAAGATCTGCGCCGGGTTGATCGTCAGCGCCTTGATCGCCTCGTCCATGTCCAGGCCATAGGCGGTCGCCAGCGCGGCGTTGTATGGCAGGTTGCGCACATCCGATGCCCCCGACGTCTGGAACGCGATCTTTACCCCCGCCTTCGCGAGCACGCCCGGCTGCGCGTACAGCGCGTCGTACGGATCGTCGGGACCCGGCGCCTGCGTCGTCGGTCCGACGATGACGGGAATCCCGCGCGCCGCGAGCGTGTCGGCCAGGCGCCAGGCGTCGCGGGCGCCGCGGATGATCACCTTGAGCTTGAACGAATCCGCCAGCGTGAGCACGCCCCGGATCTGCTCCACGCTGTTCACGTCGAAGATCACCGGCTCCTCGCCCCGAAGGGCGGGGATCAGCGCTTCCATTGCCTGATTGACGCGAGCGGCGTCAGGCGAGTTGGCGGCGGCCTTCGCCTTCACGTCGGCGTATGAGCGAGCGTCCGCAAGGAAGTCCCTGAGCGCCCGCACCTGGCGGCTCACCGTCTCGGCCGCATCGCCGGCGGGGCGATTCCCGAAGCCGCCACCACCGCCGCGCCCGCCGCCACCGGCCGACGGATACGACATGACCTGTGCTGCCCGCGGTTTGACAGCCATCTCGTCGGGCGTCCATCCCCAGAGATCCACCAGCGCGGCGCTGCCGGACATGAGGGCGCCCGTCGCGGACGTGATCACCGTCGTCACGCCGTTGACGCGCGAGACCGGAATGAGCTCGGAGTGCGCGTTCACGGCGGTGAGTGCGACATCCTGCGGGTTGAAGTCGCCGATCTCGCGCGTGTCCGTCGAGCCGGGCACGGAGCCGATCTCGACGAGGCCGAGGTCCGTGCCGGCGTCGATCATGCCGGGATAGACGAACAGCCCGGTCGCATCGATCACCGTGGCGCCCTGCGGCGCCTGCACATTCGCCCCGATCGCCTGGATCTTCCCGTTCTGGATGACGACGGTCCCGTTAGGTATCTGCGCCCCGACGACCGGCACGACCGTCCCGCCGCGGATGACATACGTGGGCATCTGCGTCTGAGCGGGTAGCGCGGTGGCCGCCCATGTCATCCCGAGGAGCGCCGCCCCCCATGTCAACCCGAGGAGCGAAGCGACGAGGGATCTTCTCGAACGTACTTGTGGCCGGCCACGAGTGACGCACAGGAGATCCCTCGCTTCGCTCGGGATGGCGATTCCCGATTCCCAATGCCCAATTCCCGTGCCGTTCATTGTTCCTCCGATGTCACGCGCGGCCGCACGCGGTTCCGCATCTGTTCGATGAGCTGCTCGAGCGTGGGCGACGTCGCACGGTCGAAGAACACGCGACCGTCGATGAGCGTCATGTCGACGCGCGAGTTCGGCGCGAATGGGTGACCCGTGAAGATCGCCAGGTCCGCATCCTTGCCGACCTCGATCGACCCCACGCGCTTGTCGATGCCAAGTTGCTTCGCCGCGTTGAGCGTGATCATCTTGAGCGCTTCCTGCTCCGACGCGCCACCATAGTGCATGGCCTTCGCCGCCTCCTGGTACAGGCGACGCGCGCGCTCGTCCGAGTCCGAGTTGATCGTCACGACCACGCCGCGCTCTGCCATGAGCGCCGCGTTGAACGGAATCGCGTCCCACGCTTCCATCTTGTAGGCCCACCCGTCCGCGAACGTGCTCGCGCCGCTGCCGGCTTTCGCCAGCTCGTCCGCGACCTTGTAGCCCTCCAGCACGTGCTGGAACGTCGCGACCCGGAAGCCGAAGTCCTTCGCGACGCGGAGCATCATCAGGATCTCGTCCGCGCGATACGAATGGCAGTGCACCAGCCGCTTGCCCTCGAGCACCTCGACGAGCGCGTCGAGCTCCAGGTCGCGAGCCGGCGGAATGAGCGCCGACCGCGCCGCGGCCGTCGTCGCCGCCTTGCGCTTCGTCTCGTACTGCTGCCACTCGCGGCGGTACTCCTGCGCGCGCGTGAATGCGTCGCGGAGCAGGTCCTCCACGCCCATGCGGGTGCGCGGGAACCGGCCCTCCTGACCAGGTTGCAGCTGGCGGTTCGTCTGCCGCACGTTCTCGCCTAACGCAAACTTGATCCCCGGCGGTGCGCCCTCGAACAGGAGGCTGTCCACCGGCAGTCCATAGCGCAGCTTCACGACCGCGTTCTGCCCACCGATCGTGTTGGCCGAGCCGTGGAGGATATTGAGCGTCGTCGTGCCGCCGGCCAGCTGGCGGTACAGGCTGACGCCGTCCTGTCGCAGCACGTCCTCGATCCGCACCATCGACGTGATCGACAGCGTTCCCTCATTGATCGCTTCCGCGGCCGAGTGCGAGTGAGCGTCGATGATGCCGGGGGTGACGTACTTGCCGGCGCCGTCGATGACCTTCGCCCCCGCCGGCACCGCGACGTCCGCGCCGACCGCCGCGATCTTGCCGTCGCGAATGACGATCGTGCCCTTCGGAATCGTCGCGCCCGACGCCGTCATGATCGTCGCGTTCGTGATGGCGACGAGCCGGCCGGCGGCGGGAATGGGCAGCGACACGGCCGAGAGATCGAGCGCTGGCGCGTTAGGCGGTGCGGCTGGCGGCGTTGCCTGCTGAGCGCCGAGCGCGGTCGCGACCATCACGGTCATTCCGAGCGCAGCGAGGAATCCTTGCTGTCCGAGCCGAGCGGCTCGCCACTCGCCCGGGACGCCAAGGATTCCTCGCCTGGCGGCTCGGAATGACAGCGGTTCCCGGTTCCCGGTTCCCCGTTCCCTCGTGTTTGTCATGGCCGCTTCTCCGCCGTGAACGTCATGGGTGCCATTTCTCCCGCCCGCGCGCGCCCCGTCATTCGATTCCCGTCGACTTCCGCGTCGAAGTTCACCGTCGTCCGCTCGCCGCCGAGCTGAAACGACGCCTGCCACATGACCGAGCGGCCATTGACGCGACCATCGGAGATCGCCGAGCTGCCGAACTCCGACATCATGGTGCCGTCGAGCGCCTCGCCGGTCTGCGTCAACGTCATGGTGGACGTCATGGCCCCGTTCGGACTCGCGACCGTGAGCGTCCAGGTGCCCGCGACCTGCGCCGCCTCGCCCCCGCCGCGGCCCGCCGGCCCGCCGCCGCCAGCGCGCTGGCCTCGGGTCGCCGGCGAGGCGGGAATCACGTCGTGGTCGATGCCGTCGACGAAGACCGTGCGAATGCGCGCGTTCTCTGCGAGCGGCGGCCCGTCCGAAACCACGAGGTCGGCGATCTTCCCCGGCTCGATGCTCCCGAGCTGATCGGCCACACCCGCCACCTCGGCCGCGCGGATCGTCAGCGCTTCGACCGCGACCTCGCGCGGCAGCCCGGCGGCAATCGCTTTACGAACGTTGGCGATGAAGTCGTTAGGCCTGAGCGCCCCCGGCGCGAGGGCGAACTTGAGTCCGGCCTTGTGGAGCGCCGCGGCATTCGCCTCGACGATCTTGCGGACGGCGGCATCGCGTGTCGCGCTGTCGTTGAGCTCGCGGCGCTGCGCACCGCGGTAGGCCCAGCCCGTCACCTCCACGGCCTGCGGGAAGTCGACCGATACGACGAGTGGTCGAGCACCCTTCAGCACATCGACCGCGCGGAAGGCTTCCGTTGCGCCGACAATGGTGACCTTGAGGTCGAACTCCTTGCCGATGTCGACCGCGCGACGAATCTCGTTCTCGTTGCTCGCGGCGAAGAACGCGGGCAGCTGGCCGCGTACGACCGGCACGAGCGCATCCAGGTTTGCATCATATGATGGACGCGGCACGCCGCGCTGGCCCGTCTTGTAGCGATCCATGAGCAGCCCGTGACGCTGCGCGTCGTAGAGCTGCTGACGCTCGTAGGCAATGACGCCGAGCAGCGTACCGGGGTAGCGGCCAGCGACGCCCTGGAAGCCCATGTGCATCGCCACCGGCGCTTTCACCACGTACTGCGTGGACGAGTCGTCGCGCATGGGAATGAGCGCCGAGAGTCCGCGGAACGCGCCCCGGGACGGTGCGACGAGCGCGGTGGTGACGCCGACGTCGCGCGCCGCCCGAATGTCGGCAGCAGCGGGCGCGACTTCCGTGGCGATGGCGCGACCCGGTTCGAGCCCGACGTTGCGGGTCTGTGCAGCGGCGTTCTGTCCGCCACCGCCACCACCTCCGCCACCACCGAAGCCCTGCGGCTGCGGCGGGGTCGGCAGCCCCATCGACGACGTCAGGTCGATGAAGCCGGGGTAGACGGTGCGGCCGGTGAGATCGACGACGCGAGCGTCGCCGGGCGGCGTGACGTTCGGGCCCACCGCCTCGATGAGGCCATTGCGGATGACGATCGTGCCTTTCTCGATCGTACCCTTGGTGACCGTCTCAATGCGGACGTTGGTGAGGGCCCAGGTGCCACCTGAGGCGTGGCCTTGGGACTGGGCGACGCGCGGCGCAAGGAGCGCGACGCCCAGGAGGAAGCCGCTCGCAAGCGGCGGGGCGAGACGCATGCAGGCTCTCCTGGGATTGTGGGCGTGGGGGCGGATGACCCGATGGTGCACCACCCTCCGGGTAGTACGCCGATCCTACGACTGACGCTGGGCCCGGGGCAAGGAGGCGACTGCCAACTCGGCGCCTCCGATGGATTCACTCCCTCGCTTGAGTGGCAGCCGCAACCTGCCGTGACAGGTACGAGTACAGGCCTGCCACTTCCTCGTCGCTGAACTTCGAGAACCGATTCTGCGCCGTCACGGCCATGAGCTGCAGCTTTCGCCCGTCCTTCGGAATCCCCTCGCGCATGAGCCGGGAGAACTCGGCAGGCGAATAGGCTGCCACCACGCTGAGTGCCGGCGCTGACTGGTCACCCTCCAAGTTCGCGCCATGGCACTCCGTGCAGCTCGACTTCGCGATGTACAGGCCGCGGGCCGCCGCGTCCGGCCCGTTTGGCGGCCGTGGTGCGTCGTGCGCAATGTTGAGCGGCTCGAGCTTGTACTGGCCCGTGACGAGGCCGACGCGCGCAAGGATGCGCAGTTTCGTCGGCGGAAGTGTCTTTTCCTTGTCGGGTAGGGTGCGGAGGAACGCGATCAGCGCGCCAAGATCGGCGTCATCCAGGTTGTAGAACATCGAGGACGGCATCACGGCGACACCACGTCCGTTCGGCCGGACGCCATGCCGGAGCAGCCGCGCGAGCTGCGGATCCGTGTAGCCGCGAATCGCCTTCGGAACGTTAGGCGCGATCAGCCGCGCGATCCTGGGGTCGTCGAAAAACACCTTCCCTTCGGCGCCAGGACCATGACAGCCTGGGCAGCCCCGGGTGAGAAAAACATGGCGGCCACGCTCGAGTGATCCCGAGTCAGTGGGGACGTCGATCGGCGTGGCGGCGATGTCGAACGTCTGGCGCAGCCGGTATTCACTGACGCCGAACACGATGAGAAGGACCGCGACGACGAGCGCGCCGAGCGCAATCCCGATCCATTTGAACGCACGCTTCACGATGAGAGTCTCCGGTGCAGGAACCGCGGGCAGCCTGACGCTGCCCGCCGATCCTAGGCACCCGAAGCGAATCGATCAAGAGCGTGCGGCAGATGCCGCGACGCCCTAGTCGGCGCGTCCCTGGAGCTCGATCCGGTGGACGACCTCGGAGGCGCCTGGAGCCAGAGCAGTGGTCTGCCCTCCAGCCGCGAACCGCCTGACGGGGACCGGCACGATTGTGAAATCCGCCTCGGCGAGCAGTCCGCCCGCTGAATCGTTTGCGTCCACATGAATCACGATGGGCTCACCAGCGGCACCATCCCACCCGATGGCGCCGGAAAGCTCTATCGGGCGATCGGGCCGAGCCGTGCGGTAGTGCGTGATGGACGCAGTCCGAAGAAGCCAGACGTTGCTCGCGTCATTCCGCAGAATGCTCGGAACCCGCGCCGCGAGGCGCTCCATGGCGGTGAACAGCAAGCCGCCATGAGTGGACCCCGGAATGCTGAGGACAGCGTTCGACAGGATCAGTGTGGCGACGCAGCGCTTCGGGTCTGCGTCATCGATGAAGATCTCGAACTGCAGGTCGGTCGGGCTCTCTCGCTCGTGGCCGAAGGTCTGAGGCCGCGTCGCGGACGAGCGGCGGAGGTGGGCGGGGGTCATATGATGTCATCCTGAAGATTTGGTGGTGGTAGTTGACCTAACGACAGACAATTGTGGTGCACCTGCATGTTCTATTGGCTATGCGGCTTCGGCACCGGTAGCATCTGCTAAGGCGTGGTGCAGCGCCGGCAAGTGCCATCCTTCGCTTCCGAGCTCGGCGCGCAGCGCCGTACGCATCAGCACGGTGCGCACGTCATCTGCAGCGCGGCGCGCCGCACTGCCGAGCATCGTGCCCAGATACACGTAGGCTGACTGCCAGGACGACCGCGTCTCGCGGGTCATTCCGGAGGAAGCCACCGCCTTCATCATCGCCGTAATCGCCGCTCTGATAGCGTGGCGCTCATCGCGGGCGTTGCCGCCGAGGCGGTGAATGACCACGTCGATCCGGCGATCGAGCTCGCGAGGGTCTTCCTGCGCCGACACCAGCTCGACGAGCAGATGCGCGAACCGGAGGAACTCTGTCTCGAGCGACGTACCGCCGAAGAGCTGGCGGAGATCCGGAGCCAGATCGAACAGGGTGTCGAAGAACGCGGATGCAAACGAGTCTGCGTACGGCTGAAGCTGGTCCCACGTCGCCATCAGCGTTCGCCACTCCTCGCGCGTGACGCGCGCGGCGAACCGGTAACCCGGATCGACGTACGAAACGGTGACGGCACGGCAGCGCTCGAGCTCGGCCGCATGGGCCGGCGCATGGGTCGGAATGATGGCGAACGACATGGCTCTATCCTCCGGGATCGCTGTGTCGATCCCAATGCTGGGCGTGGTGACGATCTGCGGTGCGCGCTGTTTCGCGTACCGACGCCGCAAATGATAGGAAGGGAAGTCACCACATTCTCACGCCGTTATCACAGGGGACGGCCATGAGAGATTCGATCGGCCATCCGCGAATCAAATGGACGCCGCGCGAGTCAAATCGCCCCTCACAAGTCGCGGAGTTGATTCACGCGACGAAGAAATGGGCTAGTTAAGACGGGACAGTCCGTGCCGGCCCCTTCAGTTTGACTGACTGTCGACTCGAGCCGACGAGCCCGTCGCTAGGAAACCGGCTTCCTTCCCGCCAGCTCCTTCACGAGCCGGTACAGAAACTCGTGCGCCTCGTAGAACGACTTGATGAGCACGCGCTCGTCGCGTCCGTGCGCGCGCGAGTCGTCCATGTCGCCGAACAGCCCGGACACTCCGTACGTCGGGATGCCCCCCTGCCTCAGCGGCCGGCCATCTGTCGCGCCCGTCGACATCACCGGCACCACCGGAATCCCGGGCCACATCTCGGCCGTCAGCCGTTCGATCGGGCGCAGGACCTCGTCGGATAGCGGGGAAGCCGGCCCGCCCCGTGGCTCCGGCGCCGCCGAAACGTGCACGGCCGTATCGCCGGCGAGCTTGACGAGCGTCGCGTGCACGTCCTTGACGTCGTGATTTGGAAGCACCCGACAGTTCACGTTCGCGCGGGCGAGCTGAGGCAGCGCGTTGGGTGCGTGGCCACCCGTGAGCTGGGTCGCCACGCACGTCGTGCGCAGCATCGAGTTGTAGACCGGCGACGCCGACAGCCGCTTCACCGCCGCCGCGTCGTTGGGGTTCTTCGCGACGGTGCGCATGTCCGCCGCAGCCTGCCCGGTCTCCGCCTGCGCGAGCCGCTCGAAATACGCGCGGGTCACGGGATTCAACATGACGGGGAACTCGTGCTTCTCCAACCGCGCAAGGGCACCGGACAGGTGATAGATGGCATTGTCCTTCACCGGTCGGCTGCTGTGGCCGCCCTTGTTCCGCACCTCGAACGTGAAGTCGTAATAGACCTTCTCGGCCGCCTGCACGTTCTGCACGAACGGCTTGCCGTTCTTGAGGAAGCCTCCGCCACCTTCGTTGAGCGCGTAGGCCGCGTCCACGAGATCCCGTTTGTTCGCGAGCAGCCACTCGACGCCGTTGTGGCCACCGCCCTCCTCGTCGGCCGTGAGCGCAACGATGAGGTCGCGGTCGGGAACGAAGCCTTCCTTCTTCATCCGGATCATGTTCGCGATCCAGATCGCGGCCATTGCCTTGTCGTCGCCGGTCCCGCGTCCGTAGTAGTACCCGTCCTTCTCCGTGAACGTGAATGGGTCGATCGTCCAGTCCTCGCGCAGGGCGGCAACGACGTCGAGATGGGCGAGGAGGAGGATGGGCTTGCGGCCGGCTGCGCCGGATCCGCGCAGCCGCGCGACGAGGTTGCCGTCGCGCGGACCCGAGCTCAGCACCTGCACGTCCTCGCCGCTGAATCCCGCCGCGCGAAGGCGCGCCGCCATCGCCTCGGCCGCCTTCGTGGTGCCGCCGGGATCGGCGTCGGTCGTCGTGTTGATCTCGACGAGCTCTTTATAGATGTCGCGCGCCAGCTGCTGGTTGGCGTTCAACGCGGCACCAGTGGTCTGGGCGCTCACGCTCATTGGACCGAGACACGAGGCGAGCACGAACGTCAGGTTGACGACGCGTTGCCGACGGCGGCGAGGATTCACGATGCGCTACTCCGAGGACGTGATGACGGTTGGGGATTCTCGCCAGAACATCTCCATCTGCGCGGGCCTGCGGAAGGGCCATCAGCCATCAGCCGACCGCCGGCTGTCGGCTGATGGCTGATGGCTGATGGCTGTCGGCCGCCGCCGCAGGCGGCGTCGGCTACTCCAACGACCCCGCCAGCGCCAGCGCCGCCGCGCCACGACCGATCGCTCGCCCTCCTTCGATATCGAATCGGTAGTGAATGCCGCCATACACGCGGGACATTCCGGCCTCCTCGATGATGGCGTTCAATCGGTCTCGTTCGCTCGGAAATGCGTCGATCGCCACCGTCATGATCGCCCCGGTGATGCAGGAGTGACCGGACGGATACGACGGATGGTTCGGAAGCCCGATCGGCAGCGTGATCGCCGGATCGACCTGCGACGGACGGATGAACCAGTAGAAGAGCTTGGAGTCCCAACACGCGATCTGCGCGTCGAACGCCGCCGCGTTGGCGTACGCCAGAATGCGCGCCGCCTCACGTTCGGTCCGGTGGTGCGCGCGAATCAGCCCGATGACGGTGAGGTTGTGCGAGCCCGCGGTGAACGGCGCCGTGGCCGTGTTGTTGGATATGGCGATGGCCAGCTGCTCCGGAGTTCGTGTGTCCGAGATCGTGCGCACTTCGCCCAGGGCGGCAAGGAACGCCGGCGAGCCGAAGGCTGGCGGTGGGGGCAGGCGGAGCTGGCTGGGTGACGTGAGGAAGAACGGCCGCACGCCGTGCAGCGATCTGACTATCGGTCCGTTCGGAACCCAGAAGCCCGGACCGACGGGCGGGCTGCCGGTCGGCACAACCAGGTAGTTGTCGGTCGCAGCCTGCGCGACCACGGCGGCGCCGACCGCGCGGCCGATCGCTTCGCCGGCGGCATCGTTCCGATTTTTCTCGCCAGGCCATTCCTCGGCCGCGAGGTCCGCGTCGAGCTGCGCTTCGATCGACGCAACGTCGAGTGGGAAGAAGCTGTTCAGCACCGCGGCCGACGCGCCACCAACCGCGGCCGCGATCGATGGATGCGTCGACTGCTGCTTTCCGTTTTCTGCCGCGAGCACCGCACGATACTGTGCGATGGAGAGATAGGTCAGCATGCGACTCGTCGCCGCCTGCCCGTTGGCGGGCGGCCGTAGCCCGATGAGCTGGAGTGCGCGCTCGTTCCACCTTGGGCTCGCGAGGTTCTCCCAGAACTTCACCGCGCCGAACTGTGCGGACGTGGGGGGCAGCGGTCGGGTGGCCGCGTCGCTGCAGGCGGACACGAGCAGGCACATCACGCCGAGGTAACTCGATCGGGGGAGCATAGGGCTGTCCTGGTTCGCGGTGTGGGTTCCGCGAGCGCGTCGACATCGTGTGCACTCGCGCCGTTCTGGTCTGCATAACGGCGGCGACGGCCGAAACCCGACATCGACGCCGCGCCGAGTGTCGGATGTCGGGTCTCGCCAGCATTTCTCGTTAGGATAGAAGGCGCGCCACGCGCTCTCGCGCGTATCGAGGCAGGTCGGCCCGACTACCTAACGCGTCGCGATGTCATCGAATCGCGACGTGGATGGCGTTAGGCGTTCGCCGCCCCATCGAGCGCCGAGTACGCGAGCCACGTGGCGGCTGCGCACACGACGTGAATCTCCACCGCGATCGTCCCGTCGCTCACCACGTCGACGTCACGTGGGGTCAGATCCTGTCCGGCGCAGTTCACCGCCACATGCTGGAGTCGTATCAGGTGGCGACCCGACGGCACCTGGGCACGAGGAATGTACCGGTCGTGTTTACGGCCACGGAGGTACGAAACTCCTGGAACTCCCGGCCGCCGGTTACCGCGATCTGGCAGCCATTCCCGTCGAGGTCGGTTCCTGTGGTGCTCAAGGTGACCTCCACCATGCCGAACGCGGAGCGCGTAACGAGAACGTCCACGGTCACCGTCTCTCCCGCACGAGGTAGCCGTCCATCGATGTCGCGGCCGGTGGTTGTGGCCCGAACTCGGATGGTCCCGGCGTAGAGTTGCGAGTTGGGTCCGGCGCCGTCATCGCCGAAACAGCCGACTAACAGCGCCAAGGAACAGATCCGCACCGGCCTGCATGACGCCGACTTGCGCCGACCGCGGACGGTCCGATTCGATGGGTCGAACCCGAAGCACCCTGCCCTCCCGAAATCGAGTGCCGGTACGCGGTCCGGCCCACAACTGGGCCGGGCCATTCGCCCCCGCGCAACGCTGTCTGTCTGAGCCGCGTGAAGCGCGATATGTTGGGCCGTCTAACGGAGTACGGGCGTCTTCTTCTTCCGAGTAACGAGAGGCCGCGCCGAAACCCGACATTGAGGTAGGCGCTCGAAGTTCGGGGCGCCGCACTACCTCGGGAACGTTCCGTGACCACGCCGCTCTCGCCGGACCAGTGGCACCAGCTCGAGTCGATCGTCGACGCGCTCCTCGATACGCCTCCGGAGCGCCGCGCGGCCCTGTTTGCGAAGGTGAGTGGCGGCGATCCGGCGCGGCGCGAGGAGCTCGAGCGGCTGGTCGCGGCATGCGAGCGGACGTACCCGCTGCTCGACCAACCGGCGGCGGAGCGGTTCGCGGCGCTCGTCGAGACCGCGCCGCTGCAGCCGTTACAGGTAGTCGCCGACCGCTATCGCATCACGCGCGAGATCGGGCGTGGCGGGATGGCGACTGTCTATCTGGCCCACGACCTCAAGCACTCGCGGGATGTCGCGCTCAAGGTGGTGCGGCCGGAGCTCGTCGCGACTGTTGGCAGCGGACGGTTCCTGCGCGAGATCGAGATCGCCGCGCAGCTGCGACACCCGCACATCGTTCCGCTGTACGATTCCGGCCGCGTCCCCGTCGACGCCAACGCAGGTGACGAGCACTCGCGTGACGAGACCCTCTACTACGTCATGCCGTACGAGGCCGGACCGTCGTTACGAGAGCGGCTTCGTCGCGAAGGCCGTCTGTCCGTTGACGACACGCTCGTCATACTCCGCGATGTCTGCGATGCGCTTGCCTACGCGCACCAGCGCGGCATCGTGCACCGCGACATCAAGCCGGACAACGTGCTGCTCTCCGGCCGGCACGCACTGGTGGCGGACTTCGGCGTCGCGCGAGCGGCGACCGAGGCGACCGGCATAGGGCCGTCCACCGGCGCCGGCGTCATGCTCGGCACCCCGGCGTACATGGCGCCGGAACAGGTCGCGGCGGATCCTCGCGTCGACCACCGCGCGGACATCTACGCCGTCGGCGTGCTGGCGTACGAACTACTGACCGGGCGCACACCCTTCGGTGCTGACTCGCCTCAAGACATTCTGGCCGCTCACCTGACGCAGCCGCCCGAGCCTATCACGACGCGCCGGCCGGATCTGCCTCTGACGGTTGCCGACCTGGTGATGAAGTGCCTCGAAAAAAATCCGGCGCATCGCTACCAGAGCGCCGATGAGATGCTCGAACAGGTCCACAATCTCGCGATCGCGACGACCCCGACGGAGCCTGCGCGTCGCCCGCAGGCCAATGACCGACCAGCACTCGGACTACGCGGCGCGGTCAACGAAGCGTTGCCGAATCATTCACCAACACTGTCGACATCGTCGATACCAGATGTACGGTGGCGGTGGACTCGATGGACGGTCGTGGGCGGGTTGGTAGCGACCGTCTCGGTAGTGGCATGGCTGAGTCGCTCGCCAACCCGTGTCACACTGCCGCCACTTCCTGGCGTGGCTGTTCTCGTCTTCCAGCATGGCAACAATGCCGAGCTCGAGCCGCTGGCCATCGGCCTGACCTCATCCCTCATCGCAGCGTTAGGCGACGTACCACGACTCCAGGTACGGTCCTTCGAGGCCGTGTTGCCGTATCGGGATGGCCGGAGCCAGGTGAGTGCGATCGGGCGCACGCTCCAGGTTCGGTGGTTGGTCGGCGGCACGGTGATCCGGCTGGCCGATCGCGTCGTCGTGTCCGCGAGCCTGATTGACGCGGCCACAGGAGGGCACATTGCGCGACGCGAAGCCAGCGCGAGTCCGGGGAGCGAGTCGAAGCTGATCGAGCAGCTCGTTTCGACCGTGACAACGATGCTGCGCGAACACGTGGGTGATCAGATCCGTCTCGAGGGCTGGCGTGCGGGAACCCGCGTGGAAGCGGCGTTCGACGGCCTCAATCGGGCGCACAAGGGTGCTTTGGATGCCAATTTTCTTGCGGAGGCCGGCGACCTGACCGGGGCCTGGCTGAGTCTCCGGCGTGCGGACTCCGCCCTCGCGCGCGCGGCCCGTGCCGATCCTGGTTGGGTCGAGCCACTGATTCAGCGGGCCTGGATCGCCCGCAAGATCGCCCTGATGCTCTTCGGGACCGGCACCAGCCCGGACTCAATGGTCGCCGCGATTCAACGCGGCATCGAGTACGGACGGGTGGCGCGCCGGCTCCGACCTGAGGACCCGCGCGCCCTCGAGGCGCACGGCACGCTCCTGTTCACGGAGTGGCAGTTGACGCCGCCGGCAAACTCATCGGACTCCGTCCTCGCGCAGGCCGAGCGAATTCTGACCGACGCGAGCGAGGCCGACACGTCATTGGCTCGCGCATTGAACGCCCTGAGCTCGATCCACTTCCACCGCGGGAACTTCGAGCAAGCCCGGCTAGCGCTGGCCCGATCCTACGCCGCAGACGCCTACGCTGAGGACCCCAGGGGTGTGATCGGCCGGCTGTTCACGTACAACTTCGTGGACACTGAGGACCGTGAGGCACGCCGCTGGTGCGCCGCCTACGGCGAAAGATTCGCTCCGGACTGGTTCGCCGGCGCCTGTCGGCTGCACCTGATGGCGTGGGACTCCACCGAGACACCGACTGCCGACTCTGCGTGGCGCATCGCGCGCAATGCCACCGCCGCCGCGCCCGAGTTGATTCGAGACGCGGTGTCTGCGCAGCTCGAGGTGCTCGTTGCTGGGGTGCTCGCGCGGACGGGCGCACGCGATAGCGCTCGCCGCGTGCTGGACGACATAGCGTCCCGTGTCAACGCCAATCCGACCCTCGCTCGAGAGCCAGCCAGCTCCACGCTGCTCGAGCTCGAGGCGGCGGCCCGCGTGCGACTCGGGGAAACCGAAACGGCAATCACCCTGCTGACGAGCTACCTGAAACGCAGGCCCGATCGACGCACAGCGCTGGCGCGCGACCGCCGATTTCGGGACTTGCCGATCACGGGTCTGGTCGACGCGGCCGCCCAGCCTCGGTAACCGTTGCTACCAGCACTGCAGGTTGCCGTTGATCTGGTAGCAAACAACTGGGCCATCGAAGCCCTCCACCTCCCCGACCAGCTCCAAGCCCTTTGCCTTTGGTACCTCCGTCACTTTTGGTCCTTCGTCGCCACCGAGGAAGATGGCCTCGACGTCCCCACCTGGCGTGATGATGACCCTCCGCTTCTTGTCATCTTGCGTTCTGAAGTGGATCTCGATGGTGTCGAACTTCATTGACGTGCCTCCAGTCGGGGTGTCGGCCGCGCACAACGTTGCATCCGCCGGGGCGCAGTCTCGTCTTCGAGCGGACCTCGGTGGGTTCTGTCAACTCCGATAACGATACCCCCCGCCGAAACCCGACATGGTGTGCTCCGGCAGGAGGACTCCACGGGCTTGAGCGCTGCGTTGACCGCTTCTCCCTCAGTCGCCTGAAAACGCCTTCACGAATTGTCGACCAGTTCCTCCGTTACGGGTCGCGAGGCGAATTGACTCGCACGGGCAGGTTCCGGCGGTAAGTCGTCCCGTCACCGAGCTGGCCCCTGTAGTTGACTCCCCAGCAGTACACGACTCCCGCCGCTGCCTGCGATACGCCGCAGGAGTTTCCCGCGTTGGTGCTGAGATTGACGAGAGCCGGGACATCGCCGAACGGTCGAACAGTGGGGAACGCGGCCTCCAGTCTCCAGCAGGAGACGACTCCGGTCGGCTCCAATCCACAAACGTTGTTCGATACGATCCACGCCTTGGACACCCGCGCGCCCGGTACCACCTGCGGTTCACGAAGCGACGAGCCCCAACACACCAGCTCCGCTTGCGTTGTCACGCCACACAGACCAAACCCGCCGGCTGTCACCGACGTGAGGGTGTGATCGAAACCTGCGCGCACCGGGGTGCTGGTGCAGGGCCAGTCGTAGTCCCCGTAGTCCCAGTAGCCGCCTGGCACGAGACAGCTCCCCGGGACCTCCACACTCAGTTCGCGGCTGGAGTTTCCTCCCCAGCACCATGTGGTGCCGGTCCACGAGATCGCACAGGTGGCGAAGTCGCCGGCTGCGATGGCGACGAAGGCGCCGGACGCGTCCAACGGTTGCGGTTTCGGGCGCGGCGTCCGGCCCACCTCCGAAACAGTCGTCCTCACGCTCCCGTCGCCCACTTGGCCGACGGCATTGTCCCCCCAACAGTAGACAGTGCCGTTGCTCGTTAGGCCGCAGGTGTGGTGGGCTCCCGCCGCCAATGCCGTGACGGTCGGAACCCCGGCCACTCGCGTCGGTACGGGGTACTGGCCGAGGTCGGGGGAACCGAGCTGCCCGCCAGCGTTGCTTCCCCAGCAGTAGACCTCACCGGCGTTCGTGAGGCCGCACGTATGACCAGATCCTGCCACGAGCGAGGTGAAGGTGAGGCCGCCAGCGACGCTCACAGGAACCTTGTGCGCCACGGTGTCGGACAGCCCGACGCCGAGCTGCCCTGTCGTGTTGTCGCCCCAACAGTACGCCGCGCCCGCTGCGGTGAGGGCGCAGGCATGCGCCGGTCCGACGGCCAGCGTCGAGGCGATGAGCTCATGGCTCCCCGTCGCAGTGAGCGCTCGAGAGAGACTGCCGATGCTGACAGTCAGCAGGTTCTCTCCATGACCTGGTCCGATCGTCCACAAGGCGCGCGCCGCGCCACGCGCATCCGTCTGATTCGCGAGCGGACGAACCGATCCGCCCCCCGATCTCACCAGCCAGGCCACCGGCGCCCCGGGTGTCGGGTTTCCATAACGATCGATTGCGCGGAGAGCCAGCGTATCGAGCAGCGTGCCTGGCGCGGCTACGGCGCTGTCTGTCACGCCGACGACGTTCGCCGGCGGGCCGGCGCGCGCGGTGGCGGAGAACGAGGCGGAGGGCCAGCCGTACAGGCCGTTGCGCAAGGTCGTCCAAGCGATGATCTGCTGGGTCGTCGCAAAGCTCCCAAGCGTCCAACGCACTGCGGCGATGCCCGCCGCGTCGGTCACGCTGGAATCCTGGAGCCCTCCGAGGCTAGGCGAAAAGCGCACGACGACGCGGGCGGCGGGCACGCCGAGCGAATCTGTGAGCCTGACGACCAGCGGGTTCGGCAGCGTGGTCCCCACTTCGCCCGCCTGGCCGTTGCCAGACACAATGACGAGGGTCGGCCTTCGGGTCGTTGGCGCCGTTGATCCATGGTCGCAGCTCGCGCCGGTCGCAAGAACGAACGTCGCGAGTATCGCCTGGCCTGAGTGCGCTCGGCGTTGCATTCGCCGGAACTCCGTCTCATGTTCGAACGGGCGTCGGTGAGCTCTGTCATCGGGATAACGAGAACCCCTGCCGAAACCCGACATGGCGTCGTCCGGCAGGCGGACTCCGCGCGTCTCGGATCGGCCCTCTCGCCAGGAGCAGATGAGCGCTCAGCCAATCACCGCAGACGTCCTCAGCGAGCTGCGGACCCGAAAGCAGGGTGCTCTCGACCAGCTCATCCCGCTCGTGTACAACGAGCTGCGCGTGATTGCCCACCGTCAGCTCGCCGTCCAGGCGCGCGGCGGCACGCTCTCCACGACCGCGCTCGTCCACGAGGCCTACCTCAAGATGGTCGACCAGTCGCACTCCGATTGGTGCGATCGCGCGCACTTCCTCGCCGTCGCATCGCTCGCGATGCGCCACGTCCTCGTCGATCGCGCGAAGGCGCGCGCCACCCTCAAGCGAGGCGGCGAGCGCCGGCGTATCACCCTCGACGACGCCCACATCGCCGTCGACGATCAGCCGGAAGCGCTGCTGCAACTCGATGAGGCCATGAATCACCTCGCCGAGCTCCAGCCGCGTCTCGCCCGTGTCGTGGAGTGCCGGTTCTTCGGGGGCCTCACCGAGGAAGAGATCGCCGAGGCGTTAGGCGTCACGGTCCGCACGGTGCAGCGGGACTGGGCGAAAGCGCGGATGCTGCTGCAGCGGGCGCTCGCGTCGTGACCGGCATCCCCCCGCCCGAGCGCTCGAACGCCGGTGCGCTGTCACCCGCCGACTGGGCGCAGCTCGAGTCGGTGGTGGATGCTCTCCTCGATACCCCGCCCGAGCGACGCGCCGCACTCCTCGCCGAAGTGAGCGGCGGTGACGCGACACGGCGGGCGGAGCTCGAGCGGTTGGTGGCGGAGTGCGAGCGTCCTCACCCACTGCTGGACCAGCCGGCCGCCAAGCGCTTCGCGGCATTGGTCGACGAGCAGGCCGTGCGCGTCTCGGCGCTGCTCGCCGACCGCTACCGGATCACGCGCGAGATCGGACGCGGCGGCATGGCGACCGTCTACCTGGCCCACGACGTCCGGCATTCGCGCGATGTCGCGGTCAAGGTGCTGCGCCCCGAGCTTGCTGCGGCGTTAGGCGGCGGGCGGTTCCTCCGCGAGATCGAGATCGCCGCTCGGCTGCGCCACCCGAACATCGTGCCCGTCTACGACTCCGGCGAGAGCGACGGGATCCTCTACTACGTCATGCCGTACGAGGCAGGGCACTCCCTGCGGGAACGCCTCGCGCGCGAGGGCCCGCTCGGCATCGGTGATGCGGTCGTCGTCCTGCGCGATGTCGGTGACGCGCTCGCGCATGCGCATCGGCACGGCGTCGTTCACCGCGACGTGAAGCCGGACAACGTCCTCCTCGCCGGCCGCCACGCGATGGTCACGGACTTCGGTGTGGCCAAGGCGATCAGCGCCGCCGAAGGCGCCGCTGATCGTCCTGAGGACCCTCCAGGGCCGAAGGACCTTCTGACCACCGCCGGCGTGAGTCTCGGCACCCCGGCGTACATGGCACCGGAGCAGATTGCGGCGGACCCCCGCATCGATCATCGCGCCGATATCTACGCGCTCGGCGTGCTGGCCTACGAGATGCTGGCGGGACACCCGCCGTTCCGGGATGCCGAGTCGCAGCTGATCCTCGCGGCGCATCTGACGCAAGCGCCGGAGCCAATCGCCGCGCATCGAGCCGACGCTCCACCGGTGCTCGCCGATCTCGTAATGAAGTGCCTCGAGAAGCGACCGGTCGATCGATGGCAGAGCGCCGATGAGATCATCTCTTGTCTCGAGAGCCTGGGTGGGAGCGTCCATTCCGGAGAAGTGGCTCCTGCCGTGCAAGTCGCATCGGGCGGATCGCATCGGGCGATGGCCGCATCGCCGAGCCGTCTGCGGCGAACAGTCGTGATTGCCGGCGCGACGGCGGCGGTCGCGGCGCTCGGGACGGTCGCGATCGTCACTGCGCGACGCCGCGCCGAGCCGGCGCTGCCGCTCGATCCGGCAAAGCTCGTCGTCGTTCCGTTTCGAACGACGGGCCTCGATTCATCGTTGCAACACCTTGCCGAAGGCGTCGCGGATCTGCTCGCAGCGAAGCTCACCGGCGATGGCGAACCGATCGCGGTGGAGTCGCGTACTGCGATCAGTGCATGGCACCGGGTACGCGGGCAGCAGGAAGGCACCGCCGACGACGCCCGGCAGGTTGCCCGGATGCTGGGCGCGGCCACCGCCGTGTCGGGAACTCTCGTGGGTGTTCCGGGAAATCGCCTAACGATCACGGCGAACGTGCTGTCACCTGGCGCTGCGCGTCCCGCCGTGACGGTCACGGGACAGGTCGACAGCCTGTCCTCGCTGCTCGACGTCCTGGCTCTGCGTATTGCTGCGGGTCATGCGGGCGTGAGCGAACCAACGCTCGCGACGATTGCCACTGTGCCGATGCCTGCACTTCGCGCGTACTTCTGGGGTCGCGCCGCGTACCGGCGAGGCCGCGAAGCGGAGGCAGTCAGGCAATTCGCCCGGGCGGTCGATATCGACTCGACCTTTGCGCTCGCCGCGCTCGATCTCGCCGTCGCGTTGGGTCAGCCACTCGGCTACCAGCCCCGATGTCCCGGGAACGACTGCCTAACGACGTATTTCGCTCTTGGCTATCGCAACGCGGGGTCCGAGAGTGACCATCGGCGGGTGATGCGAGCGGTCAACATGGCGTGGCACTATCGCGAGAAGCTCGGCCCAAGGGACCGGCCGCTGGCCGAAGCGTTACGCGGCGACAGCGTTCCCGAGCGCAACACGGCACGCGCCATGATCGCTCGGCTGCAAAGCGCTGCGACCGCTGCGCCGGACCGCGCGGAGACACAGTTCCTGCTTGGCTCGCTGCTGCTCTACCAGGGGCGAGCCGTGGAGCTGGTTGATTCCCGCGCGCGCGCGGCAGCGGCGTACAGACGGGCCCTCGAGATCGATCCGGAATATGCCGCGCCGATGGCCGGACTTGTCGAAGTCGCGGCGTTCGAGCGCGACACGGCCGAGCTCCGGCGCGCTGGCGCGCGATACCTGGCGCACGATTCGACCGGGGCGATGGCAGACTACATCCGATGGCGAGTCGCTGCCGTACTCGGCGACGCATCGACGTTGGCATCCATTCGCGCCCGGCTCGATTCGCTCGATGCGTCCAGCCTGCAGCGCATCGCTCACGCGAGCGTGATGAGCGGGACGAACCTCGCGGATGCCGAGCGTGCGATTTCCGTGGTGATTGGCCGCGCGTCGGATCGCGTCGAGCGGAGGATCGCGCTCGCCGCGGCATATTCGCTGGCGATGAACCGCGGTCGTCCGCAAGACGCCGTCGCTCTGCTGCGCCGGCGTTCCATGGAGGAAGACGATGTTCTGTCCTCGTGGACGTGGGCGACGATGTCCGCGATGTTCTGGGGCGGAGACACCACGATCGCGAACGAGGTGGTGAAGAACCGGATCGCGCTCATCACACGCGACACCCTGGCGGCGTTGCGCGACACGTCGCGTTCATTGCTCGTGCTGTCGCGCCACGTCTCTCAGCAGGGAATGTGGGACCTCATGCACGGTGACACGGCACGCGCCACCGCCGCGATTCGGTGGTTGCGGATCAACAATCATCCGCTGGGCGCTGACTTCGTCAGCGCCATCATGGCGAGTCAGTCACGGAGTCCCGACGCCGACGCGATTCGGGCGCGTCTCGACTCGGTTGCACTCGAGGGATGCTGCAACACGGTCATCGTCAACTGGGCGAATCTCGTGGTCGCGCGTGCTCACGAGGCGGCTGGACGCGACGCGGATGCCCTGCGGGCCGTCCGTCGTGGCGTGTGGCGCTTTCCACCGCAGCTCCTGTCGACCTTCCTCCGGGAGGAGGGGCGGCTCGCCGCGAAGGTTGGTGATCGCGACGGCGCTATTCACGCCTATCGTCACTATCTCGCGCTGCGGTCCGACCCGGAGCCGGAGCTGCGTCCGGAAGTGGATCGCGTGCGTACCGAGCTTGCACGGCTGGAGCGAGGGCGTTAGCGCGCCCGTCAGTTCTCCACTGTCATTCCGTATTCCACTGTCATCCCGAGGAGCGGAGCGACGAGGGATCTAGTCGAACGTGTTCGTGGCTGGTCCGGCCACGATGACGGTACGATAGATCCCTCGTCGCCGCTGCGCGGCTCCTCGGGATGACATGATTGCTGTCAGAAGCTGTACCGCACCGCCAGCTGCAGCTGATAGCTCGACTCGGCGTTTGCCGAACTGTACTGCTGCACCGCCGGATTGAAGCGAAACACCGACCGTGACGCGTTAGGCGCCCCGGAGGTCTGGGCCACGTGCTCGAGCAGGTTGACGTTCGGCACGCGCGCCAGTCCCCACCGCGAGTTCAGCAGATTCAGCACGTTGAAGACGTCGAGCTGTAACGTTAGGCGTTGCCCCGACACCGGCGGGAATGCCTGCCGCAGCGAGACATGCGCCGTGTGCACCCACGGTGCCGTGCAGCTATTCCGCTCGACGATCCTCCCGCGCTGGTGCCGAAGGCAGGGTGATCCCAGGATGAACTGCTCGAAGGCGGCCTGTTGTCGAGCGACATCCCCCGCCCGTGCGTCGAAGATGATCTCCGCCGTGTCGGCGGCGTTCCGCGGAACGTAGATCGGATCGTTGGCGCTGCTGCCGTCCGCGTTGAGATCCCCGAACCCCGGCGTTGCCGACGAATCGAGATAGGTGAAGCGCACGCCCGACTCCCCGATGTAGGAAACGGAGATGTCCGTCGTCCACCGCTTCCACGGCGCCACATACGTCGCCGCGACCACCACCCGATGCGGCAGATCGAACGATGAAATACCGGCAGACAGATCGTCGTGTCGCCCGGCGGTCGCGCGAGAACCGGCCCAATGGTCGATCACCGCGTTCCCGGCAGGGTTGTCGGCCAGCGACTGGACGTCGCGCATCACCGAGTACGTGTACGCCGCGCGCGCCTCGAGTCCGTTCGAGAACCGTTTCGTAAGCTGGCCCGTGAGCGACCACGAGTGATTGTGCGACTGATTTCGCAGATCGATGACTTCGGATAGCGTGTCGACGACCGAGGCGGATCTGGCTCCAGTGGTGCCGAGCGTGCCGTACATGACCCGCCCGTACCGGTCGACACCCTGCGGCCCGCGCAGGTTCAGGTTCACCAGCAGAAAGTCCGATCGGTTCCGGGTGTACATGGCTTCGGCCGTCGCCACGACGTCCCATGGCAGCTCGCGGTCGACGGCCAGCGATGCACGCAGCGCCTCTCCCAGCCGCAGGTGGCGATCCACCAGGTCGACGCCGCCGCTCGAGTACGGCTTCCCGTTCGCGCATGCGTTAGGCTGCGCGCCCGGGTCGGCGACGAACTCCGGTACGATCTTCGGGCCGACCGGGAGGCCGCTACACGTCAGCGTCCGAATCCCGGTGCCATACTGGCGCAGCGGTGAGCGCAACCAGCCGAGCGGCGGACGAGCAGCGAACAGCCCCGCACCGCCGCGAAGACGGGTCGGACCACCGACGTGCGGCTCCCAGTTGAAGCCAAGGCGAGGCGACCAGTGCACGGCTGTTCCAGGAAAGTCGCTCGTCCGCCGCCCGAAGACCGACTCGATGGCCGCGTTGTACCCCGGTTGGGCGTCAAATGACAGAATGTCGGTGCGGAGCCCGGCGCTCATCGTTAGGCCGCTTGCGGCTCGCCATTCATCGTTGACGTAGGCGCTGAGCTGGACGCCGTTCAACGGCGTCGATGCGCCTCCGAAGTCGCTCGCTATGCGGTAGGCGGCGGCCACGCCGCGTTCCAGCGAATCGAGGCTCGAGAACGACCAGCGCCCGTAGCTTCCAGGCACCGTGGGCCCGGCGTAGCGAAGCCACTCGCCTCGAACGCCCACACTCAGCCCGTGTCGCTCGTCGATCTGGAAGCTGAGGTGATCGGCCACCTCAACGGACTTGTTGAGGATCGAGGTTCCCTGGCCCATGTCCGGCGGTCCGGCAACGAGCGTCGCAGTGCCCGCACCCGTCGCGCTTGGAACGAGCACCTGCACGGTTGGGGCATAGGTGTAGCGCGACGCGCCGTTCGGGATGGCCGAGTATGCGATGGTCAATTCGTTGAACAAGCGAGCTGCCGGCTGCGTGAAGAGCTGGAGTGCCGTCGACCGCTTCGTCAGCCGGAGCGCCCACGACTGGCTGGACAACGAAAACCGGCTGGTGGTGGAGCGCGCGAATTGCGTGCGCTCGACCTCGCTGTACGTGTGTCGCAGCGCGAGTCGACTTCTCCATTCGGGCAG
>Ga0068862_100001005_pt1 | contig 27038 bp, 22 predicted proteins | sample KBSSwiS52_FD_66598 | JGI IMG/M metagenome (GOLD analysis project Ga0068862, IMG submission 66598) | Switchgrass rhizosphere microbial communities from Kellogg Biological Station, Michigan, USA - KBS Switchgrass S5-2 | ecosystem: Host-associated > Plants > Roots > Rhizosphere > Soil ... | reverse complement strand
CGACGCAGCAGCGCTCGCTGCTGCAGTGATCGAAGTCGCCGGCGACGCAGCGCTGCGCCAGCGGCTGACGACCGCTGGACCGCAATACGTGCGGCAGGAACGCACGTGGGCGAAAGTCGTGGAGCGCTACGTGCCTGTTTACAACAGCCTCATATCGAACTCTGCAACGCACGCGATCGAGGTGCGCACGTGAAGCCGCTGCCGGCACTGCAGGCCCGCTTGCTGCGCACCTTCGGCGACTTCGTCGCGCCCGGAGGTTCGCGCGGCGCACTGCTCATCCTCATCTATCATCGGGTCCTGGCGGAACCGGATCCACTGCTGCCGGACGAACCCGATGCCAGCGCGTTTGCCGCGCAGATGGACGTGCTCAGCGCGGTTTGCAATGTGCTGCCGCTGCTGGAAGCGACTGAGCGGCTGCAGCGTGGCGCGTTGCCGCCGCGCGCGGCGTGCATCACCTTCGACGATGGGTACGCGAACAACTACTCGGTCGCCGGGCCAATTCTGCGGGCGCGCAAGTTGCCGGCAACCGTTTTCGTCGCAACCGGCTACACCAACAATGCCAGGCGCATGTTCAACGATACGGTGATCGAAAGCGTCCGGCGTGCACCGTCCATCTTGGATCTCACTGCGCTGGAGCTGCCGCGCTTCGAGCTGCACGACGACACGGCGCGTGCGCGTGCTGTCGTGACTCTGCTCAGAGCGCTCAGGTATCTCGATCCGTCGCAGCGCCTGACGCGGGCCGAGGAGATTGCCGAGCACGTCGGCGCTGCCTTGCCCAACGATTTGATGATGTCGGAGCAGCAGGTTCGCGGGCTCGACAGCTTCGGTATAGCAGTCGGCGCGCATACGGTGACGCATCCGATCCTGAAGAATGTCGAGGCGGCGTTTGCCGAGCGCGAGATCGCAGCGAGCAAGGCGACACTAGAGGCGATCACAGCTGCGCCGGTGCCCTTGTTCGCGTATCCGAACGGCCGGCCAAAGCAGGACTACGACTCCTCGCACGTTGCGCTCGTACGCAAGGCGGGCTTCAAAGCAGCAGTGTCGACGGCGTTCGGTGCCGCCGGACGATCTGCAGATTTACTGCAGCTGCCGCGCATGTTGCCGTGGGATCCGACGGCGTTCAGGTATTCACTGCGCTTGCTATGGACTTATCGTGACTGCATTCCGGAAACTGCATGAGCGAGCGGCTCACCACGTCCAGCGCACGTTCCCGTCGCTCGCACCGAAGGCGCAGAAATCGCGTAGGATCGCGGCTGCTCCTGGTCGGGCGACTGGTCGCCCGAAGCAATTCTTGAAGCTGCTGCGCCCGTGATCCGAAAACTCAAGCTTCTCTGTCTGTATCTGCTCAAGGCTACGGGCTGCTTCTACATCGCCCGGTTTCTTACGCGTTCGGCGCTGCGAATCCTCTGTTACCACGGTGCTGCGCTCGCCGACGAGCATGTGTGGAATCCCGGCACGTTCATGTCTGCGGCGACCTTTCAGCGGCGAATGCGCTTGCTGAAGAAGCTTGGCTTCGAGGTGCTGCCCCTCGCGGAGGCTGCGCGGCGCTTTCGCGAAGGAACGCTGCCGGCCGCCGCTGTCGTGATCACCATCGACGATGGCTGGCTCGGAACCTTTCAGCACATGGTGCCGGTCCTGGCCGAGCACGGGTTGCCGGCGTCGCTGTACGTGACGACCTACTATGTTTCAACCAGAACCCGCGTCTTCAACGTCGCCCTGAGCTACCTGCACTGGAAAGCCGGGCAAGGCTTCGACATCGCCCAGGTCCTGAACAATGGCGAAGCCCTGCCGCCCGCCGAGCGCGAGGCGCTGCTCGATCGCCTCGGGCTCGAGGTCGTCGGTTCGGCATGGTCCGCGGCGCCGCTCTTCAGACTCGTCACCGACGATCAGATCGCCGAGATGGTTCGCAGCGGTGTCGACATTCAGCTGCATACGCACCGGCACCGGCTGCCGACCGACGAGCCCGGTTTGCGCGACGAGTTGCTGACTAACGCGCGCTTTCTCGGTCCTCTGGTTCGCGAGCCGCTGAAACACCTTTGTTATCCGAGCGGCGAATGGGAGCCGAAACACTTGCCGCTGATCCGTGCGCTCGACATCGAGACGGCCACGACGACCGATTCGGGCTTGAATTGGCCGCGCGCGGAGCCGCTGCTGTTGAGCCGCTTCCTGGACAGCGAGACGAAGACTGACATCGAATTCGAAGCCGAGTTGTGTGGTGTGATCGATCTCGGCAAACGCGTCGTCGGGTGGTTCAGGCCGCCGCCCGCGCGCAGTCCCCAAGACCAAGTCGTGGCGTAGCCGAGGCAACTCAGTGCAGATCGACGTTACTTCCGGCGCAGCCGCGTCTCGCCTGCTTGCCGATGGATCCTTTGAGCGCGCCTGGGGCAGCCTCGCCGGGCAGTGTCCGTGGGCCACGATCTACCAGTCGATCGCCTTCGCCCGCACTTGGTTCGCGTGCTACCCGCGTTACGCGCCGGTCATCGTCAGCGTGGCGGCCGCCAGCGGCGGCTTGGACGCTCTAATGGTGCTGGCGGCCGACCCGCAGGGCCGCATCGTGGGTGCGCCGGGGCTGCAGCAATGTGAATACCAAGCCTGGCTGCAGTCGGCGCAGGCGCCCGATGACTTCGTCGCGTCCGCGCTGGCAGAGCTCGCGCGCCGGTTCCGCTTGCGGACGCTCGTATTCAAGTATCTGCCGGGCGCAATGAACATCGATGCCTTGCAGCGTAGCCGCAACCTGCGTTCCCGCATGGCCGTGCGGCAGCAACAGCGTGCGTTGTGGAATTTCGCAGAGCGCAGCGCGGACGAGTCGCTGCGCAAGAAGAGCAACAAGAGCAAGCTGAGCCGCCTGGGCCGTGGCGGCGCCGTGGAGCTCGTGCAGATCCACAGCGCGGAGCAATTCAAAGCGTCCTTGCGAGAGATGGCGCCGCTCTACGATTTCCGGCAGCTCGCCCTGCATGGGTCGGCGCCTTTTGTCGAGGACGACCGCAAGTATGACTTTCATGAGCGGCTCTTCGAGCTGTCGCCGCCGATGTTGCACGCGAGCGAGTTGCGCGTGGGCAGCACTGCGGTCTCGATGGTGCTCGGCTTCGTGACCGGCACGCAGATTCATCTGGCGATCGTCGCTCATCGTGCGGACTTCGCGGAGCATTCGGTGAACAAAATGCACTTGCTGCTGCTCGCGAGGGCGCTCGCCGGGCAGGGCATGCAATGCATGGACCTGACGCCGGGGGATGACGAGTGGAAGACGCGCCACGCCACGCAAATCGACCACGTCGTCGAGCTGACCTTGTTCGCGCAGCGGCGCGCCTGGTACGTGTGGAAGCTGCGCAGCGAGACCCGCAACATGCTGAAGCGGCTGGCTGGCTCAGTCGGCGTAACGCGAGAAACCGTGCGTGCAGCGCTGCAGCTTCGCTCCTCGCTCCTGCGGCTCACGCCTGCCAAGATCGTGAGGCGATTGCGGCCGCAGGCGGCGGAATACCGCGTCTACCGGCTGGCACTGACGAGCGAGCCGGGCGCGAGCAGTACCGCGCGCCGCAATGTTGCCTCGGACCTGCTGCAGTACCCCGCGCAGTTCGATGAGAAGCAGGCGTTTCTGAGCACGGCTCTGGCGCGCATCGAAGCGGGGCACAATGTGTACACAGTTGCCGAGGGCGGCCGGCTCCTGCATTGCGGCTGGATGTCTCTCGACGAGAAAGCTTCGTTCTTTACGGAGGTGCAGCAGTCCTTCGAGTATCCGGAAGTCGGGGCGGTTCTCTATGACTTCTGGTCGCTGCCCGCCGCGCGCGGGCGGGGTCTGTACCAGAGCACGCTGCGCAGAATGCTCGCCGACGCGATGCGGGTGCCTAACATCCGTTACGCGTACATCTCGTGTCTCGCATCCAACGCGGCGTCCCGCCACGTCATCGAGAAAATGGGGTTCATTCACTTCGCCTCGATCCACCGCACTGCTGGCCGCCGGCCGAGCAATACGGTGGTGCTCGCTCCAGAGACCTGATGCGCGCTGCTGTTACGGCGCGATGCGGTGATCCTGGAACCACTGCTCCAGCATCGACAACGTGAACACGAGCACGCCGTAGTAGCGCGCGTCTTCCTCGCCATGCAGCGAGCGCAGCCGATCGATGAAGTCGGGGCGCACGATGCCGCGCGAGCGCAGGCCGGCGAGATTGCTGTCGATCTGCTGCGCCAGGCGCGGCGACTGCTGTAGCCACAAGCCGAACGGCAGGCCGAAGCCGTGCTTGCTCTTGTTGATGATCTCGTCCGGCAGGAAGCCGGCCATCGCCCGCTTGTAGAACGTGCGCAGGTGCGTGCCCTGCATTTTCAGGTCGGGCGGCACGCTGGTCGAGACGTCGACGACGTCCTGGTGCAGCATCGGATAGGAAACGCGCACGCCGGCGAGCTCGCACATGCGGCCCACCTTGCGCAGGTCGTTGTCCGCAAGCGTGAAGCGCCAGTCGTAGTACAGCATTCGGTCGACGAGCCCGGCGTCGGGCGCTGATCCGTAAACCTCGCGCATGTGCTCGAGCGGACCCTGCACGTTCACGGCAGCGAGGAAATCCGGGTGCAGCATCGTGTCGAAGCCGATGCGATGCAGGAAGTTCCAGTTCTCGAAGCGGTCCGGCAGCGGCGTGCGCGCCTGCGCGATGTAGTTGCGCCCCTTGCGCAGCACTGAAACCTGCAGCGGGCCGGGCAGGGCGCCGAGGATCGGTTCGAGCAGCAGCGAGCGCAGCGCCGCCGGCACGTGCTGATAGCGTTCGAACACGCGTTGCTCGGCGTAACGCTTGTTGCCCGCAAAGATCTCATCGCCGCCGTCGCCGGCCAGCAGATGCGTCACGCCGTGCTGGGTCGCGAGGCGCGCGCAGCAGAAGGTCGGAATCGCGGACGCGTTGCCGAACGGCTCGTCGTAGGCGCGCGCGACCTTGGGCAGGAGATCGGAAATGTCCTCGGCAGTCACCACGTATTCACGCGCGTCGCAGCCGAACTGTCGATTGGCGATGCGCGCGTAGTGCAGCTCGTCGTAGTCGCCGAAGCCGAAGCCCATCGAGAAGGTGCGTGCGGGCGCAGTGCTCGCGCGAGCGAGGAAGCCCGTGACCGTCGAGCTGTCGAGGCCGCCGCTCAGGAACGCTCCGGTCTGTGCGTCAGGTTGCGTGCTCTTCACTGCCGTGGTCAGCGACGAGTGCAGCGCTTCCTTGAGCGCTTCGTACGGTTGGGCACCGTTGCCGGAGCGCACGAACGTCGGTTTCCAGTACGTGAACTCGCGCGCCGTGTTGTTGCGCCATTCGAGCGCCGTTGCCGGCGGCAGCTTGCGCACGCCGGCGAACACGGACTGCGGCGAGGGGATCATGTGGAAGTAGATGTAGCTGAGCAGCGCTTGCGGCTCGATTCGCGGATTGGCTCCGGGAAAGCGTGCGAGCAGTTCGGCGGAGGTCGCGAACAGCAATGCCCGCGCTCGGGTCGTGTAGGCCAACGGCTCGATGCCCATGCGATCGACCGCGAGCAGCGCGGTGTTCGCGCCGTGATCGATGATGGCCAGCGCGAAGCGGCCATACAGCCGTTCGAGCAGGGCCGGTCCCCACAGCCGATACGCCTCGCGGACCGCGTCGGCCGGGTTGGCTGCGCTCAATACAGCGCTTTCATTGGTGCGCCACAGGGGCTCGCCGCGCAGGGCAACGCTGACCGAGCCTTGCTGGCTGAGGTGCGGCCCACAGCAGCCCCAGTGCGTGCCTGCGGCGGCCGACGCCGCAGGCTCACTGCCGGCGTGCGCGTCCAGGAGGGCGCGACGTGCAGCGTCCGGGGCGACTCCGGGGTCACCGATCCAACCCGTGAGATTCAGCATTGCAGGCGAGGAGATCCTAAGGGAAAAAACGCGATCCTACCGAATCCGGCGGTCGCGAAACCTTGACGAAGATCCAATGTGCCGCGCTTTCATATCGGCTATTCTGCCGCGTCCGTCGTGAATCGACCGCGACTCCGGCCGAAAGTACTAGATTCGATACCGGGATTGACTTCGGCCGTAAGCGCAACATAACGCCTCGAGACCTGCCGTTCATGGAATTCCTGTTCTGGGCGATCGCCGCGCTGATCATTTACGTCTACGCCGGCTATCCGCTGCTGCTCGCGCTGATCCGTGCCTGCGGCGGCCACCGCCCGGTCCAGGCCGCCGACTACCGCCCGCCGGTCACGCTCATCGTCTCGGCCTATAACGAGGCCGGCGTCATCGGCGAAAAAATCGCCAACAGCCTCGCGCTCGACTACCCGGCGGATCGCCTCGAGGTCATGGTCGTTTCCGATTGTTCGAGTGACCGCACCGACGCGATCGTGCAGGGCATCGACGATCCGCGCGTCAAACTGCTGCGCATGACCGAGCGCGGCGGCAAGACTCTTGGCCTGAATGCCGCGGTCCGCGCGGCGCGCGGCGAAGTGCTCGTGTTCTCTGACGCCAACGCGATGTACCGGCGCGACGCCGTGACAGCGCTGACGCGCAACCTCGCCGATCCGCAGGTCGGCGCGGTCGTGGGCGAGTCGACGTATTCGGAGCTCGAAGGCGCGGCCGACGAGAAGGAGTCGCTGTACTGGCGCTACGAAGTCGTCATCAAGCGGCTCGAATCCGAGCTCGGCTCCGCCGTCGGCGGCGACGGCGCGATCTACGCGATCCGCAAATCGCTGTATCGGCCGATGCGCGCCGATGCGTTGTCGGACTTCGTCAATCCGCTGCAGATCGTGCAGAGCGGCCATCGTTGCGTGTATGAGCCGCGGGCCGTGTCCGTCGAGAAGGCGGCCGGCGATTTCGAGAAGGAGTTCCGCCGCAAGGTGCGGATCGTGAATCGCGCGTGGCGCGCGATGTGGTCGATGAAGAGCCTGCTCAATCCGTTGCGCTACGGCTTCTTCTCGTTCGAGTTGGTGTCGCACAAGGTGCTGCGCTGGCTCGTGCCGCTGTTTCTCGTCGCGCTGCTGCTGGTGAACGCGGCGTTGCTGGACAGCGGCTGGATCTACTCGCTCGCCCTGGCGGCGCAGGTTGCGTTCTATCTGCTGGCGCTGGCCGGGTATGCCGCGCGCCGCAGCTCCCGCATGCCGGCGCTGCTGTCGATTCCGTACTACTTTTGCCTCGTCAACGTGGCCAGCGCGCGCGGCATTCTCGATGCCTTCCGGGGCAAGACCTACACCACGTGGACGACGGTTCGCACGCCCGGTACCTAGCTCATGAACACGACCGACCGCATCCGCCACATCCTGCGCGACGCCCTGCAACTCGGCCCGCGCGCCGAGACGCTGACGCCGTCCACGCGGCTGCTCGGCGGCATTCCCGAGTTCGACTCCATGGCAGTCGTGACGGTGCTGACGATGATCGAAGAAGAGTTCGGCATCACGGTCGCCGACGACGAAGTGTCCGCGGACTCCTTCGAGACGCTCGAAGCGCTGGTCGCGTTCGTCGATGCCAAGGCTGCAGCTTGACGTCGGCGAGCTTCGACGCGCGGTTCATCGATGGGCAAAGCGGCAGACTGTTCGTGCTGCTGCGCAAGCCGGCGAGCGAGGCTAGCGGTCGTTGCGTTCTGCTCGTGCCGCCATTCGCGGAGGAGATGAACAAATCGCGGGCGCTGTTCAGCGATGTGGCGCAGGCGCTCGCTGCGCGCGGTGTCGCAACGCTGCTGCCTGATCTCTACGGCACCGGCGACAGTGAAGGTGAGTTTCGCGACGCTAATGCCGCGGTGTGGCGCACGGATCTCGAGCGCTGCATCGCGTGGTCGGCGGAACAAGGCTGGCCCGTCACGTCGATGCTCGCCGTCCGCCTCGGCAGCATTCTCGGTGCCGCAGCGGCGCGCTCAGCCGGTCTCAACTTGCGAGCGACGGTGCTGTGGCAGCCGGTGCTCGATGGCAAGCGATTCCTCGGTCAGTTCATGCGTCTGCGCGTGGCCGCGTCGATGATGTCCGACACCGGCAAGGAGACGGCCGAGCAGCTGCGAGCGGCGATGAGCAGTGGCAGTTTTGTCGAGATAGCCGGCTACGAAATTGGCGCAACCCTTGCGGACCAGCTCGAGCAGTTGAATCTCGCCGCTGAGCTGGGCGCGCATCTCGGGCGCGTGCATTGGATCGAGCTGATTCGCGACGCCGCCGGCGCCGTGGGCGGCGCGAGCCGGAACGCAATGGAGGCTGCTCGTGCACGCGGCGTCGATGTCGTCGAGCAGGCGGTGGTCGGCGAGCCGTTCTGGTCCTCGGTCGAGATCGTGCGCAATGCCGATCTGGTCGCACGCACTGCAGACGTCCTGAGCGCGTCGTCATGAGCGAGACTCCGATCGTCTTCGATTGCGGCGGCTCCAGCCTGGTCGGCATCCTGCATCTGCCGCCGGCGCAACGCGAGCAGGTCGGCGTGCTCGTGGTGGTCGGCGGGCCGCAGTACCGCGTCGGCAGCCATCGGCAATTCACTCTCATGGCCCGCGGCCTTGCCGCGGCGGGCTATCCCACGCTGCGTTTCGACTACCGGGGCATGGGCGACAGCGGGGGCGAGCCTCGGAGCTTCGAGGCCGTTCACGAAGACATTCGCGCGGCAATCGACCAGTTCGTGCACGCAGTCCCGGGCATGAGCTCGGTAGTGCTGTGGGGACTGTGTGACGCTGCTTCGGCGGTGCTCATGTACTGTGTCGGCGATCCGCGCGTCGTCGGGCTCGTGCTCGCCAACCCCTGGGTCCGCACGACCAGTGGCGAGGCGCGTGCGTTTCTGCGCCACTACTACTGGCAGCGCCTGACCCAGCGCGAATTCTGGAGCAAGGTTGCACGCTTCGAGTTCGACGTCGTCGGCTCGCTGCGTGACTGGTTAGGCAAGCTGCGCGCAGCAGGCAACTCGGCAGGCGCGTCGGCGCCGCTCGGCTTCATCGACCGCATGTACCAGGGCATGGCCGGGTTCCGCGGACGTATACTGATGTTGATCAGCGGCAAGGATCTCACCGCGCAGGAGTTCGTCGACCTGTGCGGCGTCGATCAGCGCTGGCAGCGTCAGCTCGCCAGAGGCACGGTCGAGCAGGTCGCGCTGAGGGATGCGGACCACACATTCTCGAATGCAGAGGCGCTCGCGCGTGCGATCCGGCACACGATCGATTGGCTGCGGGCCGGTAACAGCCCGGGCAGCGCGGCGCGCAGCTGAGCCGGGTCGCGCACCATGACGCTCACCGGTCTCGCATTTGTCCTGGCTTTCTTCGGCGCCCTCGCGCTCGCCTTCGTTCGTCATCCCATCTACGGCCTGTACGCGTACGTCGCGGTGTTCTACCTGCATCCGCCGTCGCGCTGGTGGGGCGCGTTCCTGCCGGATCTGCGCTGGTCGTTGCTGGCCGCCATCGTCACGCTCCTGTGCATGCTGCGGCTGCCTGCGCAGCCCAACCGGCCGCCGTGGTACGGCAACGCCGCTGCGAAGGTGTTGATCGCGTACACGATCTGGCTGTGGATCCAGAATGTCTGGGCGCTCAATCCCGAGGCGCACCTGGCAGCGTCGATCCTCTTCAGCAAGTACGTGATGTGTTTCTATCTGTTCTACCGGCTGGTGGACAACCCGACCGACATGCGTCGCGTGCTGTGGGTGCACTTCGCAGGCTGCGTCTATCTCGGCTGGCTGGCATTCGGCTCGGCTGGCGGCGGCCGCCTCGAAGGCGTCGGCGGACCGGGCATCGACGAGGCCAACGCGCTCGGCATGCAGCTCGACACGGGCGTGCTGGTCGGCGCCATGCTGCTGCTGACCGGCAACAAGTGGGAGCGGATCGCGACGGTGCTCGGGATGCCGCTCATATTGAACGGGATCGTGCTCACCGGCAGCCGCGGCGCTTTTCTCGCGATCCTGGTCGCCGGCCTGGTGCTCGCGGTCATGAAGCCGCAGCGTCATCGCAAGGCGTTCTACGCGCTTGCCGCGCTCGGGCTGGTGCTGTTCGGAATGCTCGCCAGCACGATGTTCTGGGAGCGCATGAACACGATCACCGCGGCGGTCGACGACACTCAGCAAATGGACACGAGCGCCGAAAGTCGCTTCGCGATCGCCGCTGCGCAATGGCAAATGACGCTGCGCTATCCGTTCGGCAGCGGTCATCGCGGCACGGAAGTGCTGAGTCCGCAATACATCGACACCAAGTATCTGACGGTCGCGAGCGATACCAACGGGCAGGCCGGGCGATCCTCGCACAACACGTTCATGACGGCGCTCAGCGAACAGGGCTTCATCGGCGCGTTCATGTTCCTGGTGCTGTGGTGGTGGTGCGCGAAGACCAGCTTCAGTCTGCGCAACTACACGCACAAGCTCGCCGAACCGCGCTTTGCCGGCGACATTGCCGGAGTGGCGGCCGCGCTCGCCGGCATCTTCATCGCGGGAATCTTCGTCGACTACCTGAAGGCAGAAGTGCAGGTCTGGATGACGGCGCTGCTGGCGGCGGCGGCCACCATGGAGGCTCGCAAGTCTGTCGCACAAACGAAACCTGCGGTGTCAGCAGCCGAACCAGCAGCGGCTCGCGCGCTGAGCACGCGAGTGCAACAGCGATGACGGCGGTGACCGCAGATCTGCCGCGCATCCCGATCCTGCCCGTGCTCTCGTGGCACGAGCTGGCCGGCGCGCCGCGCGCGCGCGCGAATGGCGTGCTCGGCATCGGCGCGCCACAACTTCTCAACAGCGGTGCTGCCGCGATCAGGGCTGCCCTCGAGCTCGCGGGCGTCGGCTCGGGCAGCAGCGTGCTCCTGCCTGCGTTCAATTGTCCGGCCATGGTCGACGCCGTCGTCTCGGCCGGTGCGACCCCGCGTTTCTATCGCATCGCTGCGGATCTCGCGATTGGCGTCGCGGAGGTCAGCGCGGCGTTCAACGACGACACCCGCGCTGTGCTCGTGCCGCACTTGTTCAGCCGGGTGCAGGACTTACTGCCGATCAAGGAGCTGTGCCAGCAACGCGGCGCATTGCTCATCGAGGATTGCGCGCATGCGATGTTCGGTGCGCTTGGAGCAGTCGCAGTCGGCAGCGTCGGGCATTTCGCCGCGGCGAGCCCGCGCAAGTTTCTGCCGCTCATGGAAGGCGGTTTGTTGACGAGTGCATCGCGCCCGGTGACCGTTCCGAACGGCGTACCGCGTCCGGGTGTCGTGCGCGCCGCGCGGCTCGCCTTCGATGGCGTGGACGTCGCCGCCCGATTCGATCATTTGCGCGGCCTTCAATCGGCCGTGAAGCTGCTGAAGACGATCGCACGCTCCGGCGCGGTAGTGCCCGACACGAGCGCCGTGCAAGCCAGCGCTACGGTTGCACCAAGCTCGAAGATCGAGATCTCGCACGCTGCCGCGACGACGCGAATGCTGTTGCGCCGGTCCTTGACGCAGGACGCGATGCAGCGCCGCGGCGAGAACTACGATTACCTCGTTCGCAATCTGCGGCATGTCGCTGGCGCGCAGATTCTGGATGCAACTGATCCGCGCACCACTGGCACCGTTCCCTACATGGTTGCGCTGCTGCTCGATCAGCCGGGGCGGCAGTTCGACGAGCTCAAGCGACGAGGCATGCCGATGTGGAGATGGGAGTACAGCGTGCGCGGGGTATGTGATGTGACCGACTGGTATGCGCAGGCGCTGGTGCAGCTGCCTTGTCATCAATCGCTGCGTCGCGCGCAGCTCGACTGGATGATCAAGTGCGTGGACGAAGTGTTCGGCGCGACCCGGCGGCGCTCGACCAGTGCGGACGCGCGCCCCGAGCCTGCGAGCGGATCGTCGGCGGGCGCACTGACGCGGGGGCATGCATGAGCGGCGATGCGCATTGGACGATCGCCGCGTCGCAGGAGGTCGATGAGCGCTGGTGGGCCGACTGGGATCGGCTCAACGACACGCATCTGCAGTCGCATCCGCTGCTGAGCTCGCGCTGGGCCCGCAATCTGGCCGCGTCTTTCGGCTCGCAAGATCTGCGCTTCGCGCGATTGAGCCGCCGCAACGGCGAGCCGCTCGCGGCGACGATCCTGCAGCCGAATGGTTTCGGCCGCTGGCGCGTGTTCTGCCCGGCACAGGCGGCGGTCGCGCTGCTCGTGTTCGATCGCTCGGTCGCGGGCGGCATGCAGTGGCTGCAGCGCCTGTTGCGGCGGATGCCCGGGATCGGGCTGGTGCTCGACGTGCCGTACCAGGACGAGCCGTATTCGTGGGTCGAGACGGCGCCGCACGCCTGTCTGCATCGCGTCAGTCTCGGTACGACGATCCGCATCCGCGCACCCGAGGGCCTGGACAAGTACTGGGCCGAGCGGCCGAAGGAATTGCGCGACAACGTGCGCCGCCGTCAGCGCAAGGCCGGCGAGGAAGGAATCCAGTTCCGGCTGGCCGCCGTCACGGAGCCAGCGTCGATCGGCGCGGCCGTCGACCGTTACGGCCAGCTGGAAAGCAGCGGCTGGAAAGGCAAGGAAGGCACGGCGCTGCACCCCGACAACGTCCAGGGGCGCTTCTACCGCGCGATGATGGAGGCGTACGCCGCGAGCGGCGATGCCGGCATGTTCGAGCTGTGGAATGGGGAGCGGCTCGCCGCGTCGCGCATCGTGATCCGCGGGCCGACGATGTACGTGATCCTCAAGACGACATTCGACGAGAGCTTGCGCAACTTCGCTCCCGGCCATGTGCAGCTCTACGAGATGTTCCGCACGATGCTCGCGGACCAGCAGCGCGTGGTCGAGCTGTACACGAAAGCGACGCGCGACTGGTTGCTGTGGGCGACGGATACGCGCTCGATCGACGACGTCAGCGTCTATCGCGGCGGGCTCGTAGGCGAGCTGGTCGCGCGGCGGCGCAAGCGCAAGGATGCCGCGGCGCCGGCGCCGGCCGCTGCGCCAACGGAAGGCTAGCGTTTCGTCCGAGTGCGATCGCCAGCGCCCGACGGCGGTGCGGCGCTGATTGCATGCGGCAGGCCGAACGTCAGCAAGTCGCCACCCGCCGGGATCGATACGAACTGCTCGCCGTTGGCCTCGTAGGTCATCGGGCTGCCCAGAATGATTCCGCCGGTTTCGACCGACCACAACAAGTTGCCGTCATCGATATCCAGCGCGAAGAACGTGCTCTGATCGCTGCCGAACACCACGCCGCCGTCGGTCGATACGAGACCCGGCATGAAGTTGTCGTTCAAACGCGGCGTATGTCGGTGTTCCCACACCAGCTCGCCGGTGTGTGCATTCAGCGCACGGACGGCAGTGTAGAACGCGCGACCGCTTGCCCTCGGCGGGCTGAAGAATGACGGGAAGTAGACCATGCCCTGCTCGAGCACCGGCACGATCAGCAGATCGCGCGCCGGATAGTACGTCGGCGACGACCACTGCGTGCCGCCGACATTTCCTGGATAGAGCAACCGTCCCTCGTTCCCCGCAGCGGCAGGCAGCGGCAACGGTCGTCCGCTCTCGCTCAAGCCGGGCGTCCAGGTCACCTGCACGAAGGGCTTGCCGAGCAGGTACGTGCCCTTCTCGCGGTCGAAGACGTAGTAGAAGCCGTTGCGATTCGCCCATAGCAGCCGCTTCTCGACGCCGCCCCCTGCCGGATAGTTGACGATGACGGGAATCTGGTTGGCGCCCCAATCCTTGTTGTCGGCGGGCACGAACTGAAAGTGCCATACCAGCTCGCCGGTCGTGCCGCGCAAGGCCACCGCGGAGTTCGTGTACAGATTGTCGCCCTTGCGGACGTTGGCATCGTAGTCGGGCTTCGGATTGCCCACGCCCCAGTAGAGCAGGTCGAGCTCCGGATCGTACGACCCTGCCAGCCAGGCGGGACCGCCGCCCTTGCGCCACGAATCGCCTTCCCAGGTTTCATGGCCGCGCTCGCCCGGGCCCGGCACGGTGTTGAACCGCCAGCGCTCCTTGCCCGTGTTGACGTCGAAAGCGACGATCGCGCCGCGGCCGACTTGCCGCGTCGAAGTGCCGATGACCACCACGTCGCGAAACGCGAGCGGCGCCGCGGTGATGTAGTAGACGGTGTGGTCCGGCTCCACCGTCGCTTGCCACACCTGTTTTCCTGTGGACGCTTGCAGCGCGAACATCCGCGCATCGGCCGACGCGTAGAAGATCTTGTCGCCGAGCAGCGCGAGGCCGCGATTCTGACTGCCGAATTCGCCGCCGAGCTTGTTCAACGGCTCGCAGCGCCAGCTCCACACCGTACGGCCGGTCGTCGCGTCGAACGCCTGCACGTTACAAGGCGGGATGGAGACGAACATCAAGCCGTGGTTCACCAGCGGCGTCACTTCCAGCGGCGGCGAATTGTCGAATTGATGATTCCACTTCAGCGTGAGTTGATTGACGTTGCTGCGATCGATCCCCTGCAGCGAGCTGTGTCGGGTGCCGGTGTAGGAGCCGGAATAGGTCAGCCAGTCCGCATCGGGCTGTGCTTTCGCGGCGATGGTCTCGTAGGACGCGGAGACGTCGATGACCGGACGCGCCGCTTCAGCGACGTTGTTGTTGCCGGCCGCGCCGAGCGAGCGGACGAAAGAAATGACTTGCCAGCGCTGCGTCTCGCTCAAGTCGGGCGTGGCGGCCATGGCCGTGTTCGCGACCCCATCGCGGATCGTGCGATACACGGCCCAGTCGCTGTCGCCGTGCTTGAAATCGCGCCCGACCAGCGCCGGCGCAATCTGGCTGCCGCCGCCGTCCGGTCCGTGACACGACGAGCACTTGTTGAGAAACAGCACCGCGCCGCTCGCGACGTCGCGGTCCGAGAGCTTCGCGTTCTTGATCACCGCGTACGGATTGCGCCGCTCGATCAGGTCGGTCATGACCTGATCGGAGCCAGGCATCATGTACGCGACCACTTCGCTCAAGCGGATGTCGGGAATCCTGCCGCCGATGTGCAGGGCCAGCACCTGGATGCGCCAGCGAAGCTGTGGGATCGCGACGCACGCGATTACTGCCAGCGCAATACATGCCGCGAACGCGAACAACAGGACACGACGAGAGCGCGTGGCGGATCGGACCGTCATCAGTGAGTCTCCTGCTGCTTCGCGACTACGTCTGGGCCTTGTGGTTCAGGTTGTGCCAGGCAGAGTGCATCGTAAGGCCGATCATGCGGTTATGGCATTGACCGAGAGGGTAGCTGACGCTGTGAGAGCACACCATCGAGCAGTTCACCGAGTGAGCGGGTCGTTGCACGTCGGGAGAAGCCCAGGACGCGGCCGCGCTCGACCGGCTCTATGGAATCGGCACGCAGCTCGGCCAGGAAGCCCGGCAGCAGCTGCTTGATCGCCGCACGGTCGTGCAGCGAAACGATGTGCCGGATGCCGAAGTCGGCGAGCAGCCGGCCGGTGTCGCCTGCGGGCTCCGCGAGTCCGAGCACGGGGCGTCCCGCGTAGAGGTATTCGTAAACCTTGGCCGGCACCTGCTGATTGCAGTTGCTGCCCTGGAACACCATGCACGCATCCACCGCGCTCATTTCCGCCAGCGCTTCCTTGTATGGGACCGGCGGCAGCAGTCGAACGAGATCGTTCAAGCGGAACTGCTCGAGTCGCGGCGCATACAGCTCGTCGTGACCTGTTGCGCGCAGGCGGAACTCGACGTCCTCGGCGCGCAGCGCGCCTGCGTCGCGCAACTCGGCAACGGCGGCGAAGAACTCCAGCGGATCGCGCTCGCTCGGATAGAGAACACCGCTGTGCAGTAGCGAGAGTTTGCGGCGCTCGGGTCGCGCCGCGGGCGGCGTGCCTGTTGGCGCGGGAAACAGCTCGTCATCGAAGCCATTGGGAATGACGACGATGTTCGCCGCGGGAAAAGCGGGGAAGCGCTCGCGATACAGTTCGGCCGTGCCGGCAGTAGTTGCAATCACGCGCGCCGCATTCGCGAACACGTGTTGCTCGATGCGCTGATACGCGCGCTGCAAGCGCGGCTCGGGAGGATAGCCCTCCTGTGCCATCGGATCGCGGAAGTCGGCGACCCACGGCAGGCCCGACCACTTGTGCACCAGATGGCCGAGGTAATGCGCCGAGGCGATCGGATACGTGCTCATGATGACGTCGGGGCGCCACTGCCGGATCACGCGCCGCGCGCGCAGGAAGCCGCCGGCGATCCAACTCTGCCAGCGATCCGGCACCGCTAGAGCTAGCGGATACTTGCCCGCCAGCGACAGATGCCGGCGCGTATCGAACGCAGCAGCGCGCTCGACACGCACGTGCGGAGGAATGATGGCGAGATTCTCGGCGCGGCTTTCCGGATAGGCGCGCGGGTGCGCCGTCAGCACGGTGACTTCCCAGCCGCAGTCGCGCAGGTATTTGGCGAATGCGAGCGTGCGCGTTACGCCCGTGCTGCCTTGGATGGGCGGGAAGTGAAAGGCGATAAGCAGCAGTCGGCGCGCGGAACCGCTCACTCGCCCTGCGGCCACTTGTCGAGCCGGACGAGCTTGTTCCTCAGGCCCGGTAGCGGATAACCGAGCTCGTAGGCGCGCTTGGCGCGCTCCACGGCGCTGTCGTAGTCCTTCATGTCGACCAGCAGCAGGCCGAGGTTGTAATTGATCTCCGACGATTTACCCTCGGTGGCCGCGTCGCCGCGCATCAGCACTTCCTTCGCCTTATCGAACTGCTTGCGGTCGCGATACATGACGGCGAGCGCGGAGTAGGGGCCCGCAGCCGTCGGATGCAGCGTGATCGCCTGTTCGAGCGTGTCTTGGGCGCAGGCGTTATCGTCGGTGGCCTGGCAGACCTGCGCGAGCGCGATCATGACGCTGGTCGCGATCGGATGCTGCTTGTCCAGGCGATCGTAGGTAAACCTGACTTCCGCCATCGCCGTGCGCAGGTCGAAGCGCTTCGCTGCCAGGTCGCGCTCCATGCGCGAGCGATTCAGCCAGATGATGCCGGCGCAGTAGTGATGCAGCCGCTCGAACGTGTCCCAGCCGATGTCCGCGATCTGCTGGTCGACGATGCTCTGTGGAAACTGGTTCGCCCACGGCTGTTGCCTGCCGATGTCCGTGGTGACGTAGCGTGCCTGGCAGTGACGCGGCCATGCCGCGAACTCACTGGTGGTCGGCACGAACTCGTAGGCATGCGCGCTCGCGCAAAAGAAAGCAGCGAGGAGCAGGGTCAATCGCGTGAGTAATCTGAGTCGCGCCATGGATGTGCGGGGCCGCGCAGGATCGACCCCGAATCTAGCGCGACTGTACCGCCTTGGCCAGTGTCCTTACCGCCGCTGGCGGCAGGACACGGCTGCGAGTTGCTACGTTTGCGACTTAATTCGCCTAATTAATTCGCAGAGACGTCCGTCGGCGGGTTCGGGTGCTTGACTGGCCCGCCGCCCGGAATGCGGTAGGCGTACACCGGCCCGTTTACCTGATTGACGACGACGGCGATTTCCATGTCGTCGTAGCGCGCCAGACGGAAGCGGTTGTAGACGCCCGTGCCCTGATCCTGCGGCGTGGCGCCGCCGCCGACGCTCAGGTTCGACCAGTTCCAGGTCCCGGTGCGCCAGTCGCTGCCGCTGAGCTTGACCTCGTACACGCCCGTGCCCTGACGCCAGTAGATGAACGCCTGGCGTGCATCTGACCATTCCCAACCGGCCGCGCCGGAGCGCGAGGGGATCGAGCCGCCTTGCCGCAGAGTGACCGCGTCGTTGCCCGGATTCTTCAGGTCGATGCCGCGGATGCTGTCGTCGTGATTGAACAGCGTCACCGCCAGCATGTCGTGCACCGGATCGATCGCAGCGCGGCTGTCGAGCGCGGAGAATTTCGCCGAGAAGTTGGTCCAGGAGCCGGCCGTGCCGTTGCCGTTCATCGTGTATTTGACGAAGTTGCCGCCGGAGTCGCCGCCTTCGCCCCACCACGCATCGCGCGACCGGTCATAAACGGCCCAGCCGCCATAGACCAGGAAGCCGCCGCTGTCCTTCGGACCCGAGCGCCACTTGCCGGTGCTGAGATCGAACAGGACCGGGGTCGTCGCGTTCGACGGCGAGTTGCTGACTTGTGTCATCAGCGAGACGAAGCTGTTCGAGCCCGGGTGGTAGCCGGCGAAGCCGTAGCTGTGCGGCACTGAAGGCGAGCCGTCCGGCCACAGGCCGCTGCTGTTCGCGGGAAAGCTGATGTTCTGGTACGGATTCGACAGGCGCCGCCAGCGCTGCGTGGCGAGATCGAATGCGTACACCTCGTTGCCGTAATAGTCCTGGTGGCCGCCGCCCCACGTGATCAGCGACCCCTTCGTGCCAAGACCAGTGGCGAGTGCGCCGCCGCTCCAAGCCCCTACCACACCGGCCTGACCCGTGTTGCCGTTGTAGGCCGGAGCGCTCGGATAGCGTGAATTCGTCGACGCGTCGTTCGCCGGATCGACATCCGCCATCGTGTTCTGACTGATCGCCGCCCAGGTGCCGGGCGTCATGCTCTGTGCCCACGCTGGCGCGGCACCCATGCTTTGCGCGTGTGCGCCCTGCACTGCGAGCACACCGAGGAGGAGCAGCAGCGGGAGCTGGGCGAGCGACTTGCGGAACATGTTCGGGAGTTTCTGCATGACTATTACCGTATTAAACCTGCGGGCAGGGGATGAACTGCTTCGAGAAGATGACCTGCGCGTAGCGGTGATAGAACTGTTGCGGGAAGTTGGCGTTGTTGTTGTAGCCACCCAGGATCAGCGCCTGCAAACCGTTGCGCGCCTCATAGGCGCTGTTGCCGTATTCCTGATTCCAGATCTTGGTGTAACTGGTCTGGCCTGGGTGCGCGGCCCACACCTCCAGCAGCGTGGCGTTGGCACCGCTCGTGACGTTCTTCTGGCCGAGACGAAGATGGAACAACAGCACATCCCATCCGCCGCTATACGACCAGTCGGTAGCTGACGAGCTTCCCGGTTGAATGCGGTCGCCAGGCTCTTCCTGGTCGAGCGCGTCGAATGAGCCGATACCGTTGACTCCGAGCGAATACGCGCGCAGGTAGTTCTTGTTGCCGTCATTACCGCTCGGGCCGTACGACATGAACACGTGTTCTGCGTTCGACAGCGACTGTTCGCCTTCGGCGGTGGTGAACCAGATGAACTTGCCGGTGATGAACGCGGAATTGCCGCCGGTGATGCGGCGGGGGTCCATTTTGCAGACGACCTGCAGATAGAAGTCCGTGCCGTCGAAGTGCGACGGATCGGCGGCGGCATAGCTCGGATGCCCATACCACCCCGTGTTGGTGTTGCCGAGCTGATTGCGATCGGACGAGTTCCAGGGGCGCGCCCCAATCGTGCCGCCTGCTCCCGGGTCGTTCGCGCTCTTGCCGTTGCCAGGAGCGACGAACGGCGAGAACGGACGCCACCAGTACGAGCTCTGCCCGGACCCACCTGGGCCAACGAGCACTTCCAGACACGAGCCGCTCGCCAAGCCGTCGGTAGTGTTCCGACGCAGGCGCGGGGCTTCGCCGCCCGTGGCGTTCGGATCATTGCCGATGCCCGCGGACCAGCGGAAGGCGTTCACTTCCGCGTCGCTGCGAAAGTCATGGAACCACACCACGCCGGGCTGCGGATTGCCCGGATCCTGGCCGCTTCGCAGGCGCCAATCGGCTTCCATATTCCCGCTGGTGCAGGTGGTGTTCGCCGTCGTGCCGCCCTCGACCGACAGAGTCGACGGCGGGCACGGGCGACCGTAAGCGAGTACCGGCAACAGCGAGCCCGTCAGACCCGCGGACGTGATGAGAAAATCTCTGCGCTTCATTTATCGAGGTTCCTCGTACAGGCGCACGAAGTGTGCCTGAGAGCTGTTTCGCAATAGTTAGGATGAAGGATGAATCATCGAGTCGGCGTGTGCCACTGTCGCTGCGTCCATACAGCTTGACGGCCGAGACTGTGACGAACGTCACACTGCGGCGTCGCCGCGTAAACGCGGCTCATTCTGTAAATTTGCGCTTGAGCGCTCGCCGGCTAGACCAGGACCTCGCCGGGCTCGGGATGGCTCAGGAAGCCGAGCGGGCTCGCGGAGCGTCCGTAGGCGCCGCTCTGTAGGACGACGATGAGATCGCCGATGTCTGCGCGCGCCAGATCGGCGCGATCCGCGAGCAGATCGAGCGGCGTGCACAGCGGCCCCACGACCGACGCTGTCTCGCGCGCTGTGCCGCGCACCCGGTTGCCGACGACGACGGGATAGTTCTTGCGCAGCACCTGCCCGAAATTGCCGGACGCGGACAGGTGATGATGCAGACCGCCGTCCGTGATCAGGAACACGCTGCCGCGCGAGATCTTGCGGTCGGTGACGCGGCACACGTACAAACCGGCCTCGCCGACCAGATAGCGACCGAGCTCGATCACGAGTTGCGCCTCGGGCAGCAGGGCCCGCGCGCGCGGCACGAGTGCAGCGAGATGCGTCGCGATCGGCGCGATGTCGAGTGGACGCTCGCCGGGAAAGTAGGGGATGCCGAAGCCGCCGCCGATGTTCAGGATGCGGACCGGCGCCGCCGCGGACTGCGCGAGCTCGCTCGCGAGCTGCACCGCCTTCTGCTGCGCCTCGATGATCGCTTCGGCGCGCAGGTTCTGCGAGCCGCTGAAGATGTGAAAGCCGACGAACTCGAGGTTGCCGCCGCGCAGACTCGCGAGCACGTCCGGAACGCGCTCGGCATCGATGCCGAACTGCTTCGGGCCGCCGCTCATCTTCATGCCGGAGGTTTTCAGCTCGAAGTCCGGGTTCACGCGAATCGCAATTCGCGGCCGCGCGCCGGTCTCGGTTGCGATCGTCGCGAGGCGCGCCAGCTCCGTTTCCGACTCGACGTTGATCACGATGCCCGCGCGGACTGCCTGCCGCAGCTCGGCCAGTGATTTGCCGGGACCGGCGAAGCTGATGGTTGCGGGCGCGGCGCCTGCGGCGAGCGCGACATCGAGCTCGCGTCCGGAGGCGACGTCGATGCCGTCGACGAGCTGTGCGAAATGACGCACGACGTCGGGCATCGGATTCGCCTTCATCGCGTAGTGAAGATGCAGCTCGCGGGGAAGCGCGGCACGCAAGGCAGCGACGCGATCGCTCATGTAGCGCCGGCTGTAGATATACAGCGGTGTCTGTCCCGCCGCGCTGACGATGTCGGTAAGCGGTCGGCCGTCGACCAGCAACGTGTCAGCTGCCACCTCGAAAAAGGGATGAGCAGAGTGTTGCGGCAGTTCCAGGCTCAAGGCTTTGCTTCCCGGAAGAGGTCCTTGAATTCCGCGGCGAGCTTCGCGCGGTCGTATTTGCCGTTGGGATTGCGCGGCAACGATTCACGGAAGGCGATGTGATGCGGGACCATGAACTGCGGCAGCGTGCGCTTGCAGGCGAGCAGCAGTGCGTCTGCATCGGAGCTGGCGCCGGGAGCAGGCGTTACTACGACGACGATCGCGTGGCCGAGCGTCGGATGCGGCACGCCCATCGCCGCGGCGTCCGCGACCAGGCCCGTCGCGAACACGACTTCTTCCACCTCGGTCGGACTGACGCGGTAACCGGAAGTCTTGATCATCTCGTCGCGACGGCCGACGAAGTACAGGAATCCGTCCTCGTCCATCCGCACTGTGTCGCCGGACCAGACCGCCATCTCGGTGAGCACCAATCCTGAAAGCGTGCCCGGCGCGGGCTTGAATCGTTCCGCCGTCTTCGCCGGGTCGTTCCAGTAGCCGAGCGAAACCAGGGAGCCGCGATGCACGAGCTCGCCCGGCTCGTTCGGCGCGCACGACTCGCCGTTCGGACGCACGACCAGGATCTCGGCGTTCGGGATCGCCTTGCCCATCGACTCGGGCCGACGGTCCGCTTCCTCGGGCGGCAGATAGGTCGAACGGAATGCCTCGGTGAGGCCGTACATCAGATAGGGGAGGGTGCGCGGCAGCGCTGCGCGTAGCTTGCGCAAGGTTGCGACCGGCATGGCGCCGCCGGAGTTGGTGAAGTAACGCAGCGAGTCGCGTGCCGCCTGCGGCCACTCGAGATCCGCGAGCTGAGCCCACAGCGGCGGAACCCCGGCGAGGCCGGTGACGCGCTCGCGCGCCGCCATGTTCACGACGTCCTTCGGGAACAGGTAGTCCATCAACACGACGCTCGCGCCAACGCTCATCGAGGTCGACAGCTGACTGAAGCCGTAGTCGAAGCTGAAGGGCAGAACGGCCAGCAGCCGGTCCTCAGGCACATTGCGCAGATACTCGGCGACGCTGAGCGCGCCGGTCACCATGTTGCGATGACTGAGCACGACGCCTTTCGGCTTGCCGGTGCTGCCGGACGTATAGAAGATCGAAACGATATCGGTGTCGATCACGCGGTGCCGCGCCGTCTTGCCCGCCACCTTCAGCAGCGCGTCCCACGTGTGCGAGGCGAGTGCAGTGCCCTTGGCTTCGTACGCGGCGCTACCGACGCAGACGAGCGCACGCAGGTCGGGGCAGTGCGCGAGAATCTCCGACAGCCCGCTCGCGCGCTCCGGCGAGGTCACCAGCGCGCGCACGTTGCAGTCGCGCAGGATGTGCGCGACCTGGTCGGGCTTGAGGATCGGATTCACAGGCACGAACGTGCACCCGGCGGCCGCGGCGCCGAAGAACGCGATGACCGTTTCGTGCTGCTTCGGCAGGTACACCGCAACCCGATCGTGGCGGGCGAGGCCGAAGCCCAGCATCGCGTCGGCGAACGCATCGATGGCCTGCGCGAGCGCCGCGTAGGACAGCGACGTGTCCTTGTAGCGCAAAGCGATTGCGTCCGGAGTGCGTTCGGCCGCGCGGAGCGGGAGCTGGTGGAGGAGCTGCGACATCGATGCCTGGTTCCCGAAATACGTCCGGCGCGAAGGCTAACCTACGGGCGCCTTCGGAGCCATGTACTGGACGTCATAGTCTTCTGGTCGAAAGCGGCCAAGGCCCTTTCGACGAGGCCGTCAAAAGGCGCGACTTTTGCCGGCTCGTGTGCGTGTGACATGTGTCACATGAGCGAGCCGCTCGAAGGTGCAGTAAAGTGCGGCGCCATGCGCAAGCTGAAACTGGACCTCACGCCGGCAGCCACCGTCCTGTGCATCGGGGCGCATTGTGACGACATCGAGATAGGGTGCTCGGGAGCGTTGCTCGAACTGCAGCAACGCACCCCCGGCCTCGCTTTCCACTGGGTCATCTTCTCGAGCGACGGCGAGCGCGAGCAGGAATCGCGCGATGCGGCCGAGCGCATGCTGGGGTCGGCGCCCGCCTGCACTGTCGACGTGCAGCGTTTCCGGGGCAGTTACCTGCCGTTCGAGGGTGCCGCGGTGAAGGACTACTTCGAAACGATCGCCGCCCGGGTCAAGCCCGACGTGGTCTTCACCCATTACCTGGAAGACCGCCATCAGGACCATCGCCTGCTGGCCGAGCTGACCTGGAATACCTTCCGCCGCCACCTGATCCTCGAATACGAAATCCCGAAGTACGAGGGCGACCTCGGGCATCCGAACGTGTACGTGCCCCTGGCGAAAGCCGTGGTGGAGCGCAAGGTCGACATGCTGATGGAAAGTTTTCCGTCACAGCACCAGCGCTCGTGGTTCAGCCGCGACTTGTTCCTCGCCCATCTGCGCCTGCGCGGCATCGAGTGCAACGCCGAGTCTGGATTTGCCGAGGCTTTCCACGCCCGGAAGCTGACCCTGTGATTTGGCTCCCACTGTGCTGCGGCACGGTTGGCTACGATACGAGTTGGACGCTGGGCCTTCAGGCCAGTCCTATCCGACTGCGAGTGTCGGCTAAACTGACATCCTTCCGAATTACGACAAGAACCTATGCATCGCCTGAGCAAGATCATCCCGCTTGAAGAGCTGCTGCGCGAGGACCTCGACTCCATCTGCACCGACCTTGCGAGCGAGTTCCGGACGATGGGCGGCGGCCGCCTGTTGATCACCGGCGGCGGCGGCTTCCTCGGCTACTACCTCGTGCAGAGCGCGTTGCACTGGAACAAGACGAAGGCCGGCGGGGCGCGCATCAACGTCACCGTGTACGACAACTACGCGCGCGGCGTGCCGACGTGGCTGGAGGCGTTGCGTGGCGATCCGGACCTGCAGCTGGTCCGTCACGACATGACGCTGCCGTTGCCGCGCGACATGGGCCATTTCGATTGGATCATTCACGCCGCGGGCATCGCCTCGCCGATCTTCTATCGGAAGAATCCGCTCAAGTGCATCGATGCCAACATCATCGGCCTGCGCAATCTGTTCGACTACGCCGTGGCCGAGCGCGATGCCGGCCGTGCGCTCAAGGGCTTTCTGTTCTATTCGTCGAGCGAGATCTACGGCGATCCGCTGGCGAGCGCCATTCCCACGCCCGAGACCTACCGCGGTAACGTGTCGTGTACCGGTCCGCGCGCGTGCTACGACGAGTCGAAGCGCTTCGGCGAGACCTTGTGCGTGACATTCGCGAAGCAGGAAGGCATCCAGACGACGATGGCGCGGCCGTTCAACAACTATGGCCCGGGCCTGAAGATCACTGACCGGCGCGTGTTGCCCGACTTTGCCGCCGACGTGCTGGCCGGGCGCGACATCGTGATGCTGTCCGACGGCAGCCCGAGCCGCACCTTCTGCTACGCGACCGATGCAATCGTCGGCTACTACAAAGTGCTCGTGCGCGGCAGCGCGGCCGAGGCCTACAACATCGGCATCGAAAAGCCGGAGATCACCATGGCCCAGCTCGCGCAAATGGTCGTGAAGGCCGCCGGCGAGCTGTTCGGCTACCGCGGCAAGGTCGTGCTCGGCCAGGCCCAGGAAGCCGACTATCTGGTCGACAATCCGAATCGCCGCTGCCCGATCATCACCAAGGCGCGCCAGGACCTGGGTTACGACCCGAAGGTGCTCGTCGACGAAGGCGTGTACCGCTCGCTGGTCTGGTACTACCACAATCAGGTCGCGGAAGCCGCGTAATGAACATCTCCATCGTCGGTACCGGCTACGTCGGGCTCGTCACCGGTGCGTGCCTGGCAGACTGCGGTCATCGCGTCGTGTGTATCGATGTCGATGCAGCCAAGGTCGCGCGCATCAACGCCGGCGAGGCGCCGATCTACGAGATCGGTCTGCCCGAGCTGCTGGCGCGAAACATCGGCAAGCGCTTGAGCGCAACGACTGACCTCGCGGCAGCCGTGGTCGCGTCGGACATCACGTTCATCGCCGTCGGGACGCCTGCGACCGATGGGCGCATCGATCTGCACTTCGTCGAGAAGGCTGCTGCCGATGTCGGCCAGGCGCTGCGCGCCAAGCGTGGCTACCACACGCTGGTCGTGAAGAGCACCGTCATTCCCGGCACCACCGATCGCGTCGTGCGCCAGGTCGCCGAGCGCGCATCGGGGAAGCGGGCGGGCGTGGATTTCGGCCTCGGCATGAATCCGGAATTTCTCACCGAAGGTCGGGCCATCGAGGATTTCGCGAATCCCGATCGCATCGTCATCGGCGGCATCGACTCGCGCACGCACGCGGCAATCGCTACGGTGTACGAGAGCTTCGCCGGCGTGCCGCGGGTCCTGACCAACAACGCGACTGCCGAGATGATCAAGTACGCCTCCAACTCGCTGCTGGCGACCATGATCTCGTTCAGCAACGAGCTGGCGAGGCTGTGCACTGCTGTTGGCGACGTCGACATCGCGGATGTCATGCGCGGCGTGCATCAGTCGCTGTATCTGACGACGCGCTCGCCTGAGAGCGAGCCGGTCACTGCCTCGATTTCGTCGTTCCTCGAAGCGGGCTGCGGCTTCGGCGGCAGTTGCCTGCCGAAGGACGTGACCGCACTGACGGCGCAGGGCAAGGAGCTCGGCGTGCAGATGCCGCTTCTTCGGGCCGTACTCGACGTGAACGCAGGGCAGGCGGACGAGATGGTGGCGCTCGTGAAGCGTCACGTCGCCGATCTGAGCGGCGTGCCGGTGACGGTGCTCGGCCTGGCTTTCAAGCCCGACACCGACGACGTGCGCGAGTCGCCGGCGTTCCGGATCATCCGCCTGCTCAAGCGTGCCGGTGCCAAAGTCACCGCCTATGACCCGATCGCGCGGCCCACGAGCCACGAGGACATGAAAGACGTGCGGCTTGCGGATTCGCTCGACGACGCGGTCAAGGGAGCGAAAGTCGTGGCGCTCGTCACGCGCTGGCGCGAGTTCGAGCGCCTGTCGCAGGTCCTCGACCGGCTCGGCAGCAAGCCGCTGGTCGTGGACGGACGCCGCGTGCTCAAGCGCGATCAATTCTCCGCCTACGAAGGGATCGGCTGGCGGCCCACCCAATCGACGGCGTCGCAATCATGAAGGTAGTGCTTTTTTGTGGCGGTCTCGGCACGCGACTGAGGGAGCACTCCGACACCATCCCGAAGCCGCTCGTGAATGTCGGCTACCGGCCGATCATCTGGCACCTGATGCGCTACTACGCGCACTACGGCCACAAGGATTTCATCCTCGCGCTCGGCTACCGCGGCCACCAGATCCGCGAGTACTTCCTCAACTACAGCGAAGCGATGTCGAACGACTTCACCCTGAGCAAGGGCGGCAAGCAGATCGACCTGCATTCGAGCGACATCCAGGATTGGCGCATCACGTTCGTCGATACCGGCATGCACTCGAACATCGGCCAGCGTCTGCTTCGCGTCCGCAAGTACGTCGAGCGCGAAGAGATGTTCCTGGCGAATTATTCGGACGGCCTCTCGGATGTGCCGCTCGACACGATGGTCGACGAGTTTCGCGCGAAGAAGCTGGTCGCGAGCTTCGCGGCCGTGCGCTCGCTGCAGAGCTTCCACTTCGTGCAGTCCTCGCCCGACGGACTGGTGACAGCCATGGGCCCGCTGAACCAGGACACCTGGATCAACGGCGGCTTCTTCGTGCTGCGGCCCGAGGTCTTCAACTACGTCAACGAGGGCGAGGAGCTGGTCGAGCAGCCGTTTCACCGGCTCATCGATCGCAACCTGCTCGGTACCTACCGGCACAACGGCTTCTGGCAGGCGATGGATACGTTCAAGGACAAGATCGCCTTCGATCGCCGGGAGGCGCGCGGCGATTGTCCGTGGGCCGTGTGGAACGGTTCGCTGCCTGCAGGCGCCGAGGAGCCTGAATGATCTTCACGCCCCTCGGGCTGGGCGGCGCTTTCCTCATCGCGCAGGAGCGCCGCAGCGACCACCGTGGGTATTTCGCGCGCGTCTGGTGTGCTGCCGAATTCGCCCGAGCGGGGCTCGACACCCACATCGAGCAGAT
>Ga0068862_100001001_pt1 | contig 27048 bp, 19 predicted proteins | sample KBSSwiS52_FD_66598 | JGI IMG/M metagenome (GOLD analysis project Ga0068862, IMG submission 66598) | Switchgrass rhizosphere microbial communities from Kellogg Biological Station, Michigan, USA - KBS Switchgrass S5-2 | ecosystem: Host-associated > Plants > Roots > Rhizosphere > Soil ... | reverse complement strand
TCACCCGACGAACTTCCGCGTCGTCCTCCGCCGAAACGATCACGTCGAGGGTGGTGTTCAGCTCGCCGTCGCGCCGCGTAAAGCTTGCCCGATCGGCGCTGAACGTGACGGCGTAGTGGTCGGGCTCGACGCCGGAGGGCGCGAGGCTCGCCGACCAGGTCTCGTCGCTCTCCACGTCGCGGAAGTAGACGTAGGATCCCCAGTCGTCGCAGGTGGCGTCTTGCCGCCAGCGCGTCACCGCCAGGTCGCGCCAGCGGCTGTAGCCCGAGCCCGCAGCAGTGAGCATGACGCTGTAGCGGTCGTTCGACAGCAGCTGGATCGCCGGCGTTGGGGCGTTGGGGTCGACTCGACGCGAGGTTTCGGCCGTGTCGAATTCACGGACCCTGGCCGCCGTGGTCGCGTCGCTCGCCCAGGGGGGCTGCACGGCGATCTCGCGGGGCATGCGCTCCTGCAGAAGCAGTTCGGCCGCCCGGATCATCGGTTCGGCATGGAAACGCCGGCGCATGGCGCCGTCGAGCAAAGCGTCGGCGATGGCGACAACGGTCATGCCTTGGTGGTGCGCCATGAACGCGCGAACCACCGCGACGGTCTCGCCTTGCGGGATCCGCTGCGCGGTGTAGTCCAAGGCCTCGTAGTAACCGTACCGGCCACGTCCGCCGGCCGGGCGCAGGCGCTCAAAATTTCGCGCCGCGGCGATCGGATCGACCGTGGCGGCGAGCGCCGTCGCATAGGGCGCGATCACCGCGTTCTCGCCCAGCCCGCGCTTCAAACCGAGGCCCGGCACGCCGAAGTTGGAATACTGATAGGTCAGCTCCAAGTCGCGGGTGTTGTAGGCGGACTCAGAAACGCCCCACGGCGTGCCGAGGCTCTTGCCGTACTCGACCTGGCGGCGAACGATCATCCGGTTGGTATGGTCGAGCAGACTGCCGATGGGCGTGTGCATGACCAGCGAGGGCATCAGATATTCAAACATCGACCCCGACCAGGAGATCAGCGCGGCGCTGTCATCGACCGGCGTGACGTCGTGTCCGAGACGGAACCAATGACGGGTCGGCAGGTCGCCCTTAGCGATGCCGACGTAGCTGGCGAGCCGCGCTTCTGACGCCAGGAGATCGTAGCAACTCTCATCCGCCGTCCCTTCCGGGACGATGAACCCGATTGAGAGAAGCGTGCGCTGCGGATCGAGCAGAAACGCAAAGTCCATTGCAAGGGCCATGTCTCGGGCGGCGCCGGCCATCGTGCTGAGCCGGTCGGCGAGACGTTCGGCGTCGGGCCCAGACAGATCGCGCTGGTGGCTGGCGACCGCTCTATGAATGGCTTGTGCCCAGAACAGGAGGTCTGAACTGGCGCCGTCGCCGCGCTCGAGGGTGAAAGCCGTCGTGACATCGACCAGGGTGTCGGCGGCCGAACTCATTCTGGCGAGTTGATCGACCAGCTCCGAAGACGACGCCGGGCGATGATGCGCGGCCGTCGCCAAGGCGGCGACGGCCTCGTCGAACTGACGCCAGGTGACCGTTTCCGTGCGGCGCGTGTCCCGCAGGCTGACAGCGTCTTCGGCCAGGATATCGAGGGTGTCGCCAATGCCCTGCAGCCTCATCGTGGCGTCGAGGTCGCCCCAGGCCTCGCAGGCGTTGGCCAAGGCGATGAGGTGGCCGGCCAGATTTCCGCTGTCGACCGAGGACACATATTGCGGGTCGAGCGGGCGAAGATCGCGCGCATCGTACCAGTTATAGAAATGGCCACGGTAACGGGCGAGGCGCGCCATGGTCGCAAGCGTCGCCTCCAGGCGCTCGACCGTCTCCGTCAACCCAAGCCAGCCGAAGTCGTGTGCGGTCGCCGTCGACAGCAGATAAAGGCCGATATTCGTCGGCGAGGTGCGGTGCGCGACGACGGGCGTAGGGTCTTCCTGGAAATTGTCGGGCGGAAGGTGGTGATCTTCCGCGCCGACGAAGGTTTCGAAGAACCGCCAGGTCCGCCGGCCGATCAACCGCAAGGCTCGGACGTCCGCCGGGGTCGGCGCCACCATGGCCTCTTCCGGAGAAGGCTGGCTCACCCACCTGGCGATCGCTGGGGAGGCGATCCAGAGCGCGGCGAAGGGGATGGCCAACAGCCAGGTCGAGCCGCCGGACGCCCACGCTACGGCCGGCGCCGCAAGTCCGGTCAACACCGCGCCGGCCATCCAGCGATAGTACACGCCGACCGTCGGCCTGCGCCCGATCGTGGCCTGCGCGGCGGGAGTCCATTCCAGCAGGTTGCGACGCGAGATGAACAGCCTGAACAGCGTGCGGATGATGGCGTCGCCCATCAACCAAGCTTGGTGCGCCAATAGCGTCGTGATCAGGAATGACTGCGTAATGGCGAGCCGGAAGTCCGAAGCGACCGCTCGGAGATGGGCGCGCATACTGAGGCCCGCGTGACGAGGCGCGACGCCGGCCAAGGCCGGCACGAAACTCGGCAAGCCGATCGTTCCCACCACGAAGATCGTCCAGACAACCGCGGCCTTGAACGGGAGGAGCCAGCCCGCCAGGAGCGCCAGCAAGCAGGTCATCGGCGAGAGAGTGCGCCGCAAATTGTCGATCATCTTCCACCGGCCGCTGGCCGGCATGGCCGCGGATTGTGTGTGGCCTTTGCCGAGGAGGGCGGACCACCCGAGTATCCAGGGCAAGAGCTGCCAATCCCCGCGCGCCCAGCGATGGTAGCGAAGCGCCGCGATGTCATAGCGGGCGGGATAGGCCTCCACGGCCTCGACGTCGGAGACCAGGGCGGCGCGGGCGAACACCCCTTCGAAGAGATCGTGGCTGAGCAGGGTCGAGTCGGGCGCACGGCCTTTGAGCGCGGCTTCGAACGCGTCGAGGTCGTATATTCCCTTGCCTGCGTAGGAGCCTTCCTCGAACAGGTCTTGATAGACGTCGGAGATGGCGGCCGAATAGGGATCGATGCCGCTCATACTTGAGAACACCCGCTGATAGACTGATCCCTCGCCAGCGCCCGGCAGGGCGGTCGTGATACGCGGTTGCAGCACGGCATGGCCCTCGACTACCCGGCCGGTGGCGGGGTCAAGGCGTGGCGTGTTCAGCGGGTGGGCCATCTTGCCGATCAGACGCCGGATCGAATCCCGCCGAAGCCGGGTGTCGGCGTCTAGGGTGATGACATAACGCACGCCCTCCGGCCCTTGCGGCGGACCACCCTCGAGGGGCAGGAAGGTGGTGTCGCGAGCGCCACGTAGCAGCTGGTTCAACTCGTGCAGTTTGCCGCGTTTGCGCTCCCACCCAAGCCACTTGCGTTGACTCGCGCTCCAAACGCGCCGGCGGTGGAAGAGGAGAAACCGCGCGCCGCCCGGCGCCGGGCCATGACGCTGGTTGAGCCGCGCGATCCCGGCGATGGCGGTCTGGAGCAACGCCTGGTCGCCCTCCGCCTGTTCGCTCGGGGCGTCTGTCCAATCCGAGAGCAAAGCGAATTGAACGTCTCCGGCAAGGCTGGCCAGATGATGGATTTCCAGGAGATCGATCTGAGCTTTTACGGATTGTTCCGTCGTCAGCAGCGTAGGGACGACCACCAGCGTGCGCAGATGCTTCGGCACGCCGGCGCGAAGTTCGAGCGCCGGCAGCAGGGTGGCGCCGAAGCGGTGGGTGACACCCTGGTTTACGAGCGCGACCGCAGCGTCCAGCGCCGGGATCGCCCCGAGCGTCCCGAGAACGCCCAGCCAGATCCTCCAGCCGGGGGTCGCTTGCACGTGAAAGAGAATCGGCAAGGCCAGCAGAAGCGCGGCGACGATCGCACCGGCGCCGATATAGCCGCCGATGCCGAGCGTGCGATAGAAGCGTCCGAACACCACCGTCGGACGCGGACGAAAGCCGAGGGCCTTTTCGAAATCTACGCGCCCGCCCGCGTAGAGATAGTAGCCAGGATCGGACTGGCGTCCGCCGCCCTCCAACATCCCGGAGGTGGCCTGGGCGCCGGCCAGAACGGCGCGGCGCGCCACGTCGAGCTCGCCGAGACCGGACCCACGGGCCAGCTCCTCGACGGCGGTCCGGTAGAGGTTGCGGGTGGGGAAATCCATTTCGGCGAAGCCGCAGCCGTCGGCCAGCACCTTGTCGACGAGACTGACCCGCTCGAAGATTTCGGACCAGTCGACATCGGACATGCGGCGCATGCTGGTGATGATGTTACGAACGGTCACGTTGGCCGAGACCTGCTTTTGCTGCTCGTCATTGACCGCCGCATCGACGGTCTTCCCCTCAGCCGCCAACCGCCCATCCAGACCCGCGAGCAGCGTCGCCACCGACGGCCCTTGGTCGCGCAGCCGGAAAACGAGCTGGAGCAGGAACGCATCGGACAGCGGCCCCTGATCGAGGCCCTTTGCGCCGGCCAGGGACAGCTCCGCCTTCGGACCGCCAGGTCCGAGAAGCTGGTTGGCCAGTTCGTCCGCACGGCGGCGTTCGTCGCGGCTGAAGACGATGCGTTCGGCGATACGTCGCAGATTCTCGATGAGGATAATCCGCAGGGTGATCGCCGAAGCCCAGAGCTCGCCGATCGTCAGAGGCTGCACGGTTTGATAGGCGTGGACGAAGCTGCACCACACATCGACGTCGAAGCGGCTGTCCGTGTGCGCGACGAAGGCCCAGGCCATCCCGAAGACGCGCGGAAGGCCGGCGAACGGTCCGTCTGCGAGTTTCGGCAGTTGGCGGTAGTACCCCGGCGGAAGGTCGGACCTGACCTGCCGGATCTGCCGTTCCACCTGGTGGAAATTATCGATCAGCCACTCGGCCGCCGGGGTGATGGCGGCGCCCTCGCTGACCGCGCTGCAAATGGCTTTGTAAGCGGCGATCAGACTCGCTTCGTTGTCGGTGAGCCGATCCGAGAGCGGGTGGCCCCGCAATCCCCTGGCGTGCACGCCTTGCGCGGCGGCCAAGCTCCGTGCGTGCTCCTCCAGACGCTCGACGCTGAACAGCATTTCGCGGATGGCGTTCGGATCGTCCCAGAGAGACGATGGGGATTTGAACCCAAGTGCACGGCGAAGCGTGGAGGCCATCGAGACCTTTCCGCCGCTCCCCACCGCACACACGTCGCCGGGTGAAAGCGGCCCATCTGTTGGAAGGACGGAAACAAGTATCTTCCGTCCTGCATTGAACGCGCCAGCTCCCCAAGCGTTGCAATAATATATCGGGTCACGATCAGTCATGCCCATTCGGCGCCTGCGCCGATCTTGGCGTGGGGCGACCAGTTGGCCGATGGGCGCCTAGACCCGGCGTCTTATGGGAAGGGCTTGAGGACGGCCTCTCGGGCGGAAGTGCGAGGACAGATGAGTGGCTCGGGAATAAGTCCCCTGGCGGGGAAGCGGCTGGACCCGTCTCGATTGATCGACGTGTCACACCTCATCGCGGCCTATTTCAACGGAACGCCAGATCTCTCCGACCCCGCTCAGCGCGTCCATTTCGGCACGTCCGGACATCGGGGCTCGGCGTTCGCCAACGCATTCAATGAGCCTCACATCCTGGCGATGGCGCAGGCGGTGTGCCTCTATCGCCAAAACCTTGGCGTCGACGGTCCGCTGTTCATCGGCGTCGACACCCATGCGGTCTCCCACCCCGCCTTCACGACCGCCTTGGAGGTGTTCGCGGCGAACGGCGTGACCACCATGATCGACCAGCGCGGTGGTTACACGCCGACGCCCGTGATCTCTCATGCGATCCTGACCCACAACCGGACCGGGAGCGGTGGACGCGCCGATGGCGTCGTGCTGACGCCGTCCCACAACCCACCGGAGGACGGCGGTTTCAAGTACAACCCGCCCAGCGGAGGCCCCGCCGACACCGTCGCGACCGCGTGGATCGAGCGAACCGCCAATGAGCTTCTGAGGGGCGGCTTGGCGGGCGTCCAACGCATGCCCTACGAGCGCGCGCGCCGCGAAGCCTGCGTCCATGAACACGACTTTCTGACGGCCTACGTCGACGATCTCGTAAGCGTGGTCGATCTTGAGCGGGTGCGCGGATCTGGCGTGACGTTTGGGGTCGATCCGCTGGGCGGCGCCAGCACGCATTATTGGGCGGCGATCATCGACCGCTATCGTCTGGCGGGCACGGTTGTGGATGACGAAATCGACCCGACATTCGGATTCATGACCGCAGACTGGGACGGCAAAATCCGAATGGATTGTTCGTCTCCCTACGCTATGGCCCGGCTGATCGGCATACGAGACCGTTTCGACCTGGCCATCGGCAACGACACCGACGCGGATCGCCACGGGGTGGTGACCCGGGGCGGCGGTCTCATGCAGTCAAACCACTATCTTTCGGCCGCGATCGCCTATCTGTTCCGCCATCGCCCGCTTTGGAACGCCGGCTGTGGGGTCGGAAAGACCATGGTCAGCAGCAGCCTGATCGACCGGGTGGCCGCACGCCTCGGCCGCCGGCTCGTCGAGGTCCCGGTCGGGTTCAAGTGGTTCGTCGGGGGTCTGCTCTCCGGCGCGCTCGGCTTCGCCGGCGAGGAAAGCGCCGGCGCCTCGCTTCTGCGCCGCGATGGCACGGTGTGGACGACCGACAAGGACGGCATGGCTCTTGGCCTGCTGGCGGCCGAGATCACCGCCACGACCACGAAAGACCCGAGCCAGATCTACGACGACCTGACCCAACAACTCGGCCGATCATACTATGAACGGATCGACGCGCCCGCCACACGCCAGGAGATGACAGTGCTGCGTCAAATCTCGCCGGATCAGTTCGGCGCTACGGACCTGGCGGGGCAGCCCATCGACGCGAAGCTAAGCGCCGCGCCGGGGAATGGCGAGCCGTTCGGAGGGATCAAGATGGCCGCGAAGGACAGCTGGTTCGCCGTCCGTCCGTCCGGCACGGAAGACGTCTACAAGCTCTATGCCGAAAGCTTCCAAAGCGCGGAGCACCTGAAGCGGATCCAGGCGGAAGGCCAACGCATGATCGGCCATCTTCTGAAAGGGTCAAAAGCCGTCGCACCAACGCCTTGAGCGCAGAACGACCCCTTGGCGAGACTCTCGGCAGGACGGGGCCGTTAGATGCGCCGCGCGGCGCTCTATTGGCCCGCGCCGATTGGCGCGACATGGGCCCCAACCGACCTGGGCGCCGAATGCACGTGAACGTCGCGGCCGGAGTGCCGGGTGAGGATACCGACCGCGCGGCGTTCGTCGTCATCGTCCCAAGTCCGCACCCAGAGAAGCAGCCCGCCCGCATCCAAATGCCTTTGGATGTCTTCGGCGCGGCGATCGCCGACCAACTTCGCCAGGGCGGTCCCGATCAGGCCGCCGGCCCCGCCTGCCAAACCCGCGCCGACAATCATCATCGTCAGGGGCCCGCCGGCGGCCGCGATCGCCCCCGCCGTCGCGACCCCGCCGACATAGGCGAGTACGCTGATTAAGCTGCCCTCCGCCGTGCCGATCGCGTCGGGGGAGATGTAGACACCGCGTGGTGTCGCCGGATCATCCTCGAGCGCCGCTCGAGCGAAGGCATGCCCAAACGTCTTCTCCACCGCGGTCTCGGAAGCCAGGAGGCTGAGATCGGCGCGATCGAACCCCGAGCTCAGGAGCTCATCGATGGCGCCCTGCAGCGCTTCGAGGGCGGTGAAGAGCCCGACCGCCTCGCGTATTCCCGTTCTTTCGGCTTCCGTCGGCATTTTCTTGCTCCAATGGGCGGCTGGACTCAGTGCGCGAAACGGCGACCCCGCGGCGGTCGCGCCCCGCCGCCAACGAAGCTTCAATGCGGAGTCAACGGCCAGCGAGCCGCGCATCGAGGGTGATGTCGACCGCCGCGAGCGCCTTCGACACGGGGCACCCTCGCTTGGCGGTTTCGGCGTGAGCGGTGAAGGTCGCAAGATCGATCCCCGGCACGTCGCCTTCGGTGACGAGGTCGATACGAGAAATTGAAAACCCATCGGCGGACGCGGCGATGTGAACCTCTGCCGAGGTTTTGATGCTGCGGGGCGTGAACCCGGCCGCGCCGAGCACCATCGATAGTGCCATGGAAAAGCAGGCCGCATGCGCCGCCCCTAGGAGTTCTTCGGGATTGGTGCCTTGCGCGGTCTCAAACCGGCTGGCGAAGGAGTAGTCACCGCGAAAGGCGCCGCTTCCCAGGCTTAGAGTTCCGGCTCCGTCCTTGAGGCCGCCCCTCCACTCAGCTTCCGACCGTCGTGCGACCATGGCGAATTCCCAGGATGATGGGGCGTTGTCCGGCGCGAGCCCCGCGCCGCGGCATTCCCACTAACAAGTATCAACCATACATGTAATGTGGCGGAAGGCTTGGGGTTCCCCGTGAAGGCGTCATCGATCCTGCAACCTTTGCCCCGCGATCGGCCCTTACGGGGGATCGCCGCCGGCATCGGTCTGTTTGGATTGGCCGCCGTGGCGCGCTGGCAACTCGGCGGCCTGGCCGAAGGCTTCGGCCCGATGCTGCTGCTCCCCGCGATCCTGTTGGCGGGCCTGCTCGGCGGTATTCGCGTAGGCCTGGGGGTGAGCGTGGTCTGTTTCCTGATCGCGTGGACTTGGTTCTTTCCGCCGTACGGCACGTTCATTCTCGAGCCGCGGTACGCCGTCACCATCGCCGCCTTCATCCTCACGGCGGTGCTTCAACTCTACATCATCCGCGTGCTCAAGCTGGCGATCAACGATCTCTCGCTTGCGGAACAGCGCTCAGCGACGCTGTTCCGGGAGTTACAGCACAGAGTGGCGAACAATCTTCAGGTCGTGGCGGGAGTTCTGCGGAAAGAACGAAAGGCCTTGGATCGGGATCATCCCGGCGCGTTCGCGTTGGAAAAGGCGCTAGAACGACTGGACTTGATGGTTCGCGTGCATCGGAGTCTCAACAGCCCCACGATCGTTGAACTGCCCATCGGCGACTATTTGCAGGATTTAGGCGAAGATCTGATACGCGCGAGCAACTCGCCGATGGTGCAGCTTACGGTCGCCGCCGGCCCGATCAAATTGGACGTCGAGCGGCTGATGTCGCTATCCATGATCGTCGCCGAGGCGATCACCAACGCCTTGAAGCACGCATTTCAGGGCCGTTCGGATGGAACGATTGCGGTCCATCTGAGCGCTGAGGGCGGGGCCTATATCCTCACCGTCCGCGACGACGGACCGGGCCTCCTGCCGCCAAGCGGCCAGGCCAAGGGCCAAAGCCTTGGCCGGGACATCATCGAGAGCCTGGTCGCCCAACTGCGTGGGAAGCTCTCGTTTGAGGGGGGCTCAGGCGCCACGGTGCGGGTCGTCTTTCCGATCTAGTCCGATCGAGCGCGCCACCCTGGGACGCCGTGATCGAGGCGCATCGCCGTCGGCAGACGCCCATTTGACTTCGCCCCGGCGGGGCAGCGCGGGCGGTCAAACCAATATTTATCAGGAACCTTTGAGTGGGTCCCCCGTTGCTGTGTCTCGAGCAGCGCCCTCGCCCAGTAGGCTGCCGCTTCGACCCGAACGCCCCCGACGACTGGGCAGACCGTCGCCCCACGAGGACTGACCATGAGTGCCGCCGACGCCATTTCCCGAGGCGTCCGGGATCAGCAAGGCGCGGAACTCGACCGGCTCGCCATCACCACCATCCGCACGCTCGCCATCGACGCGGTCGAAAAAGCCCAGTCCGGACATCCTGGCCTACCGATGGGCATGGCGGCGGTCGGCTACACATTGTGGACGCGGTTTCTCCGCTACGACCCTGGAGACCCGACCTGGCCCAATCGCGACCGGTTCGTGCTGTCGGCCGGTCATGGCTCGCTGTTGCTCTACGCGCTGCTGCACTTGAGCGGCGTGCGGCGGATCGACCAAGACGGCCGACCGCTGGCTGCGCCGGCCGTCGGCCTCGACGACATCAAGCAGTTCCGCCAGCTGGACAGCATCTGTCCCGGCCATCCCGAATATGGGCTGACGACGGGCGTCGAGACCACCACCGGGCCACTGGGGCAGGGCGCGGCCGACAGCGTCGGCATGGCGATCGCCGAGCGGTGGCTCGAGCGTCGTTTCAACCGCCCCGACATGACCGTCTACGACTACCGGGTCTACGCCCTGTGCAGCGACGGCGACATGATGGAAGGCGTCAGCGGCGAAGCGGCCTCATTGGCGGGCCATCTCAAGCTGTCCAACCTGTGCTGGATTTACGACGACAACAGCATCACCATCGAAGGACGTAGCGACCTCGCGTTTAGCGAAGACGTCGTCCGGCGCTTCCAAGCCTACGGCTGGGCGACGCTCGAGGTGCCGGACGCCAATGATTGCGACGCGTTCGCTCAAGCCGTCGAGCGATTCGTGCAAACGACCGACCGCCCGACGCTTATTCGCGTGAAAAGCATCATCGGTTACGGATCGCCGCACAAGCAGGGCACGTCGAAGATCCACAGCGACCCCCTGGGCGCAGAAGAGGTCCGGGAAACGAAGCGAGCCTACGGCTGGCCCGAGGACGCGCAGTTCCTGGTCCCTGGCGGGGTCTCAGGCCGCTTCGACGCCTCATTCGGGGCCAGGGGCCGCAAGCTGCATGCCGAATGGGAGGCTGTCCTCACCCGCTTCGAGCATGCGGACCCGCAACGCGCCGACGAAATGCGGCGGATGCAGAGCGGCGGGCTTCCGGATGACTGGGACGAGGACATTCCCGCCTTTCCCGCCGACGCCAAGGGGATGGCGACCCGAGAGGCGTCAGGCAAAGTCCTGAACGCCATCGCCCGGCGCCTGCCGTGGCTGATCGGCGGTTCCGCCGACCTGGCGCCTTCGACCAAGACCCGGCTCGAATTCGAGGGCGCCGGCGACCTCCAGGCGGACAACTACGGCGGCCGAAATCTTCATTTCGGGGTGCGGGAGCACGCCATGGGCGCCATCGCCAACGGCTTGGCGCTCTCCCATCTGAGGCCCTACATCGGGACCTTTCTGGTCTTCAGCGACTATATGCGCCCGCCGACGCGCCTAGCCGCGCTGATGGAATTGCCCGTCGCCTTCGTGTTTAGTCACGACTCGATCAGCCTGGGTGAGGACGGACCGACTCATCAACCGATCGAACAACTCGCGGCGTTGCGGGCGATCCCCGGGCTCACCACGCTTCGCCCCAGCGACGCCAACGAAACGGCGGAGGCTTGGCGGGTCATTCTCGCCCAGCCGGATCGCCCAGCCTGCCTGCTGCTGTCGCGCCAGGCGCTGCCGATCCTGGACCGGACCCGCTACGCTGCGGCCGACGGCGTGGCCCGCGGCGCCTATGTGCTCGCCGACGGCGGCGGCAGCCCGCCAGAGCTCATCCTCATGGCCACCGGCAGCGAAGTTTCGCTCTGCGTCCAAGCTTATGAAACGCTCGCCGCCGAAGGCGTGCGGGCCAGGGTGGTCTCCATGCCGTCCTGGGAACTGTTCGAGGCGCAGGAGGAGGCCTATCGGCGCGCGGTCCTGCCGCCAGAGGTCACCGCCAGGGTCGCTGTAGAGGAAGCCGCGGCCCTTGGCTGGGACCGCTACGTCGGCGCCTCCGGAGAAATCCTCGCCATGCGCAGTTTCGGCGCCTCGGCGCCCGGCAAGGCCGTGCAGGGCAAATTCGGCTTCACGGTCGAACATGTTCTGGAGGCCGCTCGCCGACAACTGTCCCTCGACAGGGCGCCGATCAGGAAGGACCGTGCATGACCAACCCCCTGATAGAGCTATCGCAGGCCGGCCAGTCGATCTGGCTCGACTATCTCCATCGTAAGATCATGGAAAATGGCCAATTGCGGCGATGGATCGACGAGGACGGCCTGAAGGGCATGACCTCCAACCCGTCGATCTTCGAGAAGGCGATCGGGGAGGGCGGCGACTACGATAGTCGTTTGAAGGCGGTGTTGCAGCGGTCCGATATCGAGGCGGGCGACCTCTATGAGACGCTCGCCGTCGCGGACATCCAGGCCGCGGCCGATCAGTTCCGGCCCGTCTACGACCGCCTTCAGGGCGCCGACGGATATGTCAGCCTTGAGGTTTCGCCCTATCTGGCGATGGACACCGAGGCCACCATAGCGGAAGCGCGGCGGCTCTGGCGTGCCGTGAACCGTCCCAACGTGATGATTAAGGTCCCGGGGACCGACCCGGGCACGCCCGCGATCCGCCAGTTGATCGGCGAGGGGATCAACATCAATGTCACCTTGCTCTTCGGCTTGGACGCCTACCTGGCGGTCGCCGACGCCCACATGGCCGGGTTGGAGGCGCTGAAAGCCTCCGGCGGCGACATCGCCAAGGTCCGCGGCGTCGCCAGTTTCTTCGTCAGCCGCATCGACACCCAGATCGACAAGGAGATCGATCGTCGCCTTGAAGCCGGTGCGGGCGCCCGGGCGAAGTATCTGCAAGCCTTGCGCGGCAAGGTCGCGATCGCCAACGCCAAGATCGCCTACCAACGCTATTTGGATATGCTCGACACGCCCCGCTGGAAGGCGCTGGCGGCCGCCGGCGCGGCGCCGCAACGTCTTCTGTGGGCCTCTACCGGCACCAAGGATCCGGCCTACTCCGACATCCTCTATGTCGAGACGCTGATCGGCGTGGACACCATCAACACCATGCCGGTCAAGACTCTGAACGCATTCCGCGACCACGGGGTGGTGCGGCCCAGCCTAACGGAGGGGCTCGACGAGACGAAAGGCGTCATGGCCGCCGTCGAGAGTCTTGGTCTGGACTTGAACGGCGTGACGGATCGCCTGGTCGTTGACGGGGTGCGTCAGTTCGCCGAGGCCTTCGACGAGTTGCTGGCGGCCGTGGCGGAGAAGCGGAGCAAGTTGCTGGGCGAGCGGCTGAACCGACAGACCGCCACGCTGCCGGCCGCGCTCCAGACGAAGGTCGACGAGGCGCTCGAACGCGCGCGCGCCGAGGCCTGGATTCGCCGCTTGTGGGCCAAGGACGCCTCGCTCTGGACTGGCGAGGGTGAAGGCGCCTGGCTTGGCTGGCTCGACGCCGGTCGAGGCGAGGCGGTCGATCTGGCGGCCCTTGCGGCCCTTCAATCGGAGGTCAAGGCGGCGGGCTTCGACCACACCGTGCTGCTCGGCATGGGCGGTTCGAGCCTGGGCCCCGAAGTCTTAGCCCAGACGTTTGCCGCGCGAGCCGGCTTTCCCGAGCTTTTGGTGCTCGATTCGACTGACCCCGCTCAGATCCGCAGGATTGAGGCGCAGATCGATCCTGCCCGCACGCTGTTCGTGGTGTCCAGCAAGTCCGGCTCAACCCTCGAGCCCGAGGTCTTACGCCGGCACTTCTTCGATCTGGTCGCCGCGGCGGTCAGCGAAGGCCGGGCGTCCGCGCATTTCGTCGCCATCACCGACCCGAATACGGACCTAGATGCGCAGGCCAAAGCCAAGGCCTTCCGTTGGGTGTTCCACGGTGATCCCCAGATCGGCGGGCGCTATTCGGTGCTGTCAAACTTCGGCATGGTCCCGGCCGCCCTGATCGGCCTGGATGTCGGAGCCTTCAGCCGCGCCAGCCAAGCGATGGTGCGGTCCTGCGGGCCGAGCGTCCCGCCGGCGGCCAATCCGGCGGCCGTGCTGGGGTTGACACTGGCGGAAGCCGCCAAGTCTGGACGGGACAAGGTGTGCATCCTGGCGTCCGACGGGATCGCGGACTTGGGCGCTTGGCTCGAACAGCTGCTGGCCGAATCCACCGGGAAGGGCGGCAAGGGCCTGATCCCTGTGGACGCCGAGCCCTTGGGCGCGGCGAAGGTCTATAGCTACGATCGCATCTTTGTTCGGATACGTCTGGAGGGCGCCGCCGAGCCGGCGTTGGATGAAACGATCCGAGCGTTGAAGGGTCTGGGCCACCCTGTAATCGAGATTGTTCTGAGCAATCCCGACACATTGGGTCAGGAGTTCTTCCGCTGGGAAATGGCCATCGCCATCGTCGGCGCGGCGATCGGGCTCAATCCTTTCGATCAACCCGACGTCGAAGCCAGCAAGGCCAAGACGCGAGACCTGACCCAACGGTACGAGCAGGGGGGTCGGCTACCCACTCAGCAGCCGATCCTGAGCAGCGACGGGCTCGACCTCTACGCCGATCCGCGTAACGCCGAGGCCGTGCGCGCGGCGTCGGAGACGCGATCGTTGGAGGCCTATCTAGGCGCCCACTTACGTCGCGCGCACTCGGGCGACTATGTCGGGCTGCTAGCCTACCTGGATCGGAACGCCGAACATGTGGCGGCGCTGCAGGAGGTGCGCAGCTTCATCCGTGACCGCACGCAGGTCGCCACGGTCCTGGGTTTTGGGCCGCGCTACCTGCATTCCACCGGCCAAGCCTACAAGGGCGGGCCCAATGCCGGGGTCTTCCTGCAGATCACGGCCGACGCCGCTGATGACATCGCTGTGCCCGGCCAGGGGTGCAGCTTCGGCATGATCGAAGCGGCCCAGGCCCGCGGCGATCTGGAAGTGCTGGAGGCGCGCGACCGCCGGGTGCTGCGGCTTGATTTGGGCCGCGACGTGGAAGGCGGTTTGAAGCGGCTGGCCGAGGTGGTCGAGCGCGCGTTGAGCTGACAGTTGAGGCATAGGTCATGCAGATCGGCGTCATCGGCCTGGGCCGGATGGGGGGCAACATCACCCGGCGGCTGATGCAAGGCGACCACCGGTGTGTAGTCTACGATCGCGATCCCACGGCGGTGACGGAGCTCATTAAGGGCGGCGCGGCGGGAGCGAAGGACCTGGCCGATCTGGTGGATCAGCTGGAGCGTCCGCGAGCCGTCTGGATCATGCTGCCGGCCGGAGCGACGACCGACGACACCGTCGCGGCGTTGGGCGAAATTCTCGATCCCGGCGACACGGTGATCGACGGGGGCAACACTTTCTACCGGGATGACATTCGGCGCGCCAAGACGCTGCAGGGCCGGGGGCTCACCTATGTCGATATCGGCACCTCGGGCGGGGTCTGGGGCTTGGAGCGCGGCTATTGCATGATGGTCGGCGGGGACAAGGCGGCTGTCGAGCATATCGACCCGATCCTCAAAACCTTGGCGCCGGGCTCCGGCCAGATTCCCCGCACCCATCGGCCGGAGGGATCCGATCCCCGCGCTGAGCTGGGCTACATCCATGCCGGGCCGGTCGGGGCTGGCCACTTCGTCAAGATGGTCCACAACGGCATCGAATATGGCCTGATGCAGGCCTATGCCGAGGGCTTCGACATCCTGCGCAACAAGGGTTCGGAGGCGCTCGCCGAAGACGAACGGTTCGACCTCAATCTGCCCGATATCGCCGAAGTCTGGCGCCGGGGGAGCGTCATTTCCTCCTGGCTGCTCGATCTCACTGCGCAGGCCCTGGCTGGCGACGCCAAGCTCGAGGAATACACCGGGGCCGTCGCGGACAGCGGTGAGGGCCGCTGGACCATCGAGGCGGCGCTGGAGGAAGCCGTTCCGGCCGACGTCTTGGCGGCGGCCCTGTTCGCGAGGTTCCGCTCGCGGGAGGCCCACACCTTTGGCGAAAAGCTGCTTTCGGCCATGCGGTTCGGATTCGGGGGCCACGTCGAACAGGTGGCGAAACGCTGATGAGCCGGGCCTCCAGCGCAAGGACCGCCGAGTCGCCGCCGCCTGCGCCGGGCGCGATCATGACCATTTTCGGCGCAGGCGGAGACCTCACCAAACGACTGCTTCTGCCCGCGCTCTACAATCTGGCCCGAGCCAAGCTCCTGAGTTCGGATTTCAAGGTCGTCGGCGTCGACCACAGCGTCGGTGACGACGCCTCCTTCCGCTCCACCCACGAGCAGTTCCTCAAGACGCTCGCGTCAGGAGGAAACAGCGAAGCTGGCGAGGACAAGATCGACGCCGCCGTCTGGTCGTGGCTGAGCGGGCGGCTCTTCTACCAGACGGCCGATTTCGAAGACGACGACGCCTTTCGCCAGCTCGCGGCGCGGATCGACGACTGGAGCGCGAACCCGAACATCCTGTTCTATCTCGCCGTCCCCCCACGGTTCGTCGGCGACATCGTGGACCGGCTGGCGAGGGCGGGGCTGACTCACGAGCAAGACGGACGCTTCCGCCGCGTCGTCATCGAAAAGCCCTTCGGCCACGACCTGGCGTCGGCCAAGGCGCTGGACCGGCGAATCCTGGCCTGCTTGCCGGAAGGACAAATCTATCGGATCGACCACTTCCTCGGGAAGGAGACGGTTCGCAACATTCTGGTCACCCGGTTCGCCAATGGCGTTTTCGAACCGCTGTGGAACCGCAGCCATATCGATCACGTGCAGATCACCGCCGCCGAAACCCTCGGCGTCGAGGCGCGCGGCGCCTACTACGACAAGACCGGGGCGCTCCGCGATATGGTGCCCAACCATCTCTTCCAGTTGCTGGCCCTGACCGCGATGGAGGCGCCCAATTCCTTCGCCGCGGACGCCATCCGCGCGGAGAAGGCGCGAGTGATCGAGGCCGTGAAGCTTTACACCTCTGATGAGGCGCTCGCCAATTCCGTCCGGGGTCAGTATCGAGCCGGGACCGCCGCGGGCCGCGCCTTGGTCGACTACCGGCGTGAGCCGGGGGTCGCGCGCACCAGTCGCACCGAGACCTATGTCGCCTTGAAGCTGGCCATCGACAACTGGCGATGGGCCGGCGTGCCCTTCTATCTGCGGACCGGAAAAGGCCTGCGCGACCGCGACACTGAGATCGCCATCCAGTTCAAGCAACCCCCTGTCCTGCCGTTCCAGGGCGCGCCATCCAGGCCGCCCGCGCCCAACAGCTTGGTGCTGCAGATCCAACCGGACGAGGGGATCTCCTTGCAGTTCGAGGCCAAGCGGCCTGGACGCGACCTGCGCGTGGAACCTGTGCGGATGGACTTCCGCTATGCGGACTTCTTCGCGACGACGCCCTCCACGGGGTACGAGATCCTGATCTATGACGCCCTGTGCGGCGATCAGACCCTGTTCAAACGCGCCGACGACATCGAATTCGCCTGGCGGGCCGTGGAGCCGTTCCTCCAGGCTTGGCAGGATCATGGTCAGGTTCACGGCTACGCTGCCGGATCAACTGGCCCCCGGCAGGCCGACACCTTGCTGGCGCGCGCCGGCGGGAGCTGGCGGCCCCTGGGTCAACGATCGTGACGGCGGCGAGATCAGACGGCGCGATCGCCATGCTGATCGCCGATGTCGACGGCACCCTCGTGACGCCGCAGAAGATCCTGACGCCGGCTGCGGTCGCCGCGGTGCGCCATCTTGGCCGCGCCGGGATTAAGTTCACCATCATCTCCAGCCGCCCGCCGCGCGGCATGGCGCCGGTCGTCGAGGGCCTCGACATCCGTCTGCCGTTTGCGGCCTTCAATGGCGGCAGCCTGATGGCGTCGGCTTCAACCCTGGTCGAGGCTCATCGGTTAGCGCCTGGCGTCGCGCAGGAGATGCTCGGTCTGCTGGCGGCACGGGGGGTCGACGCCTGGGTGTACGCCGCTGGGGACTGGCGCCTCCGCGAGCCGGACGGCCCCAAGGTCGGGCTCGAGCGGCTGACGCTGGGGTTCGGACCCACCCGCGTCGACGGCTTCGAGGATGTGATCGACCGCATCGACAAGATCGTTGGCGTCTCGAACGACTACGCGCGGCTAACGTCGGTGGAAGCCGAGGCGCGCCAGCGCCTCGGCGGCGCAGCGGCGATCCAGCGCTCTCAGGCCTACTATCTCGACGTCACCCACCCCCGGGCCAACAAGGGCGAAGCGATGAGCGCGCTTTGCCAGCGCATCGGCGTGGAACTCCGCCGCACGGCGGTGATCGGCGACATGTTCAACGACGTGGCGATGTTCGCGCGGGCGGCCTTCTCGATCGCCATGGGGCAGTCGCCAGCGGCTGTGAAACACAGCGCCGACGCCGTCACGCTCGCCAACACTGAGGATGGGTTCGCCTACGCCGTTGAGCGCCTCGTGCTGCCGCGCGCTGCAGGAGCCCGCGGCTGATGGCCCCCGGCTTGATCATCGCGCCTTCCATCCTGGCGGCCGACTTTACGCGCCTCGGGGAGGAGGTGCGCGCGGTGGACGCCGCGGGAGCCGATTGGATCCACGTCGACGTGATGGACGGCCGCTTCGTGCCGAATATCACCTTCGGTCCCGACGTGGTGAGGGCCATCCGCAGGTGCACCCGAAAGCCGCTGAACGTGCATCTGATGATCGTCGAGCCGGAGCGGTTCCTGGAGGCGTTCCTCGACGCAGGCGCGGATCATCTCCTGGTGCAGGCCGAGCCGGGCTCGACCATCCACCTGCACAGGGTGCTCGGCCGGATCCGCGAACGGGGCGGCAAGGCCGGCGTGGTGTTGGATCCGGCGACGCCGCCCGAGGTCGTCGAGTATGTGCTTCACCTGTGCGAGGTGGTCCTGGTGATGACCGTCAACCCTGGTTTTGGCGGCCAGCCGTTCCTTCCCGAGGTGCTGCCGAAGATCCGGTGGCTGCGGGGGCGGTGTGACGACCGTGGCCTTCAGACCGTCATCGAGGTCGATGGCGGCCAGGACGCGGCCACTGTCGGCCAGGTCGTAAAGGCCGGCGCGACCGCCATTGTCGCCGGTTCGTCCATCTTCCATGCCGCCGACTATGGCGCCGCCATCGCCGAGATCCGGCGCGCTGGGGAAGGCGGTGCGACATGAGCCCGCCCGCGGCCATTCTGGTCATGGTGGGCGTCTCGGGCTCGGGAAAGACGACGATCGGCCGCCAGGTGGCCAACCGTCTGGGTTGGCCGTTCAAGGAGGGCGACGACCTGCATCCGCCGGCCAACATCGCCAAGATGAAGGCCGCAACGCCGCTGACGGATGTCGATCGCGCGCCCTGGCTCGCCGCCGTGGCCCGATGGATCGACGGATGGCGGCGCGCCGGTGTTTCCGGCGTGATCACCTGCTCGGCGCTGAAACGCGCCTATCGGCGAGGCTTGACGCAGGGGCGGCCGGAAGTCCGCTTCGTCTACCTGACGGGGGACGCGCCGTTGCTCGAAAAGCGACTGGCCGACCGCCACGGCCACTTCATGCCGGCGTCGCTGCTGGCGAGCCAGTTGGCCGACCTCGAGGCGCCGGCGCTCGACGAAGGCGCCATCGTCGTGCCGGTCGACCAATCCGCCGAGGCGCAGGTCCAGCACATTGTCCAGTCGCTGGAGACCACGGCCAGGGTTCGCGGTCGCGAGTAACAATCCGCTGCCGTTGTTTGGAGATTCAGGGTGGCCAACCGCATCGAGGACTACGGGTTGATTGGCGATTGTCACACCGCCGCCCTGGTCGGCCGAGACGGCTCGATCGACTGGCTCTGCTGGCCTCGATTCGACTCCGGCGCTTGTTTCGCCGCCCTCGTCGGCGATCGCTCAAACGGTCGCTGGAAGATCGCCCCGGTTGAAGAGCAGTCTCATTCGCGCCGTCGCTACCTCGCCGAAACCCTGATCCTGGAGACCACTTTCGAGACGACCACCGGCGTCATCACCATCACCGACTTCATGGCGGCGCACGAACCCTCCCTGACCCTGGTTCGCCTGGTCAGCGGCCAGGAGGGCGAGGTCGAGGTGGGAATGGAGCTGATCCTGCGCTTCGATTACGGCGCAATCGTCCCTTGGGTGACGCGCGGCGCCGACAGGTCGCTGCACGCCGTCGCCGGCCCCGATCGCGTCGTTTTGCGAACCCCCATTGCTTTTCATGGCGAAGACCTGACCACCGTGGCGCGGTTTACGATCACGGCGGGAGAGGTCGTCCCGTTCGCCCTCTCCTACGGGTCCGCGCACCTGCCACCCCCGGCCACGATCGACGCCGGGGCCGCCTTGAGCGCGACGCAAGCGTACTGGACCGGCTGGTCGAAGGCGAGCGCGTTTGGCGGCCCCTATGCGGAGGTGATGAAGCGGTCCCTGCTGACCTTGAAGGCCCTGACCTATGCGCCGACCGGCGGGCTCGTGGCCGCGCCGACCAGTTCCTTGCCTGAACAGTTCGGCGGGCCTCGCAACTGGGACTACCGCTATTGCTGGATTCGGGACGCCACCCTGACGCTGCTGGCCCTGATGAGCGCCGAGCATTTCGAGGAGGCCCGGGCCTGGGCCAATTGGTTGCATCGGGCCGTCGCAGGGCGGCCGGCGGACATGCAGATCATGTATGGCCTGGCCGGCGAACGCCGCCTGACCGAATGGCAGGCTGAATGGCTGAAGGGCTATGAGGACGCCAAGCCCGTCCGCCTGGGCAACGCCGCCCACCGGCAGTTCCAGCTCGACGTCTATGGCGAGCTCATGGACGCCTTTCACCAGGCGCGGCGGGGCGGCTTTGTCGGGGAGGATACCTGGGCCGTCCAGCGCGTGATCGTGGACCATGTCGCCACGGTCTGGTGCGAACCGGACGAAGGCATCTGGGAAGTGCGGGGCGGGCGACGGCACTTCACCTTCTCCAAGGTGATGGCCTGGGTGGCGGTCGACCGCGCCGTCAAGGCGGTGGAGGCCTACGGCCTGGACGGGCCCATAGACGACTGGCGGCGTCTGAGGTCGACGATCCACGCCGACGTCTGCGCGCGGGGCTTCAATGCGCGCACGGGTGGATTTCAGCGCGCCTATGACGACATCGGCGCCGACGCCAGCCTGCTCTTGCTCGCCGACCTCGGCTTCCTGAACCCCAACGATCCGCGCTTTGCCGCGACCGTGGCCGCGGTGGAACACGAACTGATTACCGAGAACGGACTGGTGCTGCGCTACGACACGCGACGGGTCGATGATGGTTTGCCCCCGGGGGAAGGGGCGTTCCTGCCCTGCAGTTTTTGGTTGGCGAACGCCTATTTGAGGCTCGGACGACGGCAGGAGGCGCAGAACCTCTTCGAGCGCCTGTTGGGCTTTTGCAACGACCTGGGCCTCCTGGCGGAGGAGTACGATCCGAAGCAGAAGCGCCTGGCCGGAAATTTTCCGCAGGCTTTGTCGCACATCGCCCTGCTCAGCACGGCGCTCAACCTCACCCATCGTCTGAAGCCCAGCGAACAGCGCTCCGATCAGAGATCTGCAGACGATCGAGACGACTAAGTCCGGTCTCTCCAGAGCCGGGGGCGCGCCAATTGAGCGAACAGCTTTCCAGGACTTGCTGCAGCATTCGGCAGCCTGGGCGGCAGACGCGCGAGGCGCGGCTGAAGATTCGCTGGCGCCGCCGGCGGTGCTCGAAGGTCAGGCAAGGGATCGGCCAGCCACGCGCCGTCGGGCCATGACAGGAGCCGCTTGTGGTAGCGTCTGCCGATGCCGATCCGGTTGAGCCGGTGGAGACCATGGTCAAGCAGGCCTCGTCGCTTGGGCCTAATCGTCAACGAGCTCGCGCTGAACGCCATGAAGCACGCCTTTCCCGCTGGACACGAGGTGATCCGCCTGGAGGTGCGCAGGCTCGGCGGCGTGCGAGCGCAGATCGTCGCCGTCGATGACGGGATCGGCGCGGCCGCGGCATCCACGGCGACACGCGGGAGCGGGATGGGGGCGACCGATCGTGGCCGGGCTCTGTCGCCAGATGGCGGCGACGAACCTGGAGATCGGAAGTGACGGTGGCCCGGGGGCGGTCTTGGACTTTGACAACTAGCCGATGAGCCGAGCGGGCGCGCGCGGCGCGACTATTTCTCAAAGATGTATGAACCATACTCGTTCTGGCGCGCTACCATCGTGAGGGCCCGCCTCGATCCGCCAATCCTGATCGAGCCCCTCGTTCGGAGCGGAAAAATGCACCCAGCGAGCCATAGCCACTCATCCAAACGCGTCGCTCCAGAAACGCCGCCAGACGGAAGCCCCCATTCGAACAGGGAAGGCGCAAAACGCCGGTCCGGCGTTCGCATCAAGCGCGCCTACGAGCCACGCGATCCTCGGGACGGACGGCGTGTGCTGGTGGATCGCCTATGGCCGCGAGGGCTGAGCAAGCAAGACCTTGAGGATGCGGTTTGGATCCGCGATGTGGCGCCAAGCGCCAGCCTGCGCAAATGGTTCGGTCATAAGCCGGAGCGGTGGGCGGCGTTCCGCAGGCGATATTTCGCTGAGCTCCGTCTCAATCCGGCGGTGAAGACCCTTCAGGAGATCATCGCCGAAGGCCCTGTGACGCTGATCTACGGCGCGCGAGACGAGATTCACAACCAGGCCGTCGCCCTGGGGGAATATCTGGGTGGAGACACCGAGCCGGCCGAGGAGGTGGATCGATGACCAGTCAGGCGGCGGCCCACGACGAGCTCCGTCCCGCTTTCGACCTTGTCAAAGATCGCCTCCGGATGGTTCGCACCAAGTTTGCGGTTCAAGCGTGGCGGTGCGCCTTTCCACAGCAGCGCGACGACCTCTCGAACCTCGCCAAGCGCATCGGCGCGGCTATTGATCAGTATGAACAGCGCCGCATCGCCGGCGTCCTGTCCATCGACGCTGCCGAGGAATTGGCGGAGCTGCGCGATCGACTCGCCGCGGCCGCCGAACGCGAGCGGCGGCCGGTCCATATCGCGCTTGCGAGCGACGCGGCGGCCTTATCGACCGAAGACGCTTTGGTGCTCGGGCTCGTCGCGCAAGAGCTTCTCGTCAGAGCCTTGGAACACGCCGACTCCGGTGGCCCCCGCGCGGCGACGGTGCGCTTCGAAGAGGAGGCGTCCAGCCATTATCTGAGGGTCGCAACCGTCCGCCCGCGCAGACGCCTGTCCGTCCCAGCTAGCCGGAAGGGCTACGGCCTGGATCTCGTGCGTCACCTCGTCCGAGACCTGGGTGGAGCCCTGGTCACCGCGAGCCACGGCGCGGCCGTCGAGGTCCGCCTGTCGCTTGGCGGCTGCCAGCTCGCCACGCCCTTGCGCAACGTCTCACCGCGGCAGAGCCCGATCGCTCCAGCGGCCTCGGGACAGGAGGAACGCCATGAGCTCCGATACAGCTGAGGTCGACAGCTTGGACCTCGCCCAAGGCGTGGCGCTCAGCCGCCTCGCCGATGGCGCCATGCTCGCGGGCCACGTCGGCGACGAACAGGTGATGTTGGCGAGACGGGGCGACGAGATCTTCGCGGTGGGCGCGGTCTGCACGCACTATGGCGCGCCGCTCGCCGACGGGCTCGTCGTGGGAGACACCGTTCGGTGCCCCTGGCATCACGCCTGCTTCAGCCTGCGCACCGGCGAGGCGCTTCGCGCGCCGGCGCTGACCCCGATACCCTGTTTCGATGTCGAGCAAGCCGACGGCGTCGTCCGCGTTCGGGCGCGGCGCGCGCCCGCGCCGGGGCGCACCCTGCCGTCTCGCGCCGGCCTGCCGGATTCGATTGTGATCGTGGGGGGCGGCGCCGCGGGCCAAGCGGCCGCCGAAACGCTTAGACGCGAAGGATATGCCGGGCGCCTGACGATGTTGAGCGCCGACGCCGCTCCGCCATACGACCGGCCGAACCTGTCAAAGGGGTTCTTGGCCGGGACCTCGCCTGACAGCGCCAACCCTTTGCGCACCGCAGAATTCTACGGCGCGGAAAATATCGAGCTGAAGCTCGATGCTCAGGTCGGCGCGATCGACACGTCGCGCCGCCACGTCGAGCTGACCGATGGGACTCGCTACAGCTACGACGCGCTCTTGTTGGCGACGGGCGCCGCCCCGGTACGGCTTGGCGCCGGCGATGACCTGCCGCATGTCCACTATCTGCGCACCCTGGCCGACAGCCACGCCTTGACGGCCGAGGCGGTGGCCGGCCGCCGCGCCGTGGTGATCGGCGCCAGTTTCATCGGCCTGGAGGTCGCCGCCTCGCTGCGGGCGCGCGGCGTCGAAGTGCATGTCGTCGCCCCCGAAACCATCCCGATGCGGCGGATCCTGGGAGAGGCGCTAGGTGAACACATTCGTAGACTCCACGAGCATCACGGCGTCACCTTCCATCTCGGTACGACAGCGACCTCGATGGACGCGGCGGGCGTCACCTTGAAGAGCGGCGAGATCCTGCGCGCCGACTTCATTGTTGCGGGAATCGGCGTGCGACCGGCGCTGCAGCTGGCTGAACGGGCCGGTCTTGAGCTCGACGGTGGCGTGAAGGTGGACGGTTATCTGGCGACCAGTGTCCCGGGGATATACGCCGCCGGCGACATCGCCCGCTGGCCGGATCGGCTCACCGGCGAGGCCATCCGCGTGGAACACTGGGTCGTCGCCGAGCGCCAAGGTCAAACCGCGGCTCGCAACATGCTCGGCCGGCGCGAACGCTTCGATGCCGTGCCGTTCTTCTGGACCGAACAGTACGACTTCAGCCTCGCCTACATCGGTCACGCCGAAAACTGGGATCACGTCGAGATCGACGGACAGGTTGAGGCGGGCGATTGCACGGCAATCTATCGACGTGGCGGCAAGGCCTTGGCCGTCGCCGTCGTCCATCGCGATCTCGAAGGCCTGCGCGCCGAACTTCAGTTCGAGCGGGCCATGGCCGCAAACACCTGACGGAACACAGATCGTCGACGATTGTCATCAACGAAGCGCAAGGAGATTAGATGTGGCTGACGACAAGGCTCTGCGCCGGCGCGAGGCGCCGCTCATCACCCCCACGGATCTGGCGACGGACGCGAGCCGCGACATCGGCGGCCACATGAACGCCATTCTGGCGGATGTCTTTGCACTGTATCTGAAGACCAAGAACTTTCACTGGCACGTCAGTGGGCCGCATTTCCACGACTACCATCTCATGATGGACGACCAGGCCGATCAGCTCTTCGCGATGACCGACCCGATCGCGGAGCGCATTCGCAAGGCGGGCGCCCTGACGCTGCGCTCGATTGGCCATATCGCCCGCACGCAACGGGTCCTGGACAACGACGCGGACTATGTCGCGCCCTCGGACATGCTCGCGGAGCTGCGCGAGGACACCAAGACGCTCGCGGCCCGGCTCAGAGAGGCGCATGGCGTGTGCGACGAGCACCGCGACATCGCGACCGCGAGCCTCATTGAGACCTGGGTCGACGAGACGGAACGACCCACCTGGTTTCTCTTCGAAACCAGCCGGGACGGCGGGGCGACACGCCATGCCGCGTGAAGACCGCGAAAGCCCGAGCCCCGAGGAGCTAAGGCGGCGCGCCCTTTCGCGGTGGGATAATGAAGGCGGCGCGAGCGCCGACGGGCCGACGAGGGCGACACCGCCGAAGCCGACGCCGCCGCCCCGCCGCTGACCAATGCCGAGCTGGTGCAGCTTCGGGTGCGTGTGATCGCCCTGGAAAACCTGGTGATCGCCCTGCTCGCCGAGGCCTCCGATCGGCAGTTGGCGCTTGTGAGAGAGATGGCGGCGCACCTCTCCGCGTCCAAGGATCGTGACCACCACCCCCTGACGATTCACGCCGCCCACCAGATGACCGATCTCATCGCCCGGGCCAGTCCTTATCGGCCGGCCGCCGTTTCGCCGTCGCCGCCAATGGCAAGCGGCTGACGGCGCCCGCCCCGGTCGGCGCCTACGAAGCGCCCACGACCGCGGCGACGCGATCGCGTAAGTGCGGCAGCAGCTCGCCTTCAAACCATGGGTGGCGCTGCAGCCAGCCTGTGCTGCGCCAAGAAGGGTGGGGCAGGGGGATGACGGAAGCGTCGTAGGTGCGCCAGGCCGCGACCGTCTCCGTCATCGAGCGTCCGGCGGCGTCCTGCAAGGCCCAGCGTTGGGCGTAGACGCCGACCAGTAGCGTCAACTCGACCTTCGGCAGCTGCGCCAAGAGCGGTCGGCGCCACAGAGCGGCGCAACGCGGCGGCGGCGGATAGTCGCCGCCTTTCGGGCTGGTTCCGGGGAAGCAGAACGCCATCGGCGCAACGCCGATTCGCGGGTCGTTATAGAAGGTCTCGCGGTCCACCCCCAACCAGGCGCGCAAGCGGTCGCCCGACGGATCGTCGAACGGCAAACCGCTCTCGTGCACGCGCCGACCTGGCGCCTGACCGCAGATCAGGAGCCGCGTCTCGGCGCTGACATGGGTTACAGGTCGCGGCTCATGGCCGAAGTCTCCCCGGCAGGCGCGACAAGCGCGGATGTCAGACAGCAGAGCCTCAAGCGCTCCGTCATCCCCGCCGGTACGAGTCATCACACCTCCAAAGCCGCCGGGTCGCCTGCGCGAGTGAGATACAGCCCAGATTGAATCAGGTTCAAGTGTTCTGATGACGCCCCGATTTATATCGCGTGCATGTGATCACCGGGCGGCTTGAAGCAACATGCTAGCGGCCTATCTGCAGTAGGCTATGCTACGCGCTGATTTGTCCTTCTTCTTCTGAATCGTGTTTTCCTGTTTCCCGGCGTTGCCTCCCCGGGGGACTTGCGGAGATTTTCATGACGATTAGGCCTCATCCCACTCAGATGCTGGAGCCCGACGTGTTCGTGCTCGATACCGAGTATGATCCCTTGGCGGATCTCGTCTGCAGTTCACCGCACCCGACTCCAGGGCTGGCGTTGCTCTGGCATGAGCTTGACCGGGCCAAGATCATCGACGCGGCGTGCGCGCCCGAGACCTTCGTTCGGATGGGCTGCGAGATGACGGTGCACGAGGTTACGTCGGATGAGGTCTACAGCGTTCGATTGGTCTATCCGACGGAAGCGACCAAGCCAGGCCTTGTCTCTGTGACGAGTCGGCTAGGGGCCGCGCTGATCGGCTTGCCGATCGGAGAGGACTTCCGCTGGACGGCGGCTGACGATCGTGAGCGCGTGATTAGAATCCTTTCGATCGAGCCGCCGTCGCGGCCCTGTCAGCAGCGCTCGTTCGAAAGCCTTCTCAACAGGGACTAGGGTGCCGGTCCGCAGGTTGACCGCGGTGAGCGCATCAGGGTCCGAGGCGCGCCCGGCTCCCCAGACGCGCCAAAAACGAGGGCCGACCTTCGTCGCCGGCCACGCGCTCCAAATAGGGTACGCAGGCCAACATGAACGCTCGCTGTGGCTCGTCGGCGGGGATTCTCGCGTCCGCCCAGAAAGTTCGGTTCAGCACAGCATCCTCGCGCAGGAGTTCGGCCATCACCCGATCGCCGCGTCGCCGCGGGGCGGCGGCCCGATAACTGCTAGCGGTCGACTCCGCGTGTCGGCGGAGCACGTCCGAACCGGACATGCGTAGGTGTTCGCTTCGCACCCGAATTCTCGCCTCAACCGCGGCATGGACTCGCTGGGGCACAAGAAACGACGAAAGATCGATGTCCGCGGGGGCGGAGACCTGATGATGTAGGGAGGCGGCCGCTTGATCCAACGCCACGCCTAGCAATTGGTCCCGACCCGAGGGTGAACC
>Ga0068862_100000999_pt1 | contig 27068 bp, 17 predicted proteins | sample KBSSwiS52_FD_66598 | JGI IMG/M metagenome (GOLD analysis project Ga0068862, IMG submission 66598) | Switchgrass rhizosphere microbial communities from Kellogg Biological Station, Michigan, USA - KBS Switchgrass S5-2 | ecosystem: Host-associated > Plants > Roots > Rhizosphere > Soil ... | reverse complement strand
ACTATGTCCATCGCCCGCTTGAGCACGAGCTGCTCGACACGGAGCGCGACGGGGCGGAGCTCGAGCAGCGGCATTCCGCGCCGAATGACGACGTTAGGGCGGACGGCGGGGTGCTCGAGCTGTGGTGCCGAAGCGAGGACCGTGCACTCCGAGACTGCCGCCGCGCGAAGCACGCGGCTCGTCATGGCAGGACTCGGCAGGCCGCAGAACACGACGGTGTCCGCACCCCGCTCGGCGAGGATCCGTTCCATGTCCGAAATCGGACCCAGCGCAGAGGGATGCGCCGAGTCGCCGATGTCGATGAAGCCGAGCACATCGAACCCTGCGCGGCGACCGAGCAGCGCACCGTTGCAGCGCGTCAGGCAGTCGCTGGCTGTGCCTACCAGGACTGCGCGCGCGAGCGTGCCCGCGCCCGGGTGCAGTGACCAGCGGTGCGCCACCGCGTCGAACGCTCTACGCAACGAGACCAGGGCAACGAAGAGCGGTCCGAAGGCGAGGAGGCACGCTGGTAGCACCTCGAGCCACGGCCGACTCCAGACGTGCGACCAGAGCGGAAGCGCGCTCGCGATGGCGGCCGCGAGAAACAGGCGGCCAACGCGCCGCTGCGCGTCGCCTCGGCCGTAGGTGCCCGACACGGTCGTTCCGACGAGCAACGCCACCGCGAGCCCGATTTCTCCCCCCGGGGCACCCGCCGCCGACGGCATGAACACGCTCGCCGCGTATCCGACCGCCGAGTCACCGACGACGGCTCGCGTGATAAGCCGCGCGATCAGAAAGCAGAGCCCGTCGACGACGAGCAGAGCGCCGAGCCTGCGTGCGGCGCGCCAGTAGTGTCGTCGAAGATTTTCCAGCGCGCGACTGGTCGTCGCCTCATGGTGCAGCGCGATGGATGGACTCGCTACGAGCCCTCCGGACTGCGGCGCGCGCACACGTGTGTCCGCCTTGTGACGTGGACGCGTGTGGCGGGGCGAGGCTGAGGATGGAGGTACCAAATGCAGCCGAGTACGGATCGAGGAGATGGCGATACGGTCGCGCGCAGCGTCGAGCCGACACCTGCGGTCCGTAGGACGACTGGTCAAATCTTCACGCTTAAACCCGGGCGTACCACCAGACGTCACGTTCCGCCACTCGATTCTGCGCTGCCGCTGAGATTTGACCGACCAGCCTGTTCGCTAGCCCAGTTAGGCGCGGGATGTCCTCGATGTTAATCGCGTGTAACGACGTACGCCATTCATCCTGCGTGTAACCCGTTCGTCCCGAGTATGAAACTCGAACGACCGGTTTTCGTCGGGTTCGCGACCCGCAGCAAGAACGCATCCCTTGCCGACTCAAACATCCGATGATTAGTCGCCTCTCGACGACGCGCCTCAGCGTGCGGTCACTGACCCGGAGCCCCGGTCTCAGCGCCATCGCTGTCGTCGCATTCGCCCTCGGCATCGGGCTCACGACCGCCACTTTCAGCATTCTCGACGGAGTGGTGTTGAAGGGTCTGCCAATCGAAAAAGCGAACGAGCTCGTCCACATAGAGGTTAGCAACCTTCCCGCAGGGATCAACAGCGTCGCCGTTTCCATTCACGACTTCGTGGACTGGCGTGCGGCGCAGCGATCGTTCACCGACCTCGCCGCGTTTTATCAGGGCACTGTGAATCTCGCGGGCCCGGACGCGCGCGCGGAGCGGTACTCGGGAGCGGTCGCGACCGCGAGCGTGTTCGAGCTTGCGCGGGCGCGCGCGCTCATGGGCCGCACGCTCACGGCCGACGATGAACGGCCCGGAGCGCCGAACGTCGTGGTGATTGGCCATCCCGTGTGGGAGACCCGCTTCGCGCGCGACCCGCGGATCCTCGGCCGCCCCATTCGCGTGAACGGCGAGCCGTCGACGATCGTGGGCGTGATGCCGGCGGGCTTCGAGTTCCCGGTGCGTCAAAATGTGTGGGTGCCGCTCAGAATGAATCCGCTCGAGATCCCGCGCGGCGAGGGCGAACGCCTCGAGGTGTTCGGGCGGCTGCGCCCCGGTCGATCGCTCGACCAGGCCTACGCCGAGATGGCGACGATCGCGAAGGCGCTGGAGGCGCGCTACCCCAGGACGAATGCGGGCGTGCTCCCGATCCTCAAGCCATACACGCAGGAATTCGTCACGCGCCAGGAGCTCATGCTGTTCTATACGATGTTCGTTGCCGTCCTCGGCGTGCTGCTCATCGCGTGCGCGAACGTCGCGAACTTGCTGCTCGCGCGCGCGGTCGTCCGCAGTCGCGAAGTCGCCATCCGCAGCGCGCTCGGTGCCTCGCGCCGCCGGATCCTGGCACAGTTCCTCATCGAGGCCATCGTACTCTCGGTCGCCGGTGGCGCGTTAGGTATCGGGATCGGATACGCGGGTATCTCCTTCTTCAACGACGCCATGAAGTCGGCGACCCAGATTCCCTTCTGGATCAGGGTTGACATGAATCCTGCGGTGGTGGTGTTCGCCCTGGGCATCACGACGCTTGCCAGTCTGCTCGCAGGCGTGCTGCCGGCGATTCAGGCGTCGGGGGTGAGCATCGGCGACGTGCTCAAGGATGAGGGACGCGGCTCGTCGAGCTTCCGACTGGCGCGATTCAGTCGCGGGCTCGTCGTGGCGGAGGTGGCACTCTCATGCGCATTGCTCGTCGCGGCGGGGATGGCGGTCAAGAGCATCGTCGTGCTCGGCCGCACCGACTTCGGTGTAACGACGTCGTCGATGTTCACGGCGCGCATCGATCTGGCCACGGCCATCTATCGTGATGCGTCGAAGCGCGTGCAGTTCTACGACGAGCTCACTCGGCGCCTCGCCGGCGAGCCTAACGTGCGAGGGGTGGCGCTGGCGACGTCGCTGCCGATGTCCCCGTCGGGCGGAACCGCGTATTCGGTGGATGGGGAGCGCTACGCGACGGAGAATGACCGTCCCTACGCGCGCCGCGTCGCCGTCACTCCCGAGTTCTTCCAGGCGTTCGGTATCAAGGTGCGACAGGGAAGGGCGTTCATGTCGGCGGATCGTGAGGGATCGGTCCCGGTCGCGATCGTGAATGCGAGCTTCGTGCGCCGCCATTTCGCGAACGGTGATCCGATCGGGCGTCGTTTTCGTGTGGGTGAGGATTCGGCACGGCCGTGGCTGACCATCGTCGGTGTCGTGCCGGACGCGTACATCCATGGCATACACGACGAGCAGAACGGTGCGGGCTTCTATCTCCCGGCCGCGCAGACGGCGCCGAGCGCGATGAGCATCGCGATCCCGACGGGCGATGGAGACCCGCTCGCGCTCACGAGCCGCGTTCGCGAGATCGTCACGTCCATCGACGCCGACATCCCGATGTACGACGTGCGCACGATGGAGCAGGTCGTAGCCCTGAGCACGTGGTTCTACGGCACATTCGGCACGCTGTTCAGCGCGTTTGGCATTGCTGCGCTCTTCCTCGCTGCGATCGGATTGTACGGGGTGATGGCATTCTCCGTCGGCCGTCGCACTCAGGAGGTGGGTGTCCGCCTCGCCCTCGGCGCGCGCCCTGCGGACGTCCTGCGCCTGGTGCTCGGGCAGGGCCTCATCCAGCTCGGCGTCGGCCTCGCGATTGGGCTCGGGCTGGCACTGTTGCTCGCGCGGGGCCTGCAGGTGGTGCTATTCGGCGTCGGTCCGGCCGATCCGTCGGTGCTCGGTGCGGTGGTGGTGGTGCTGGCGGCCACCGGTACGGTCGCGTGTCTGATTCCCGCACGTCGGGCGACGAAAGTGGATCCGATGACGGCGATGCGGTCGAGCTGACGACACCACGATGGCACGTGCGTCCGTTCGCGAGACGCGGGTGATCGCGGTAGCTTGAGCCCCATGACCACCAAGCTGGAGAAGCCCATCAAACGCGAGCTCGAGCACGCGGGCGTGGTGTACACCGTGACCATCGCTCCGGACGGCATCAAGGTCGTGGAGAAAGGGAAGCGGAAGGGACGCGAGGTTTCCTGGGGCAGCATCATCTCGGGCGACGCGGAGCTCTCGGAGGCCCTCCGCATCTCGATCGACGCGACCCGCAGCGGCGACGAATGAGCCCAGCCGCCGTTCCGTCTCCCGTCTCCCGCTTCCCATATCCCTAAGAGAAGTCCCCGGATTCGCGGTGTAAACGCGAGTCCGGGGACTTCTTTCCGCTGGCGGGATTCGACCTGATTGGGTTCGACACCGCGCTTGCACGCGGCCCGATCGACTTCCCTTTCCCTCGCCGTTACGGTCCCGGCTCAGGCGCTTCCGAATTCGTCGAAGCTACAGTCGCGACCAGCGACCCCGCGACCGACCGGTCGGCGTCGAACCGTCGACCGGCAACGCTCCACCGGCGTCCCGATGGAACGCATGACGTCCGAGATCGACCGTTTCGTTCGGACGCGCGGGCAACATTCACCTAGTGGAACGGCGCGTCAATCGAGAACTTTTCCCGAACCCGCCAGACTCGGCCAACACACTCCATCTACCGCTACCGCATGCCGATCACGCGTCGCTCGCCCATCTCCGCCGCCCTCGTCCTCTTCGCGAGGCTCACGCTCGCGACGACCACGCTCACCACTCTCGCCGCCGCACAATCGTCGCCGGGGACCTCGCCGGTGGCCGAGAAGATCGACTACGCCACGCTCGCCCGGATCAAGGAGGAGGGGCTGCAACGGTCGCAGGTCATGGATCACATCTCCTGGATCGCCGATGTCTACGGTCCTCGCCTAACGGGAGGGCCCGGCATCCGCCAAGCCGCTGACTGGACGAAGAAGAAATTTGGCGAATGGGGACTCGCTGGCATTCACGAGGAGCCCTGGGCCTTCGGAAAGGGCTGGCAGCTCGTGCGCTTCCATGCGCACATGATCGAGCCGCAGGTCATGCCGATCATCGGGCTGCCCAAGTCCTGGACGCCGAGCACGAACGGAACCGTCCAGGCCGACGTCGTGCTGGCACCGATCACGAGCCCTGCGGACTTCGAGAAGTACAAGGGCAAGCTGCAGGGGAAGATCGTCCTCACGCAGCCCGCGCGCGGCGTCCGCATGCTCGACGGCCGGATCGTGATGCGCATGAACGACGACGACATTGCCGAGGCGAAGACGACGCCGGTGCCGGCGCAGTCGCGCGTGGGCGGTGGCCCGCCCGGTGGCTTCGCGCAGGGCCAGCAGTTCGCGCAGCGCGTGGCCCAGTTCTACCAGAGCGAGGGTGCCGTCGCGGTGATCGACCGCGGCGCCGACAGCGATCTGACCGCGGGAGGCAGTGACCTCTCGTGGCAGGCGCAGCGAGTCGATGGCGGGACGATCTTCGTCGGCTCAGGTGGATCGCGCGATGAGAACGCGGGCAAGGGTCTTCCGAGCGTCGTCATCGCCGTCGAGCACTACAATCGGATGGTGCGCATTCTCGAGAAGGGCGTGCCGGTGAAGATGGAGCTGCACGTCGAGACGAAGTTTCTCGACGAGCCGCAAGGGCAGGGCGGCTTCAACATTGTCGCGGAGATTCCCGGCACCGATCCGAAGCTGAAGGACGAGGTCGTGATACTCGGAGCGCACTTCGACTCGCACCACGGGGCGACCGGCGCCACCGACAACGCGACGGGCAGCGTCGCCATGATCGAGGCGATGCGCATACTCAAGGCGGCCGGGGTGAAGCCGCGTCGAACGATTCGCGTTGCGCTGTGGGGCGGGGAGGAGGAAGGTCTGATGGGCTCGCGCGCGTACGTGAAGCAGCACTTCGCCGATCCGGCGACCATGCAGACGAAGCCCGAGTGGGACAAGCTCGCGGCGTACTTCAACCTCGACAACGGCACCGGAAGGATTCGCGGCGTGTGGTACCAGGGGAATCTTGGCGTTAGGCCGGTGTTCGAGCAGTGGATCGAGCCGCTGAAGGACCTCGGCGTCGAGATTCTCGGTCCACGCGCGGTCGGTTCGACGGATCACGCGTCATTCGAGGCGGTCGGGCTCCCGGGCTTCCAGTTCGTGCAGGAGCGTCTCGAGTACAACTCGCGGACGCATCACTCGAACATGGACTTCGTGGACCGCGTGCAGCGCGAGGATCTCGTACAGCAGGCGACAGTGTCGGCGGCGTTCGCGTTCATGGCCGCGCAGCGTGACGAGAAGCTGCCACGGAAGGCGAAGCCCGAGATCCGCGTCGCGCAGTAGCTGCTTGCTTACCTGCATTGCGGGAGTACGCACCGCGGGACTTCGCGCCGCAGGAGTCTCGCCGGCTCCATCGTGGCGCTTGGCGCGGGGACTCGGCTCCGTCGGCTGACGCGCCGCGCGAGCACCGGCTGGACACGCTGCGAACTGCTGACGGTCAGCGCCGACCAGCGTCTATGGCTCGAATGCAAAGCAGCCCGCACAAAAACAATAGGAATGGTAGATCCACTCGGAGTGCAGCGTGTGATCGACCAGGGATCGTGTGCTCGTGAGCGCAGCCGGTCACGAGGACGGCACGAGCGCGCCGCCAGGGTCCCGCGCTAACGTTCGTGATGACATTCATAGACCCGAAACCACTCGAATGCTTGCTCGAATACTTCGGCGCCTGATACCGCTTCTCGCCGTCGCCGGCCCACTCGGAGCGCAGACCACGGCCGCTGTCGGCGCACCAACGCCCGACTCGCTTGCGCGCCTCGTGATGGCGCGATTCGCGGCGGCGGCGCCCGACGCGTTCGACAGCGTGTACACGGACCCACTCGGCCGCGATGTCATGCGGTCGTCGGTGCAGCAGCGAGCGTTGCGGCGGTCCGACCTCCAGCGCGTCATCTGGCAGGGACCCGATCGCGCCGTGCTGCTGCTCGCCGGCGTCGTCTACCCCGCGCGCGATCGGCAGATGCCGCTCGATGCCGCCGCCGGAAGCGACGAGGCCAATCGTGTTCGACGCTTCTCCGGGCTCTACGTAGCGACGAAGACGGCGGACACCTGGCTGCTCGGCCGTCAGCTCCCGCTCGACACGCTGAACTTCATTCGCGCGCAGGCGGTGAGCGCGACCATCACACCGGGGAAGGAGATCGAGGTCACGGACACGTTGACGCTCGACATCGGCAGCCCGTACGGGTTCGTCGCGCGATTCAATAGTGCGGCGCACATCGCCTCGATGACGCTGGACGGAGCGCCGGTGACACCCGACGTCGGCGGCGGCGTCTTCCGGATCGACGCCAAACCGAAGAAGGCCGCGCGGCTCGTCATGCGGTACTCGATCGTCGAATCGCGCATCCCGGGCGCCACGCCGCCGCGCGATTCCAGCGCGACCACCGGCGCGAGCAACGGCCCGACGCCGCCCGACGGCGCCGCGTTCGGCGCCTATCACAATACCGATGCCTGGCTCCCGTTTTTCGGCTACGACAGCGGCAACAGCTTCGCGAAGATCACGGCGACCGTCCGCATTCCGGCCGCCTATCGTCTTACGACGAGCATCCCGCAGACGGAAACGGTTGCGGGCGGCGTACGGACCGTCGTCGCGCGGAGCATGCACCCACAGTTCCTGCTCGCGCTCGCGTACGACCGCGACTGGCGCGTGCAGTCTTCCACGATCCCGACATCGTTCGGCCCGGTCCGCGTGGAGACGTTTCTCACGCCCGACTTCACGTTCACGCACGACTCGCTCGCGAAGGTCGCGGCCCGCGTCTACGACGTCCTCGGTCGTCGCTTCGGCGAGCCGCAGGCGCCGACGCGCTACGTCGCCATCGTCGCGAACCGCGCGTTAGGCCGCGGTGGCTTCAGCGTGCGGATGAACAACGCGGTCGTCGGCGGTTCCGGCGCGACTCGGCTCGATGACCCGGCCCTCGCGCCGTCCTACGTGCTCGCGCACGAGATCTCGCACGGCTGGACGATGAACGCCAGCAGCTTCGCGGCGAACATGCTGCAGGAGGGGTGGGCAACGTTCGCCGAGGGAACGGTGCTTGGCGTCGTGTACGGCAAGGACGTGGAGCGCGCGTTCTGGGAGCGGCAGCGCGCGAGCTACCTGTCCGGCGTCGATCGCTCCGGCCTCGCGGGATTCGAGGGACGGCAGAGCATTCTGAGCAATCCCGACAACGGTCGTATTCACTACGTCAAGGGCTCGTGGGTGTTCCGTGAGCTCGAGCGCACGTTAGGCCGGGACACGTTCGACCGGGGCATTCGCGACTACGTCGCCCTCCGGCGCCACGGTCGGCCTGCAGGCTATCGAGAGTTCATCAGCTCGATGTCGCGTGCCGCAGGGCGGGACCTGACCGGCTTCGTGATGCCCTGGCTGGAGGGGAAGTACATCCCCGACGTCGAGGCCCGCATCGATGGTGACCGGGTGATCGTCTCGCAGCGCCAGCCTGAGCTGATCTTCGAGCTGCCGCTCGACCTCGCCCTGACGACGGCGTCGGGATCGACGGTGCAGCGTCACATTCACCTCACGCGTCGCGTCGACACGCTCGATGTCCGGCACGGCGGCGGCGTGACCGACGTGCGCGTGGACCCGGACCACTACTTTCTGTTGCAGCGTCACATGGGCGAACAGGTGGTGCGGTTCGAGCTGCCGGCGGCGGCGGTCCCCGACGCGAAGGTGGTCGAGCTCACCGGCAACTTTGCGGGCAAGCCGCTGGCGGCGACGCGCGTGGGCGACGCCTGGGTGCTGGAGCTTCCCATGACGGAGGGTCGCTACATCTGGCAGTGGCGCGTGGACGGTGTGACGCCTAACGACGAGGCGACGTTCGCCGCGGTGCTGGGCCCCGCGGATCCGGCGGCGCGGGCGGGCGTGAGATGGGTCAAACCGCTGCAGCGGGTGATCGAGGCCTACCCGCGTTAAGGGACGCGCCGCCTTAGGCGTGGGTATACGTACGGCACACTCTCAGTGGCCAGTCAGTCATCAGTCGAGAGTCTCCGGTAAGCGTGATCAGTAAGAGTGATCAGTAGTGAGTTGCTGTCAGTGGAACCCACGATGTCATCCCGAGGAGCGACAGCGACGAGGGATCTTGCCGGCGTCACGCGTGGGCCGGCTATGAGCACCGCAGACGAGATCCCTCGTCTACTGTCGCTCCTCGGGATGACAGATGCGACAGCACTCAGGACTCGGGACTGCCACCTGGGTACCGCCCCCTCGGCACTGCGACTGGCGACTGTTGCCGGATGACTGACTGACTACTGTCACCGGCACGTTCCTCACCCGTTAGACCGCAACATTCAACATGGAGATCTTCTGCCAGATCTTCCGCGACAACCCTGCCGTGAGCGACTCGATCTCGTTCACGGCGCCTAACGTCACCGGGTCGTCGAAGCGCTCCACGAACAGCGCCGCGATCTTGCTCGTCAACGACAGGAGCTCGCTGCAGTAGTCGAGGTATCGGCCGAGCTCCGACCGAGTCATGGTGCGCGCCGGGGACGACATCGTCGGGGCCGGGTGCGACATCAGCTGCTCGGGGTCCTTCGTGAGCTGGTGCATGTCCACGACGTGCGCGATGCTGCGCAGCTGGTGCAGCACGCCGAGCGCTCGCCGGCGCTTGAGACGGGTCTCGATCGTGACGAGGAAGAAGATGGCGATCCCTATGAAGACGACGTCGTTGATGGCCGAATCCACGGCCTGCACGAACTCGGGCCATCCCCCCACCCCGGTGCCGAGGTTGATCTGCGACACGGCGGCGGCGAGCACCGCGAGCATGACGACGATCGCCGCGCCGACGCTGACCCGCACCGACCAATTCGGCTTTGCGAGATAGGCGACGTGCGACGCGCTTTCGCGCGCGACGTTCAGCAGCTCTTCACTCACTTTCGAGAGACTGGACGCGGGAAAGCGCTCGGTGATACGGTCGCGCAGGCGCTGGAGCGTCTCGATGATGCGGTCGTCGTCGAGTTGACGGTACATGTTCGGGAATCGGGAATCGGGAATCGGGAATCGGGAAGCAGAAACCCCCGGGATGCCTCTCGATCCGAGAGTGACATCCCGAGGGTTTGCGATTCCCGATTCCCGTTCGGCGCGGATCAGCTCTTCGGGACGTGCGGGTTGTTCGTGATCTCCGATGTGTTGAGCGGCCAGCACATGACGTTCGCGAACTGGCTCGTGCCCCCGTACATCGCTCCTGTCTCCCACGAATGAAGGCCCGTGGTCACGTTGTACTGTTCTCGATACCGCCGCAGGTCGCCCATGCGATGCATGTCGAGGTAGAAGTCACGTCGACGCTGATCGCGCAGGTTGTCCACGAAATTCGCGGCCGTCGTCACCGCCGTCGCCGTCGTGCTCGGGAACGCCGTTCGGCGCGATTCGATGAACGCAATGTTTTCCGTCGTCGGTCCCTCGGCCTCGGCGATGATGTACCGGGCTTCGAGGATCGATGCGAGCCGCATGGAGCCTCCGAGGGAGAAGTCCGCTCCCGGTCTCGTGCCGTCGAACGTGCTGTACGACGGGGGTGAGTTCGGCACAATCCACTGCCCGCCCGTCGCTGCCTCCGGCTGCGGCTGGCCCTGGGCGTTGAGCGGGACCGGCACCCGCGCATCGTCCAGGAATTGGAATCGCGTGCCCGACACCGACCCCGTCGTCAGGCCTGCACCGCCGGACATCCGGTCGCGGAGCGGATTGTTGAGGCGTGTCGTGGCCAGGTTGTCGTTGAAGTAGATCCGAAACTCGAAGTTGTTGTTCGTGATCGGCTGCACGAGCCGTGCATACTCGATGGCCTTCGCCTTGTTGCCGATGCCGAGGTACGCGCGCGCCGCGCCGACGTATGACAGGTTGCGAAGCGAGTCGGCGCCATTCATCACCGCGGTGCGCAGCGTGCTGGGAGGCCCGGCGGTGGCCGCGGCTTTCGCCGCTGCCGCGATCTTTATCGTGGAGTCGAATCGCTGCGCCGCGAACGTAAACAGCTCGGTCGGCGTGTACGGTCGGCTGTACAGGCTGTCGCCCTCGGCGAGCGGCGCGCTGCACATCGTCTCGGCGAGCATGATCAGCGAGTAGCCGGCATGCGCGTACACGCGTGCGGTACGGAGGTCACGGTTGGCCGAGTCGCCGAGGATGCGCTTGAAGCGCAGCGCCGCATCGTCGGCAAGCCATCGAGAGCGCTGCATCGCGACGTACCACAAGCTGTTGGTGCCGTTGCTCGGGATGACGTCTCGGCGGTCGTAGTTGATCTCCTCCGAGAAGGTATGGTGGTTGCGCAACTCGTCGGTGAAGACACCGGAGTAGTACGTGACGATCGGCCACGTTGGCTGGAGCTCGCCGATCACACCGTTGACGACGAGGTTGAAGAACGAGGTGTCATCCAGCCGCTCGACGGGAATGGCGGCCGGGTTATCGGCAGTGAGAAAATCCTTGCAGCCGGCAATCGTCGCGGGAATTCCGATCGCGGCCGCAAGCGCGAGCGCGCGGAGGCGCGGCTGGAGCGCTGGTCGGTTGGTCATGGAGGTCATTGCCGGGATCAGAAGGACAGGTTGAACGCGAACGACATGCGCCGCGTCTGTGGCATCGGATACGCGTCCGCGCGAATGGCGGATGATTGGTTGTTGCGCTGCTGGTTCGCGCCGTAGCCGCTCACCTCGGGATCCAGCCCCGTGTAATCGGTCCACGTTGCCAGGTTGCGGGCCGTGGCCGTCAGCGAGAGCCCGTCCACGCGAGCGCGCTGGGTGTAGCGCCGCGGAACCGTGTACGATACGGAGATCTCGCGCAGCTTCAGGAAGTCGGCCTTCTCCAGGTAGTACGACTGGGTGCGGTACAACGCGCGCGTGGTGTCGTTGAGTGTCCCCTGGTTCAGCCGCTCGCAGTTGGTGCGGGTGAAGCAGCGGTCGTACTCCTTGTGGTTGTACAGCCAGTGGCCGCCCTGATAGTCGAGCAGCCCGTACACGCGGAAGTCACGGAAGATCGTGAAGGTGTTCGCGAGCGACAGGAGCCGCGTTGGCATGGCACCGCCCACGTACTGCGTCGTGGTCTCGAGCGCGAGTGTGTTGTTGGCGATGATGTAATTGCCGCTGGCGTCCTTTCGCGGGAAGGCGATGAAGTACGCGCCTAACGGGAATCCGACGCGGTTGCGCTGCATGCCGGGGTTGTACGACGCGCCCGCGAGCGACTGGTCGGTGACCAGCGTGTCAATCGTGACAAGCTTGTTCTTGTTCCACGACGCGTTGAACCGGACGTCCCACGTCACAGGGCGGAGCTGCACCGGCGTGCCGGTGAGCGAGAGCTCGAGGCCGTAGTTCCGGGTCTTGCCGAGGTTCTGAAATGGCGAGCTGTTGAAGCCGGTCGACGGCGGAAGCGCGAGCGGTGTAAGGATGTCGCGCATGTCCTTGTTGTAATACGTTGCCTCGATGCCGGCGCGTCCACTCGCGAAGCTCGCATCGAACCCGGCTTCGATTTCCTCGCCCATCTCAGGCTTCAGCACCGGGTTCCCGAACGCGCCCGTCCGGATAGCGCCCTCGACGTTCGTTCCCTTTGCGACGCGGTCGGCGAGATACGTCCGGATTGCGGAGTACGGCGCCGGGGCCCGCCCCGCCTGGCCCCACGCGGCGCGCAGCCGGAAGTTGTCCGAGCGAATGGCGCTGAAGATGCCCTTGAGCGCCGGCTCGTCCGACATGACCCACGACAGCCCGGCCTTCGGATAGTACACGGCATCGAAGTCCGTCCCGAACGACGAGTGATCGTCGCCGCGAACAGCCGCCGTCAGGAACACGCGATCGCGCCACGCGACCTGCTCCTGCACGTAGATCCCGACCGAGTTGAACTCGCTGAACGTGTTGTCGCCCGCGCGGCTCACCGCCGAGCCGATGTTCGTCTGATCGCCCGAGGCGAGCCCCGTCCCCGACGCCGAGAGGGTCTTCGTCTGCTGCGAGGTGACCTGGGAGCCGAACGAGGTCGTGAGCTGCAGCGCCTGGGACGGAGACCAGAGGACGTTGCCATTGTAGTCGAGCGTGTAGTTGTACACGCGCGGCGTCCGCTGGGCGATATAGCCGGTCGGGACGTCGATGTCTCCCGGCGCCGAGAGGGCCTGCGCCTCGCCCGAGCTCCAGTCCATGCCGGCCGTGACGCGATTCCGGAACCAGGAGAACGGGTTGTAGTTGGCCGTCGTTCCGATCGTTAGGCGGTCCGTCTTCGTTCGGTTGTTGTATTCGTTGGCGGCCACCGGCTCCACAGAGCCCCACCCGTCGAGACTGGGCCGCGAAACGAGACGGCCCGGCAGCCCCCGGGCTGCGCTCAGCAGCAGCCCGTTGAACGCCTCGTCGCCGAGCGGGAGGCGCAGGTTGTTGTGCAGGTAGCCGATGTTGAGCGCGATGTCGACAAAGTCGTTGGGGTTCAGCGTGAAGTTCGTTCGCGTGGCCCGACGGTTGTTCTCGCTGTTGTAGAAGATGCCTTCCTCGCGGTCCGCGTCGCCGGCGACGTAGTACGAGTACCGATCGCCGCCACCGCGCGCCGACAACGAATAGCGACGGACCTTGCCTTCGCGCATCGCGAGCGGGTCACGCTTGAGCGGATCGTCCGACAGCACGGTACCAACCGCCTTGCCCTGGCACCCAGGCCAGAGCGGATTTTGCGCGGCATCCTTCGCGTCGATGAGCGCCTGCGTGCACGTCGTGTAGTTCGTCAGCGTCTCGACACCCCACTGCGTCATCCCCAGCTCGGACCGCGCGGTCCACTTCACCTGCTGTTGCCCGCGCTTGCCCTTCTTCGTGATGATCTGGATCACACCCGCCGCCGCGTCCGCCCCATACAACGTAGCGGCCGCCGGGCCCTTCAACACCTCGACCGACTCGATGTCGTTCGGGTTCACCATGTCGAGCGCGGACGTCGTGTTGCCGCTGAAGTTCTGCTGGCTGTTACCGGACGGGATGAAGTTCCCGATGTTGTCCGTGTTGATGCGAACGCCGTCGATGAACACCACGGGACGATTCGCCGTGAACGACCCGTAGCCCCGCAGCACGATCTCGGACGATGTGCCCGGCGTTCCGGTGTTCGCCTGAACGACGAGCCCCGGCGCCTTCGCGCTCAACACCTCGCTCACGTTGAGGATTGTCTGGCGATCCGTGAGCTCCGCGACGTCGATCGTGGCTACGGCATTCGCCACCGTCTTCTTCTCGGCGGCGCCCGCCGTTCCGGTGATGACGAGCTGCTCGAGCTGCGTTGGCGAAGGAAGGAGCGTGAACTCGGCGGTCACCTCTTGCCCGAGCGGCACCGAAACGGTGCGATCCTGCGCCAGGAAGCCGAGGCGACGCGCCCGGAGCACCCGGGCGCCCTGCGGGACGTTGCTGATACGGAACGTCCCGTCCGAGCCGCTCACCGCACCGATCGCTGAGCCCACAACCGTGATCTGGACGTCCGCTATCGGCCGTCTTGAAGCCGACTCGACGACGGTTCCGCGGACGGTCCCAGTTCCCTGGGCGGCTATCGACACACCAGGGTAGAGACCCGCGACGGCGACAGCCATCGCCAAGAGTCGTGCGCGTACTTCGCGTAGAGACATTCCTACCCTCCTAAGGGGGTGACCGGCGGCACGTGCGCGGATGCGCGTAACGCGGAAGGCCTGCCGGTACGGTGAAAAGCTGCGGTGGGGGTGAACCCTGACATGGGTGCACTCCGAGCGGGCGCGGAATGGAACCCGCGGGGTCATTCGCTGGAGATCGCGAACAACTGCCGCGGCGGCGCCTATCCTACGATTGCTACATATCCGCTGGCAAGAGCGGTCACTCAGGTTACCTTACCGGCCCGTGCTCGAACCCACCTTCCGCACCGGCGCCGTCGTGCGCCGCAGGTAGCCTCGGTGCCCTTTCGACCAACGCCCGTCGGGGGAACGGCATCTGCTCTCGTCGTCGCCAACCCGCACGCGCGTCGCGTGCGACGCGGCGAATGGCGCAAGCCCGCCGAACGTGCGCTCGGACGCCGCTACGGGATCGAGATCGTGTCGCCCGGGAGCGCCGAAGAGGCAGCGGAGTTGGTTCGCGCCCGGATCGCCGCCGAGCAGCGCCCGGCCGTGGTGGTGGCGGCCGGCGGCGATGGCACCGTTAGGCTCGTGGCGCAGGAGCTCGCGGGCACCGGCGTCCCCCTTGGCGTGCTGCCGCTCGGCACTGGCAACGATTTCGCGAAGGCGAACGGCATCCCGGCCGATGTCGCCGGCGCGTTGGACTGCATCATCCGCCGGAGCACCCGGGCCATCGACATGCTCGAGGTGAACGGCAAGCCATTCGTGACAGCGGGTGGCATCGGCATTGGCGCGCACACCGCGCTGGCGGTGCCGTGGATCAAGGCGCTTCACCCGCTCGCCCGCATCGCGGCCGACTCGCTCGGGAACGGCGTCTACCGGCTTGCCGCCGGCTTCAACGTCATGTTCCGACCCGGCATCACCGAGCGGGTCCGACTGACATGGCGCGAGCCTGGCGAGACCGCCGACCGCACCACCGAGGTGCTCGCGCACGGGGTCTTCATCGCGAACCAGCGCACGCTTGGTGGCGGCATGGCGCTGCCGGTGCCGGCCGACAACGCCGACGGCGCCCTCGACGTGTGCGTGGTGAACGACGTCGCGCGAGTGCGGCTCTTGACCGCACTCGCGCAGCTGCTCCGCGGATCGGCCATCGCGTCCGATGTGTTCTCGGCGTGGCGGGCGACGCGGGTGGTCATCGAGACCGATCGACACGCCGCGTTCTTCGGATGCGGCGATCTGGTGGCTGAAGGCACCCGGTTCGATGTGAAGGTCGTGGCAGGCGCGCTCCGGGTCCTGATCTGATCCAACCCTTAACCGAGGTCGATGATGCGTCTGAACCGGGTCTCTGGAATCGCGTCGCAGGTTGCGCTTGCGTCCGTTCTCGCCGCGAGCGCGGCCTTCGCCCAGAAGCAGGTGATCAACCCGCCTAACGCCAGGCCGGGCGCCGTTCTGTCATCAGCCGTTCGCGTGGGCGACATCGTGTTCCTGTCCGGCGCGCTGGGCACGAAGCCCGGCGGCGGCGGGCTGGCCGAGGGTGGGATTCAGGGCCAGACGCGCCAGGCGCTGGAGAACATCAAGGCGTCGGCCACGCTCGCCGGCGTCACGATGGAGGACATCGCGAAGTGCACGGTGTTCCTCACGAGTGTCGCGGACTTCCAGGCGATGAACGGCGTCTATCGTGAGTTTTTCCCAACGAACCCGCCAGCGCGCACGACGGTCGCCGTCGCCGGCCTGGTCGTGGAAGGCGCGGTCATCGAGATCGAGTGCATCGCCGCCGCGAAGAAATAGGGAAACGGGTAGCGGGTCGTTGTCATTCCGAGCGAAGCGAGGAATCCTTGCTGTCCGGGTAGAGAGGCCTCTCGACCGGGAGGATGGCGATTCCTCGCCTCCGCGCCTAGCGGCGCTCCGCTCGGAATGACAGCCGCCGTTTCTCCCGCTACCCGCTACCCGCTACCCGCTTTCCTCCGTTCCCGCCCTATTGGCTCCACGGCGGCTTCACGCTGTTCGTCCGCGCATAGGCGATCAGCTGACCCAGATGCTCGTGCAGGTGCGTGGTGCCCAGGATCCAGGCGCGCTGCATGGTGAACGGCTGGCCGAACAGCTTGACCTGATCGCTCAGCTTCGCCGCCGGCGTCGCCTGCATGCTTTGCTTCAGGTGTGCGAACGACTTCTCGAGGTCGGCGATCGACTGGTCCTTCGTCGATTTCTTCGCCTCGAACGCCACGGCGGTCTTGTAGTCGTCCCCCTTGATGCCCGTCGACGCGTCGGCGGCGAAGCCGAGGCCAGCCGGGATCAGATAGTTGTCGGCCGCGACGTGGCGGATCACTTCGCCCACCGATCGCACGCCCGCGCCGGGACGCCACTCGTACTTGTCGGGCGGGATCGCCTTCGCCAGTGACACGAACTTCTTCTCGACCTCCGACACATCACTGAGTAGATCCGTGGTGATGCTCGGGGACTGAGCCGCGGTGGGTACGGCGCACACTAGCGCAAACGCGCAGTTGAGTAGCGTGAATCGAGCGGATGAGCGCATGGCCGTTGACTCCACTGGATGGTTTTGTTCGACGGAAACCGCAGGGGAATACGTTATCCCCCAGCATGGTTCCCGGGGAGTGACGGGTCGCATCACTGTGGTGCTGCGTCCAGCGGCCGAGTCGCACTCCGGTTTGGCCAGGAACGCCCTCGACGTCGGGTTGCGATCGGTCTACCTTCGCTCGCCCGCCCGTCGTCATTGACGTCCCGACCTTCGACCGAACGTCCATGCGCACGCTGTCATTCGTCGCCACCCTGACGTGCATCGCGGCGGCCTGTTCCAGAGACTCGTCTCCGCCTGCCGACTCCGCTGCGGCGGCAGCGTCGACGGCCGCCGATACGCTTGCGGCCGGTGAAGCACGACTGGCGGTCGACGGGGGGCGGATCTGGTACAAGGTATCGGGATCGGGAACCGCCACCCCGACGATCCTCCTCCACGGCGGCCCCGGCTTCGCCAGCTTCTATATGAAGTCGCAGGAGGCGATCAGTGCGGACCGCCCCGTCGTCCGATACGACCAGCTCGGCGCCGGACACTCGGATCACATCACGGACACGGCGATGTTCAACATCGCCCACTTCGTCCGCGAGCTCGATTCGCTCCGGTCGCACCTCGGCTACGACAAGGTGCACGTCATTGGACACTCCTGGAGGACGATCCTCGGCCTCGAGTACTACCGCGCGCACCCCGAGCATGTCGCGAGCCTGACACTCATGAGCCCGGCGCTCGACATGTCGGCCTGGGAGCGCAACGCGAAGCGATTGGTGAAGACGTTGTCGGACATGCAGGGTCCGAGCGAGTTTACGATCGTTGGGACGCTGAAGACGTACGACGCGACGCCATTCCTCAAGGACGTGAAGGTCCCGGTGCTCTTGACGGTCGGCGAGTTCGACGAAGCCGATCCGCCCACGGTTCGGAAGCACGCGCAGATGACGCCGGGCGCGAAGGTCGCCGTCATTCCCGGCGCCGCGCACATCGTGCAGTGGGACGCGCCCGACGAGACGAACCGCGTCGTTCGCACATTTCTGCAATCAGTGGATTCCACACGGTCCAAGCCGTAACTCACCACCTGCATTCCTGCCGGATCTCAGCCATGACCGCGACGCCATCCGCCGACCTGTTCACGCTCACGCTCGACGATTTCAAGGCGACGCGTGCGCGCATCGCCGAGCACATCAAGCACACGCCGCTCCTGACGTCGCGGCAGCTGAGCGAGAAGACCGGGTACGACATCCGTCTCAAGGCGGAGCTGTTCCAGCGCGTGGGGTCGTACAAGATCCGCGGTCCGCTGAACAAGTTTGCGCTGATGCCCGAGGAGCAGAAACGTCGCGGCGTCGTGTGCTCGTCGGCGGGGAATCACGCGCAAGGTGTCGCGCTCGCGGCGAAGATCCATGGGATTCGCGCGGTGGTCTGCATGGCGACGAATGCGACACCGGCCAAGATCGCGGCAACCAGGGAGTACGGCGCCGAGGTGGTGCTGCATGGCAGCATCTGGGATGAGGCGAACGAGAAGGCGAAGGAGCTGGTGCGCACGGAGGGGCTGACGTACGTCCATCCGTTCGACGACGAACAGCTGATCGCGGGGCAGGGCACGTTAGGCCTCGAGATCGTGCAGGACTGGCCGGAGGTGGACGCGGTCATCGTGCCGATCGGCGGCGGCGGGCTCATCGCCGGCGTGTCGATGGCGGTGAAGGGCCACAACCCGAGCATCAAGGTGATCGGCGTCGAATCGTCCGATGGCCCGGCGATGCAGCGAAGCGTCGAGGCGGGCCGGCTCGAGACGATCGACTGCCGCACGATCATCGACGGCCTCCGTGTACGGCGCGCGGGCGAGCTCAACTTCTCGGTCGTGCAGCGCTTCGTGGATGAGATCGTGGCGCTGCCGGACAAGGAGATCTTCGAGGCGATGATCTGGGTGATGGAGCGGTGCAAGCTGGTCGTGGAGGGTGCCGCGGCTGCACCGGTGGCCGCCCTGCTGCACGGTCTCGTTAGGCTGCCGGCGGGCTCGCGCGTCGCGGTCGTGCTGTCAGGCGGGAACGTGAATCTGGATCAGCTGCGGGGGCTGAAGTGGAATTAGAACGCCGCCTCCAGGTACAGGTGCGCCCGCCACACCGTCGCCGGATCGACGCCACGCGCGAGATCGATCCGCGCCAGGCCATCCATGAACGACAACCCCATCCCGGCACCTCTCACGTTCCCGCGTGACGTGCCCCAGACGGATCGCGAGCCGGCCCAGCCGGCGTCGTAGAACACCAGCGGTCGCAGGACCGACCCTCCCAATCCGAGCTCCGCACGCGCCAGCCAGTAGGAATCTCCGCTCAACGTGCCCGGCTGGAACCCACGCACCGTGTGCGTCCCACCGATCTGCCACGCGCGCTGCGGCGAGAGCGTCCCGCTGCTCGTTCCCGCACCTCCGCTCAACGACAGCGCGACGTTGCCGACGAGGTAGCGCGACGCGCTCACGTCCAGCGCGCCGCGCGTGTAGTCGAACGTGCCTGCGGCCGCTTCCGCTCGCAGGTCCCCCGTGAGACGGACGCCACGCGGGTCGAGGCCGTGCGAGGCGCGAACCCGCGCCGATGCGCCACCCTCCGTGGCGGCCACCGCCCTCACGTTAGGTACGAACTCCGCGCCGCGGAACGCGTGCGGCAGCGAGACCTGCGTTTCCGCCGGCGCGTTATGCTGCCGCTCGGCGAACAGACGCCACGTCAGCGTCGACGCGGCGGTCGACTGGCGCGCACCCGTCAGCTCGCCGCCCGAGGCCCGATAGTAGAAGCCCTCGTCGCGAGCGAACAGGAGCGCAGACAGTGACCCGCCGAGTCCGAACGGGTCGCCCCAGTCATTCGCGCTCTCGAGGCGGTGGTAGCCGCCGAGGGCGATGGATCGGCTGTCCGTACCACGACGCGCCCGCAGGTCGATATTCGGCTCGAGGTCGCCCGTACCGAGTCTGACCAGCGCGAGGCCATCGTACCCCTTGCCTAACGGCTTCTGGACGAGCACTCCACCGGACAGTCCTTCCACACGGTTGTAGCGGAGCAAGCCGTTCCTCCAACCGTATGTGACCACGGGCCGGGTGCTGGACGCACCGGCAACGCCGCCGAGGCCGGCGAGCTGCTCGTCGACGCCGAGCTCCTTCGCCAGCGCGCGAGCGTCGGCGAGGTTGAAGTGCTCCTCGCCCTTGTCGAAGATGGACGGCGGCAGCTCGCGGGAGTGTGCCAGCGCCGCAGTGTCGCACGGCATGCTGATCGTCATCCGCAGGTCGCCGCGACGCTCGCGATGGACCACCGTGTCGGTTTGCGCACAGTCCCTGAGCCGCCCGTCCCGTTGCCGGAACTGCTGTCCCGGTACGACGCCATCTACGACGCCGGTGACTATCGATTCCACGTCGTTCCCGAAGTCCGTCGCAAAGCGCGATCGTCCAGCGGGCACGATGGGAAGCGAGTCCGTCCCGTTGACGGACGCGTAGCGGAAGCTCTGGTCGATCGTCGCGGTGGACCGCACGAAGCCGACGCGGAGTTGGCCGCGTGCGGTTTGAGAGCGCGGCAGCCACCAGCGCTCGCCGTACAGGCCGTAGTCGACCGTGAACGACTCTACGTCGAACTCGATCGGCGTCACCATCGCCCGTACGGGCGCCGGTACGTCCTCGAACGAGTCCTCGCCGATGATCTTCATCATGTCCATCGGGGCCGCGGGCCGAAACGCGGCACGAACGAGCTGACCGCCCGCCGTCTCGAACCACAGTGATCCGATGATGAGGTCGGAGCTGGCCTCGCGCGCGCGGACGGTGACTTCCTGAAGCGTGATCGACCGATCGCCCGGAAGGCGAATCACCGCCGAATCGCCCGATCGATACTCGTACACCGACTCCGCACCACGCTCCAGTGGATTGACGTACGAGAACGGGGTGTCGTCGTCGTCATCCTCATCGCCGCCGCCGACGTTGAACCACCACATCAGCCGCTCGCTGCCGGCGAAGTAGGGAATCGGGACGAGCTCCGCTATGCCGGTCAGCACCCTGGCGCCGGGGAACGACACCGGAACCGCCGTCCGCGCGCCGAGGATGTCGACCCAGACACGGTTCGACCGGTTCCAGCGCACGCGGGCGGCGAGCTCGCTCCGGGCCAGCAGCCGCTCGGCGCCGATCGCCTTGACGTTGATGCCGGCGGACAGGCGCTGCTTCACTGTCGCGTCGTAGCTCGTGAGCGTCGAGTCCTGCTCGAGTCGCGCGACGCGGGCCCGGGTGACGATGTCGCGGGCCCGGGCATCTCGGAATGCACTCCCTATCGCCTCGGGCGTCGCGTCCGGCAGGCGCCCGCGACGCGTGATTCGCGTAGACTCGCGCCTCGACCGGGGTCCATCCCGCCGCACGACCACGCGATCACGGTCGCGCTGCCCTCCCGGTTGAGCAGATTGGCTGGACGCGGCAGTCGACGAGCCGAGGGTCGCCGCGAGGACGCCAAGGTAACCAACGACACGACCGGTTCTCACGCGCCACCTCGCAGGGAGAGTTCTTCCCCTACGGCGGCGACCACACGGGCGGTTTCTTCACGAGGACGATTCGTCCCATCTTCTCCCTTTGCGCAGGAATGCCGACCGCCGATGTCGCCGCTCGACCGCGTTCTGGTGGAGCAGTCTTGGCTTCGCGCTCGCCGTCAGGCTGGGACGGATCATCCTGGCAGCGATTCGCGGACCTGCGTACCTTCGTCCCGCGCATTCCCCCAGGTGGTCGCCGTGAGCGACACGCTCGATCGACGCAGCTTCCTGCGCCACGCCGTGGCCGGCGCCGCCCTCACTGCCGTCTCCGGACCCGGCCGCCTAACGACACTCCGAGTCCGCCCGCGGCGATCGGCCATCCCGCAGCGGATCATTGTGATCGGCGCCGGTATGGCCGGTCTCGCGACGGCCCTGGACCTCCTGGCGAAGGGACACGATGTCACGGTCCTCGAAGCGCGCACGCGACCGGGTGGCCGTGTGTTCACGATCCGGGAGCCCTTCGCCGACGGGCTCTACGCGGAAGCCGGGGCCATGCAGGTGTTCGATTCCCATGAGCGTGCGCAGCGGTACATCCGCGAGCTCGGCCTCGAGATCGACGCCATCCGTCCATCGCCAGGGACGTCGATCCTTCACGTGATGGGGAAACGCGTACTGATGAAGCCGGGCGAACGCGTCGCCTGGCCGTTCGTCCTCGCCGACGGCGAGAAGTCGCTCGACGTGCGGGCGCTGTGGGACAAGTACGTCCACGCGGCCGTACAGGAAGTGGCAGATGCCGAGTCCCGCGACACGAGCCTCCGATCCGTCGCGAAATACGACCGCCTGACGTTCTCGGCTTTTCTCCGAGCGCAGGGAGCGTCCCCGGCTGCGATCGCGATCCTCGCGGTTGGACTCCCGTCGGGACTTGGTGACGGGCCTGACCGTGTTTCCGCATTGGATCTCCTTCGCGAGGCCGCGCATCGCGCCGCGCGCAAGCAGTCGTTCACCATTCGCGGTGGCACCGATCGACTGCCGAAAGCCCTCGCCGCGCGACTCGGGGATCGCGTTCACTACGGCACTCCGGTGCTGAGCCTCGAGCGGCAGCCCGAGGGCGTCCGCGTCGTTGCCGCGCAGGGCGGCAGTCCGCGGACGTACGTCGCCGATCGAGTCGTCTCGGCGATCCCCTTCACGGTGCTGCGGCGGCTGGAGGTCACGCCACCGTTCGGGCCGGAGAAACGCTCAGCCATCGAGCAGTTGCGGTACACGTCGGTCACGCGGGTCTTCGTCCAGACGCGGACCAGGTTCTGGATCGAGGAGGGGTTGTCGGCAAACGCGTCGACCGATCTTCCGGTCATGGGCATCTACGAGCGAGCGCTGAACCAGCCGGGCACGCGCGGGATCCTCGAGTCGTACATGGCAGGACCGAACGCGCGGAAGGCGATGGCGATGACGGATCGCGAGCGCCTAACGGCCACCGTGGAGGGGATGGCGAAGGTCTACCCGAGCATCCGCCAGCAGTTCGAAGGCGGCATGTCGAAGTGCTGGGACGAGGACGAATGGTCCCGCGGGGCGTACGCGTGGTTCGAGCCGGGGCAGATGACGACGCTCATGCCTCACGTTTCGCGGCCGGAGGGGCGCGTCCACTTCGCCGGCGAGCACGCGTCATCGGCGCCGGGGTGGATTGAAGGCGCACTGGAGTCGGCCGAACGTGTCGTGCGGGAGATCGACGACGTCGCTGGCTGACGCCTGCCAGCGCCGCGTGGGGGAATGACGATGTCCCGTCCCCTTCGGCCCGCCCGGAATCGTGGTCGTCTGGTCCGCCGATTCCGCAGGTACCCCGCAGATTGTCCGAGGCGTTAGGCGACAAGGTTTCGGTCGTCGTTAGTCTCCCCTAACAAACTTTCAGCCTCTGCTGTGACCGCCGTCACGCCGCCCGGCGCGGCCTGACGACATTCTTTGGTATCACAAGACAGGCTTCGATCGTCACAATACCGACCCCGGGCGCGGTGCGCGGCCCTGTCGTCCCGATCGATCAATACAGATACGGCACCTGGAGATTCGAATGAACCGACGCATCTTCGTCCTCGCTCTCGCCGCGACGGCCGTCGCGTGCAAGGAGCAGCCCCGTCGCAACGCCGACGGCACCCCGGCGCTGAGCTACGCCGGCCAGGATTCGCTCCTCAAGCAGAAAGACAGCCTCATCGCCGAGAAGACCCGCCAGCTCAGCGAGCAGAGCGCCATCATTGGCGACGCCGCCACGAGCGCGCGCCTGATCAGTGACATCGACAAGGACCTGGCGGCAGTGCGTGGCCTCAAGAGCAAGAAGCCCACGGCGACCAATGCGGCCGAAACCGAGGCGAACGCCTCGACCAAGCTTGAAGGCATTCAGGGCAAGGTTCAGGCGCTGATCGCGCGGCTCAACGCCAGCGAGGCGCGGGTTCGCAAGATGCGCCAGGACCAGCTCGCGCATGCGCAGGTCGATTCCCAGCACGTCGCCCAGCTGGCCGAGTATGAGCGGTCGATCGTCGAAATGCGCGCGACCGTGGAGCGTCAGCAGAGCGAGATCGCGATGCTCACACAGCGCGTCGACAGCCTCTCCACCGCCAACACCGTCCTCATCGCCCGCACGACCGAGATGTCGGCGCGCGAGGACTCCGTGTTCGTCGCGATCGGCTCCGAGAAGGACCTGATCAAGCGTGGCGTGATCAAGAAGGAAGGCGGGACGAAGCTGATGTTCGGTCGCGGCAAGACGATCGTCGCGGCGCGTCACCTCGAGCCGGCGCAGTTCCAGACGATCTCGAAGCTCAAGGATCTCACGATCGACCTGCCCGATCCCAACAAGACCTATCGCATCGTCACTCGGCAGGACATGCATTTCGCCGAGCCGCAGGACCCGAAGAAGGGCAGGGTGAAGGGATCGCTCAAGATCTCCGATCCGAACGCCTTCTGGGGCGGGTCGAAGTATCTGATTCTCGTTGAGCAGTAACCCGACGGGAGACGGGAAGCGGGAAGCGGGAGACGGGAGACGGAAACCCTCGGGAATGCCTCTCAGTGCGAGATGAGCCTCCCGAGGGTTTTCCGTCTCCAGTCTCCCGCTTCCCTATTCCCGCATTCTCTCGTAGACCGTCCTAGCAGCCTTCGCCGTCAGGCCGACCTGAGCGCACGCGGCCGCGAGGGCGAGGGGCAGTGCGTCGAGCGCCGCCAGCAGCAGGTGCTGCGTCCCCGCTCGACGGTGGCCGTCCTTGCTCGCTTCCAGGAGCGCATTGTCGAGCGCCTGCTGTGTCTCCGGTGCCAGCTGCAGGGTATGGCGATCCCCTGGCGCTTCCTTGTCCGGCAGCCGTTCGCGCAGCGCCTCCGCCACCGTCTTGCGAGATCCCGCGACCTGATCGATGAGCACTGCGGCCATGCCATCGTCGCGCGTCGAGAGCGCGAGGAGCACGTGCGAGAGCTCGACCGAGCGATGATCGCGGCTTGCGGCCTCGTCGTACGCGGCGCGAAGCACGTCTCGGGCGCGGCCCGTGAAGTCGTCTACCAGCGCCACTCCATACGGTGACCGCGATCGCGCGTACCCCGGAGTCCCCGGGTGCGCGATGAGCGTGTCGGGTGGCGCGGGTGCCTCGCGCGGCGCGCCCAGGATGCGTAGAGCCTCCGCCCGTGCACGCTCGAGGGTGACGCCCAGCGAGATCAGGATCTGCGCGCCGATGCCCTTCTCCTCGGCGATCGTCCCGAGCAGCAGGTGCTCCGTGCCGACGTAGCTGTGGGACATCACGCGGGCTTCCGACATCGCCAGCTCCAGCACCTTCTTCGCGCGGTTGGTGTACGGCAGGTCCGGTCCGGCCGTTCGATCGGGGTGCTTTGCGGCGGCGGTCCCGGGTTTCACGATCTCCCGGACGCGTTGGATGATGTCGTCGTTCTGCACGCCCAGGTTGCTCAGCACCGCGCTGGCGACGCCCTCGTTCTCCCAGGCGATACCCAGAAGGATGTGCTCGGTCCCGACGTACTCGTGGCGGAGCGCGCCCGCTTCGACTCGTGCCTGCGCGAGCACCTTCCGCACGCGCTCCGTGAAATTGTAGCCGTTCATGGCCATGGGCTCGGGTGCCTAACGGTCGTTGCGGTAGACCCGCCCATCCTTCATCACGAAGACCACCCGGCGCAGCGCCTCGATGTCGCGCGATGGATCGCCCTCGACGGCGATGAGGTCGGCGAGCTTGCCGACGGCCACGGTGCCTAACGAGTCCGCCATGCCCATCGCGCGCGCGTTGAGGGACGTGGCCGACACGATGGCGTCCATGGGCTTCTGGCCGCCGTCACGAACGCGACACACGAGCTCCTCGACGTTTCGGCCGTGTGCGCCGGCGACGGCGTCGGTGCCGTAGACGACGTCGAGGCCGGGCGTCGCCATCGCCTGCCGGTACGCCTTCGCCGTGATCGGCAGGGCGCGTTCCATCGACGCGAAGCCAGAGTCGTTGTAGTTCCCGATGCCCTGATACTTCGCGCGGTTGTCGAGGTAGTTCCGGAAGACGAGGCACACCTGGGGATCGAAGTACACCTTCCGCTCCGCCAGCAGCTTCAGGACCTCGGGCGTGGCGAACACGCCGTGCTCGATCTGCGAGCAGCCCGCGAGCGCGGCGGCGCGCATGCTCTCGGCGCTGTGCGCATGAACGACCGACCGCAGCCCCTGCACCTTCGCCTCGCCGCACGCGGCCGCGAGCTGCTCGTCTGTCATCGTCTGCGTGCCGCCGTCACGAATGCTCTTCGACGCGAACAGCTTGATGACGTCGGCGCCTTCCTGCTTTCGCTGGCGGACGAGCAGGCGCAGCGAGTCGGCGCTGGAGCGCTCGGTCAGCGGGACGAGCGACGTGAGGAGTCGCGGCCCGGGGATCTCGCCACGAGCGATCGCGGCCCGCAGCGGCTTGTCCTCGCGAGACCCGAGGCTCTGGGCCGTCGTGATGCCGGCGCGGAGCGTCGCATTCGCGTTCCCGGCAATGGCGAGCGCCCCCTCGAACTCCGTCTCGCCGTCATTGCCGGCGTGGTAGCGACCCTGCGGGTTGAAGTGCCAGACGACGTGGTCGTGCGCGTCGATCAGCCCGGGCAGCAGCGTGAGCGTGGACAGATCGTACACGCGCGCGCCGGAGGGGATGGGCGCGTTAGGTGCGACGGCGGTGATGCGCGAGCCGCGAACGACGACGATCGCGTCCGGGATCGTGCGCCCGGTCCCGTCGAGGACGCGGGCGGCGCGGATGACGGTAACGGCTTCCTGCGCCCGAGCGCCCGCGGCGCCGAGGCAGACGAGGGCCGCGAGCAGAAGACTGCGGAGGGTCATGGTCGCACGCCGGGAGTAAGTCATGCTGCAAATATGACAGCACGACGAGCCTTGCTGCGAGCAGTCGCTGGCAGCTGGCCGACGGCTGCTTGCTGCGAGCAGCTGCTAGCCGCTCGCCGACGGCCGCGTGCTGGTGCTGCTGGCTCCGCGCTGCTGACTCCGGGCCCGCTCTGCCATGCCGAGCGAGGTGCCACGACGTGGGCGGATGAGGAATCTCTGCCGCTAATCAGGGGAGCCTGACGAAGGTGAACAGGGCACAGCGAACCGGGACGGGGAACTGGAAACTGGAAACTGGCGTGGCCAGCCGTGGCTCGTCGCGGCTGGTGGCAGCAGCGAGCAGCTCGGAGCAGTAGCACGCGGCCGTCGGCGAGCGGCTGCAGCTGCAAGCAGCAAGCAGCCTCAGTTCCCAGTTCCCGGCCGCTCC
>Ga0068862_100000993_pt1 | contig 27133 bp, 26 predicted proteins | sample KBSSwiS52_FD_66598 | JGI IMG/M metagenome (GOLD analysis project Ga0068862, IMG submission 66598) | Switchgrass rhizosphere microbial communities from Kellogg Biological Station, Michigan, USA - KBS Switchgrass S5-2 | ecosystem: Host-associated > Plants > Roots > Rhizosphere > Soil ... | reverse complement strand
CGACGCCGAGGCGATGCCCTTGCCTAGCGAGGACACCACGCCTCCGGTCACGAAAATCAGGGGAGTCATGGACGGCAGCGATCTGCTGGTAAAGCGACATTTTACAGGCTCGCGCCCCTCGCCGCGAGGGGTTTCTGGGGTTCCGTCAAGGCAGCGTGATAGGAAATCCCGCGCGACTCCGTTCTAGGGGATCAACCACGCACCGAACCCCGCTTTTACAGGCGGCATGTCCGGGCGGCGTGGCAATCCACCACCTTTCGGAGTCCGTCATGAAGCTTGTCCACTCGATCCTCGGCGCCACCCTCGCGGCTTCCTCGCCGTTCGCAGGCGCCGCCACGTTCACGGTGACGAATCTCAACGACAGCGGCGCGGGGAGCCTGCGCGACGCGATCGGCCAGGCTAACGCTTCGGGCGGCGCCGACACTGTCGCATTCCAGTCGGGCCTCAACGGCACGATCACACTGTCGAGCGAAATCGCTGTCACCGACACCTTGAACCTCGCCGGCCCCGGCACCGGGCGCATCACGGTCGACGGCGGCATGGCGACGCGCCTCTTCAAGGTGCAGCACGCCGGCGGCGCCGACATCACGGCGACGTTCTCCGGCTTGACCCTCGCGCACGGCCACGCATCGGACGAAGGCGGCGCGATCTGGTCGAGCGGCGACAACGTCGTCGTCAACGGCTGCATCCTCGCCGGCAACATCGCCAACACCCGCGGCGGCGCTCTCTTCGTCGCCGAAGGCAATCTTTCGATCGACCGCACCGGCATCTGGGACAGCCAGACGGGCAGCACCGGCGGCGCGATCCTGTTCTCCGCGGGCGATCTTCTGATCCAGCGCAGCTTGATCATGGACAACACGTCGCAATTCGGCGGTGGCCTCAGCGCGCTGTCGCCGCGCGTCAACGTCGTCATCAGCGACACCACGTTCCAGAACAATTCTGCCGACCACACCGGCGGTGGCATCTGGGCGTCGACGGCGACGTCGTTCAAGGTTTCGCGCAGCTCGTTCGTCGACAACACGACCGGACAGCCGAACGGCGGCGGCATCTATTTCGCCGGCGTCACCGACTTCGGCTCGCCGATCAACGTCATCGAGAACACGACGTTTTCCGGCAACGAGTCGCTGCACCAGTTCGGCAAAGGCGGCGCGCTCGCGATCGCCAGCGGCAACATGACGATCCGCAACAGCACGTTCGCGTTCAACAAGACCTCGCCGGACGATCCGGCCGGCAACGGCGCCGGCGGCGCGCTGTGGGTCGCGGGCGGCACGACGACGGAGGTGACCTTGCAGAGCACGCTCTTCGCCGGCAACACGCACGGCACAGAGAACACGCTGTTCGACGTGATGCGCGAAACCGGCAGCAGCGGATCGCCGCAGAGCACGATCAACGCCAGCAACAACGCGTTCCAGACTCAGCCGAGCGTGACGACGTTGAACGGCGCGTCGCAGGCGAACCTCTTCGATACCGATCCCGCGCTGGAGCCGCTCGAGCTCGACGCCGCACACCTGACCTGGGTGCATCCGCTGCTCCAGACGAGCCCGGTCGTCGACCACGGCAGCAACCCCGCGAATCTCGCGACCGATCAGCGCGGCGCGGCGCGCTCGTCCGCCGCGATCGAAGGCGGCACCGCGTCGACGGACATCGGCGCCTACGAATACCGCACCGATCGCATCTTCCACGGCGATTTCGAATCGCTTTGAAGCTTCATGGGCGGGCCCTGGGCCACGCGGCGCGGTGGACGCTGCCGGCTCTTGTCCCGCCCGCCTTTTCTCGCTTGAAGGCGCGCGCATCGCGCCTTCAGTCGACGCGCACCGCAGCGGACTCGATCGACTTCCGATTTTGCGGTTCGAGCTGCCAGAAGATCGTCGCCGACGTCATCGTGATGAGGCCGACACAGACGAACGTCGCCTGGAACGCCGGCAGCGCACTGGTGCCGCGCTCGAATCCGAAGAGATGCGTGAACGCGGCGAGCAGGCCGCTCGCCGACGCGACGCCGAAGCTGGTCGACAGCATCATCACCATCGACAATAGACTATTGCCGCTGCTGGCGAGATCGCCTTCGAGCGCGTTCAAGGTCACGGTATTCATCGACGTGAACTGCAACGAGTTGACGAGTCCGAAGAACGCAAGCTGGATGATGCGCAGCCACAACGGCTCGTCCGCCGAGATCAGCGCGAAGCTCGCCATCGCGAGCCCGACCATGACCGTGTTGCCGACCAGGACGCGCCGGTAGCCGAACTCGCGCACCAGCGGCACGACCATGCGCTTGGACACCATGCCGGCGATCGCGACCGGAATCATCATCATGCCCGCATCGACTGGCGCGAAGCCAAGCGCGACCTGGAACAAGAGCGGAATCAGGAACGGCATGCTGCCGCTGCCGATGCGCGAGAAAAGATTGCCGAGAATGCCGACGCGATAGCTCGACACGCCGAACAACCGCAGCGGAAACAGCGGCGTCGGAATGCGCGTAGCGTGCAACCAGTACGCGACGAAGCTCGCCATGCCGAAGATCATCAGAAGCAGCACGGTCGCGTGCTGGAAGCCAAGCTCGGAGAGGCCATCGAGCGAGATCGAGATCGCGACCATGCTGAAAGACAGCATCAGGTAGCCGACCAGATCGAAACGCGCGACGACGCTCTTCGCGTCGGGCATGAAGCGCAGCGTCGCCGCCGCCGCGACAAGCCCGACCGGAATATTGATCAGGAAGATCCAGTGCCACGACGCGATCTGCACGAGCCAGCCGCCGAGCGTCGGGCCGATCAAGGGACCGATCAAACCGGGCAGCGTCACGAACGACATCGCGCGCAGGAATTCGCCGCGCGGAAACGAGCGCAGCACCGCAAGCCGGCCGACCGGCAGCAGCATCGCGCCGCCGATGCCCTGTACGACGCGCGAGGCGACCAGCTGCCCGAGCGTGTGCGAATAGGCGCATAACGCCGAGCCCACGCTGAATGTCACGATCGCGGCGAAGAAAACGCGCCGCGTGCCGAGGCGGTCGGCGAGCCATCCGGACGCCGGGATCAGCATCGCCATCGTCAGCGCATAGGCGATGACCACCGACTGCATGCGCAGCGGACCCTCGCCGAGCCCGGCCGCCATCGACGGCAGCGCCGTGTTGACGATCGTCGAATCCAACATCTGCATGAAGACGCCGAGCGCGACGAGCCAGAGCAGCGGGTTGTTGACGTGTTTAGCGGGCATCCTGGAATCGCGATCCGTGCGACGGGCGTTGGGCATTGTCGCACTCGATGCTTGACCCTTGCTGTCGCGGTCGCCATTCTGCGCGCCGACCCGTCGAACTCTTACCGAACTTTACCCAACGAATGAGCAGTCGCTACAACGCCGCCGACATCGAAGTCCTCTCGGGCCTGGATCCCGTTAAGCGCCGCCCGGGCATGTACACCGACACCTCGCGTCCGAATCACCTGGCGCAGGAAGTCATCGACAACTCCGTCGACGAGGCGCTGTCCGGACACGCCAGCACGGTCGAGGTGATCTTGCATGCCGACGGCTCGGTCGAGGTCAGCGACGACGGCCGCGGCATGCCGGTCGATGTGCATCCGGAGGAAAAAATCCCCGGCGTCGAGCTGATCCTGACGCGTCTTCATGCCGGCGGAAAATTCTCGAACCGCAACTATCAGTTCTCGGGCGGTCTGCACGGCGTCGGCGTTTCGGTCGTCAACGCGCTGTCCTCGCGCGTCGAAGTCTCGATCAAGCGCGACGGCCAGGTCTACCGGATGAATTTCAAGAACGGCGATCGCGCGAGCAATCTCAGCGTCGTCGGGACGGTGCCGAAGAAGCAGACCGGAACGACGCTGCGCTTCTGGCCCGATCCGCAGTACTTCGATACGCCGAAGATTTCGCTGCCGAAGTTGAAGCACGTGCTGCGTGCGAAGGCCGTGCTGTGCGGCGGCCTCACCGTGCGCCTCCTCGACGAGGCAACCGGCGAGAAATCCGAATGGCATTACGAAAACGGACTTCGCGATTACCTGCGCTCGATGCTCGGCGAAAGCGAATACCTGCCGCCTGACCTCTACATCGGATCGCTGCAGCGCGACACCGGCGCCGTCGACTTCGCGATCGCTTGGGTGCCCGAAGGCGAATTGACGCAGGAAAGCTACGTCAACTTGATCCCGACGGTCCAGGGCGGCACGCACGTCAATGGTCTTCGCACCGGCCTCACCAACGCGCTCCGCGAATTCTGCGAGTTCCGCAATCTCCTTCCGCGCGGCATCAAGCTCGCGCCGGAAGACGTCTGGGATCGGCTGAGCTTCGTGCTTTCGCTGAAGATGACCGATCCGCAGTTCTCGGGACAGACGAAGGAGCGATTGTCTTCGCGCGACGCGGCAGGTTTCGTCGAGAACGCGACGCACGACGGTTTCTCGCTGTATCTCAACCAGCACACCGAGATGGGCGAGAAGATCGCCCAGCTCGCGATCGAGCGCGCGACGATCCGGCTGAAAACCGAAAAGCAGATCGTGCGCAAGAAGATCACGCAAGGTCCCGCGCTGCCCGGCAAGCTCGCCGATTGCGCGTCGAGCGATCTTTCGCGCACGGAATTGTTCCTCGTCGAAGGCGATTCGGCCGGCGGCTCCGCGCGGCAGGCGCGCGACAAGGATTTCCAGGCGATCCTGCCGCTGCGCGGAAAGATATTGAACACGTGGGAAGTCGAATCGGGCAGCGTGCTCGCGTCGCAGGAAGTGCACGATCTCGCGGTCGCGATCGGTTGCGATCCCGGCAAGGACGATCTCTCAGGTTTGCGTTACGGCAAGGTCGTTATCCTCGCCGACGCGGATTCCGACGGATTGCACATCGCGACCTTGTTGTCGGCATTGTTCCTGCGCCATTTCCCCGCGCTCGTGCGCGAAGGCCACGCGTTCGTCGCGATGCCGCCACTGTTCCGCGTCGACGTCGGCAAGCAGGTGTTCTACTGCCTCGACGAAGCCGAGCGCGACGCGATGCTCGACAAGATCCAGCGCGAGAAGATGAAAGGCACGGTCAGCGTCACGCGCTTCAAGGGCCTCGGCGAGATGAATCCCTCGCAATTGCGCGAATCGACGATCCATCCGGATACGCGGCGTCTCGTGCAGCTCACGATCGAAGCCGAAGATGGCACGTCGAAGCTGATGGACATGCTGCTGTCGAAGAAGCGCGCTGCGGATCGGAAGGAGTGGCTGGAGACGAAGGGCGATTTGGCGTCGCTCGAGGTCTGACTCTCTCGCGAGGCTTCCAGCTCACTAAGCCGTCGCGCGCAACTCCTGCCGCACGACTTCGCGAATCGCTTCGAGCGTCACGTGCTCGCCGCTCAACACCTCGCGCAGAACGCGATTGATTTCGGTCTGGTAACCGAGGCCTTTCTGGCCCGCGCGCTCGCGAAAACTTTCGATGATTTCGTTGTCGAGCCACAGCGTGATGCGCGTCTTGCCGGGCTGGGGCGGGAGCACCGCGCCGCGTTTTCCTTTCGAGAAATCGTAGTGGTCTTTCATAAGCCTGCCTCGTAGCACTCGCGCTCGCGTGCGTTGGCGTGCCGCGCCGAGATGATCCTGATGGTTCCCTCGCCGCGCCATGTGTAGACGACGACGAGAAGCCGCCCGAAAGCATCGATTCCCATCGCGATCCAGCGCGCTTCGTCGTGCGATGCGTCCTCGATCGTGATCGCCTGTGGATCCCCCAATACCGGTTCCGCATCGGAAAGATCGATCCGATGCTTGGCCCGGTTGAGGCGGTTCTTCATCGGATCGAATTCGATCCAGACGCGTCGATTATACATACAATGTGCATACCTGCAAGGAAGACTTGCGGGCGGCACATGCGCTATCCGGATACGAGATACCGACTCGGCGCGACGCCCATCACCCGCTTGAACATCGTCGCGAACGCGGAGGCGCTTTCGTATCCGAAATCGAAGGCGAGCGTCGTAATCGATTCGCCCTTCGCCAGGCGCGGCAATGCCGCGAAGATGCAGGCCTGCCGGCACCACATCGCGAAGCTCAATCCGGTTTCGGCGCGGAAGCGACGCGTGAACGTGCGGCGACTCATCGCAAGATCGCGCGCCCAGTCGTCGATCGTCTCGTGCGGCGAAGGATTTTCGAGGTACGCGCGGCAGCGCGCCGCGATGTGCGCATCCGCGGGAAACGGAACATCGAGCGGCAATATCGGCGCACGCTCGATCTCGCGCACGAGCAGCGACTGGATCAATGCGCCGCGCGATCCCTCGGGCGGATCGAGCGGCAGATCGACCGCTTCGAGCAGCAGATGGCGCACCAGCGGCGACACGCCGAGCACGCGGCACTCGCGCGGCAGCGCGGCGCTGACGTCGGGATCGACATACAAGCTGCGCGTTCCGACGGGCGTCAGCGCCAGCACGTCATGATGCACACCGGCCGGAATCCACACCGCGCGCTCGGGCGGCACGATCCAGCGTCCCGCGTCGGTCGCAACGGCCATGATGCCGTTCGCTGCATACAGGAATTGCGATCGGCGATGCCTGTGCCGCGCCACCTTGTGGCGCTCGGGATATTCGTTGCCGGTGGCGACGACGCGTCCCGGCAATGCGTCGGCCTTGATCGCGGGAATATTGCGCATTGGCCCAATCGCGATGAGATATGACCTAAACAATAATGCGGGCAAAACGGTTTCGGCGTCTACTACCGCCATGACGACCAGCAGCACAGCAACAACGACCCTCGAAACCGCCGCGGCGGGTTTTCATCCGCCTGCCGACGCCGAGGCGCGCCCGGCAATCGAATTGCCGCGCGAGCCTTCCGTGGTTCAGAGCGCAGTCGGCACCGCATTTCCGATTCTCGCGATGCTGAGCGTGTGTCACCTCCTCAACGACATGATCCAGTCGCTGTTGCCGGCGATCTATCCGCTGCTGAAGGACACGTTCCGGCTCGACTTTGGCCAGATCGGTCTCATCACGCTCACGTTCCAGATCACCGCGTCGCTGCTGCAGCCTTTCGTCGGCATCTACACCGACAAGAAGCCGATGCCGTATTCGCTGGCGATCGGCATGGGATTCACATTGAGCGGACTGATCCTTCTGTCGCAGGCGCCGAGCTTTCCGCTGCTGCTGCTCGCGGCGGCGCTGATCGGATCGGGTTCCTCGGTGTTCCATCCGGAATCTTCGCGCGTTGCGCGCATGGCGTCGGGCGGACAGCACGGGCTCGCGCAATCGCTGTTCCAGGTCGGCGGCAACGTCGGTTCGGCGATCGGTCCGCTGCTCGCCGCGTTCATCGTGATGCCGCGCGGACAAGGCAGCGTCGCCTGGTTCGCGATCGCCGCGCTGATCGCGATCACGCTGCTGACGCGCATCGGCGGCTGGTACCGCGCACACATCCCCGCGCATCGCAAGGCGCGCGCATCGGCTGGCGCGATCATGCTGCCGCGACGCACGATCGTCGTCACGATGGTGATCCTCGGCCTCCTGATCTTCTCGAAATATTTCTATCTCGCCAGCCTGTCGAGCTACTACACCTTTTATCTGATGCAGAAATTCAGCCTCACCGCGCAAAGCGCGCAGCTGCACCTTTTCGTCTTCCTCGGTGCCGTCGCCGCGGGCACGCTCGCTGGCGGACCGATCGGCGATCGCATCGGCCGCAAGTACGTCATCTGGGGTTCGATCCTCGGCGTATTGCCGTTCACGCTGCTGCTGCCGCACGCGAATCTTTTCTGGACGACGATGCTGACGGTCGTCATCGGACTCGTCCTCGCCTCGGCGTTCTCGGCGATCATCGTCTACGCGCAGGAGCTCGTTCCCGGACGCACCGGCGTCATCGCGGGACTCTTCTTCGGCTTCGCGTTCGGCATGGGCGGCCTCGGCGCCGCGGTGCTCGGCGAGCTCGCCGATCACATCGGCATCGAGGCGGTCTATGGCATCTGCGCGTTCCTGCCGGCGATCGGATTGCTCGCGTGGTTCCTGCCAGCGATCGAGAAGCCTCGCGCTGCCAGCGCATAGTCGTCGGGATCTTGGCTCACTCGAGCCACCGATACTCCGAACGTTGGCAGCAACCTCGCGCTACCACTTGTCCGCGTAGCGGTCCACGACATGCGCGTTGATATAGCTCGCAAGACCGCGTCCCTGCTGCGCGAGCAGCTTCATCGTCTCGACTTCCTGCCAGCCGGCCGAAGTGTGCGTGTAGCGATACGTCACGCCGCTCTTGAATTTCACGTCGATCGCCTCGTCGTGCGCCTCGTAGGCGAGCACGCCCGATTTGCCGCTGCGATCCTTGTACGGTTTCATGCTGCGCGTTCTAGCAGTGCGTCGCTTATCGGAGGCCGAACGCGTCAGCCGATGCAGGCTTCGAGCAATTCGCGCAGCACGCGTTGCGTGCGCGTCGCCAGATCCTCGCGATACTCGAACGAATCCTCGTCCATGTAGTTGAGCTGCGCCATTTCGAGCTGCACGGCTTCGATGTCCTGGGTGGGATCACCGTAGTACCGCGTAATGTAGCCGCCCTTGAAGCGGCCGTTGACGATGTGCGTGTAGTCGTTGTGCGAACCGAGAATCTTGATCAGGCGCGATTGCAGATCGACCGAGCAGCTGGTGCCGCCGGCGGTGCCGAGATTGAAATCGGGCAATCGCCCTTCGAAAAGGAACGGAACGACGCTGCGAATCGAATGCGCTTCCCACAATACGACGCGCCCGTGCGTGGCGCGGATGCGCGTGATCTCTTCTTCGAGCGCCGCGTGATAGGGCTTCCAGTAGGTTTCGATGCGTTCGGCGATTTCTTCGGGCGAAGGTTCCTGCCCAGCCTGGTACACCGGCTCGGCGCTGAATTGCACGACAGGACAAAGACCGGTCGTGTTCTGTCCGGGATACAGGGACGTGTCGTCCTGCGGCCGGTTGAGATCGACGACGTAGCGCGAATACATCGGCACGATCATCGACGCGCCGAGCTCGCGCGCGAATGCGTACAAACGCGAGACGTGCCAGTCCGTGTCCGGCACGCGGCGCGCGGACGGCATCATGCGCGCGGCGAGATCGTCCGGAAGCGCGGTGCCGTCGTGCGGGATCGAGATGAAGAGCGGCGCATTGCCGCGATAGAGCGTGAAGGTTTCCATCGACTCATTGTAAAACGGGCACGCCGATTCATAGATGGGCCTTGACCCACCTATTTGGCGCGTGGACGAAAGACGAGTGGCTGCGCTTGGCTCTGCGCAGGCGTGGCGCAGGCGCCGCAAGTCGAGCATCCGCTCGTGCCACAGCCGCCCGACGTCGTCTGCACCGGCTGCAAGGCTTCGCCGACGCGGCTGAGGCCGTGTCCTTCGAGCCACGTCGCAACGCGAGCCTGAGCGCGACGGCTCGCCGTCGGCAGCAGGCGGCGCGATGCGTAGTACGCGCTCCAGGCGACGACGCCACCGATGACGAAAGCTTGGGTCAGCGCATACGCGGTCGTCACGAGAGCATCCTCGCGATCTGATACGTCAAGAGCGATGCAACGTACGCAAGACCGAAAAGATAACCGGCCGTGATCCACACTTGCCGCCACGAATTGGTTTCGCGGCGGATCGTCGCCAGCGTCGAGATGCACATCGGCGCGTAGACGTACCAGACCAGAAGCGACAGCGCCGTTGCCAGCGACCACTGCGAGGCGACGATCGACGACAGGCCCGCTTCGTTGCCGGACAGCGCATACACCGTTGCCAGCGACGACACCGCGACCTCGCGCGCCGCGAGTCCCGGCACGAGCGCGATGCAGATCTGCCAATTGAACCCGAGCGGCGAGAATATGTATTGCAGCAGGTGACCGATGCGCCCCGCGAGGCTGAAATCGATCGCGGGCTCGGTCGCGCCGGGCGGCGGCGCCGGAAAGCTCGACAGGAACCACAGCAGCACGGTCAGCGACAGGATGATGCCGCCGACGCGCTTCAGGAAAATCATCGCGCGCTCGTACAAGCCGATCGCGATGTCGCGCGGATGCGGCAAGCGATACGACGGAAGTTCCATCAGCAGCGCATGCTCGCTCTTGTCGCGATGCAGGCGCTTGGCGATCCATGCGACCGCGAGCGCGCTGAGGATGCCGGCGATATAGAGCGTGAACAACAGGATGCCCTGCAGATTGAACACGCCCGCGACGGAGCGCGCCGGAATGAACGCGGCGATCAGCAGCGTGTAGACCGGCAGGCGCGCCGAGCACGTCATCAGCGGCGCGACCAGAATCGTCGTCATGCGATCGCGCGGATCCTGGATGCTGCGCGTCGCCATGATGCCGGGAATCGCGCAAGCGAAGCTCGACAGCAGCGGAATGAACGAGCGACCGGTGAGACCCGCCGAGAGCATCATGCGATCGAGCAGGAACGCCGCGCGCGGCAGGTAACCGGATTCTTCGAGCGCGAGGATGAAAAGAAACAGGATCAGGATCTGCGGCAGAAATACCAACACCGCGCCAAGCCCCGCGAACACGCCGTCGACCAGCAAGCTGCGCAGCGCGCCGTCGGGCAGGAAATTGCCCACGCTCGTGCCGAACGTCGCGATGCCGGCGTCGATCGCATCCTGTACCGGTTTGGCCCACGAGAACACGGCCTGGAAGATCAGGAACATCACGACCGCGAGGACGACGAGTCCGAGCACCGGATGCAGCACGACGCGATCGATCGCATCATCGGCTGCCGCGGTGCGGCGCGGCGCGGTGACGGTGTCGGCGAGTAGCGCGCGCACTTCGGCGTGAAGGTCGGCGTGTTCTTCGGGGATAGAAGCCAGCGGCGCGACTTCGCGATCGAGACGCTCGACGAGCGCTGCCGTTCCGCCACGGCGCACGGCGATCGTCTCGACGACCGGCATGCCGAGGCGCTCCTGAAGCAGCGCCGTATCGATGCGGATGCCGCGCCGCGCGGCGGCATCCATCATGTTAAGCGCGAGCACCATCGGCCGGCCGAGTCGCTTCAACTCGAGCACGAAGCGAAGATGCAAGCGCAGGTTGGTCGCATCCGCAACGCAAACGATGAGATCAGGCGCGGCCTCGCCGGGATAGCGGCCGTAGCAGACGTCGCGCGTGATCTCTTCGTCCGGGCTCGCCGCGGTCAGGCTGTACGCACCCGGCAGATCGAGCACGCGCACATTGCGGCCCGACGGCGCGGTGTAGTGCCCTTCCTTGCGCTCGATGGTGACGCCGGCGTAATTGGCGACCTTCTGCCGCGTGCCTGTCAGCTGGTTGAACAGCGCGGTCTTGCCGCTGTTCGGATTGCCGACAATCGCGATGCGCAACAAGGCCGCGGACGCGCTCACGCAATTTCCTCCAGCACGACGCGCACGCGCGCGGCCTCGGCCTTGCGCAGCGCGAAACGCGTGAAGCCGATTTGAACCAGCAGCGGATCGCCGCCGAGCGGACCTTGCGCGACGATCCGCACCGGCTCGCCGCGCACGAAGCCCAATTCGCGCAGTCGGCGCGAGATCGGGTCATTCATGTTGGCGTCCTCGACTTCCTGGATCACGGCGGTTGCGCCTTTGGCGAGTTCGGAGAGCCGCACTGGGAAAGCACGCGCGAATAAGAATGGTTCGCATTATAGCGCTAAGTGGGGGCGCTCGGGGTGCGTTCCAGGTGGCTTATCGCCAAATAAACACGACGTGGATTCCGGCGTTGGCCGGGAAGGTGATCAGGAAAGGCGCCGGGACGGCGCCGCGAGCGCCGCTTCGATCAGAACCGGACGGACCAGAGCGCTTCGAACTCGAGCTGCCCCGCCGTCGCGCTGTCGTGTGCACGATAGACCGGCATCATCAGGAGATACGGAGACGAGGCGTAGCTCGCCGCGAAGCTCATGTTCGTGTTCGCGCCGATCGCGCGCGACCAGCCGACCGACACCATATCGTTGGCGGTATCCGGAGCAAGCGCGTGCTCGAGCAGCACTGACGTCGGCACCGGCTGCTGGCGAGTCGTGTAGCGGAGCTCGAGATTGCCCAAATCGCTGTCGTGCATCGTCCAGCCGACGCTGTAGACCGTGAGGTCGCGCCACGCGAACGTCGGGCTGGAGCTGTCGCCGAGCAGCGCGAGGAAGCGCGTCGGCAGAGCGGCGCTGGTGAACGGCGTGATCGCGCTGTACATCACTCGCTGCACGCCGACATCGACGCCGAACGTCGGCGTCAGCGCGTAACTCAACGCGACGCTGGCATTCGCAGGGATGTCGAAGTCGCCGCTGTCCGAGAAGACGCCGCGATAGTTCGCGAACGTATCCATGCCGACGCGCGATTGATACGCCACGCCCCAACGCAGGTTTTCGCTCAGCGGGCCACCGAAATCGAGGCGCGCACCCGCGCCGTACGAGGAATTGCCGGTGCCGGCCCACGTCGGCGGAAGGAGCTCGCTGCTGGTCGGCGAAATGCCAAGACCCATGCTCGCGAAACGCTGATACGCGAGCACCGCAGAGACACGCGCCGAATTGCCGTTGCCCCATTCCTGCGTCAGCGAAGGCGTCACCACCGTGCGCTGCACGCCCTGCTGCGGAACACCGAGATTGGACGGATGACCCGGCAACGATGCCGGCGTATCGCCGACGACGCCCGAAGCGACCGAGATCGACACGCGCGTCGAGTTGCCGCCCGAAGAAAACAGCGAAGGCATTTCCACGCGAGCGCCGTAGCGATCGAGCACGTTCGGCGGCGCCGCGCTTTGCGGAAGCACCGCCCACGAGAATTGCGGCGTGATGCTGGCCAGCGCATAGTCGTGCCAGCGGCCGAGCACCGATTCGCGATTGTCTTCGGCCGGATACGACGATGCAGCACGATCCGCGCGAGCGGGTGCTGCAAAAGTGGAATAAGAAAAGAGGAGCGCCGGCAATGTTGCCAACGCTCCTACCCATCTCCCTGTCATCGCTGTCGCCCGCTGCATTGCCCCGTGCTGCGGCTAGGTTGGTTGTGGTGTTATTCCGTCAGGATTTTGGCGAAAATGCAACACACGGTCAAGCGATTTGTATCACAGGTTTTCATGCTAAGGCCTTTATCCTGCTGGCAAATACGCCGCCGCTTGAGAACGCCGTCACGCTCGCGAGCGATTATCCGGCCTTCGTGTTGCAGGTCTGCAACATGAGCCGCCCGCGGCTGAGCCCGCCCTCGGCGCTCACCATCGCAGGCTCGGACTCCGGCGGCGGCGCGGGCATCCAGGCCGATCTCGACGCCTTCGCCGCGCACGGCGTGCACGGCCTCACCGTGATCACGGCCATCACCGCGCAGAACACGCGGACCGTCAGCGCGATCCTGCCGACGCCGACCCGCATCGTGCGCGCGCAGCTCGACGCGGTGTTCGCGGACTTTCGCGTCCGCGCGGTCAAGATCGGCATGTTGGCGACGCCGGCGATCGCGCGTGTCGTCGCGGCGGAGCTGGCGCTGCGTCCGAATGTAAAGGTCGTGCTGGATCCGGTGCTGGTGGCGACCACCGGTGCGCGGCTCGGCAAGAAGGCGCTCGAAAAGACGCTCCGCGAGGAGCTCGTGCCGCGTGCCGATCTGGTGACGCCGAATATCCCGGAAGCCGAAGCGCTGCTCGGCCGGAGGATTCGCAACGAAGCGGACATGCTCGATGCCGCGCAGGATCTGATCGGCCTCGGCGCGCGCGCCGCCCTTCTGAAGGGCGGCCATCTCTCCGGCCAGAAAGTCGCGGACCTGCTGCTCGCGCGACGCGGCCCGCAGTGGTTTCGTCATCCGCGGATCGACGCCGAGGGCCACGGCACCGGCTGCACGCTGGCGTCGGCGGTCGCGGCGAATCTTGCGCTGGGCGAACCCTTGGCGGATGCGGTCACGCACGCGATCGGCTACGTGCATCGCGCATTGAAAGCGGGTTATCGACCGGGCCGCGGACGCCTGCGCGTGCTCGCGCACGGCGTCGCTACCAGATAAGCAACGACGCTAGCTGCGAACGCGCTCCACGAGCGCATCGCTGAACGTCGTCGTCGTTCCGCTGCCGCCGAGATCCGGCGTGACGCGATCGCGTTTCTCGAGCGCATCGCGAACCGCGGCGCGAACGCGTGTCGCTTCGTCCGGGTGGCCGATGTGATCGAGCATCTGCGCCGCGCCGAGGATCAGCGCGCACGGATTGGCGATGCCCTTCCCCGCGATGTCCGGCGCCGAGCCGTGCACGGCTTCGAAGATCGCCGCTTCCGTGCCGATGTTCGCGCCCGGCGCGAGACCGAGACCGCCGACGAGACCGGCGCAAAGATCGGAAATGATGTCGCCGAAAAGATTCGTCGTGACGATGACGTCGAACTGCTCCGGCCGCATCACCAGCTGCATGCAGCAGTTGTCGACGATGAGCTCGTTATGCTCGATCTCGGGATAGTTCGCGGCGACCTCGCGCGCGACTTTGAGGAAAAGTCCCGACGTCGATTTCAGGATGTTCGCCTTGTGCACGATCGTGACTTTCTTGCGCCCGATGTTGCGCGCGAGATCGAACGCGTAGCGCACGATGCGCTCGGAGCCGCGCCGCGTGACTTTCTGCGTCAGCGTCGCGGTCTCGCCGTCTTCGGAAAGAAGCTGGCCTTCGCCGATGTACGCGCCTTCGGTGTTCTCGCGCACGGTGATGAGATCGACGTCGTCCGGAAACCGCGACTTGGTGTTCGGGAACGAATGGGCCGGGCGCACGTTGGCGTAAAGATCGAAGCGCTTGCGCAACTCGACATTGAGCGAGCTGAAGCCGCCGCCGACCGGCGTCATCAGCGGACCCTTGAGCGCCACGCGATGTTTCGCGATCGCATCGAGCGTCGCCTGCGGAAGCAGCTCGCCGATTTTTTCGTGCGCGGTGATGCCCGCTTCGACGAATTCGTATTGGAGGCCGATGCCGAGCGCGTCGAGGACGCGCAGCGTCGCCTGCGTGATCTCGGGGCCGATGCCATCGCCGCGAATCACTGCGATCGTCTTGCTCATTACGTGGAAGCTCCCTTGATGGATTTCGTGCTGCAGGCCCCGACGAGGCGCTCGAGCGGCGCCGGATCGCCTCTGCCGCGCGCCGGAGCGCATCCCGCGATTTGGCTGAACCGTGCTGTGTAGGCGACAATGGCTGTCACCGGCAGGCCGCATCATCGCGGCAGGACGCCGATTCGAGGGGTGCGCGAGGCCGCGCATTATCCGTAAATGCCGTTGCGCTGTACACGAAAAACGCCGTTCTTGCTCGCTCTCGCGCTCTTTGCCGGCCTTGCCTCGGCGGCCGACGGGTCGATGCGCGTGCAGCTCGAGCCCAGCACCGGCAACCCGCCCTCGGCACAACGCATCGGCATCCGCGGCACCGCGCCATCCGGCTGCGTGCCCGCGATCGACCACACCACGATCGATGGCGCCGACATCAGCATCGTGCTCAGCGTCCCGTCGACCGGCTGCAAACCGCAGCGGCAGATTCCGTTTCACCTCGACGCCGACCCCGCCGCGGTCGCGGGCCTGCGCGCACTGCCGCCGCAGGTCTTTCGCATCCGCGTCTATGCCGATTCGGGCGCGGGAGCCAGCCTCGCTGCCTTCGGCCTTGTCGACACATCGTCTTCCGCGCTCGCGCCGATTCCTGAGAGCGGCTTCTGGTGGTCGCAGCCGATTCCCGATTCGAACGCGCCCGTCGCCGGCAGCGGCATGAGCCTCGAGATTCAGGACAACCAGATCGCAGGCAGCCTGCTCGGTTTTGCCGATACGGGTTCGGCCACCTGGTATTTCGGCAGCGCGACGATGACCGCACGCACCGCGCGGATTCCTCTCGTCCACCTCGCCAACGGCGACAGCTGGTTTTCGGCGATCGGCACGCGACCGGACGTCGAATCAGGCCCGCGCATCGAGCTTGAATTCATCTCGCCGACGCGTACGCGTGCGTATCTGGTGCGCAGCGAAGAAGGCCGCGACGTCGAAGTGCGTTCGCTCGCGTTCTCGCGCACCGTGTTCGCGACCGGTCCTTCCGGAACCGCATGGACCGGCCGCTGGGTGCTGGTCGCCGGTGACGGACGCGGCGCGCGCGTGTTCGATTTCAGCGCCAGTACGAGTCGCGACGCGGAAAGCTTTCAGCTGGTCGATGCCGCCGGAAATGCCAATCTCGATTGCCGCCTCGCCGCGGGAACGACGCATCCCGATGCGTGCACGCTGTCGGCGCTCGCGGGACCGCTGGTCGATTTCGATCAGGTCGGCTTCGATCACCTGTCGGGTCACGACGCCAACGGCGCGCCGATCCAGATGCTGCGCGTTCCGCGCTGACATCGGCAGGCGATCAACCCGCCGGCGCTTCGTCTTCCCCGGAAACTTCGTCGAGAAAATCGACCGCGCGGCGCAAGTGCGGAATCACGATCGATCCGCCGACGACGAGCCCGACGCTGAACACTTCGAAGAACTCGTCGTCGCTGACACCCGCTTCCTTGCACTGCGCGACGTGATAGCTGATGCAGTCGTCGCAACGCAGAACCAGCGACGCGACGAGGCCCAGCATCTCCTTCGTCTTCACGTCGAGCGCGCCTTTCTGATACGTCTGCGTATCGAGCGCGAAGAAGCGCCGCACGACCTGGTTGTCCTGCGAGAGAATCCGCTCGTTCATGCGCTTTCGGAATTTCGTGAACTCTTCGACGCGGCTCACCGGCTTTCCTCCGTCAACTCGCGCAGCTTGCCGCTTCTATCCGCGGCGACGAGATCATCATAGCCGCCGACGTGAACGCCGTTGACGAAGATCTGCGGGACGCTGCGGCGCCCGTCGCTGCGCTGGAGCATTTCGGCCATTTTTCCGGGTTCGCGGTCGACGCGCGTCTCGCTGTAATCGAAACCCCGGCCCTTGAGGAAGTTCTTGGCGGCGACGCAATACGGACAGATTGCGGTGGTGTAGATCTCTACTCGGGACATCGGCAGCAGCATCCGTTGCAAGATAATTGAAAGATTGGGGCGAGCCCGCGTCGAACGCAAGAGCGCCGTCCCGGCGGTGAATACGAGCTGAGCGCCCGTGAAAACCCAGTGTAAATCGCCGCCGGGCTGTGGCGGGGTCGAGCGCATCGCGCTATCGTGACGGCGTAGCAACTCGCGCCTTCCCGAATGCTCTCGCGCCGTACCCTCACCGTTCTCCTCGCCACCTGCCTCTCGGGTCTCGCCGGCGCACGCGATGCCGACGTCAAGCTGCCCGATATCGGCAGCTCCGCCGGTGCGGTCATGACGCAGCAGGATCAGCAAGAATACGGCGCCAGCGTTCTGCACGAGCTGCGCGGCATGGGGCTCGTGCTCGACGATCCACTCCTCAGCGACTACATCAACGCGCTCGGCTACCGGCTCGTCTCGAACAGCGATCGTCCCGATCTTCCGTTCGCGTTCTTCGTGATGCGCGACGACGAGATCAACGCGTTCGCGGTGCCCGGCGGCTACATCTTCACGTTCACCGGCCTCATGACCGCGATGTCGCGCGAAGACGATCTCGCGGCCGTGCTTGCGCACGAGATCTCGCACATCACGCAGCAGCATCTGCTGCGCGCGTTCGAGGACATGAAGAAAGTGTCGCTGCCAGTGATGCTCGGCATGCTTGGCGTCCTCATCGCAAGCTCGCACCGCAGCGACGACAGCGGCACCGCGGCGATCATGGCCGGCACGTCGCTGATGCAGCAGCGCCAGATCAATTTCACGCGCCACGACGAAGCCGAAGCCGATCGCGTCGGCATCCAGACGCTGGCGAAATCGGGCTTCGATCCTCTGGCGATGGCCGATGCGTTCGCAACGCTGCAACGCGTGATGCGCGTCAACGGCGTCGACGTGCCGGAATTCCTGCTCGATCATCCCATCGACACCGCCCGCATCGCGGATGCGAAATCGCGTGCGCAGAATCTTTCCTGCTCGACCGTCGCGCAACCGGCGCCGGCGACGCTACGATCGACGGCGCCGGACTCGCTCAATCTCAATCTGCCGACGTCGCGCATCACCGACGTCAAATCCGAAGACACCGACGAAGCCGCTGCAGTCGCCGCCAGTAACGCAGCGACGATGTCGGTCGAGAAAGGCAGCAAGGATGGCGCGCTGCCGCGCGTGTCGGTCACCGCCTGCGGCGGCGCCAACGAAGCGGCCGAAAGCTATTTCGAATTGATGCGTGAGCGCGCGCGCGTGCTGTCGAGCGACGTTCCCTCCAAGGTGCGTTCGTACTACGCCGGAAATCTGCACAACGATCCGAAATTCGACACGACCGCCACCCGCTATGGCTACGCGCTCGCGCTGACGCGCAGCGGAGACGCCGTGCAGGCGGCGACCGAGTTGCGCAAACTGGTCGCGCGGCGTCCCGATTCCTCGGTGCTACGCCTCGCGCTCGCCGATGCGCTCGATCAATCCGGCAGCAAGTCGGAATCGCTGCAGCTTTACGACCGGCTCAATACCGATTTCCCCGGCAACCGCGCGGTCACGCTCGCGTACGCCGATTCGCTGCTGGCGCGCGCGGACGTCAAGAGCGCGCAACACGCGCAGGAATTGTTGCGGCCGATGGTCGAGCGCTATAGCGACGATCCGGACCTGCAGAAAAGCTTCGGACACGCCTGCCAGCTTGCCGGCGACAAAGTGCGCGCGTCCGAGGCCTACGCGGAGGCGGCCTATCTCAATGGTCACGCCGAAGATGCCCTCAACCAGCTGAAGGCGCTGTCCAAGCAGGCTGACCTCACCTACTACCAGCGCTCGCGCGTCGATGCGCGCATCACGCGTCTGACGCCGGAAGTCCTGGCGCTCCGCAAACGCGGCAGCGGTGAGGACAAGGACAAGGCGCCAGATTCGCTGGTGCCGGCCTGGCGCGTTGGGCCCGGCGTCCTCCATTAGGCCCTCTGAGGAGCCTGCGGGCGCCCAATCGTCACCCTGCTGTAATATTCGGATCGGGGTTATCCGGCCTTGTAAGCGTCGCCGACCCACCTTATCTGACGAATTGTCATCCGGCTGTAACACAATGCAGCTGCAATAACGACGTCATAAAGCGCCCTTCCGGCGCTACTGCGGTGGCAGCCGTGCAAAAGCACATCCTGATCGTCGAAGACGAAACATCGATCCGCGACATGGTCGCGTTCGCGTTGCGCAAAGCGGGCATGGAAGCGATGCACGCAGCCGACGCGCGCGCGGCGCAAAGCGTCATCGGCGAGCGTGTTCCGGACCTGATCCTGCTCGATTGGATGCTGCCCGGCATGAGCGGCATCGATCTCGCGCGGCGCCTGCGCAAGGACGATCTCACGCGCGAAGTGCCGATCATCATGCTGACCGCGCGCGGCGAAGAAACCGATCGCGTCAGCGGCCTCGATGCCGGCGTCGACGACTACGTCGTGAAACCTTTCTCCACGCGCGAGCTGCTCGCGCGCATCCGCGCGGTCATGCGGCGCACGCACGGCGAAGACGCCGACGGCGTCGTCGAGCTCGGCGGGCTTCGCATCGACAGCGCCGCGCATCGCGTCTTCTGCGGCGATCAGCCGGTCCACATCGGACCGACCGAATATCGGCTGCTGCATTTCTTCATGACGCATGCCGAACGCGTGTACACGCGCAGCCAGCTGCTCGATCATGTGTGGGGCGGCGGCGTCTACGTCGAAGAGCGCACGGTCGACGTGCACATCCGCCGACTGCGCAAGACGCTCGAGCCGCTCGGCAAGGACAGCCTCGTGCAGACCGTACGCGGCGCGGGTTATCGTTTCTCGACCAGTGTCTGAGCGCGACGGCGCGCGCGATGCGCGCGAACGTCGGCTGGCGGGTTGATCATGGCTTCACGGCTGGCACGCGCATTCCGAATCGGCATCTGGCGCATGGCCGCGGCCTTCGCCGCGGCCGTGCTCGTCGGCGCGTGGCTGCACGCAGTGCTGGCCTGCGTGCTCGTCGTGGCACTCATCGGCCTTGGCATCGGCGTCTATCGGCTGATTCGCCTGGGCCGCTGGCTCGAAAGCGGCCGGCGCACGCCGGCGACAAGCGGCTCGGGCATCTGGGCCGAGATCGAGCGCATGGTCGCGCGCCGTCGCCATGTCGCGTTCACCGGCAAGCGTCATCTGATCGGACTCCTGCGTGCCTTCCGCGATGCCGCCGCGGCGTTGCCTGACGCCGTCGTCGCGCTCGACGGCGACCATCGCATCCAGTGGTTCAACTCGGCCGCCGGCACGCTGCTTGGCTTGAGCTATCCGCAGGACATCGGCGGCCACGTGACCAATCTCTTGCGCGCGCCGCGCATCGTCGATTGGCTCCGCGCCGGCGGCATCGATCCGCTCACCGACCAGCCTTCCCCGCCTGACGAAAACCTGCGGCTCAATCTTCGACTGATCCGCTACGCCGGCGAGCGGTCGCTGCTGATCGCGCGCGACGTCAGCCAGCTGATGCGCCTGGAACAAGTGCGCCGCGATTTCGTCGCCAACGTCTCGCACGAATTGCGCACGCCGCTCACCGTCGTGCACGGGTATCTCGATCTGATCGAACCCGAGCAGATGCAGGAATACGAGCCGATCCTGCGCGAGCTTCGCAACCAGTCGCGGCGCATGACGCAGATCGTCGAAGATCTCTTGACGCTCTCTCGCCTCGAAGCACAGAACGAAATTCCGACCGAACGCGTCGGCATGCGCCCATTGGTCGAGGCGCTGCGCCGCGAAGCCAACGCATTGAGTCAAGGCGAGCACACGATCGTCGCCGAAATCGTCGGCAGTCATGATCTTCGCGGTTCGACCAAGGATCTGCACAGCGCGTTTTCCAATCTCGTCAGCAACGCGGTGCGCTACACGCCGCCGGGCGGTCGCATTACGGTGCGCTGGGAAAGCAACGCGATCGGCGGACGTCTTTCGGTCACCGACACCGGACAGGGCATTCCCGCGCAACATCTGCCGCGCCTGACCGAGCGCTTTTACCGGGTCTCGACGAGCCGCTCGCGCGAAACGGGCGGAACGGGACTCGGTCTTTCGATCGTCAAGCACGTCTTGCAGTTGCACCAAGGACGCCTCGAGATCGCGAGCGAGCTCGGCGTCGGCAGCACGTTCTCGTGCGTGTTCGGACCCGAACGCCTGCTCGAGCCGCAGGCGTTGGCGGAAATGACGTGATGGCACGATCGCGAACGATCGTCGCTGCCGTCGCCGTTCTCGCGATGATGACTGCGACGATCGCGCGCGGTACGGCACCTGTGCCGATCGACGGCACGCTGACGATCGTCGGTTCCGATACGCTGAGCGCGCTGGTGTTGCGCTGGATTTCCGCGTTCCGCGCCGATCATCCGCGCGTGGTGATCCAGCTGCAGACGCCGGGTTCGGCAAGCGCGCCGATCGCGCTTCTGGAGGGCGCCGCCGACATTGGCTTGATGAGTCGGCCGATGAGCGCCGCGGAACAGGATTCGTTCCGCCGCCGCTTCGGCTACGCGCCGGAAGAGATCGTCGTCGCGCACGATGCGATCGTCGTCTTCGTGCATCCGGACAATCCGCTGACGAAGATCACGCGCAAGCAGCTCGACGCGATCTTCTCATCGACGCTCGCTTGCGGCGGCCGCGGGCCGATCCATACCTGGAACGACCTCATTCCGGGCCCCGGAATATCCGGAGCGCCGATCCTCGTGACCGGACGCAACAGCGCCTCGGGCACCAACGAGTTCTTCCGCGAGCGCGCGCTTTGCGGCGGCACGTATCGTCCCGACGTCGTGGTCTGGCCGGGTCACGGCGCGACGGTTGCCGCCGTCGCCGGCAACGAAGACGCGATCGGCTATGCCGGCGCCGGCTACGTCAACGGGCTGGTGAAGCCGCTGGCCTACGCCCGCGACGACGACGCGCCGGCTGTCGAGCCTGTCATGGAGAATGTCATGGACGGCGATTACGCTCTGGCGCGAACGCTCTACTTTTACGTCAACCAGCCGCCCGACCGATCCAGCGCGCCATTGCGCGCGGCGTTTCTCGATTACGTGCTGTCGGATCAGGCGCAGGGAGAAGTCGGCCAGGAAGGTTTTCTTCCGGTGACCGCGGCCGAGCGCGAAACGCAAAAAAACCTCATTCGTGCGACGATTCCAAGACCATGAACCGCGACACTTTGCATGACCTGAAAGATCCCGGCCTCTATCTCAACCGGGAACTCGCGCAGCTCGAATTCAATTTCCGCGTGCTGGCTCAAGCAGAAGATGCCAACGTGCCGCTGCTCGAGCGGCTGCGTTATCTGTGCATCTCGTGCACGAACCTCGACGAATTCTTCGAAGTGCGCGTCGCGGTGCTGAAGCAGCACAGCGAGCTCGGCGAGCTTCGCCCGGGCGCGGATGCGATGGCGCCGAGCGAAGTCCTCGCGCGCATCCGCGAGCGCGCGCTGACGCTGGTCAACGCGCAATACGATTTCTGGAACGCAAGCCTCCTGCCCGCGCTCGAGCGCGAAGGCATTCGCTTCTCGCGCCGCGACGCCTGGACGGTCAAGCAGCGCCGCTGGCTGCAAGGCTATTTCCGCAACGAATGCCTGCCGGTGCTCTCGCCGCTCGGACTCGATCCCGCGCATCCGTTTCCGCGCATCCTCAACAAGACCCTGAACCTCGCGCTCGTGTTGAAGGGCCGCGATGCGTTCGGGCGCGAAGGCCACATGGCGCTCCTGCGTGCGCCGCGCTCGCTGCCGCGCATCATTCGTCTGCCGACGGAAGTCGCCGAAGCTCCGTACGATTTCGTGTTCCTGTCGAGCATCCTGCACGAGTTCATGGATGAGCTTTTCCCGGGCATGGAGGTCAAGGGCTCGTATCAGTTCCGCGTCACGCGCAACAGCGAGCTCTTCGTCGACGAGGAGGAAGTCGAGAATCTTGCGCTGGCGCTGCGCGACGAGCTGAGAGGACGCGGCTACGCGAAACCCGTGCGCCTGGAAGTCGCCGACAACTGTCCGAAGAGCATCGCCGGCGTGCTGATGCACAATTTCGAGCTCGCCGAACAGGACGTCTATCGCTGCGACGGACCCGTCAACGTCAGCCGCATCACGGCAATCTACGACCAGGTCGACAGGCCCGATCTCAAGTTCCCGCTGTTCGCGCCGCGCCTGCTCCCCGCCGTCACCGAAGAGCGCAATCTTTTCGAGGCGATCCGCGAGCGTGACATCCTGCTGCACCATCCGTTCGAGTCGTTCGGCGCGGTGCTGGAGCTGGTGCGTCAGGCCAGCATCGATCCCGATGTGCTGGCGATCAAGCAGACGCTGTACCGCGTCGGCAACGATTCGCCGCTGGTCGATCAGCTCATCGAAGCCGCGCGACAAGGCAAGGACGTCACGGTCGTCGTCGAGCTGCGCGCGCGCTTCGACGAAGAAGCGAATCTTCGACTCGCCAACCGCCTGCAGGAAGCCGGCGTGCAGGTCGTGTATGGCGTCGTCGGCTACAAGACGCACGCGAAGATGCTGCTGATCGTGCGCCGCGAGAAAGGCACGCTGCGCCGCTACGCGCATCTTTCGACCGGCAACTATCATCAGATCACCTCGCGCATTTACACTGATTTCGGCTTGATGACCGCGAACCCCGAGATCGGCGAGGACGCGCATCTTCTGTTCCTGCAGTTGTCCGGGCTCGGGCCGATCATCAAGCTCAAGTGCCTCTTGCATTCTCCGTTCACCCTGCACAAAGGCCTGATGGAGAAGATCGAGCGCGAGATCGCGCACGCGCAAGCCGGCAAGCCTGCTCGCATCATCGCCAAGATGAATGCGCTGAACGAAGAAAGCGTCGTCGAGATTCTCTATCGCGCGTCGCGCGCGGGCGTGCAGATCGAGTTGATCATTCGCGGTGCGTGCACGCTCAGGCCCGGCATTCCCGGTGTTTCCGAAAACATCCGCGTGCGCTCGATCGTCGGGCGCTTCCTCGAGCACAGCCGCGTGTACTGGTTTCAGAACGACGATGCGCCGGAAATCTATTGCTCCAGCGCGGACTGGATGGAACGCAATCTCATGCGCCGCATCGAGACGTGCTTTCCGATTCTCGATCCGAAATTGTCCGAGCGCGTCTACGACGAATCGCTGGCCAATTACCTTGCCGACAACACGCAAGCCTGGCAGCTCGATGCCGACGGCAACTACACTCGGCTGAATCCGGGCGACGATCCGCCGCACTGCGCACAGCTGGCTCTGCTGGCCAAATTTGCGGGTTGATCGGCCGCCATCCCGGCTCGACCGGGAGATCGCGGGAAAATAGCGCTACCGGAAATACATGCGACAATCCGTCATCCCCTTGCGGCCGAGTGAAGTGACCGACGCGACTGCCATCGACATCCGCGAAGGCGAGCTGCTGGCGGCCGTCGACATGGGCTCCAACAGCTTCCATCTCGTCGTCGCGCGCTACGAGCACGGCGGATTGCGCCTGATCGATCGACTGCGCGACACGGTGCGTCTTGCGATGGGACTTCGCCCCGATCGCAGCCTCGATCCCGCGCATCGCGAGCGAGCGCTCGAATGCCTGGCGCGTTTCGGCCAACGCCTGCGCGCGCTGCCGCCCGAACGCGTGCGCGCGGTCGCAACGAACACCGTGCGCCAGCTCGCCAATCCGCAGACGTTTCTATTGCCCGCGGAAACGGCGCTGGGGCATCCGATCGAAATCGTCTCCGGCCGCGAGGAAGCGCGACTCATTTATCTGGGCGTCGCGCACGGCATGCCGCAGTCGCGCCAGCGCCGGCTGGTCATCGACATCGGCGGCGGCAGCACGGAGTTCATCATCGGACAAGGCTTCGACGCGCTCGAAACCGAAAGCGTGCAGATGGGCTGCATCGCCAGCACGCTGCGCTTCTTCGGCGACGGCAAGATTTCGGCGAAACGATGGAAACAGGCGCAGACGGACATCGCCGTCGAGCTGCAGCAGTTCGCCGCCGACTACCGCTCGCGCGGCTGGGGCGAGGCGATCGGATCGTCCGGCACCGCAAAAGCGATCGGCACCGTCGTGCAGGCGAACGGCTGGTGCGAGCAGAACATCACGGCCGGCGCGATCGCGAAATTGCGCGACGCGCTGATCGATGCCGGCAGCATCGACAATATCCGTCTCGCCGGTCTCGCCGAAGAGCGCGTGCCGGTCATCGCCGGCGGCGTGGCGATTCTGGAAGCCGCCTTCGCGACGTTCGCGCTCGAACAGATGAGCGTGTGCGAGACCGCGATGCGCGAAGGCCTCCTGTACGACATGGTCGGGCGCGCGATGCACGGCGATCCACGCTCGGGAAGCATCGCGGCGCTGGCGCTGCGTTACGGCGTCGATCGCGCGCAGGCCGCGCGCGTGCATCACGCGGCGATGGTGCTGTTCGACCAGGTGGCCGAAGATTGGCAGCTCGGCGCGCTCGATCGCGACCTCCTCGGCTGGTGCGCCGACATCCACGAGATCGGCCTTGCGATCGCGCACAGCCTGCATCATCTGCACGGCGCATACATCGTCGCCCATTCCGATCTCGCCGGCTTCAGCCGCCAGGGCCAGCAGGCGCTGGCGGCGATCATCCGCTCGCACCGGCGCAAGCCCGACCGCGACAGCATCGACACCCTACCCGAGCGCCTGCGTCGCACGGCGCGCCGCCTGACGGCCCTTCTGCGCCTCGCCGCGCTCCTCAGCCGCGGCCGCACGACCGATCCGCTGCCGCCGCTGCACGCGGCCGTCGAGGACAAGACGCTGCGCCTGGAGCTCCCCGCGAGCTGGCTCGATCAGCACCCGCTGACGCGCGCGGATCTGGAGCAGGAGGTCAGTTTCTTCAAGATCCTCGATCTGAAGCTGCAGGTGCGCAGCGCCGAGCGCGTCGCGGCCTGACCGATCGCGTTCCACGCCATCGAAACACCGGGCGCGGACCGCTATCATGCGCCGACTTATTCACGGAGTGACCTATGCTCAAGCGCGTCCTGTTGACCCTTCTTCTGCTGCTGCCGGTGATCGCGTTCGCGCAATCCGGCACGACGGCGCCCGCCAAACCCGCCGCCGCGAAGCCGGCTGCCAAGGCCGCTCCTGCGAAAGCCAAGCCTGCCGACAAGACGGCGCCAGCCGCCGAAACGACGGCGGCGACGAAGGTATTGATCAAGACCAGCATGGGCGACATGACGGTCGAGCTCTACCCCGAGAAGGCGCCGAAGTCGGTCGAGAACTTTCTCGCCTACGTCAACAGCGGCTTCTACGACGGTACGATCTTCCATCGCGTGATCGACAACTTCATGATCCAGGGCGGCGGCTTCACGCGCGAACTGCGCCAGAAACCGACGCGCGCCGCGATCGCCAACGAAGCCAAGAACGGCCTTTCCAATCTGCGCGGCACGCTTGCGATGGCGCGCACCGGCGATCCGAATTCGGCGACCGCGCAGTTCTTCATCAACGTCGTCGACAATCCACGCCTCGACTACACCAGCGACCAGAGCGGCATGACCTGGGGCTACTGCGTGTTCGGCAAGGTGACCTCGGGTCTCGACATCGTCGACAAGATCCGCGCCGTGCCGACCGGCGCGCAAGGCCCGTTCAAGAGCGACGTGCCGACGACGCCGATCGTCATCGAGAAAATCAGCGTCATCAAGTAATCGCAACGTCGCGATCGGTTCGCGTATTCCGCGCAGCCGATCGCGACTCCGCGCAATGACCACGCTTTTCATTTCCGATCTCCACCTCGACGCGAGCCGCCCGCACATCACGCGGCTCTTTCTCGATTTCCTGGAGACCGAAGCGACCCACGCCGACGCGCTCTACATCCTCGGCGACTTGTTCGAAGCGTGGATCGGCGACGACGCGCCGGACGAAGTGGGCGATCAGGTTGCCGACGGCTTAGCGCGACTGCACGAACGCGGAGTGCCGTGCTTCTTCATTCACGGCAATCGCGACTTTCTCCTTGGCGATGCGTTCGCGCGGCGGGCGCGGATGACGTTGCTGCCGGATCCGAGCGTCATCGAGATCGAAGGGGAAAGCGTGCTGTTGATGCACGGCGATACGTTGTGTACGGACGATGCGCCTTATCAGGCATTTCGCGCGCAGACGCACACGCCACTGTGGCAAAGCGCTTTTCTGTCTCGTCCTGTCGCGGAGCGTCAGCAGTTTGCGGCGCGCGCGCGTGCCGAAAGCGCGCGCTATACGCGTTCCGTCGGCGATGCGATCACCGACGTCAACGGCGAAGCGGTGGAAGCTGCGCTACGACAGAACACGACGGCCCAGATGATTCACGGGCACACGCATCGCCCCGCAATTCATGCATTGACCGTGGACGGCAAGCCGATGCGGCGCGTCGTGCTGGGCGACTGGTACGAGCAGTCTTCGAAGCTGAGGTTCGCGGATCTCGGACCGGTCGCGTAAGCGCC
>Ga0068862_100000991_pt1 | contig 27154 bp, 27 predicted proteins | sample KBSSwiS52_FD_66598 | JGI IMG/M metagenome (GOLD analysis project Ga0068862, IMG submission 66598) | Switchgrass rhizosphere microbial communities from Kellogg Biological Station, Michigan, USA - KBS Switchgrass S5-2 | ecosystem: Host-associated > Plants > Roots > Rhizosphere > Soil ... | reverse complement strand
CGCCGAGCTTCACCCGACCCCGGCCGCGCAGGATCACGTAGACCTCCTCGGCCTCGCTGTGGCGGTGTACGAACGGGGAGCGCTTGCCGGGACGGAGGCGGAAGTGGGTGACCCCGGTCCGCTCGGCGTCGAGGTCGGTGCGCGCTACCCGCGCCTCCCAGCGCTCGCCGAATCCATTGGCTGGAGCGGCGTCCTCGACGGCCTCGAGGTTGATCCGCGTGTAGGGCCGAGGCATCGTGCCCTCTCCCTACCCTCTCTCGGATGAGCGGGAACAGCGGCCGTCTGGGGGTGGCGCGGGCGATTCTCGTCCTGATCTGCGCCTACTGCCTCACGATCGGCGTCCTCGCGGCCTTCGCGCCGCGCACGTTCTACGACGACTTCCCCTTTTTCGCCCACTGGGTCGAGCTGCTGCCGCCCTACAACGGGCACCTGATCAGTGACGTCGGCGGCCTCTACCTCGGCTTCGCGCTGCTCTTCGGCTGGGCCGCGTGGGCGCTGGAGCGGACCCTGGTGCGTGCCGCCTGCACCGCCTTCCTGCTCAGCGCCGTGATCCACCTGATCTTCCACGTCGGGCACCTCGAGGGCTTCGGCACCGTCGACGGGATCGCCGAGATCGCGGCACTGGCGGCGCTGCTGCCGCCGCCCGTGATCGCGATCTGGGCGGTCGCCGAATAGCGTGGGCCGGTCGATGAACGCCGCCGCCCTCGATGTCAGCGCCTGAGGCGCTCGCCGTCCTCGCCGCGGCGCTGGCGGCTGGTGGGGTCAATGCGATCGTCGGCTCCGGCTCGCTCCTCACCTTCCCGACGCTGCTTGCGGTCGGTTACTCGCCGGTCACCGCCAACGTCTCCAACACCGTCGGCCTCTGCTTCGGCAACTTCAGCGCCGTCTGGGGCTACCGGGCGGAGCTGGAGGGCCAGGAGCGCCGCGCCGCGCTGCTCGCCGTCGTCGCTGGGCTCGGCGCGATCGCCGGCGGCACCCTGCTCCTCGTCCTGCCCAGCTCGGTCTTCGACGCGATCGTCCCGGCGCTGATCCTGCTCGCCTGCCTGCTGATGGCGACCCAGCCGAACCCGCGCTTCCACGCGATCTCCCGAGGGGCCCGGGCGGCGGTGCTCGGCCCGATCACGTTCTTCGCCGGCGTCTACGCCGGCTACTTCGGCGCCGCCGCCGGGGTGATCCTGCTCGCCTCGCTGCGACTGCTGATCCCGGAGCGGCTGCAGCGGCTGAACGGTGCCAAGAACGTGATGATCTGCGCCGCCAACGGGGCCGCAGCGCTGCTCTTCGTGATCTTCGCCCACGTCGCCTTCGCCGCCGCCGGCCTGGTCGCGGTCGGCTCGATCGTCGGCGCCCAGCTCGGCTCGACCTACGGCCGCCGGATCCCCGACGAGGTCCTGCGCTGGGTCGTCGTCGCCGTCGGAACGGTCGTCGCGATCGTCCTGATCGTCGATTAGTCCCTCCTGGCTAGAGGCCGTCGGCGACGCCGTTCCACGACAGCTCGGCGAAGAAGCCGATGAAGAGGATCCCGACCAGGCCCGCGGTGCCGTGGGCGGCGAGCACGTCGGGGGTCTCGTCGACCCGGGTCCGGGTCCGCCAGACGATCACCGCATAGCTGGGCGGCGCGGCGAGGGCGCCGAGCGCCATCGCCCGGCCCGGGCTGATGAAGCCACCGGCCGGGGTGATCGCGACGCAGCCGACGATGATCGCCGTCGCCGCGCCGATCGCCGGTGGCCGCGCACGTCGGCGCGGTAGAGACTCTCGAGCACGTCGTTGGCCTTCTCAGGCCGCACGATCCCGATCACCAGTTTCACGTCCGCCTCCCCTTCGGTCGCAAGCCGGGCGGAAGCCTAATCGACCTCGGCGAGGAGCGCCGCGGTGCGGCCTGCGACCCGGTCCCAGGAGTAGCGCTCGAGCGCCACGGCGCGGGCGTTGCGGCCGCGGCGGTGGCGCTCGCGCGGGTCTTCGACGGCGGCGACCATCGCCGTCGCAAGGGCGTCGCGGTCCTCGGCGGGGACCAGCCAGCCGGTCTCGCCGTCGGCGACGATCGAGGCTGGTCCGGCGGCGTCGATCGCGATCGGCGGCAGTTCGCAGGCCATCGCCTCGATCAGGACCTGACCGAACTGCTCGCGGGCAGCGGCGTGGACGAGGGCGTCGGCGGCGTTGAGGAAGCTCGGCAGCGCCCGGTGGGGGTGCCAGCCGGCGAGGAAGACGTCGCCGGCGCCGAGCCGCTCGATCGTCGCCCGCGGGTGCTCGTCCTCCCACTCGCCGGGGTGGCCGCCGACGAGGACGAGTGAGGCCGGCGATGAGGCCTGCGCGCGGGTGCGAGTGAAGGCCTCGATCAGCAGCGGCAGCCGCTTAACCGCGGTGAAGCGGCCGACATAGACGAAGACGGTGCCTGGCGGCTCGGCGCCGAGGTGGCGGCGCCAGTGGGCGCCGCGGTCGATCGCCCGCGGCTCGAAGTACGGGTCGACACCGCTGGGGATGCAGGCGAAGCGCTCGCGGTCGAGACCGAGCACGGCGGCGGCGCGATCGCGGCCGCGGCGATCGGCGACGACGAGCCGCGCGCAGGCAGCAGCCCAGCCGCACATCCGCTCCATCCAGGCGGCGGCGTGGGTCCAGCCCGGCGGCGCCCCGGCTGCGATCTGCTCCATCATCAGCAGCTCGGTGCCGTGCAGGTGCCCGACCACCGGGAGGCCGGGAAAGGCACGCGCGGCGGCCTCGTTCATCGGCGTCAGGTGGTGGAGGTAGAGGACGTCGACGGCGTCGCGGTCGACCGCCCCAAGCGCCAGCGTCCAGGCCGCGACCTGCAGCTCGAGCTCCTCGTCGTCGAGGCTGGCGAGCACCGCGTCGGCGGCGCCCGGCCGGTCCTCGAAGGAGCCGTGGATAGGCGCCGTCCCGGCGCCGCCGTGGAAGCGCAGCGGCTGAGGGGTGCGCAGCGCTGGCGCGAAGTCGACCGCTACCGGGTCGAGGCCGACGTAGAACTCACGCGCGTCGGTGTCGTCACCGCGGTCCGAGCGCGAGCCGGTGACCAGCGTCACCTCGACCCCCTGCCGGCGCAGCTCGCGCACCTGCGCCCGCGTCGCGTGGGCAGACCCGCCGCGCGGAAAGAAGTAGTTCGCAATCAGCACGCGGGTCACCGACCCACGCTACCGGTACCCGGCGGTGGGCTAGCGGGGGACGAACTGCAGGGCGGTGGCGATCTCGCGACCGCCGACCAGCTCGAGGCCGTGCTCCTCGCGCGGGGTGTTGAGCAGGGCGCCGGCGACTACCAGGGAGGCCGAGCCGCCGCCGTCGAGGTTGATCGCGTCGACCGCGCCGAGGTCACGCATCGCGACGGCCAGCTCCGCCATCGAGAGGCCGGCCTCGACGTCGGCGCGGCCCTCGCAGACGGCGGCGATCAGCTCGCGGCCGGTGAGGCCGAGGGCGGCGCGGGGGTAGCGGCCGGCGGTGATGTCGGAGTCGAACTGGCGGGCGCCAGCCGAGAAGCCCTCGGGGTCGCGGCCGCTGCGGACCAGCGAGCGGCGACCGCCGACCAGCTTCGGGCCCGCCTGCAGGAGGTCGCCGTGCGGCTCGCCAAGCTCGCAGCGAGGCCGGATCGCCAGATCGCCGCCGTCGGCATGGACGCAGGCACGCTCCTCGTCCCAGGGCGAGTCGAAGGCCTCGACCGGCAGCGCCCGGCCCTCGGTCCAGACGTCGCCGAGCGGCGGGCCGCCGGGGCGGACGTAGAAGCCGCCGACGATTGCGTGCTCGGCAGCGTGCGCCTTGCACCAGGCGAGCAGGGTCGCGCAGGGGTCGATCGCCACCACCCGCAGGCCGAACTCGCGGCGGTCGAAGCGGGCGACGCGCAGGGTCGTCCCGGCGCCGTCGCCCAGCTCCAGGCGGCGGGATTCGACGGTCGGGCGGGTGAGGGTCGACGGGGCCATCTAGGTGCGCCTCCGCGGGGATGGTCCAGGATCGGTGGGACGGACTTGTTGCGGCTTGGATAAGTGCTAATTGCGACCTTGGCGGCGCAGGGTGCCGCTGATCTGGCGCAGCGCCGGTCGAGATGGCCCAGCGCGCCGGCCGATATGGCGGAGCGCCCGTCCCTTCGCTCCCGCATCGAACTCCGCCAAACGCCCAAGGTTCGGAGAGGACCCCCCAAAGGTTTGGAAGCTTCAAGCGAGCGCCGGTGACTCGGAAGCTCTGCGCTCTACCGCAGGCGCTTTAAGGTGAATCAGCGAAGAGAAAATGGGGGCGTCGGGACTCTCGACCTTGGTGGCGTTGGCGGGGATTGAGGGACCCCCAAGCGCCGCCCTCGAATCCCCCGTCCCTCGAATCCCCTACCGATACGTCACCAGCCCCCGGTCGACTTCCTCGAGGTGGGAGTGGTCGTTGAAACCGATCAGGTTGACGCCGCCGGCGCCGATCGCGACCTTGGTGATGCTGGCGTTCACCATCACCCGGTTGAGCCGCGGGAAGAGCAGCGCCGGGGCTCCGAGCAGGCCGCCGGCCAGTGCCGCGATCGTCCCGCCCGAGCTGACGACGACCGCCGTCTCGCCGCGCCCGAGCTCCGCCGCCAGCTCGGCCAGCGCCGCCGAGCCGGCGCCGCTGAACTGGGGCCAGCTGGGCCGCGCCGGGCTCGCCTCGGCGATCTCGATCCAGGCTTCGAGCGCGGGCTCGAGGATCGCCTGGAAGCGCTTGCTGGTCAGCGGTTCGCCCGCCTCTGCGGCCGGGCCGTCGAGCCGCGCCGCCGCCTCGCTGTGGTGGGTGAGGACATCGTTGGCGTCGTACTCGTCCCAGCGCCGGTCGACCTCGGGCGGCGGCCCGGCAAGGGCCGCGGCGGTGTCGATCTGGCGGCGCATCGAGCCGGTGATCACCCGGCTCGGCTCGAGGCCGCGCCGGGCGAGGGCGGCGGCGACGATCTCCGCCTGGCGTTCGCCGGTAGCCGAGAGGACGTCGTAATCGGCGGCGCCGAACGAGGCCTGAGCGTGGCGGATCAGCAGTACGGTGGGCACGATCGGGCGGGATTATCGAGGCGAAGGGTCCCGCGGCGATGTCAGACTGGCGGCGTGCCGAGCCACCAGCTGCCGTTCGACCCGATCGACGAGGCGCGCCGCCACTGGGAGGAGCGCTGGACCAAGCAGGCCGCGACCGAGATGGTTGCCGTCACCTCGATCATGCGCGTCCACCAGATCCTGATGGCGCGGCTGAACGACGAGCTCGAGCGCTTCGGCCTCACCTTCCCCCGCTACGAGGCGCTGATGCTGCTCTATCTGTCGCGCCGCGGCTCGCTGCCGCTGGGCAAGATCGGCGAGCGGCTGCAGGTCCACCGGACCAGCGTCACCAACACGATCGACGGCCTCGAGAAGATCGGGTTGGTGCGCCGGGTCCCCCACGAGAGCGACCGCCGCGCGGTGCTGGCCGAGATCCGGCCCGAGGGCCGCCGCGTTGCCGAGGCGGCGACCGCCGTCCTGAACGAGGCCGACTTCGCCACCGAGCCGCTCTCCGGCGCCGACCTCGAAGACCTCTCGCGCGTGCTCCGCACCCTCCGCGTCGCCGCCGGAGACTTCCCGGGGTGAGATGATCAGGGCGATGCAAGAGGTCTTCGGTACCCGCGTGGAGACGACGACCGTCTGATGGTCGAGCGCGTCGCGATCCTCGGCGGCGGCCTGATGGGCTCGGGGATCGCCGAGTCGGTTGCCCGCGCCGGCATCCCGGTGATCGTCCGCGACGTCGACCGCACCGCGGTCGGCGCCGCCCGCCAGCGTCTCGACATCTCGCTCGCCCATGCTGAAGAGCGGGGGAAGGTCGACGCGGCCGGCGCCGAGCGAATCCGCGGCGCGATTCAGCTGACCACCGAGCTCGCCGACATCGCTGACGCCGACCTGGTGATCGAGGCGGTCCCCGAGAACGCCGAGCTGAAGGCGGGAATCCTCGCCCAGGTGGCCGGGATCGTCGCCGAGGAGGCGCTGATCGCCTCCAACACCTCCTCGATCCCGATCGCCCAGCTGGCGGCGGGGGTGTCACACCCCGAGCGGGTGCTCGGCCTCCATTTCTTCAGCCCGGTGCCGGTGATGAACCTGGTCGAGGTCGTCGTCGCCCTCGACACCTCCGAGGAGACGCTGGCGACGGCGCGCGATTTCGCCGAGCGGATCGAGAAGCGGGCGATCGTCACCAAGGACCGCTCGGGCTTCATCGTCAACATGCTGCTCGTCCCCTACCTGATGGCGGCGGTGCGGATGTACGAAGAAGGCTTCGCCTCGGCCGAGGACATCGACGAGGGGATGAAGCAGGGCTGCGGCCACCCGATGGGGCCGCTGACCCTCGCCGACTTCATCGGCCTCGACGTCCTCTACGCGATCGGCGACTCGCTGTATGAGGAGTTCAAGCAGACCGAGTACGCGCCGCCGCCGCTCTTGAAGCGGATGGTCGCCTCGGGCCGGATCGGCCGCAAGGCCGGCCGCGGCTTCTACGAGTACCGCCGCGAGCGGGTCGGCGCTTCATAGCTGCCCTTCAGCTTCGCCGGTAACGCTTTCTCCCGCTCCGACCAAGGAGGGGCATGGAGATAGAACGAGCGTTGCCACAGGAGTCCAGTGCGCTCAGCCGGCGGATGCGGGTCGTCGCGGCTAGCGAGCACGGGGTCGGCGCCGAGCAGCTGCGCTGGATCGGGACCGACCCCGAGTTGTTCGAGGCGTTCTACCGCGAGCAGGTCGAGGACCTGCAGCGGTTCGTCGCCCGCCGCGTAGGCGACCGCGAGCGAGCGGCCGACCTGACCGCCGAGGTGTTCCTCGCGGCGATCGACTCGGCCCACCGCTACCGGCCGCGGCGTGGCACGCCGAAGGCCTGGCTGTACGGAATCGCCCGCGTCATCGTCGCCAACGACCGCCGCCGGCGGGGCCGGCAGCGGGCGGGGGAGGAGCGGCTGCGCGGCAGCGCTCTGCTCGCCGAGGACGACGGAGCGCGGATGGACGCCCGGCTCGACGCCGCCGCCCACTCGCGCCAGCTCTACGCGGCAATGGACCGCCTGCCCGAAGCCGAGCGGGCGGTGCTCGAACTGGTCGCGCTCGACGAGCTGAGCGTCGCCGAAGCGGCAGCGGCGGCCGGCGTGCGGCCGGTCACCGCCCGCGTCCGGCTGCACCGGGCGCGGCGCAAGCTGAGCGCCGAGCTGGAAGCGGCGGCGCCGACCCCTGGAACCCCGAACGAGGAGGCACGATCGTGAACCGAGATGATCAACAGGATCGCCATCCGCAGATTCCCGGAAGCGGCTTCGAGGACCGACTGCTCGCCGAGCTGCGGGCGACGGTCGCCGAGCGTGGCGCCGCCGCAACCGCGCTGGATCCCGCCCACGCGACGCCCGCCTGGCGCCGCGGACCGCGGCTCGTCCTGGCCGGTGGCGCGGTGCTCGCCGCTGCGGCAGCGGTGCTCGTCGTCAGCGCCGGTGGCAGCGACACCCCGGCCGCCTATGCGGTCGAACCGCAGGGCGACGGCGAGGTCAGTGTCGAGATCCGCAGCCTCGAAGACGCCCAGGGTCTGGAAGAGGCGCTGCGCCAGGAAGGCATCCCGGCGTCGGTCAACTACCTCGGGACCGGGATGGTCTGCAGGCAACCGCGCTTCCATTCGGTGACCGCGCCGGTACTGACGACCCCCTCGGGCGAGGCTGACGACGCAAGAGTGACGAGCGGCGTCGCCCGCGCCGCCGACGGCGCGATCGTGTTCTCGCTCAGCCGCAACGCGGTCGGCCCCGGCCAGACCCTGGTCCTAACCGCCTCGCCGGCACCGGGCGGCGAAGGCGAGGCGGTCCAGATGCAGGTCGCCGAAGGCGAGGTCGTGCCCTGCGAGCCGGTCCCCGCCGACGCCGCCGGTGCTGCTCCCCTCGGCGCCCCGCAGGGAAAGGACGCCGGACCCAGCACCAGCCAGGCCGGCCGGCCGACCGGCGGCGACGCGGAGCGAGGCTTCAGCACCGAAAGCGCCCGCTGATCCGCCCCGGGGCGCGGGGTGGTTAAACCCGCGCCCCGGTGGTACAAGTGAGGTATGCACAACCCGCTTCGGAACGAGGCGGACGTGTTCCGCCTTGTGGTGGTGATCGGAATCGGGGTCGCGGCGGTCGTGGCTCTGGCCCTGCTGACCCGACCGGTCATCGGGTTGATCCTGGCCGCGGCCCTGATCGGCTTCGGTGTCGGGCTCGCCTGGCGCGGCGCCCGTGGATCGCTGCCGAGCGAGTTCTCGCCCCGCAGCAGCGGCGACAGCAAGCACCGCCTGCTGGTCGTCGCCAACCAGACCGTCGGCGGTCAGGCGCTGCTGGCCGAGATCGATCGCCGCTGCAAGGGACGCGACTGCGAGGTCTTCGTCGTCGCCCCGGCGCTGGCCGGCTCGCGCGCCGCCCACTGGTCTTCCGACATCGACGCCGGCATCGCCCAAGCCCGCGAGCGGCTGCAGACCTCGCTCGACGGCATCGAGCGGCTCGGGCTGAGAGCCGGCGGTGAAATCGGCGACTCGGACCCGAACCTTGCCCTCGAGGACGCCCTGCGCCACTTCCCCGCCGACGAGGTGGTGATCTCGACCCACCCGCCCGAGCGCTCGCGCTGGCTCGAGCGCGGCGTCGTCGCCCGCGCCCAGGAGAATCTCTCGCTGCCGGTCACCCACGTGGTGGTCGACCTCGAGGCCGAGGGGCAGGGCGCAGCCGTGCCGGACGCCTCCGCGGCCAGTCGCTAGAGCCATCGCCGTAAGCTGCGCGCGTGCGTGTAGCGATCGTAGGTGGCGGCATCCTCGGCTTGGCGACGGCCCGCACCGTCCTCGCGGCTGATCCCGACGCCGAGGTGGTGGTGCTCGAGCGCGAGGCGGCGATCGCTACCCACCAGACCGGCCACAACAGCGGCGTCGTCCACGCCGGCATCTACTACGCCCCGGGATCGCTGAAGGCTCGGCTCTGCCGGCGCGGGATGGGGCTGATGCGCGAGTTCTGCACCACCCAGGGGATCGCCTACGAGGAGTGCGGCAAGCTCGTCGTCGCCACCGACCAGGGCGAGCTGCGGCGGCTCGAGGCGCTGGCCGAGCGCGCCGCCGCCAACGAGGTGCCCGGCCTCGCCTGGCTCGACGCCGAGCGGATGCGCAAGGTCGAGCCGCACGTCGCCGGGCTCGCCGCCCTGCACTCGCCGGCCTCTGCGATCGTCGACTTCGTCGCGGTGGCGCGGGAGTTGGCAGCAGCGGTCGAGGCGGGTGGCGGCGAGGTCCGAGTCGGCGCCGGGGTTGCGCGGGTGCGGGACGGGGGAGGGACCGCTGCGGTCGACCTGCTCTCGGGCGAGACGGTCGAGGCCGAGCGGGTGATCGTCTGTGCCGGGCTCGAGTCGGACCGCCTTGCCCGCACCTCGGGGCAGCCGGCGGAGCCGCGGATCATCCCCTTCCGGGGCGAATACTGGAAGCTGCGGCCGCAGCGGACCGGCCTGGTCCGCGGCCTGATCTACCCGGTGCCCGATCCGGCGCTTCCCTTCCTCGGCGTCCACCTCACTCGCCACATCGACGGCGATGTCCTGCTCGGGCCGAACGCGGTGCTGGCGCTGGCACTCGAGGGCTACCGCCGCCGCGACGTCAGCGCCCGCGACCTGCGCCACATCTTCAGCTGGCCGGGGACCTGGCGGATGATGCGCCGCCACTGGCGGGTCGGCTTGCACGAACTGCTCGCTTCGCACCGCAAGGGCCTCTTCGTCCGCGAGGCCCAGCGCTTCGTCCCAGAGTTGGCGCCGGACGACGCCGAGCCGGGGCCGGCCGGAGTCCGCGCCCAGGCGGTCGACCGCGACGGGGCGTTGGTCGACGACTTCCGCATCGGCCGCGGCCGCAACGTGCTCTGGGTCCGCAACGCCCCCTCGCCGGCAGCGACCTCCTCGCTGGCGATCGCCGAGGAGCTGGTGGCGATGGCGGGCCGATGATCGAGCGGCGCCACCGCAACCTGGCGCTGCTCGTCGCTGCATGCTTCTTCATGGAGATCCTGGACGGGATCATCGTCGTCACCGCGGCACCCGAGATCGGCAGATCGCTCGACGTGCCGGCGACCGCGATCAGCCTCGTCGTCACCGCCTATCTGGTCACCCTGGCGGTGCTGATCCCGCTCAGTGGCTGGGTCGGCGCCCGCTTCGGCGCGCGGCCGGTGTTCCTCGCGGCGATCGTCATCTTCACCGCCGCCTCGGCCGCCTGCGCCGCCAGCACCAGCCTGCCCGAGCTGGTCGCCTTCCGGGTGCTGCAGGGGGTCGGCGGGGCGATGATGGTGCCCGTCGGCCGCCTGGTGGTGCTTGCCAAGACGCCGAAGCAGGAGCTGATGAGGATGATCGCCTTCCTCGTCTGGCCGGCGCTGATCGCCCCGGTCTTCGCGCCGCTGGCCGGCGGGGTGATCACCACCTACGCCAGCTGGCACTGGATCTTCCTGATCAACGTGCCGCTCGGAGCGCTGGCCTTCCTCGCCGCGCTGCGGCTGATCACCTCGCCGCCGAGCCCGCCGCCGCCGCGGCTCGACCGGCTCGGGGTGGTGCTCGTCTGCGGCGGCCTAGCCGCCCTCACCTACGTCGCCGACCGGCTCGCCCAGCCGCACCCGTCGTGGCTGCTGGTCGCGATCCTCGGCGCCGCGGCGGTCCTGCTGCTGGCCGCGGCGGTACGCCATCTGTGGCTCACCGAGTATCCGCTGGTCAACCTGCGGACGCTGCGGATCGCCACCTTCGGCGCCTCGATCGGCGGCTCGGCGCTGTTCTGGCTCGCGGTCGGCGCGGTCCCCTTCCTGCTGCCGCTGCTGTTCCAGGAAGTGTTCGGCTGGAGTGCGGTCAAGTCGGGCGCCCTGCTGCTGGTTCTCTTCGTCGGCAACATCGGGATCAAGCCGACGACGACCTACCTCTACGGCCGCTTCGGCTTCCGCGCCGTGCTGTTCGCCTCGACCGCGGGCCTGGCGGTGACGCTGGTCGCCTGCGCCTTCCTCACCGCGGCGACGCCGCTGGTCGTGATCGGCTTCGTCGCCCTGCTCAGCGGCATCGCCCGCTCGGTCGGCTCGACCGGCTACGCCTCGCTCGCCTTCAGCGACGTCCCCGACGAGCACATGCGCGACGCCAACACCCTGCAGGCGACGAACCAGCAGCTCGCCTTCGGCCTTGGGGTGGCCCTCGGCGCCCTCTGCCTGCGGGCCGGCGGCCCGATCGGGGACCTGCTGCCGGGCAGCGCCGGCGAGGAGACCGCCTACTCGGTCGCCTTCGTCCTCCTGGCACTGTTCTCGCTGGTCGCGGCGGCCGGCGCGCTGCGGCTCCCCCCAGGGGCGGGGGACCAGGTCAGGGTGCGGCGAGGGTCCAGCGGATCGGCTCGATCGCGGCCGCGCGGTAGGCGGCGCGCGACCGGTCCTCGTCGAGGCCGTCGCGCGCCAGGCTCCGGGAGGGGAGCTCGACCGTGAAACTCGGTTCGGTGAAGGGCCAGGGGTCGATCGCGGCGAGGCCCGGCTCGGGTACCCGCAGGGTCAGGTCGAGGTGCTCGCCGAGCGGCGCCGTCGGGACACTCGGCAGGATGCGCCCGCCGGGCGGTTGCTCGACCGGGAAGAGGGTGGTGGTTATGAGCGGCGGCTCGGCGCCGGGGTCGCTGGGGACGGTGGGGTCGAGGAGGGAGAGCGCCAGCGAGGTGACGTCGAGCGCCTGCAGCACCTCGTAGGCGTGCCAGGCGTTCGCTTCGAACTCGCTGCGCAGGCCGTCGAAGCCCCAGGCCTGACGCAGTGCCGACTGACGGCGCGGCTCCCCCTTGGCGACAACCTCTTCGGCGAGCGGGTGGGGGACCGGACCGCTGCTGCTCTGCAGGCCCCAGCGCCCCGAGTAGAGGCCGGTCCAGTGCGCGTGGACGAGCGCTCCGGCGAGTGTGTCGCGAGCGTAGACGCTGTCGACACCGCGACCGTAGGGCGGCACGGTGCGCTCCAGCGGCAGCTCGAGGAAGTGGGCCGGGCGGCCGGCCTCGGGGTTGTGGGCGGGCAGATCGTCGAGCTCGCGCCAGCCGTCGTCGTGGTGGGCGGCGGCGACGGTCAGCGCCGCGGCGAGCGGCTCGGCCGGCATCGCAAAGCGGTCATTGCCCCAGCGTTCGGCGAGTTCGCCGGCCAGCGCGCCGTGCTCGTACTGGGTGACGAGCCGGAACCCGTCGCCGCGCTTCGTCACCAGCACCCGGTCGCTCCGTTCCCCACGGGCTGAGGATACGTAAAGCTTGCGGCTGCGATGAGCCTTTCCAGAGCCGCCTATATCTACGACGCCGTCCGCACCCCGTTCGGCCGCTACGGCGGCGCGCTCGCCGCGGTCCGACCCGACGACCTCGGCGCCGAGGTCGTCCGGGCGCTGCTCGGGCGGGTGCCGAATCTCGACCCGGCAGAGATCGACGACGTCCTCTTCGGCAACGCCAACGGCGCCGGCGAGGACAACCGCGACGTCGCCCGGATGGCGGTGCTCCTCGCCGGCCTGCCGACCTCGGTCCCGGGCGCCACCGTCAATCGCCTTTGCGGATCTTCGCTGGAGGCGGCGATCCAGGGCTCGCGGGCGATCGAGACCGGCGACGCCGACCTCGTCCTCATCGGCGGCGTCGAGTCGATGAGCCGCGCCCCCTGGGTGATGCTGAAGCCCGAACGAGCCTTCCCGGCCGGTCACTCGGAGCTCTACTCGACCACGCTCGGCTGGCGCATGGTCAACCCCGAGATGCCCGAGCAGTGGACGATCAGCCTCGGCGAATCGGCCGAGAAGCTGGCCGCGATGTACGGGATCTCGCGGGAAGAGCAGGACCTCTTCGCCCTGCGCAGCCACCGGCTGGCAGCGCAGGCCTACGAGGCAGGCGTGATGGGCGAGGTGGTGCCGCTGCCGCGAGTCGAGCTCGAGCGCGACGAGGGGATCCGGGCTGACAGCTCGCTGGAGGCGCTCGCCAAGCTTCGGCCGGCCTTCGTCAAAGACGGCACCGTCACCGCCGGCAACTCCTCGCCGCTGAACGACGGCGCCTCGGCGGTGCTGCTCGGCTCGGAGGCGGCGGCGGAGCGGATCGGCGCCGAGCCGCTGGCCCGCGTCGTCTCGCGCGGCGTCCACGGCGTCGACCCCGACGTCTTCGGGATCGCTCCGGTGGAGGCCGTGAACAAGGCACTGGCCAAGGCCGGGATCGGCTGGGACGAAGTCGATTTCCTCGAGTTGAACGAGGCCTTCGCCTCACAGTCGCTCGCCTGCCTCGAGGGCTGGCCCGAGCTCGATCCCGAGAAGGTCAACGTCCGCGGCGGCGCGATCGCCGTCGGCCACCCGCTCGGCGCCTCTGGCGCCCGCGTCCTCGGCCGGGTCTGTCACGAGCTCAAGGCAAGCGGCGGCCGCTACGGGGTGGCGACGCTCTGCATCGGCGTCGGCCAGGGGCTGGCGATGGTGGTGGAGGCGGCGTGAGCGCGTCGGAGGGTGTCGCCACCGGCGCGCCGGCCTCGATCCGCTGGCGCGGGCGGCTCGACTGGGCCGATACCGACGCCGCCGGCATCGCCCACTGGACCGCTGTCTTCCGCCTGGTCGAGCGGGCCGAGACGGCGCTGTTCACCGCGCTCGGCCATCCCGAGGTCTTCGGGATCGCACCGCGGACGGCGGTTGGCGTCCGCTACCGCAGCCCGCTGCGCTTCAACGAGGAGGTCGAGGTCGATCTGGCGGTGACGAAGGCCGGGGCGACGACGATCGAGTACTCGTTCGTGGTTCGCGGTCCGGAGGAGACCGCCGCAGAAGGCACCCTGTCGGCCTGCGTGGTCGATCCGGAGACGATGCGGACCGTGCCGATGCCCGCCGCTCTTCGCGATCTCCTCCGCAGCGCCGGCCCGCAGCAAGCCTGAGCGCCTTCCGTCGAATTTCGACGCCGAGGACGTTCGATTCTGCGCGCCATTGACGACAAAGGGTTTCCAGTGATCTGTCATCATGGCGACGATGCCTAGAGAGACCTGGACCGACGGGCGGCTCGACGACCTGAACGTGGCGGCCGTCGTCGCCGCCGGGATCTTCTAGCCGCTCGCCGCCGACTCGGCCACGGCGTTCCCCGACCGCTCCAAAAACAGCCGGTGGAGATCGCGGCCGGCGCGGGTGGGGGAGCCGGAGCCGCGACGCTGGATGACGAGGAAGACGGCGGTGTCGTCGCCGGCGATCGGGCGGTGGGTGATCGCGCCGCTGGTCTCCAGCGGGTCGCCGATGACGCTGTAGTCGGGGAGGAGGGCGGAGCCGAGGCCCTGGGCGACGAGCAGCTTGCCGAGCTCGGAGCCGTCGGCGGAGAAGGAGAAGGAAGGGGCGGAGCCGCCGAACAGGCGCTCCAGGTAGCGGTACATCACGTAGCCCGGCCGCATCGCGATCAGCGGCTCGGCCAGCAGGTCCGCGGCCGTGACCACCTCGAGTTCGGCGAGGCGGCTGTCGGGTGAGGTGCAGACGACCGGGCGGCCGCGCAGCAGCTCGACCGTCTCGAACTCGGCGGGGATCGGCTCGCCCTCCAGGTAGTTGACGAGGCCGAGGTCCATCTTGCCCTCGCGCAGGGCGAGGTGGATCTCGGTCTGCTGGGCGGTGACCACCTCGACCGCGGTTTCTGGGTGGGCGCGGCGGAACGCGGCGATCGTCGGCGAGAGCAGCGGAGCGGTGGCGGCGGTGACGGTGCCGAGCTGGACCGTGCGGTTGGTGCGGGTGCCGCCGTCGGCGCGCTGGCGCAGGTGGTCGGCGGCGTCGATCACGGTCAGCATCAGCGGCAGCAGCTCGCTGCCCTGCTCGCTGATCTTGGTCCCGGAGCGACCCCGCTCGAGCAGTTCGACCCCGAGCTCGCGCTCGAGCGTGCGGACCCCCTCGCTGAGCGCCGGCTGCGAGAGGTGGAGGAGCTCGGCGGCGCGGCGGAAGGAGCCGCAGCGGGCGACCGTGGTCACGTATTCGAGCTGCTCGAGGCGCATTTCAGGGCTGGGTGGCGAGGCGGGTATAGCTGAGATTGTTGAGCGATTAAGTATAGAAATAACCGATCCCGATAGGGGGTTCGGGCATTCCTATTTGACGGAGGCCGGGGTCGGCCCGCACCATTCGCGACTCATATTGGTGATCGATCGAGTCAACTATTGGAGGTCGGGATGAGCGAAGCAGGGAGCCGCAGGCCGATCCGCCTCAACGCCTTCGACATGAACTGCGTCGCCCACCAGTCGCCCGGACTCTGGCGCCATCCCGCCGACCGGGCTGAGGACTACCGCAAGCTCTCCTACTGGACCGACCTCGCCCAGCTGCTCGAGCGGGGGCGCTTCGATGGCCTTTTCATTGCCGACGTGCTCGGCATCTACGACGTCTTCGGCGGCAACCGCGACGCTACGATCCGCCAGGGCACCCAGGTCCCGGTCAACGACCCGGCGATGCTGGTCTCGGCAATGGCCGCGGTTACCGAGCACCTCGGCTTCGGCCTCACCGCCTCGATCTCCTTCGAGCACCCCTATCCATTCGCGCGGCGGATGTCGACGCTCGACCACCTGACCGAGGGCCGGGTCGGCTGGAACGTCGTCACCTCCTACCTCGACTCCGGCGCCCGCAACCTCGGCGAGTCGGCCCAGCTCACCCACGACAACCGCTACGACGTAGCCGACGAGTACCTCCAGGTCTGTTACAAGCTCTGGGAGGGCTCGTGGGAGGACGACGCGGTGCAGCGCGACCGCGACGCCGGCGTCTTCACCGACCCCGCGAAGGTGCATGAGATCGGCCACGAGGGCGAGTTCTTCAAGGTCCCGGGGATCCACCTCTGCGAGCCCTCGCCGCAGCGCTCGCCGGTGATCTACCAGGCCGGCGCCAGCGCCCGCGGTCGCCAGTTCGCCGCCGAACACGCCGAGGCGATCTTCACCGCGGCGCCGACCGCCGAGCAGCTCGGCGAGGTGGTGGCCGACATCCGGCGGCGGATGAAGGAGGCCGGCCGCGACCCCTACGACGCCCGCATCTACACGCTGCTGACGGCGATCGTCGACGAGACCCGCGAGAAGGCCTGGGCCAAGCACGACGAGTACGAGCGCTACGCCTCCGACGAGGGTGCGCTGACCCTGTTCAGCGGCTGGATGGGGATCGACCTCGCCGAGTACGACCTCGACGACCCGATCGGCGAGGTCGAGTCGAACGCGGTGCAGTCGGCGGTCACCTCCTTCCAGCAGGCCGACGCCGAGGGCGGGGAGTGGCGTGTCCGCGACATCGCACGCTGGGGCGGGATCGGCGGGATCGGGCCGCGGCTGGTCGGCTCGGGCGCCGAAGTAGCCGACCAGATGCAGGAGTGGGTTGAGGTCTCCGACTGCGACGGCTTCAACCTCGCCTACGCGATCACCCCGGGGACCTTCGTCGACATCGTCGAGCACCTGATCCCGGAGCTCCAGCGCCGCGGCGCTGCGCCCACCGAGTACCCGCCGGGGACGCTGCGCGAGCGCCTCTTCGGCGAGGGGCCGCGGCTCCCCGAGCGCCACCCCGGCGCCTCCTACCGGCACCTCGGCGAGCAGGCCGAGCTGGCTGGTGCGGCGGCCTGATCGCGATGGCCGACCTCCGCTTCCACTGGTTCCTGCCCACCCAGGGCGATGGCCGCGGCCTGGTCGAGACCGGCGATCCGCCCCCGCCCGGCGTCGCGGGCGGGTTGCGCGAGGCCTCGATTCCCTACCTGACCCGGGTCGCGACCGCGGCCGAGGACCTCGGCTTCGAGGCGGCGCTGACCCCGACCGGCGGCTGGTGCGACGACGCCTGGGTGGTGACCGCGATGCTGAGCGAGACCTCGGAGCGGCTCAAGTTCCTCGTCGCCTTCCGACCGGGGATGGTCTCGCCGACCCTCGCCGCGCAGATGGCGGCGACCTTCCAGTGGCACTCCGGCGGCCGCCTGCTGCTGAACGTGGTGACCGGCGGCGACGCCGACGAACAGCGTGCCTTCGGCGACTTCCTGCCGAAGGACGAGCGCTACGTCCGCACCGGCGAGTTCCTGCGGATCGTGCGGCGCCTCTGGGACGGCGAGCGGGTCGACTTCGAGGGCCGCCACCTGCGGGTCGAGGGGGCGACGATCCACCGTCTGCCCGAGCCGGCGCCGCAGCTCTACTTCGGCGGCTCCTCGCCGGCCGCGGGCGAGGTCGCCGCCGAGCACGTCGACGTCTACCTGACCTGGGGCGAGCCGCCGGCCGCGGTGGCCGAGAAGGTCGAGTGGATCCGGGCGCTGGCGGCAGAGCGCGGCCGCGAGGTCCGCTTCGGGATCCGCCTGCACACGATCAGCCGCGACCGCGCCGAGGACGCCTGGGCGCGGGCCGAGGAGATGCTCGCCGCGGTGCCGACCGCGCTAATCGCCCAGATCCAGGCGAAACTGCGCAAATCTGAATCCGAGGGCCAGCGGCGGATGCTCGACCTGCACGGCGGCTCGGCGGCGAACCTCGAGGTCTCACCCAACCTCTGGGCCGGTGTCGGCCTCGGCCGCGGCGGTGCGGGCACGGCGCTGGTCGGAAGCCACGAGGAGGTGGCGGAGCGGATCGCCGAGTACGGCGAGGCCGGGATCGACGAGTTCGTCCTCTCCGGCTACCCGCACCTGGAGGAGCTCTACTGGTTCGGCGAGGGCGTGCTGCCGCTGCTCGAGCGGCACGGGCTCTGGCGGCCGCCGTCACCGGACGCCGGGCGCCCGCCTGGGGCGGCCAGCGGCCGCGAGGGCTCGGCCGTCCCATTCGCGGTGGGGGCGCAGCGATGAGCCCCCGCCGCCTGCAGCGCGTCGCGATCGTCGGCGGCGGTGCCGCCGGCACGATCGCCGCCGCCCACCTGTTGCGCGAGCCGCGCGAGGACGCCCGCCTCGAGCTCGAGCTGATCGACCGCACCGGCAGCTTCGGCCCGGGCATCGCCTACGGCACCGACGACCCCCTGCACCTGCTGAACGTGCCGGCGGTGCGGATGGGGGCCGTCTCCGGCCACCCCGAGCATTTCCACGGCTGGCTGCTCGAGCAAAACCACGAGGTGCCCGAGGAAGCGTTCATGTCGCGCGGCCTCTACGGCGAGTACCTCCGCGACCTGGTGGCGAGCGCCGAGGCCGCCGCGCCCGAGGTGCCGGTCCGCCGCCGCGCCGCCGAGGTCGTCGCGGTCGCCGAGCGGGCGAGCGGCAACGGCCATGGCAACGACCTCGTCCTCACCCTCACCGACGGCGCGGAGCTGGTCGCCGACAAGCTGATCCTGGCACCCGGCCCGCTCGGTGGCGGCGACCCGATCCCGATCCCGCGCGAGGTCCGCGACAGCGGCCGCTACGTCGCCGACCCCTGGGCGCCGGGCGCCCTCGACCGCGCCCGGCGCGAGCGCCAGGTGCTGATCGTCGGCACCGGGCTGACGATGGTCGACGTTGCGCTCTCGCTCTGTACGAACGAGCGCGGGCCGCGGGTGCGGGCGGTCTCGCGCCACGGCCTGGTGCCGAAGCGGCACCGCCGGGACCTCACCCGCCTGCGCCGCTTCCCGCTGCCGACCTCCTCCGGCGAGCTGGCGCCGGTGATGGCGGCGATCCTCGGCCAGGTCGGACGCGTCGCCCAGCAGGGCGACGACTGGCGCGACGTGATCGACTCGATGCGGCCGGTAACGCCGGCCCTCTGGAAGGCGCTGAAGACGGAGGAGAAACGCCGCTTCCTGCGCGAGCTGCAGCGGCTCTGGGACGTTCACCGCTTCCGCATGGCCCCCGCCGTCGCCGACCGGCTCGAGCAGCTCGAGGCCGACGGCCGCTTCGCCTTCGGCGCCGGCTCGATCGTCTCGCTGGAGCCGCACGGCGACGGCGTCCGGGTCTCGCTGCGGACCCTCGGCTGCCACGAGCTCGACCTCGTCGACGCTGGCGCGATCGTCAACTGCAGCGGTGCCGGCTGCGACCTGCGCCGCGACGCGCCGCCGCTGCTCCGCAGCCTGCTCGACGCCGGCGCCGCCCGTCCCGACGAGCTTGGGCTCGGGCTCGACGTCGCCGCCGATGGCGCCCTGCTCGACGCCGAGGGCCGCGCCTCGGAGCGGATCTACGTCGTCGGTGCGCTGCGCAAGGGGGTCGAGTGGGAGGCGATCGGGGTGACCGAGATCCGCGACCACTCGGCCGCCGCCGCGGCCCGGATCGTCGCCGCCGCCGCCCGCGCCGCCCGCGCCATTACCCCGAGCCTGGAGGCGGCCGCATGAGCCCGCCGATCCATGAGGTTGCCGTTTCAGGCGATATGCGCCTGAAAAGGCAACCTCGACGAAGGGGGGTGGAGGCGGCGCTCGGCGACCTCGCGGCGGGCCGCATGGTCGTGCTGTGCGACGACTCCGACCGCGGTGGGGAGGGGGACCTGCTGCTCGCCGCCGAGCGGGCCGGTGCCGAGGAGGTCAATTTCATGGCCAAGGAGGCGCGCGGCCTGATCTGCCTGGCGCTCGGCGCCGAGCGCGCCGACGAGCTCGGCCTGGCGCCGATCGGCACCCGCGGCAACTCGCGGCTCGGCGACGCCTCGATGGTCTCGATCGAGGCCCGCGACGGGGTCAGCACCGGCATCTCGGCCACCGACCGGGCCCGCACGATCGCCGTCGCCGTCGACCCCGCCAGCGGCGCCGAGGAGCTCGTTCATCCCGGCCACGTCTTCCCGCTGCGCGCGCGTCCCGGCGGGGTGCTCGAGCGCGAAGGCCGGGTCGAGGCCGCGGTCGAGCTGGCGGCCGGCGCGGGGATGCGTCCCGCCGCCGTCCTCTGCCAGGTGATGCGCGACGACGGCCACATGGCCCGCAGCGAGGACCTCGAGCGCTTCGCCGAGCGCCACGGCCTGGCGATCGTCCGCGTCTCGGAGGTCGTCGCCAGACAGCGCGGCTCAACACCGCCCCCAGAGCGCGAGATCTTGGACACCGGCCGCCAGATGCGCGACGTGATGGGCCACTTCGCGACCGGGGTCACCGTCGTCACCGCCCGCGGCAGCGACGGCGTCCCGGTCGGGACCACCGCCAACGCGATCTCCTCGGTCTCGGTGCGGCCACCGCTGCTGCTCGCCTGCCTGGCCGAGAGCTCGGAGACGCTGGCGGCGATCCGCGCCAGCGGCAGCTTCGCGGTCAACGTCCTCGGCCGCCACCAGCGCGACCACTCCGACCGTTTCGCCGCCAAGGGCGCCGAGGCCCGCGCCCATGAGGTCGCCTTCGACGAGCACGCGCTCGGGATCCCGGTCCTGCCCTGCTCGCTGGCGACGATCGCCTGCGAGGTCGAGGCGATCCACCCGGCCGGCGACCACCAGATCGTCATCGGCCTCGCCCGCTCGCTCGAGCGCGCCGGCGCCGGGACCGAGCCGCTGCTCTTCTATCGCGGCGCCTACTCGCAGCTGACCCTCGAGGAAGACGAGCTGGCGGCGTGAACGCCAGCAGGGAAATCATCGGCGCATACGCCGGCCCGACCGAGGAGCTGCGGCTGCCTGCAGATGCGGTCGGCGCCCTCGTCGTCGACTCGCACGAGCCGAGCCGGCTCGGGCTGGCGCTGCTGCTGCGGCGCCAGCCCTGGGTCGGCAGCTGCCGGCTCGCCGCCGACAGCGAGGAGGCGGTCCGCCTCGCCCGCCACCACCGCCCCGACATCGCGATCCTCGACGTCTCCGAAACCGGCCCGCTGGCCGGGACGATCGTCAAGCGCCTGCGCGCCGCCCACCCCGGGATCGAGGTCCTGCTCAGCTCGCGCTGCAGCAGCTCGCTGGGGGCGCCGGCGGCGACGCTCGGGGCAGCCGCCTTTCTGCCGGCCGGAAGTTCGGCGGAGACGATCCTTGTCGCCGTCCGCGGGGCCTTGCTCGGCGACGCCAAGCTGGTCGTCCCCGGGCCGCCGCCGCAGCCCGAGGACCCGGCGGCGCTCAACGACCGCGAGCGCGAGATCCTCGCCCTGCTCTCGACCGGCGCCACCAACCGCGAGATCGCCGAGCGCCTGCACCTCGGTCCCGACAGCGTCAAGAAGGCGGCGACGGCGCTGTACCGGAAGATGGGGGTGCGGAACAGGACGGAGGCGGCGCAGCGTGCCGGTACCCACCTGGGTACTATCTAGATAAAGTTGACCGACTTAATCTAGAATAGATCCGAATGAGAATCGAGCAGCTCGAATACCTCTCCGCCGTCGCCCGCCTCAGCTCCTTCCGCAACGCCAGCGAGGAGCTCCACGTCTCGCAGCCGGCGCTCAGCGAGACGGTCCGTAAGCTCGAGGCCGAGCTTGGCGTCTCACTGCTCGACCGCGGCCGCTCCGGCGCCTCGATCAGCACAGAGGGGAGGGAGATCCTCCCGCACGTCCACGACGTGATCGAGTCGGTCGACCGCCTGCGCCGCGCCGCCGGCGACCAGCAGCGCGGCAGCCGGGTGGTCCGGCTCGGCACCACCGCGGCGGCGACGGCGCCGCTGCTTACGCCGACCATGCAGCGCTTCGCCGAGCGTCATCCGGCGACCGAAATCGAGATCGTCTCGGCCCGGCAGCGCGGCATCCACGAGGACCTGCGCGACGGCAACCTCGACCTCGGCCTGGTCAACTGCCTGGCCGGCGACGACCTGCCGCCCGATCTCGAATCGACCGAGCTGCTGCGCGGCAGGCCCGTCCTCTGCCTGCACCCCGACAGCCCGCTTGCCGACCTACCGGGGCGGATCGCCCCCGAGGAGCTGATCGCCGAGCCGCTGATCGCGATGCGCAGCGGCTACGCGATGAACCGCTACGCGCACCGGTTGCTCGACGGCCTGCCGGCCCGCTTCAGCTACGCCGCCGACGGCGCCGAGATCGGCAAGCTGATGGTCGCCGAAGGGCTCGGCGCGACGATCCTGCCCGACTTCAGCGTCCGCGGCGACCCGCTCGAGCGCGGCGGCGCGATCGCCCTGCGCGAGATCGACGACGAGACCGAGGCCGTGATGGTGATCCAGCGGCGACTGCGCCGCTCCTCGGCTGGCGCCGCCCATGACCTGCACGAGCTCTTCCTCGAGCGGGGCCGCGCCTTCATGGCTGCGGCGTGATCGTGGCGCATTCGCTTCCCCGCCTCTCCGGGAGGAGGGTATTGGCCGCCCTGGTGACGGCGGCGATGTTCGTCGACGCCGTCTTCTTCGCCCTGATCGCGCCGCTCCTGCCGCACTACAGCGACAAGCTCGGGCTCGACCAGCTCCAAGTCGGCCTGCTCTTCGCCGCCCACCCGTTCGGCACCGTCGCCTGCGCCGCGCTCGCCGCGCGGCTGGTGCGCTCGCGTGGCGCGGCGCTGACGATGACCATCGGCCTGGTCAGCCTCGGCGTCGCGACGATCGTCTTCGGGCTCGCCGCCTCGCTGCCGCTTCTCGCCGCCTGCCGCTTCGTCCAGGGCGGCAGCGCGGCGCTGGTCTGGTGCGCCGGGCTGGCGCGCCTGCAGGCCGCGGCGCCACCGCACCGCCGCGGCGCCGCGCTCGGTCTGGCCGGCTCGGCGGCCGGCGCCGGCTCGCTCTTCGGGCCCGTCTTCGCCGGGCTTGGCAGCCTCACCTCGGTCGCCGCCACCCTCGTCGTCCTCGGCGCTCTCGCGCTCTTGCTGGCGGTGGCGCTGAACGCGGCAGGCGAGCTGCCGGGCGAGCGCGCCACCCTGGACGCCGGGAGCGGGGAGGAGGAGGCCGGCGGGAGCTGGGTCAGGCCCGAGCTGCTGCGGCCGCTGGGCCTGACCCTGGTCTGTGGTGCGGTCTTCGGAGCGGTCGCGACGCTGGCCCCGCTGCGGCTCGCCGACCTCGGCGCCGGCGCCGTCCTGATCGCCGCCGCCTTCGCCGTCTCGGCGCTCGGCGAGATCGTCGCCTCGCCGTTCGCCGGCCACGTCTCCGATCGGATCGGGCGGGTACCGGTGCTGCGCGCCTGCCTGCTCCTGGCGATCCCGCTGCTGCTTGCGCAGGCCCTCGCCGGCTCGGCCTGGACGATGGGCCTGGCGGTGGCGCTGAGCGGCGCTTCGGTGGCCTCGATGTGGCCGCTGGCGACAGCGCTCCTGGCCGACGAATCGAGCCACGACAACCGCCCCGCAGCGGGCATCTTCGCGGCCAGCGTGGTCGCCTGGAGCACCGGCCTGGCAGGCGGCTCGCTGCTCTGCGGGGCGCTCGGCGAAAGCGCCGGCGACGGTGTCGCCTACTCGCTCCTCGTCGCCATCTGCCTGCTTGCACTGCTTGCCCTCGCGACCGCTCCCCGTGCCGGCAAACCGGCTCCTCATCCCGAATCTAGCTTTTCTTGATCAACTTAATCGGAAAAGCGGATCAGGGCGTCGAGAAGTCCTATTTGACGGACACCCGAGGACCCCACATTCTCCCCCGCCACAACCACACCCCGGCAGTCCCGTCTCGCACACCTCAGGAGAACCCACACGGATGAAACGCACCCTGCACTCCCGCTTCACAGCCTTGGTCGCACTGCTCGCGCTTGGCGCGCTCAGCGTCGCACTGAGTGCCTGCGGCGGCAGCTCTTCGACCGCTGCCGGGACCCCCACCAACTCGGGCGTCGGTGAGGGCGCGGGGGCGAAGAAAGTCGAAGGCAAACCGGTCGAGGGCGGCACGATCGTCTACGGCACCGACCGTGAGCCGACCTGCCTCGATCCCCACAACCTCGGCGACATGCCGCAGACCTACGTCGCGCGGCAGTTCCTTGACTCGCTGGTCTCGATGCAGCCGAACGGCGACGTCGTCCCCTGGCTTGCCGACTCGTGGGACATCTCCAAAGACGGCCTGCAGTACACCTTCCACCTGAAACACGGCGTCAAGTTCACCGACGGCACCCCGTTCGATGCCGAGGCGGTGAAAGCGAACTTCGAGCAGACGCTCGATCCCGAAACCGGCTCCTCGACGAACCTCGTCTACCTGCTGCCGATCTACAAGGGGATCGACGTCCTCGACAAATACACGGTGCGGATCAACCTCAAACGTCCGTACTCGCCCTTCCTCGACGTGCTCTCGCAGGCCTTCTTCGGGATGGAGTCGCCGAAGGCGATGGCGCGCGGGATCAAAGCCAACTGCGTCTCGCCGGTCGGCACCGGTCCCTTCATCGTCAAGAAGTGGACCAAAGGCCAGCAGATCGACCTGGTCCGCAACGACGCCTACAACTCGCCGCCGGCCGACGCCAACAACCAGGGCCCGGCCTACCTGGAAGCGATCACCTGGCGCTTCCTGCCCGACCCGTCGGTTCGGTTCTCGGCGCTGCAGAGCGGCGAGGCGAACATCATCTTCAACATTCCGCCCGAGGACTACGGCGCTGCTCAGTCCGATCCGAACATCGAACTGCAGCAGTTCACCCACGCCGGAATCGGTCACTACATCGTCCTCGACAACAGTGAACCGCCGTTCGACGACCTGAAGGTGCGGCAGGCGTTCACCCTCGCCGCCAACACGCCGGCGGCGGTCGAAAGCGCCTACCAGGGTGCCTACCCGGTGGCGACCAGCGCGATCAGCTCGGGCACTCCGTTCTACACCGACAAATTCGCCAACCTCTACCCCTACGACCTCGCCAAAGCCGAGAAACTGCTCGACCAGGCGGGCTGGAAAGAGGGAGCGAACGGCGTCCGTGAAAAGGACGGCAAGCAGCTGACGGTGAAATTCATCTACGGCTCCGGCCCTGGTGAAACGCCGCCCGCCGAGCTCACCCTTTACCAGAACGTCCAGGCCGCGGTGAAGGAAGCCGGCTTCGACCTGAAACTGGTCCCGATGCCGCAGGCGCAGTTCTACGAATCGGCCAATGTCCCGGCGGACTTCGACGCCGAGCCGACGTACTGGAACTGCCCGACGCCGATGTGCATGTACATCGTCGCCTCGGAAGAGACCTACGACCAGCCCTTCGCGAACATGTCGAAGATCAAAAATCCGGAGCTCGGCAAAACCCTGCTCGCCGCGGCGGCTACCACCGACCGGGCCGAGCAGCAGAAACTGTACGAGAAGGCACAGCAGATCATCGCCGAGAACGCGTACTGGGTGCCGATGTACCCGGAGCAGACGTTGCTCGGCATCAACAAAACCCTGAAGGGCGTCTGGATCGAGCCCTCCGAGGGTGAGCCGGTCCTCTCCGACGCCTGGCTGGAGCAGTAAGCATGAGCTCGGCGACTCCGTCGATCACTCACGGGGGGGCGCTCGAGGCGCCCCCCCGGCGCCGGCTCCCCTGGCAGACGGCGGTCAAGCGAGTCCTCGGCGCGATCGTCGTCCTCTGGGCCGCGGCGACCCTCTGCTTCGTCCTCCAGGAGCTCTCGCCCGGTGACCCGGCGATCGCCATCCTCGGTGGCTCGGGCGCCCGGCCAACCGAGCAGCAGCTCGAACAGACCAACGAGAGGTACGGGCTCAACGACCCGGTGCTGGAGCGCTACGGCCGGTTTATCTCCAACCTCGCCACCGGAGACCTCGGCACCTCCTACCAGTACAAGCAGCCGGTCACCACGTTGATCTCCGAACAGGTCGGGCCGACCCTGGTGCTGATCTTCGTCTCGACCGCGCTCGCCTGGGTGATCGCTGTGCCGCTGACGCTGCTGACCGCCGGCCGCGGCAGAGCCCGCTCCTCGTTCGGCTCCGGGCTCGAGGCCTTCTTCGCCGGCGTTCCCCCTTACTGGCTGGGACTGGTGCTGCTGGTCGTCTTCGCCTTCGAACTCGGCTGGTTCCCGGTCACCGGCGGCACCTCGCCCGACGCTCTGTTGCTGCCGGCCCTGACCCTGGCGCTGCCGCTGGCCGGCTTCCTTGGCCAGGTCACCCGCGACGAATTCGATCGCGGCCTGAAGCAGCCGTTCGCGATCTCGGCCCGCACCCGCGGCGCCAGCGAGAACGAAGTGCGGCGCCGCCACGTCCTCCGCCACGCGATGCTCCCGGGGATCACGCTGACCGGCTGGGCGATCGGGGCGACGATCTCGGGCGCCGTCCTGGTCGAAATCATCTACGCCCGGCCCGGGCTCGGCCAGGTGCTCGTCAACGCGGTCTCCAACCAGGACCTGCCGGTCGTCGTCGGGGTGACGATGCTCGTCGCCCTCATCTACGTCGTCGTCAACCTGCTGGTCGACCTCCTCTACGTGATCGTCGATCCCCGCCTGCGGACCGCTGGGAGGGCTGCCTGATGTCGACCGCGATCGATCCCAACGCGATCGGCGCGCCGCTCCCGGGCGGCGCCCCGGCATCCGCGGCAGGCAGCCGGCTCTCGGCCCGCGTCCGCGGTGTGCGGCCCGCCGTCGCCCTCTCGGTCCTCTTCCTCGCCCTGATCGTGATCGCCGCGATCGTCCCCTCGCTCTTGACCAAAGGCGATCCGCTCGGCGTCAACCTCGCCCACAGCCTGCAGTCGCCCTCGCTCGAATTCCCCTTCGGCACCGACCAGTCGGGTCGCAGCGTCTACACCCGGGTGATCTACGGCGCCCGCGAGTCGGTTCTGATCGGCCTCGGCGCGACCGCCGTCGGCCTCGGGCTCGCCGCCCTGCTCGGCGTCGCCGCGGGCCTCGGCGGCAAAGTCGTCGATGGCGGGATCAACCGCCTGCTCGAGGTCCTCTTCTCGTTTCCGGGCCTCTTGCTGGCGCTGTTCCTGGTCGCGGTCTTCGGCTCCGGGGTCTCGACCCAGATCATCGCCGTCGGCATCGCCTCGGCGCCCGGCTACGCGCGGATGATCCGCGGCCAGGTGCTGCAGGTGAAAGGCGCCGACTACGTGATCGCCTCGAAAGCGCTCGGCCACCCGCCCTCGCGGACCCTGTTCAAGAACATCCTCCCGAACGCCTTCCGGCCGCTGGTCGTGCTGGCGACCCTCGGGGTCGGCCAGTCGATCGTCTGGGCTTCGGCGCTCAGCTTCCTCGGCCTCGGCGTCGCCCCGCCGGCGCCGGAGTGGGGGGCGATGCTCGACGCCGGCAAGGACTACATCCAGACGGCCTGGTGGCTGACGCTGTTCCCCGGCGCGGCGATCGTCGCCTTCACCCTGGCCGCGAGCTGCCTCGGCCGCTACCTGCAACGACGGATCGAAGGAGAGACCTACTGATGAGCCCCCCGCGTATCCACGAGGCCCCACTGCTCCGCGTCGAGAACCTCACCGTCGGGTTCGGGCCCCGCGGCAAGGTCAACGAGGTCGTTCGCGGCGTCTCCTTCTCGGTCCAGTCCGGCCGCTGCCTGGCGATCGTCGGCGAGTCGGGCTCGGGTAAGACCGTCACCGCCCGCACGCTGGTCGGTCTGACCGGCGAGCGCTCCCAGGTCGCCGCCGACCGCCTCGAGCTCAACGGGATCTCCCTGCTCGGTCTCTCCAACCGCCGCTGGCGCACTGTCCGCGGGGCCGA
>Ga0068862_100000986_pt1 | contig 27222 bp, 23 predicted proteins | sample KBSSwiS52_FD_66598 | JGI IMG/M metagenome (GOLD analysis project Ga0068862, IMG submission 66598) | Switchgrass rhizosphere microbial communities from Kellogg Biological Station, Michigan, USA - KBS Switchgrass S5-2 | ecosystem: Host-associated > Plants > Roots > Rhizosphere > Soil ... | reverse complement strand
CAGGCTCTTCGCTTTGATCATCTCGGTCATTCCTTCGCGGTTTCAGGACTTCGCCCGTGCGGATATGTGGTGGGCGGAATCGGGCTGTCCGGGTGGCAGGCTGACGAGCACGTCGAGCCGCCCGATGTCGGTGGGGTTGCTGGCAGGCCCGATCTGCCCGCGCGCGCGGGTCGGGTTGCCGAACATGTCATCGCCGTCGAGCAGATCGCAATGTGCATCGCGGACGGTGACGATCGCCGTGTAGAACGCACCGGGCGCGGCGTTCGCGATCGCCAGCCACGAAATGTCGAACGCGATGGTCGCCGAGTCGGGCGCGCGAGCCTCGATCTGGCGCCAGACGACGGAACTTTCATTCTTGTACGCCTGGGGTATGGTCATCCCATGGGCGCCGACATCCTGCACCAGTTCGGCAAAATGGAGATAGACGTGCGGCTCGAGCGTCAGCTCGACGCTCAGCGGTCCTGCACCGGGCCGGGCAATCAGGCGAATGCTGGTCTGCCCGCTTGCCGGCAGAACACCTTGTTCGAGAATGCTGCCCATCGATACTGCCTTTCGAAATTCCGATGGATCGTCCGTCTTGCGTTCACCGATCATTTCCGGGTTCCAATACGGTCGGCCTGAGAAGTTCGACCGACGATCTCGCTGAGGCCGCCAACTTCCCGACGCTTGTTCGAGTAAACATAGGTCTGACCACGACCGTGCGCGCGTTAAATGACCGTCAAGACCACCGGCAGAGCCATTGGTCTGCAATTGCCGCCGTCGTCAGTCGGATAATATGGTCCGGCCGTACGAGTTGATCCCGAAGATGCGATTCAGCCTGCAGATTCAGCAATATAAGAGAATTTCTGAGAACTTCCTCTGGTTCGCGGCCGTGACATTCACGATGATGAACCGTGAAATTCGCGTTAAAGCGGACGCCCACTATGGCCTTTGGCGCAACAATTTGATCTATTGTCGCCCGGCAAAGGGGGGGGCCTTCATGACCGCGTTTCAAGGACATCGCGCTGTCGATCCGGTCATTCGATTTCGGCTGTTCGGTCCCGTGGAGGTCCTGAGCTTCAGCGGAGACAGCGTGCTGCCGCGCGGCCGCAAGGCCCAGGCCATCCTCTGCCATCTCGCGCTATCGCCGGAAGGCACGGCTTCGCGGCAGCGGCTCGTCGATCTCTTGTGGAGCGGGCGCTGGCCCGAACAGGGCCGCGCCAGCCTGCGCCAGAGCCTGCTCGAAATCCGGGCCGCGCTCGGCGAACGACATGGCGACATCATCGTCATCGAACGCGACCGGATCAGCCTCGATCGAACCCGTCTGTGGATCGACGGCCTGAGCAGGCGCCACGACGACGACAGGATCGATCCGGCAAACGCCGCGACGCCCGATGTCGAACATCTGCTCGAAACATTGACCGGCATCGACCCGAAATTCGACGCCTGGGTGGCGGCGATCCGGACCGAACTGGCCGCCGCGCTCGCCCTGTCCGCGGGGACCACATCGCGCGCGGCGCGCATCGCGGCCGACGGCCAGTTTCGCACAGCTGCCGCGGACGGTGCGCGGCAGACGCAACCTGCGAGGAACGGTGGACTGGTGCTCGCCGTCGCGCCGCTGCTTCAGATCGGCGCCGAGACGATCGACGATTATGTGGCGCCGGCGCTGACGCAGGAGATCGTCACCGCGTTGGCGCGGTTTCGCTGGATCCAGGTGAGGCTCTCCCACGCGCCGGCAACATGCGATGCCGATTATCGGCTCGAGGGCTATGTCAGCCGCATAGCCGATGGCTGCCGGGTGGTAGCCCGCCTGATCGATCAGACCGATCGCGGCATCATCGTCTGGACCGGCTCGGTCCATACCGCCTATCCGCTGCAATACGCCGCGATCGGCGACGTCGTCGAGCGCGTGGTCGAGCAGATCGACCCGGAAATTCTGGCGATCGAAACCCGGAAGATCCTTCGGCGGCCGTCAGCCTCGCACGACAGCTACGAATATGTCCTGCGGGCAATTCCAATGCTGTACCAGTTTGCCGCCGAACCGTGGCGTAGCGCGATCGAATTGCTCGACCAAGCGGTCGCGATCGATCCGGGCCATGGCCGCGCGTTCGCCTTTTCGGCGCTTTGCCGCGTCACCGGTCTGGCGCATGGCTGGAGCCGCGATCGCGACGGCGATCTGCGGACTCTGGATCGGCATGCCGCGCATGCCATCACGTGCGATCCACGCGATTCGCTGGCGCTGGCGCTCGGCGCGCACATCAAGGCGTTCCTGCATCATGACTTCGCGGCGGCGCTCGCGCTGTTCGAACGCGCGATCCACGCCAATCCCAGCTGTGGTTTCGCATGGGGCTATTCCAGCCTGACCTTCGCCTATCTCGGGCAGACCGACGAGGCTGCGCGCCGGCTAACGCGCAGCCAGACCATCATGATCCATGATCCGTTCTCATCCTTCCTCGACGGATTCAGGGCGGTGATCACCTATTTCGCAGACGACTGGCCGGAAACGATCGCGGTCTGCCGCCGCCAACTCGACCAGCGGCCCGGCTTGTCGAACATCCGCAAGCTGCTGATCGGTGCGCTTTGCTTCGCCGGCCGCTTCGACGAAGCGCGGCTGGAAGAGCGCGGCCTGCTGCTGGCGGAACCCGATTTCAGCTGGTCCGGCTATCTGACGACCTACCCATTCGGCCGCGCCCGCGATCGAACGGCCTTGCGGGCGGTGCTGTGTCTTGGCGGGCTGATTGTCGATCCGGCCCCGGCCGGCGCCGGTCGCATCGCCACGGTTCGCCCGCTGGCGACGACACCCATTCGCATCGAACAACCATCATCCGGCAGCCTGGAGGCATTTCAATGAGCAGCGTCAAATCCTACAGTCCAAGGCATTATCCCCCATATGGCCATATGGTGATCGAATGGGAGAAACTGACCCTGCCGCCAAAGACGCCGCCCGGTGACTGGGATGGCAAGATCGACTATGGCGTATGGCTGGACAGCATTGCCCGGCTGTTGAGCAAGATTCTCTGGCCGCGCTACGTCAGGGCCGATCATGCCTGGAAAGGTGCGGCCCGCAAGATCATGCATGATCTGACGATGACCGATTTTCGACTAATTCAAGCACTTCGCCTTAAAATCGACGAGGACGCCGGCATATCAAGTCGGAATATCACTCATAAGGAACTCTTTTTCATTGAAGATGAAGTCTTACTCGATAAGGGCCCGCATATCTCGCTGAAAATATATTTGAGCGGAAAAGCCAGTGATGATATCATCGATAAGTTATCCGAGGGCTATCTATCGGGTGTTTCCTCGAAGTGTGGCATGGTCGACCTCGACGTCAAGGTCGATATGCAGCGGCCACGTGCCTATCAGATGGCATGGCTGCTGGATCGGGAAGGCTTCACCTATGAGCACGCCAAGTCGGCGGTCTCACCGTCGATGATCAGCGGTCATTGCATCGAGACGCTGACGGGTGGCGTCGCTGCCTATCCCCATGCGCGGGACATGGGCTGCAGTCAGGACGCCCTGGACGCGCTGGCGCGGCATACAGTCGATATCGGCGACCGGCGCGTCTTCGCGGGTGTCCATTATCCGAGCGACAATATTTCGTCCTGGCTGACCGGGCTGTTGCTCTATCCCCATGTCGCGCCGGATGACGACGGCGCCGGCTGGCTCTGGCAGGCGATCTGGACTCACAGCAGCGTCTATCGGGCAATTATGGACGAAGTGAAGGTGAACCCGTCTTCTCCCTATCGGCGTTCGATGTCGCTGCTCGCGGCGGTGGGGGCAGGCGAGATCATGACGGTCGATGCAGCGCTGGCAAGCGTCGCCAAATAGCCAGTGTGCCGGCGAGCCGCGCGGCAATGAGGCGCGCTGCCCGCTGTATCATGCTATACCCAAATCGATGCGCCGAACTGCTTCGGCATCGCGTTTGGCTGGTGCCGATTCGGGCATCAGCACCATGGCTATCAGCACGATCAGCATCGCCGCCGCCATATACCATGCGGGTGCCAGCGGACTGCTCGTCTCGCCGGTCAGCCATGCCACGGCAAACTGGGTCGAGCCGCCGAAGACCGAGATGGCCATCGCATAGGTCAGACCCAGCGTTCCGCAGCGAACCGACGCCGGCAGCGATTCGGCGATGCCGACGAGCATCGCTGCGATCGCCGGCGCGATGCAGGCGGCGAGAATGACGGCCCAGACCACAAGCATCGCCGCGGTCCTGACATGCACGACCAGCCAGAAACCCGGCAGGCCGATCGCGAGCAGCAGCAACCAGGGCGCGATCATGACCGGTTTGCGTCCGAACCGATCGGACAGCCATCCGCCGAGCGGCCCGAAAATCATGCTGGTGACACCGATCGCGATCGTCGGCAGGAAGGCGGTCTGCGCGGACAGCTTCAAGGTCGCGACGACGAATGTCGTCAAATAGAATTCGACATAGCTGACGACGGCGCTACCGGCGAGTAGCACGAACGCCAGCAACCGGACACGCCGCAACGCCGGCGGCATGATCCGGCTTTCGCCGATCCGCGCGAGCGACAGCGTTTCAGCGAGATCGCTGCGCAGCCGGAAGCCGATGGGTATGATGACGGCGCCGAGCAGAAATGCCGCCCGCCACGCCCAGCCATCGAGCGCGGCGGCCGACACCATTGATGACAGGGCAAAGCCGACCAGCCCGGCAGCGAGGACCGCAGCATCCTGACCGACATATTGCAGCGATACGTGGAGGCCGCGTCGATGCGGCGGCGCGGTCTCGACCAGATAGGCCGTGCTCGGCCCCATTTCGCCCCCAAGGGCAAAGCCCTGGATGAGTCTGAAAACGATGACCAGCAGCGGCGCCGCCAGACCGATGTCGTCATAGGACGGCGTCAGCGCCAACCCGATCATCGCGATTCCCATCAGCGTGAAGCTTGCCAGCATCGCCCGCCTGCGTCCGGCACGGTCGGCGAACCTGCCGATCATGACAGCGCCGAGCGGCCGCATCAGGAAGCCGACGCCGAAGGTCGCGAGCGCCGCAAGCAGACTTGTCGAACCTTCGTCCGACGGAAAGAAAGCGCGACCGATCTGGGTGGCAAAGAAGGCGTAGAGGAAAAAATCATAATATTGAAGCGCGTTGCCGATCGACACGGCACCAAGATGGCGCAGGAGAACGCGGCCGTCCCCTGCCTGGATATGCGCGGTAGTCTCGACGATCGTCGCCATATTGCCCCCTGCGCATAGTGCCGCAAAGATGCCCGGCCGGCGATGACTTATTTTTGATCCGCGAGTGCCGTTCGCGCAAGGAGACGCGCTACGACGTCCGAACTCTCAGCCTTCGAGGGAGGCGGCAGCGCGAAGGAATGGCAGGATTCCCGGAACGGCTCGGATTCGCGCTTCGCGCGGACGCCGCGCATTGCGCCGACGACGACCTGCCGTCACCGTGATCGATCATGCCCCCGGCTTGATCGTGGCTGGCCGGAGGCGATTCAGCGCGTTTCCCCCTCCCCTTCAGAGAGGCATTCTTCCAACGCGAGCCGTCAGATCGATCCGCACCCAATGCCTGATCCGCAGCGGCCGCTTACCGGCAAGTGCAGCGCGGCCTGGGTTTCGGCTTCCACTTGCGCACCGGCTTTGCCCTGGGTGCGGTGTAGACGACTTCCTCGACGAAGGTGGTCGTCGTCGTGGTGACCACCGGCGCGCTGTGGACGGTCACGGTCGTGACGGTCGGCGCGCCATAGCCATAGCCATAGCTGCTGCCCGAATAATCATAGTCGACGCGCGGCGGCGGACCGCGGTCGGGACCGGGTGCGGCATAGGGCGCGCCATAGCCGCCGGTACCGTCGTCGCCGTAATCGTCGTCGCGCGGGCCGTTGTGATCATAGACGCCGCTATATTCGCCCTCATATTGCTGGACCGGCCCATTGTCATAGCTGCCGGTCCAGGTGCCCCGCCAGGTTCCGCGCCACGTGCCGTTGCCGGTCGTCTCGATCGGATAGGGCCGCGACGGCGCGCCACGATCGTCGCGGGCGTCATCGTCATAGGGGCCGTCGTCATAGCCGACGTCGCCATCGCCGACATAGCTCGGCACCGGCCCGCGATCGTAACGATCCCAATCGACGCCATAGCGCGTATCGTAGACATTGCCGTTGCCGTCGATCAGCACCGCGTCGTCATAATAGCGCGACCAGCCATAGCCGCTCTGCGGCGCGGGCCAGCCATAGCTGCCATAATTGCCGATATAGAAACTCGGCGCGATCCAGTAGCTCGGCACACGAAAACCACGAAACGGGCGGCGATAGCCGCCCCAGCCGCCGGGCGCATGACTGCCGCCCCACCAGCGGCCACCGACCTGACCGCCCCAGCCATGGCCCGAGCCATGACCCGGCCGTGGGGTGCCACCATGCCAGCCGCCGGGCCGGGGCGTACCGCCATGCCAGCCGCCGGGACGCGGCGTGCTGCCGGTCCAGCCGCCCGGACGCGGTGTCGCCGGCCGCGGCATGCTGCCGCCCTGCCAGCCGCCGCCCATCCGCGGCGCGGGCCGCGAGTCGGCCAGTGCGGGCGTCGCCGCGATCAGTGCGGCCGAAGACGCCGCGACACCGAGAAAAGCGAGGATTCGCATGGTTAACACTCCCCTTGCATCCGACTGTTTCACGGGCGGAAACAAGCCGTTGACAGGAGGGCTCCTTAACACCCCGGTAACCAAATCACCAATGTCGCAAAGGTTAAATAGTGTCCCGTTTGGGGGCAGCGAGCCGAGTCGCGAGTCGCGCGACCAGCGCCTCCGCACCGCGGGCGTCGACATCCGTGAAGCGGGCCGGTGTCGGACTGTCGATGTCGAGCACGCCGACCAGCCGGTCACCCGCGATCACCGGGACGACCAGTTCAGAGGCCGAAGCGGAATCGCAGGTGATATGCCCGGGGAAGGCGTGGACATCGGCCACGAGCTGCGTGGTGCGCGTCGCCGCCGCCGTCCCGCAGACGCCCGCCCCCAGCGCGATGCGGATGCAGGCGGCCTTGCCCTGGAACGGTCCCAGCACCAGCCCGTCGCCGATCAGCCGGTAAAAGCCCGCCCAGTTGATGTCGGGCAGATACTCCCAGAGCAGCGCCGCGACATTCGCCATATTGGCGATCGCATCGGTCTCGCCGGCGGTGACGGCATCGGCGGCCTGCGCCACCTCACGCCACAGTTCGGCGGCGTCGGCGGTCGGCGCGATGGCGAATTCGTGCATGGCTGGCCCTTCAGTCGGGTGCGACCTTCCCGCGCCCGCGCTTCACATCGGATCGAATCGCCTTGCCTTCAAGCCGCTTGAGCTTGGCGGTCCGGCTGGGTTTGGTCTTGACCCGCTTGACCGGCCGTTCATGCGCGCGGCGCAGCAGTTCGCCGATCCGCAGCCGGGCATCGGCGCGATTGGCCTCGCGCGTGCGATAGCTGCGCGCGGTGATGACGATCTCACCGTCTTCGGTGAAGCGGCTGCCGGCCAGCGTCTTCAGCCGCTGATAGGTGCCCGGGTCGAGCCGCAGTGTGTAGACGTGCAACCGCAACTGCACCGCGGTGGCGACCTTGTTGACGTTCTGGCCCCCCGGCCCGGTGGCGGCGAGGAATTTCTCCTCGATCGCCTCCTCGGGGACGGGCCAGGGTTCAGGCATCCGCCCGATCCGCCACAGGGTCCGCGACGGGGAGTGCGAAGCCGGCCTCGGTGAAGCGGACCGGCAACGGCGCGGTCGCATCGATCGGCGGCTTGTCCGGGCGCTGGACGATCAGCCGCAATGCGTGCAGCAGCATGGGACCGCGACCATTGCCGTAGACCGGGTCGCCGGCGATCGCCGCACCCAGCGCGACCGCGGCATGGACGCGGATCTGATGCGTGCGGCCGGTTTCGGGCCGGAACTCGATCAGGGCGCGGCCCTGATGCTCGGCGAGCATCCGCCAGGCGGTGCGCGCCGATTTCCCGTTCGGCGACGGCGTCATCCGCCATCCCGCCTCCTTGGTCGAAATCTTGTCCAGCGCGAGATCGATCATCCCTTCGCGCGTCGCCGGCACGCCATCGAGCACGGCGATATAGACCTTCTCGACCTGGCCGGCTTCGAACGCCGCGGCGAAGCGCTTGTGCGCCTTGGGGTGGCGCGCCAGCAGCAGGCAGCCCGAGGTGTCGCGATCGAGCCGGTGGACCGGGGTCGGCCAGCGCTTGAAGCCGAAAGCGAGGCTCTCGAGATGATTCTCCACGCTGAGCGACCCGTCACGCGGAGGATCGACCGGCAAGCCGCTGGGCTTGTCGACGACTAACGCCTCGGCGTCGATGAAGAGCACATTGTCTGCAAGCATCGCGCGCCTATGGCCCCGCAACGCCGTTCAGGCAATCGCCAGTGCTGTCCCATGCGCATGCGCGCCCTATCCTTCACGCGCCCTATCCTTCACGCGCCCTATCCCTCACGCGCCCTATCCTTCACGCAGGCCGCCATCAGGCGTGACGATATCGTCGATCCGCCAGCCCTCCGGCGTGCGCACCAGTTCGATCGTGAAGCGGCGTGATTCCTGTTCGGACCCGAAGGTCCAGAAATCCATCTCGACGCGCGCGCTGCCACCCTTGACCGAAACCGTGCGGATCGTGTGGCGCGCCGCCTCATAATCCTGGCAGGCACAGAATGGGTCGAAGCCCAGGCCGGCCTCGGGATCCTCCTGCTTCTTCAGCGCCGCGACCAGCCCCGGCGTCATCACCGCCTCGAACCTGGGCGCGCCGCCCGCGCCGAGCGGCTTGCCATAATAGCCCCAGACCCGCTCGACGAGGGCGCGGACATCGGCTTCGGCACCGGCATCGGCCAGGGCATCGGACGCGGCGTTGCCGGCCGGCGCTTCCGCCATCGCGGCGACGTTGTTCGCCGCCGCCAGCCTTGTGGCGTTGGCAGCGATGCCGTCCCCCGTGACCATAGCGTCGGGCGCCGCCTTGCCGCACCCGGCCGTCGCCAGAAGCACCGTCATCGCCATCGCCGCATGGCGCAGAGCCGTCCCCATCTCATCGTCTCCCAAACCGTCATAAAGCTTAGCGCGAAATTCATCGGAAACGAGTCGCAACCGCATCCGAATCGGTTGCCTAAAGCTTCTCTTAAGGCATTGCGGGTCGCGACTCGTGGATTCAGGCCGATTAATCCCTAATTAACCTTTTGCGTTCAGACCTCTTTTGGTTAATGCATTGGTCCGACCCACCCAGAAGGTGGCCGTCGAGGACAGGGGGTTGCTACATGCGCGTGCTGTTGATCGAAGACGAGCCGACCACGGCCAAGGCCATCGAGCTGATGCTCACGACCGAGGGGTTCAACGTCTATGGAACCGACCTGGGCGAAGAGGGTCTCGATCTCGGCAAGCTCTATGATTACGACATCATCCTGCTCGATCTGAACCTGCCCGACATGCACGGCTATGACGTGCTCAAGAAGCTGCGCGTCGCCAAGGTGCAGACGCCGGTGCTGATCCTGTCGGGCATCAGCGAAATGGATTCGAAGGTCCGCAGCTTCGGCTTCGGCGCCGACGATTATGTCACCAAGCCGTTCCACCGCGAGGAGCTGGTCGCGCGCATCCACGCCGTTGTCCGCCGCTCGAAGGGTCACAGCCAGTCGGTCATCCGCACCGGCAAGCTGGCGGTCAATCTCGACGCCAAGACGGTCGAGGTCGACGGCAGCCGCGTCCACCTGACCGGCAAGGAATATGCGATGCTGGAACTGCTGTCGCTCCGCAAGGGCACCACGCTGACCAAGGAGATGTTCCTCAACCATCTCTATGGCGGCATGGACGAGCCCGAACTCAAGATCATCGACGTCTTCATCTGCAAGCTGCGCAAGAAATTGAGCCTCGCCTGCGGCGGCGACAATTATATCGAGACGGTCTGGGGCCGCGGCTATGTGCTGCGCGATCCCGACGAGATCGACGTGCAGCAGGTCGCCTGATCTACCCGTTACCCGTGGGGGCACCGAGCAGGGCCGGCGGAGCGATCCGCCGGCCCTTTTCGGTTCCCGCCGACGCTTGAGTCCACACCCCCTTGTGCAACGCAACAATCCATCGCAGTCTGTCGCCATGGCGGTTCCATTTCGCTGACGGGGAAGCATGGCACGACCGAAGGCGTTCGACGAAATCTGGGGCAGCGGAGCCGGGCGCGAGGCGCGTCCGGGCTTCGCCCCGATCAGCCGCTGGATGGACGAGACACCGTCCGCGGAACTGCAACGGCGCCAGCAGGCCGCCGAAGCGGCGTTCCGGCAGCTCGGCATCACCTTCGCGGTCTATGGCGAGGAAGATGCGGCCGAGCGGATCATCCCGTTCGACATCGTGCCGCGGATGTTCACCCGCAGCGAATGGTCGAAGCTGTCGGCCGGGCTGGTCCAGCGCGTGCAGGCGCTCAACGCGTTCCTCGACGACGTCTATGGCGAGCGCCGGATCCTCGCCGAGGGGATCATCCCGCCCGAGCTGATCCTGTGCAATCCGCAGTTCCGGCCCGAAGCCGCGGGCGCCAAGCCGCCGCACGGCATTTATTCGCATATCTGCGGCATCGATCTCGTCCGCACCGGACCCGGCGATTTCTGGGTGCTCGAGGACAATGCGCGCACGCCGTCGGGCGTGTCCTACATGCTGGAAAATCGCGAGGCGATGATCCGGCTGTGCCCCGAACTGTTCCGCATGTTCCGCGTCGCCGCGGTCGATTCCTATCCCGACCGGCTGCTGGCGACGATGCGATCGGTGGCGCCGCGCGGCATGGCCGCCGATCCGGTCTGCGTGATCCTGACGCCGGGCCGCTTCAATTCGGCCTATTACGAGCACAGCTTCCTCGCCGACAATCTCGGCATCGAGCTGGTCGAGGCGGCCGACCTCGTGGTCGACGACGACATCGTCTGGATGCGCACGATCACCGGCCGGGTGAAAGTGGACGTGATCTATCGCCGGATCGACGACGACTTCCTCGACCCGCTGGTGTTCCGGCCCGATTCGATGCTGGGCGTGCCCGGGCTGATGGCGGCCTATCGCGCCGGCAACGTCACGCTCGTCAACGCGCCGGGCACCGGCATCGCCGACGACAAGGCGATCTACAGCTACATGCCCGAGATCGTCCGCTTCTATTCGGGCGGCGAGGCGCTGCTGCCCAATGTCGAGACCTTCCGCTGCCGCGAGCCGCAGGTGCTGAAATATGTGCTCGACAATCTGGCGGAGCTGGTCGTCAAGCTGGTCGACGGCTCGGGCGGCTATGGCATGCTGGTCGGGCCGACCGCGTCGAAGGCCGAGATCGAGGCGTTCCGCGCGGCGCTGATCGCCGAGCCGCACCGCTATATCGCGCAGCCGACTTTGGCCTTGTCGACGGTGCCGACGCTGACCGAGTCGGGCGTCGCGCCGCGCCATGTCGATTTCCGGCCGTTCGTGCTGACCGGCGCCAACGGCGTCGACATCGTGCCCGGCGGCCTGACCCGGGTCGCGCTGAAAGAAGGATCGCTGGTGGTCAATTCGAGCCAGGGCGGCGGCACCAAAGACAGCTTCGTGCTGCTCGACGAGGGGGCGCCCGACTGATGCTGTCACGCACTGCCGCCTGCCTCTACTGGCTCGGCCGCTATATCGAGCGCGCCGACTTCACCGCCCGCCTGGTCGAGGCGACCGTCCGGCTCGACGCGCTCTCGGCCCAGCCGGCGGGCGAGGTCGCGTGGATGAGCGCGCTGCTCGTCACCGATGCCGACGCCGCGTTCATGGCGACCGGCGACACATTGACGCCGCAGAATGTCAGCCGCTTCCTGACGCTGTCGGCCGACCATCCCGGATCGATCATCCACTGCCTCGATCGCGCGCGCGACAATGCGCGCTCCGTGCGCACCGCCCTGACCCGCGAGGCCTGGAGCGCGATCAACCGCGCCTGGCTGATCTTCCACGGCCGCGCCAGCCCCGGCGGCACGCAGGCGACGCTCAACCTCGTCGACCAGACCAAGGCCGAGGTGCGCAGCTTCGAGGGCGCGGTCCACCGGATGATGCGCAACCAGGCGAGCGGGTTCATCCGGCTGGGCCAGGCGCTCGAGCGCGCCGACAACACCGCGCGGCTGCTCGACGTCAAATATCATATCCTGCTGCCCGAGGGCGAATATGTCGGCGGCACGATGGACCGCGATCAGTGGACGACGATCCTCCAGACCGTGTCCGCCGTCACCGCCTATCGCTGGCTCTATTCGGAGGGGCTGACGCCGAGCCGCGTCACCGAATTGCTGGTGCTGCGCCGCGAACTGCCGCTGTCGATCGCGGGTGCGGCCGAAGAAGTGGTCGAGATGCTGAGCGCGCTGGGCAAGCGCACCGGGCTGCAGGGCGAGGCCGACCGGATGGCGCGCGCGCGGCTGGGCAAGCTGGGCGCGACCAAGGTCAGCGACGTGATCGGCGGCGGCCTCCACGAATTCCTCGAAGACTTCATCGTCGAGAATGCCGAACTCAACGGTGCGATCGCCCGCCAGTTCAAATTCGTCTAGGTCAACCAGCCGATGCGCCTCACGATCGACCATCGCACCCGTTACAGCTTCACCGAACCGCAGGCGCGGATCGTCCAACTGCTGCGGGTCACACCCCAGGACCATGACGGCCAGACCGTCGCCGGCTGGCGGATCGACATCGACCATGATTGCCGGCTGCGCGAGGGCCGTGACGGCTTCGGCAACATCACGACGATGCTCTATATCGAGGGGCCGGTCACCGACTTCGAGATCGCGGTCCATGGCGAGGTGCTGACCGAACCGCGCAACGGCCTCGTCGCCGGCGCACCCGATCCATTGCCGGCCTTGCTGTTCACGCGGTCGACCACGCTGACCCAGCCCGATGCGGCGATCGTCGCGCTGGCGCAGGCAGCGCCGACGCCCGAGGCGCTCAACCGGGCGATCCACGAGCGGATTCGGCTGACCGCCGGCCGCCCGACCCTCGGCCGCACCGCCGCCGAAACGCTGGCCGAGGGCCGAGGCATGTCGCGTGATATCGCCCATTTGTTCGTTTCCGCTGTGCGCGCAGCCGGCTACCCCGGGCGCTTCGTCGCCGGTCACTGCCTCGCCTGCACCGATGGCCCGGCCGCGCAGCCGCACAGCTGGGCGGAGGTGATGATCGCCGACAAGGGCTGGATGGCGTTCGATCCCTGCTTCGGCACCCATGCCGAGATCGACTATGTCCGTGTCGCAGCGGGGCTTGATGCCAGCGACGCGACCCCGGTCTCGGGCGCGCGCGACGGCGGCGGCATCGAGATGCTCGACGTCGCGGTGGAAGTCGACGGCCAGTCGCAAGGCGAAGAATGAGGCTGACCCGCCACGGCAAAACGCGATAAGACCTCTTCCGCCAAGGAGAGGACAAAAACATGACCTATTGTGTAGGGCTGCTGCCGCAGGCCGGGCTGGTGATGATCGCCGACACCCGGACCAATGCCGGCATCGACAATATCTCGATCTATCGCAAGCTCCACATCATGGAGGATAATGAAGACCGGTTGATCGTGATCGCGTCGGCCGGCAGCCTCTCGGTCACCCAGTCGATGCTGTCGATGCTCGAAGAGGGCTTGCCGCCGCTGGAGGAAGGCGCAGTGCCGCGCAAGCTCTCCGGCGTGCCGACGATGTTCCGCGCCGCGCAGCTGGTGGGCGAGTCGGTCAAGGCGGCGCGGCGCAGCATCGGCAACACGCTCGACGGCACCGGCATCAACGCCGGAATCTCGCTGCTGCTCGGGGGCCGGATCGGCGACGGGCCGCTCCACCTCTATCTGGTCTATGGCGAGGGCAATTTCATCGAGTGCAGCCCCGACAGCCCGTTCCTCCAGATCGGCGAACTCAAATATGGCAAGCCGATCCTCGATCGCGCGCTGCAGATCGACACCGCGCTCGACGAGGCGGTCAAGGTCGCCCTGATCTCGTTCGACAGCACGCTACGCTCCAATTTGTCGGTCGGCCGCCCGTTCGATCTGCTGGTGGTGCCGGCCGACCGTTCGAAGCGCGACGTCCGCCTGCGGATCGGCGAGGACGACGAATATTACGACATGCTGTCGGCGAGCTGGGGGCGCCTGCTCAACGAAAGCCGTGCGGCGATCCCGGTGCCGATGTTCATGGCGGGTTTGTAAGAGGGCCGCCGTGCATTCCCTTGCCTCATCAACGGGCAAGGGAGTCGAGGCGCTACGCCATCGCCCGTTCGAGCTCGGCGGTCACCGGCGGCATCGTCGGCGCCGATTCGTCGGCCGGCTCGAAGCGTGTCCACCCCCCCGGGCCGAGCCGTTCGATCGGGCGGAAGCGGGTCTTGTAGCGCATGCGCTTGGCGCCCTCGACCCAGTAGCCGAGATAGACATAAAGCAGGCCGGCAGCGCGGGCGCGCTCGATATGGTCGATGATGATGAAGGTGCCGAGACCGGGCCGGTTCGCGCTCTCGGCGTCGAAATAGCTGTAGATCATCGAGAGGCCGTCGGCCTGGCGGTCGGTGAGGCAGGCGCCGATCAACCGGCCCTGCACGCCGTTGACCGAGGGCTCGCGATATTCGATCACATAGGAGTCGACCGGGGTCTGCTCGACCATGTCGGCATAGTCGATCTCGTCCATGTCGGCCATGCCGCCGCCGGGATGGCGTGTCGACAGATAGCGGCTGAGCAAGGTGAACTGCTCGTCGGTCGACCAGGGTTTGCACGCCGAGATCTCGATATCGGCGTGACGGCGCATCAGCTTGCGCTGGGTGGCGTTGGCCCTGAACTCGTCGGTCACGACGCGGACCGAGACGCAGGCGCTGCAGCCGACGCAGTTGGGCCGGTAGGCGACGCCCTGACTGCGCCGGAAACCGATGCGGCCGAGCGCGTCATTGAGTTCGGTGGCGTGCGGACCCTTGAGTTCGGTGAACACCTTCCGCTCGTTGCGGCCAGGCAGATAAGGGCATGGCGACGGGCTCGTCACGAAGAAGCGGGGGAATCGAAATGGTGCAGTCAACGCCTGTATCCCCCCTCTGCCATGCATCCACGGCCCCTGTGAATCCCGACTATGAATCAGGAGTCCAAAGATGAAAAGGGCGTTTACCACGAAAGAAGGTTAAGGCGCTCCGATTCCTGTTTCGGCGAGGATCGGAGCCACGTCACCGTCGCCGGCAAGGCGGCACACGGGCGCGGAGGCCTTTAACCAGCCATCCACCTGCGTGAATGATTGGAGCGCTGTGGCGACCATATCACCATCGGCGCGAGAGTTCGAGTCCGGTCCCCGCTGATTTCGAGCGGTGTCCCACGATAGGCGACTTCATTGCCGGGGATCGAGCGGGATCGCCTGCCTTGTTCGTGTTGTTATACTATAACATACGTGCTAGACTGTGCCCATAAACAGATGTGGGAGAGATGCGATGTCGCGGCTCATCATGCTGGGAGCGCTGGCACTGGCCGGATCGGCAAGTGCACTGGCGATCGCGGTGGCGGACGATCCCACGCCGACAGCTGTCGAGGGCCGCGCGGGGCCGACGCTGAAGCGCTTCGCATCCGCGCAGGCCTTCGAGCGCTATCTGACATCGCTCGAACAACGACGCGACAAGGGGACCGTCATGTACGACATGGCCGTTCCCGCCCCGCCTCCAGCCCCAGTCGCCGCGCCGGCCATGGAAGCGCAGCCGTCCGCTGCGCCGGCAGAAGCCGCCAATCCCGAGATCACCAACAACCAGACGATCGGCGTCGACGAGGGCGGGATCGTCAAGCAGATCGGGCATTATCTGGTCGTGTTGCAGGACGGCCGGCTGTTCAGCGTCGATCTCGGCCGCGGCGAGGGCGCGCCGCTGCGGCTGGCCGACCGGATCGACGTCTATCGCAGCACGGAGACTGCCGCGAGCTGGTATGACGAGATGCTGGTGCTGGGCAATCGCATCCTCGTCACCGCCTATAATTATAACGAGCAAGCGAGCGAGATCACCGTGCTGCGGCTCGACGAGGATGGCCGGATGCGGCGCGAGGGCCGCTTCCTGCTGAGCTCGAACGATTATTACAGCACCGAAAATTATGCGACGCGGCTGGTGGGGGACAAGCTCGTCTTCTACGCGCCCTTCGCGCTGGGCGGTTATGGCGGCCGGTTCGAATGGCCGCGCCTGCGCCGCGCCGACGGCGACGGCGAGGCCGATGCCGGCGACGCCCTGTTCGGGCCGACGCAGGTCTATGCGCCGCCGGGCAGGGTCGACTGGCCGGTGCTGCACACGATCTCGGTCTGCCCGCTCAAGACGCGCCTCGATTGCACCACGACCGCCTTCGTCGGGCCGGCGATGCGCGAATTCTACGTCTCGCCCGGCGACGCCTTCCTGTGGATCGGCGCGCCCGACGGGCTGCCCTGGTCGATCGACTATCGCAACCAGCGCCGCACGTCCTGCGCGGCCGATCAGTCGTGGCGCGGCACGGCCGATGCGGCCGCCTTGCTCTATCGCCTGCCGCTCGACGGCGGCGGCATCGGCGCGGTCGGCGTCGACGGCATTCCCGCCGACCAGTTCGCCTTCGACAGCCGCGACGGCCGCTTTCGCGCCTTGTTGTCGCAGCCGGCGGCGGGCTGTGCGCCGTCGGATGCGGCGAATCCGCTGGCGCTGCTCGACATTCCGCTGAGCGCGTTCGGACCGTCGCTGCGCCGCGTCGCCCCGCGCGCTTACACGCCGCTGCCGGCGATCGACGGCGGCGAGCTCGAGAACCGGTTCGTCGGGTCCTGGCTGGTCTATGGCGGGCGTTCGACCTGGTCGGGGATGGCGCCCGACGACCAGCGCCGGCCGGACGGATCGAGCCTGATCGCGGTGCCGCTTGCGCGCCCGACGCAGGCGACGCGGTTGAGATTGCCGCACAATGCCGTCCGCATCGAGCGCGCCGGCAATGATACGGTGGTGACCGGCTATCGCGACAGCGGCGGACTTTCGCTGAGCTATGTCAGCCTCGCCGGCGACCGTCCCCGCATCGCCGGCAGCACCTTGCTGCCGCGGCGCTTCGAAAGCGAAGGCCGCAGCCACGCGTTCAACGCCTGGGTGCGACCTGACGGCAGCGGCGTGATCGGTCTCCCCACCACACGCAAGGACTGGCGCGCCGATCGCGGCTGGTCCGACAGCGAAAGCTCCGACCTCAGCTTCGTCGCGATCGGCGCGGACAAGGCGCTGCGCCCGGCGGGCGAACTCGCGCTGACCGCTCGCAAGCCGGCGGCGCGCTATGTCTGCAAGGTCTCCTGCGTCGACTGGTACGGCAATTCGCGGCCGATCTTCACCGGCGGCCGGATCTTCGCGCTGATGGGCACCGAACTGGTCGAGGGGCGGATGGCGGCCGGCCGGATCGGCGAGGTCGCGCGGGTGGACCTGACGGGGACGGCCGGGCGGGCGGATCTGGCAGCGCGGTAGGAAGCGCTACGGCACCCGCCGCCCCTCCGGCGCCGGTGCCGGGGCCGGCGCGCCAGCCGCAACCGGCGGCTTCAGCCAGCGGTCGTACCAGCCGATATTGCTGCGCATCCGGTGGATCAGATAGCTGGGCACGGTGAGGCCGTGATTTTCGCCGGGATAGACGATCAGCTTCGTCGGCACACCGCGCGTCTTCAAGGTCAGATACATTTGCTGCGCGCCGGGGCACGGCACATTGTCGTCGGCGCCGGCGCATTCGAACAAGGTCGGCGCGGTGATGCGCTGCGGCTCGAGGAAGGGGTAAGCGAGCTTGCGCCAGGTGGCGAAATTCTCCCACGGCGTGCCGAGCTCGAGCAGATATTCGCGCGCATACATGTCGACGCCCCAGGTCGCGAGCACGTTGGCGACGCCGGCGTCCGAGACCGCAGCCTTGATGCGCCTGTCGCTGGCGATCATATAGTCGGTGAGGATGCCGCCATAGCTCCAGCCGCCGACGCCGATGCGGTCGGGATCGGCGATGCCGGCACCGATCGCGTAGCTGATCCCCGCGCTGATGTCCTTGGCATCGAGATTGCCCCAGTCGGCATAGATCGCGCGCGCATAATCGAAACCGCGACCCGACGAGCCGCGCGGATTGACCTTGAGCACGGCATAGCCCGACGCCGCGAGCAGTTGCGCGTCGATGTCGAATTCATGGGCGTGCTGATAGACCGGACCGCCATGGAGATCGGCGATCAGCGGATAGAGCTTCGCCGGGTCGTGGTTGGGCGGCAAGATGATCAGGCCGTGGATCTCGGCATCGCCATTGCTGAACGCGATGTCGCGGACCTCGCCCAGCAGGCGCTTCGCGGTCCAGTCATTATGGTGCGTCAGCGCGCGCATCTCGCCGACCGCATAGAGTTCGGCCGGCGCACGATCGTCGCTGTCGAGCAGCGCGATCGCACCGGTCGGCGCCACCGCATAATCATAGCCGGTGCGCTCGCCGCGGTTGAGCCATGTGATCGCGCCGCCGGCCGGATCGATCTTGCCGAGCCAGGTTGCGCGGTCCTGCTCGATCAGTGCGACCAGGCTGCCGTCCGGCATCCAGCGCGGTGCGTAAAACCATTGGTCGGTCCGCGCCGGCCGGCTGATCGCGCCGGTCGCGACATCGGCGACGGTCAGCTGGTGCGGCGCATAATAGATCCATTTGTCCTCGCCGCCCTCCAGCCACACGAGCCGCTTCGAATCGGGCGACCAGGCGGGGCCGGACCCCCAGGCCGGATCGGCATCGGCGCCCGGCGACGTGCTGATCCGGCGCGGCGCACCGCCGTCGGGCGACTGGACATAGACGTCGTAATTATTGTCGCGGTCGGTCTCGCCCTGGTCCTTGGCGGTGTAGGCGATCAGCGCGCCATCGGGCGACCAGTCGGGATGCCAATGGTCGCGGGCGCCTTGCGTCAGCTGCGTGGCCTTGCCGGTGACGAGATCAACGATGAACAGTTGCTGCGTGCGATCGTCGAGATAGCCGCGGCCGTCCTCCTTGAAAAAGAAGCGCTCGGTCTCGACCGGCGGTGGCGTCCTGGCCTTGCTGCCGACCGCCTTGCCGACCTCGGCAACGACCACCGCGCGTTTGCCATCGGGCGCCAGCGCAAAGGCGCTGATGCCGCCGGGCACGCTGGTCACCATTTTTCCGCGCCCGCCACCGGCCGCCATGCGCCAGAGCTGGGTGTTCTTGTCTTCCTCTTCCTTGTCGTCATCGGCACCGGCGCCGGCCGGGCGCCTGGCGCCGGCATCGCTGAGGAAATAGAGCGTGCGGCCGTCGGCGCTGTAGCGCGGCTGCGACTCATTGGCCTCGGTCGCGGTCAGCCGGACCGGCTCGCCGCCCGCGAACGGCACCGCCCAGAGATCGCTCGTCGCCTCGTCGCGCTTCGCATCATTGATCGAGAGGCTGTAGGCGACGCTCTTGCCGTCGGGCGAGAAACTCGGCTCGGCGACGCTCTGCAGGCGATGGACATCGTCGAGGACGACGGGGGTGGGCGCCGGCGGCTCAGCGGCCGCGGTCAGCAGGACGAAGAGCAAGGCGGCGCATGCCGATCGAACCATGGTCTGCGGACCCCCGCTGGTGGATGGTCCGTCGAAAGGCGGACTGGTCGGGGCAATGTGGAGCCGATGGCAGGGGGCGAGTCAACGGCGCGCATTTGCGTATCGTCATCCGCTGGGCGTTGGATTGTTATTGAACTAGGCGCGCGAGTTGATCGCCGATCCGGACAGGCGCCCGCCACGCGAAAACCACCGGCCATTTCCGCCATTGGTGACCCCTACGGGACTTGAACCCGTGTTTCAGCCGTGAAAGGGCCGCGTCCTAACCACTAGACGAAGGGGCCGCTGAGAGCGGAGTGCCGATTAGGCATTCGGGCCGCCCGGGTCAAGGCGGCAATCGGTCAATCCGCCCACGCCGCGTCTTCGAGATGGAGCTCGGCCGCAGGTCGTGCCGCCCAGTCGTCGATTCGGGCGCGGCCGGCGAGCCACAGGCGGCGGTGCGGGCCGGCGCCGAGCAGCGCCTGGCCGAGCGCGGTTTCGACCGAGCGGAAGGCGACGGTCTTGAGCGAGCGGCCGTCGTCGCCGGCAACGACGGCGCGAACATGGCTGGTGCCGACCACGTCGGCGCGCACCACCCGCACCGGACCGGTCGCGACGCGCGGCGCCGGCCAGCCGACGCCATAGGGTCCGCCCGCCTCCAGCGCCTCGACGATCGCCGGCGTGACGCCGCCGGGCGCGAGGATCGCATCGAGCAGCAGCGCGCGTTCGCCCTGCGCGCGGACGACGTCGACCGACAGCCGCGCGTCGAGGAAGTCGGCGAGGGCGTCGATCCGCGCCGCGTCGATCGTCAGCCCCGCCGCCATCGCATGGCCGCCGCCGGCCACCAGCAATCCCATATCCCTGGCCGCGAGCACGGCCGCGCCGAGATCGACGCCCGAGATCGACCGGCCCGATCCCTTGCCGGTGCCATGCGCGTCGACCGCGATCACGATCGCCGGGCGGCCCAGCCGTTCCTTGAGGCGTCCGGCGACGATGCCGATCACGCCGGGGTGCCAGCCCTGCCCCGATATCACCGCGACCGCGCGATTGCCCTGGCGCACCGCGATGTCCTCGGCCTCGGCCTGCACCGCCGCCTCGATCGCGCGGCGCTCCTCGTTGAGGCGGTTGAGTTCGATCGAGATCGCGCGCGCCTCGTCCGGATCCGATGTCGTCAGCAGGCGGACGCCGAGATCCGACTTGCCGACGCGGCCGCCGGCGTTGATCCGGGGACCGAGCGCGAAGCCGAGATCGGTGCAGGTCGGCGCGCGCTCCAGCCGGGCGGCGTCGATCAGGGCGGCGATACCGATGTTGCGGCGCTGCCCCATCACCTTGAGGCCCTGCGCGACGAACGCACGGTTGAGCCCGCGGAGCTGCGCGACATCCGCCACCGTTCCCAGCGCGACGAGATCGAGCAGGTCGAGCAGCCTAGGCTCGGGGCGGTTGGCGAAGAAGCCGCGCATGCGCAAGGTGCGGATCAGGGCGGCGCCGAGCAGGAAGGCGACGCCGACGGCGGCGAGATGGCCGTGCGACCGCGCTTCGTCGTCCTCGTCGAGCCGATTGGGATTGACCAGCGCGAAGGCCACCGGCAGCGCGCTCGCGCATTTGTGATGATCGACGACGATCACGTCGACCCTTGCCGCGCGCGCCATCTCCAGCGCCTCGAACGCCTGCGCGCCGCAATCGACCGTCACGATCAGCCGCGCACCGCCCTCGGCGATCCGCACCAGCGCCTCGCCCGACGGGCCATAGCCTTCCATCAGACGGTCGGGGATATAGGCCCTGGGATCGAGTCCGAGGTCGCGCAGCAGCCGGATCAGCAGTGCCGCCGAGGTCGCGCCGTCGACGTCGTAATCGCCGAACACCGTCACCGGCTCGCCCGCCGCGACCGCGTCGGCGAGCCGGCCGGCGGCGCGGTCCATGTCGCGGAAGATCGACGGATCGGGCATGAAGGCGCGGATGCTGGGCGCGCGATGCGCGTCGAGCGCTTCGGGCGGGCAGCCGCGCGCGAGCAGCAACTGGGTGACGAGATCGTCGCTGCCGAGCATGTCGTCACGCGCGTCGGCGGAGCGCGCACGCCAGCGCCAGGGCTGGCCGAGGATCGAATGGGCGATGTTGAGGGCGGGGGTCATGTGCGGCGAATCATGGCATGGAAGCGGGTGGGGTGACAGCGGGGAATGTCGCGTGCGGGTCAATGCTCGGTGACGCGGAAGTTCAGCCGCCGCGTGACATTGAAATCGAGCACCGCGACGAGGAAATAGGCGAGGGCCCATTTGGCGCGCGTGATCGGGCCGCCGCGCGCCTTGATCCAGGCCGCGTCGACGCGGTCGCTCGCTGCGATCTCGTCATCGACATAGGCGCGCATGCGATCGGCGAAGGCGCGATCCTCGATCCGCAGCATCAGTTCGAGATTGAGGTAGAGGCTGCGCATGTCGAAATTCGCCGAGCCGATATAGACCGCATTGTCGATCACGAAGAGCTTGGTGTGGAGCTTGGTGCGCCGATATTCGAAGATCTGCACGCCCTTGCGGACGAGGCCGGCATAAGTGAAGCGCGCCGCCGCGATCGTCGCGGTATTGTCCGATTTGGCGGCGGTGACGATCCGCGCCTTGCCGCGCCGGCCGATCCGGTCGAGCCGCGTCAGCATCGCCGGGTTGGGCGCGAAATAGGCGGCGATCATGTCGATCCGCCGCGCGCGCCGCATGTCGCGCTTGACCGCGCGCGCCCACGGGCTGAGCCGCCGCATCGGGCCGCCGAGCAGCCAGCGCACCGGGCCGGCCGACCCGCTCCACCCTTCGAGCGCCGCCGCGAGATCGCGCAGCTTCGGCTTCGGCGTCCGCGACCAGGCCGACAGCGCGTCGAAATAGCCCGCGAGGTCGCCGACCGCGGGTCCATCGACCAGCAGCCCGAGATCGCGCCACGCCTGGTCGGCCGGCGTGCCGAAATAATCGTCGGAGACGTTGAAGCCGCCGACAATCACGCGCTGCCCGTCCGCGAGCGCGAGCTTCTGGTGATTGCGCAGCAGATAGCGGCGGCCGAAGCGCGGGATGAAGCGGCAGACCGCGATGCCGGCCTCCTCCAGCGGCGTGAAGAAGTCGTTGTCGGCGGCATGATCGCTGCCGAAACCGTCGACGATCAGCGAGACCGAGACGCCGCGATGATGCGCCTCGAACAAGGCGTCGCGGACCTGCCGGCCGGCATCGTCATCCTCATAGATATAATAGAGGATGCGCAGCGATTGGGTGGCGTCGCCGATCAGCCGCAGCAAGGCCTCGAGCCGCAGCGGACCGGTGTCGAGCAGGCGCAGGCGATTGCCGTCGACGGTGAGCCAGGGATCGGATGCAGATGCGGATGGGGGTGGGGCCGTGGCCATCGCCGAGCCATGGCCCGCCGATGGGGGCGATGGCAAGGGTGGAGGCGGGATCGGACACCGGTTTCGGCTCGGCGGCACGCCTGAGCACGGCGGCGGTCAGCGCGAGGCAGCGGCGCGGCGACAGGGCGAATTCACCTGTTACGGGGCGGTTTTCGCGATTTTGCCCCGCAAACAGGGGAAAAATGGCCTTGCGGCGGAATAGATGACGAAATTTTTCCAGCGATGACAGGGCCATAGCCTGCAAAAATCGGCGTCACCTGTTATCGTGCGGAACAGGGGAAGACAATCTGCATAACAGGTCGATTCCGCTGCAGAACAGGTCGGTTTTTCTGCAGAACAGGTCCACATGACAATGCGGCCGAGGCAGCCGACCGGACGCCGCGCCGCCCGGTCAGGATCCGGCCAGCGCCCCTTCGATCGCCGCCTTCAGCTTCTCGCCAGCGTCGGCCTCGACGCGCTGGACGGTGCGCTTGCCGGTGACCGGATCGGTCTGGTGGAAGCTGAACGCCTTGCCCTTGAGCGGCGCGGAGATCAGCTCGGCGATCATCACCTCGCGATGGCGGGTGGAAATCCGGTATTTGCCCTTTTCCGGTCGAACGACGCCACCTTGAAGGCGATGGCCCCAGCCGCAGGCCCGCTGCCTTCCCCCGAATCGGTGTCGGGCGCCGCCACGTCCGGCAGGAAGACGAGACCGGTATCGAGCATAGTGAACGACGTGCCATTGGTACGCTGAACGCTGGCGTGATTGTAAACGCGGTTGCCAACGCTCTGCTCGACGGAATTGATCGGATTCCCCTGCAGGTCAATCGCGCCAACGCCAGCTTCGGCAAGCGAGATCAACTCACCCGCATCGGTGAGACCATCCCGGTCGTTGTCGAACCCCAATTTGAACTCGGCAAATCGGTTCGATCGCAGAGTTTAGGGGTTATTGCACCTGTCACCCGTAACCTGAAATTGTTCTGAATAACTAGTAAATAAAATTTCGCCGCTCATACTTCCCCCCCTATTCGAACATCATTATTGGACAATTAATTTTCCCAATATGAATGAAGTAGTTTCTTTTTCGATTGCGGCCCAGTCCTTTAATCTCTGCGCGTCAATATCAACGCTGAGAAGAATATAGATGGTCCCGTTCGGACGTTTTACTGCAATTTCCTTCATCATCTCGCATGATTTCGCGGCCGATATAGAACCAGGAGCAATACCGGGGAGGCATTTAATCAAAAAATCGTAATATTTCTGGCTATGTTTCAAAAATATTTGCTTCAGCAATTCCTCCGGCCGCCCAAGAACGCTATCGGTTCGGTAAGACAATCCAAATTTGCTGTAACCTTTATCGGGAAAAACCTTTTCTCCGTACCACAGCAGAGGAAATCCAGCGCCATTTCTCTTAACAATGAGTTGATCGATGAATCCCTTATTTTCCAATCGAGCCTGAAGTAAAACGGTATCTCCGACCGCGGATTTAGAATTTCCAGGATCTGAATTCTTATAACTCAGCCGTAAAACGCCACTGCATCTATCGAGGTCGCCCGGATCACACGCGTAGTCCCGATCCACAACGAGATTTTCGTTCGTCGTGGCGTAGCCGGATTGTTTCAGAGGGACTGTGTAGAGATCGTGCCTCATATTTTCCGATGCCCCTTTGTCAGAGCAAGCCGATGAAAGACATATCAAGCATACAGCCGCCGCTAGTGGATTTATTACTCCCAGCATTGAAGTATTTTTTTGCTTTCTGGCAACAGGAACTCGAACACACGATGATTGGCTCCCGATGCGTTCAAGCGTGCGGGCATTCTTCATCATGCGCCTGCCACCGGCGCAAGCCCGGCCACGGATTGCCTTAGGGATGTAAGACTGCTGGTCATCTAACGCTCCTTAGACCGCATGAGGTCCAAGCGGCGCTTGGCCTCGACGATGCCAAGTGTACGCTGTCGTTCGATTGGTATGAGGCGCGCTGGAGCATTGCCGCCCGGTGATGGCGAATATATCCAAACGCGTCGGCTATCATCTCGTGCGGCGAGCTTATAAAGGCGTCGTGCGCGCTTAAGGTCTGCCGGAAGCCCTCTGCCCTCCTCGAAGCGTACGCCGAGCGACAATTGGGAACCCTTGTCACCGTTCTGTGCTTGACGGGCCTGCTCCTGCACGTCGGCCGCCGCAGCACCCGGTAGCAAGGATATCCCCATATAGGCAGAAGGCGCCGCACATCCGGCGAGCAACACCGCGGCGGCAGTCGTGGCCGAGAAAAGAGATCGCACATTCTTGGTAGACCGAGCGGCGACGATGCAATCGTCGGGCAGGACAATTCGCAGTCGTTCGCAAGTCTCAAGCGCACATAACGTCAACAGCCTCATCCCCCTTTGCTACAGCCTAATAGATGGCACTCATACCGTCAATACAGTTCTGGATCCCACGTCGGGCAACGTCAAGCAGTTACTCAGAACATATCGTATCCGAACTGTTGCAGATTTCGTGCCGCTATGATGCGGAAACTGCCCCGTCATCGCTCTCTCCCTGCCTCGTCCACCGTCTGCGCGATCGGCGACAACAGATACTGTATGATCCGCCGCTCCCCCGTCTTGATCTCCCCCTGCACGGCCAGTCCCGGCCCGATAACCTGATCCTTCCCCGCCACTCGGATCGTCCGCCGCTCCAGCCGGATGCGCGTCGCATAGACCAGCCCCGGCCCAGCCCGCCGCTGGTCACCGGCCCCCGGTGCCTGCCCCGGCGGCGAGGCCGCCACCGGTTGCTCGATCGCATCGCGGCTGATGCTCTCCACCACGCCCTCGATCAGGCCATAGTCGGTGAAATTATACGCCTCGAGCTTCACCCGCACCTTCTGCCCCTCGCGGACGAAGCCGATATCCTTGTTGAGGATCTGCGCCTCCACCTCCACGGCGGCATCGTCCGGCACGATCACCATCAGCGCCTGCGCCGGCTGGACGACGCCGCCGATCGTCGCGACCGCCAATTGCTGGACGGTGCCGCTGACCGGGGCGCGCAGTTCCTGGAATGTCCGGCGGCGGGCCGACTTGCGCAGTTCCTCGGTCGCCAGTCCCGATTTGTCGGTCGCTTCGGTCAGTTCGCTCACCGCGGCCTTGGCGAAGGTCTCGCGCAGCTTCGCCATTTCGGCGTCGAGCGTGCCCATCGCCGCGCGCGCCTTCGCGGCGGCCGCGGCCTGCACGTCGATGTTGCGCATGTGCTCGACGCGGAGCTGCTCATATTCGAGCAGGCGGATCTTCGAGAAATAGCCCTTGTCCGACAATTCCTGCCGCGCCGCGAGTTGCCGTTCGACGAACGGCAGGGTCTGTTCGAGCTTGGCGATCTCGGCCTGCGCGGAGGCGAGTTCGGCGGCGCGCTCGGCGCGCTGCTGGAACAGGCTGGCGCGCTGGGCCTCATATTCGGCGATCGATACCGCGACGAAGCGGCTCTGGTTGGCGGCGACCACCGGCAAGGTGTCGGCGGGCGCGACGAAGCGGCCCGATCGGCCTTCGAGCCAGGCGAGCAGCGCATCGTTGCGCGCCTTGGTGACGTTGGCAGAGATCAGGCTCTGGCTCGCCTGCGCTTCATCGGCGCCGGACAGCGTGGAATCGAGTTCGATCAGCAGCTGGCCCTTTTCGACATGCTGGCCGTTGCGGACGTGGATCGCGCGGACCGAGCCGATCTCGATCGGCTGGATCAGCTTGACGTTGGCCGACGGGATCACCTTGCCCTGCGCGATCGCGACCACGTCGACCCGGCCGATGAACGACCAGAGCAAAGCCAGGGCGAAGAGGGCACAGAGGGTCAGCATCAGCCAGCGGGCGCCGGGGCTGGCTGGCTTTTCCATGATTTCGAGGGCGGCGGGGAGGAATTCGTGGTCGGTGCGCGGGCGGGCTGCGGCGTCGGCGGCGTTTTGCTGGCGCCGGGATTCGCGGAGGATGGTCCAGTGGCGGTGGAGGGGTGTGGCTAGCATGGGGTGGGGTGCTTTTTGGGCGCGTGGGCGCGGGGGATGCGGGGACTTGGGTGAGTGGTTGATCCTTCCTTCTTGGTCATCCCGGCGCAAGCCGGGACCCATAAACACCCTAGATCGACTGATGAACTGGAAGGTCGAGCGCTCTTTTCTGAAAACTCAGCGTTTATGGGTCCCGGCTTTCGCCGGGATGACGAGGTGAAAAGAGCAAGAGTGCTTGCGGATATCTTCGCCCGATTGCCCTGACGGGAGATGCGGGGACTTGGGCATCCGTTCGGCGACCATCGTGATCCATGCCGAAAATGGGTCCCCGCCTTCGCGGGGATGACGGGTGGAGGGAGTTGGAGCGAGGCGCCGGGCACAGGTTCAATGATGCGCCGAAGCAAATCCTCCCCGGAACGCGGAGGGGGACCGGCGAAGCTGGTGGACGGGCAGGGGCAGAGTTGGATATTTCCGACTTGGCTCGTCCGGACGGCTCGGGCATCGAGACCTGCCCCCGCCCCTCCACCACCCTTCGGGTGGTCCCCCTCCCCGTTCCGGGGAGGAATT